>Ga0268386_10003625_pt1 | contig 11278 bp, 12 predicted proteins | sample RVTome_15_FD_200260 | JGI IMG/M metagenome (GOLD analysis project Ga0268386, IMG submission 200260) | Soil microbial communities from uranium-contaminated site in the Upper Colorado River Basin, Wyoming, United States - RVT150D86... ... | reverse complement strand
CACGAGGGCGTGTTGGAAGCGCTTCTCGCGTTCGGGGCGATCGTCGGCGTCGGCTACTCGTTCACCTGGGTGGCGGCGTTCGCCGGCCTGTCCCTGAAGACGATCGAGGCGGTGCAGGCGGCCACGTTCACGATCGTCTTCCCGTTCGTGTTCGTGAGCTCGGCGTTCGTGCCGGTGGACACGTTCCCCACGTGGCTCCAGGGGTTCGCGAGCGCGAACCCGGTCACGATCTGGGTCGACACGGTCCGGGTCCTGACGCTCGGCGAGCTCTACACGCAGAGCACCAGTCCGTTGTTCCAGAACGTCAAGCCGCTCGGTACGCTGCTCTGGCAGTCGACGGCGTGGTTCCTGGGGATCCTCGTCGTGTTCTCGACACTCGGGGTGCGGGTCTACCGCCGCACCTGACGGAGCCGCCCCGCCGGCCGTCAGCGCGCACGGCGCAGCCTCCGCCTGAGCGCCTGAGCGGGGAACATCCGGTCCCGCGGAGCGGTTGCCATCCATCGTTACAGTGACCCCGCTCCGCGAGAGGAGAGACGCTTTGCCGTTGTTCGGCTTCGAGGGTGACAACGCAAGAGAGAAGGTCATCGTCCTCCTCACGATGTGCTTCGCCTTGGCGATGGCGATGCTCGACAACACCGTCGTCAACGTGGCGCTTCCTACGATCAGCCGCGAGCTCGAAGCGGGCGTCAGCGAGCTTCAGTGGATCGTCGACGGCTACGTCCTGGTGTTCGCCTCGCTACTGCTGACCGGCGGGATCGTCGGCGATCGCTACGGGCGGAAGAAGACCTTCCTCGCCGGCCTCGTCGTGTTCACGATCGCTTCCCTCGCGTGCGGACTGTCACAGGACACGACGCAGCTCATCCTCGCCCGAGCCCTGCAGGGCCTCGGCGCCGCGCTCCTGCTTCCCGGGACCCTTTCGATCATCACCGTGACGTTCCCGCCGCACGAGCGCGCCCGCGCGATCGGACTGTGGGCCGGGATGTCCGCGCTCGCCCTCGCGCTCGGCCCCACCGTCGGCGGTCTCATGGTCGAGCGCTTCGGCTGGGAGTCCGTCTTCTTCCTGAACGTGCCGATCGGGATCGTCGCGTTCCTGGTCGCGACGCGGACGGTCCGTGAATCGGTCTCCGAGCAGCAGCGGAGCCTCGACCTGCCGGGTCTCGCGCTCGGTACCTCCGCGCTGTTCCTCGTGACCTACGGCCTGATCGAGTCCAACGAGACGGGGTGGACCGATCCACTGATCGTCTCCTCGCTCGTCGGGTTCGTCGTCCTGCTCGCCGCGTTCCTCGTGTGGGAGATGCGCAACCCGAAGGCGATGATGCCGCTCACGCTGTTCCGGATCCCCGCCTTCTCGGCCGGGAACGCGGTCGCGTTCAGCGTGTCGCTCGGGATGTTCGCGACGTTCTTCTTCCTCAGCCTGTACATGCAGACGATCCGCGGGTACACCGCGTTCGGGGCCGGCGTGCGGTTCCTGCCGATGACGCTCGTGATCATCGCCACGGCCCCGCTCGCGGGACAGTACGCGCAGAAACATGGTTCACGGATCCCGATGACGTACGGCCTGCTCCTGGCTTCGGGCGGCCTCTTCGCGTTGTCGCGACTGTCTGTGGACACGCCCTACCTGTTGATGCTGCCGGTCTTCGCGATCATGGGACACGGCATGGGCGCCACGATGGCGCCGATGACCGCGGCCGTGATGAACGCGGTCGGCCACGAGCGCGCCGGGCTGGGCTCGGCGATGACGAACACCTCTCGCGAGGTGGGCGGTGTGTTCGGGATCGCACTGCTGGGGACGGTCCTGACCACGCGGCTCCGCGGCGCGCTCGAGCCGGCGCTCGCCCAGATCGGGCTTCCGCCGGAGCAGCAGGCAGCGGTCGCTGCCGCCGCCGGGCGCGGGAGGATCGACCCGGAGCTGCTTCGAACCCTCTCGCCGGAGCAGCGGGCGGCGGTCGCCGAGGCGTTCCGGCAGTCGTTCATGAGCGGGTTCCGGGTCTCGCTGTTCCTCGGGGGCCTCGTGCTGCTCGCCGGGGCGTTCGTCGCGAACCGGTTCATCCCCGGTCGCGCCGCCGCCCGTGAGATGCATGCGGCTCGCGGGCGTGAGGTCTCGGGCGAGGCCACGCCCGCGATGGAGTTCTAAGCTGTCCGGAGCGGCGCTCGAAGGTGGGAGGCGAGGACATGACCGATCAGGACGCGGACGTCATCGAGCGGATCGAACAGCTCGCGCACGAGGAGCATTCGCTGTTCGAGAAGGAGTCGCGCAGCGAAGCGTCGACGCGCGAGCGGGCGCGGCTGAAGGAGATCGAGGTCCAGCTCGACCAGTGCTACGACCTGCTCCGGCAGCGACGCGCCCGGCGCGCCGCGGGGCTCGACCCCGACGGCGCTGCGGTGCGCGATGAGAGCACCGTCGAGGGATACATCGCCTAGCGCGAGGTGCGCCAGGAGTCGACCTCTGCGATCATCACGTCGCAGAGATCCGCGGCGTTACGCGCATCGATGCGCGCGCTGAGCCACACGCCGAACGTTGCGGCGGCCAGGACCCGGACACGCCGCTCGACCGGGGATGCATCGGTCTCCCCCGCGGCGACCGCGCCGTCGAGCGACCTACGGAACGCGGCTTCGAACCGGTCCCGGAAGGCCGCCCCCGCGGCGGCGACGTCCTCGTCGCGGCCGGCGAGCTCGGCGATCGAGTTGATCATGAGGCATCCGCGCTGGGCGTGGGACGGGTCTTCGAGGAACAACTCCTTCAACGCCGAGAAGAAACCCGCGACGCTCGCCAGCTCGGCCGGCCCGCCCTCCATCGTTCGCAGCTTGTCGGTGTAGACGTCGTCCAGATAGCGCTCCAGCGCGTTCTCGAACAGGCTGCGCTTGGACCCGTACGCGAGGTAGAGGCTGGATCGGTTCAACCCGGTGCTGCGCTCGATGTCGGAGATGGCCGTGCCCAGGTACCCGCGATCCCAGAACTCCTCCTTCGCGGCGTCCACGACTTCGCGGTCGTCGAACTCTCGGCTCCTCGGCACGCCTAGCCCTCCCACCGGCCTTGGACGAGTTTGATGTACCCCTCGGCACAGAACCTATGCGCCGCCACCCTCCGCGTCCAGGTCAACCGAGACCCGAGAAGCGAGACTTCTGCCGTATGTCAGAACGCAATTGAGCCGCAGCGCAACATCGGCCACCCGATGGAGTACCGTCCGATGTGAACCGCACGGTGAAGAACGCGGCGGGGTTCGGAGAGGCACGTTGGAACTTCGACACTTCAGGTATTTCGTCGCCGTGGCGGAGGAACGCCATTTCGGGCGCGCCGCGGAACGGCTGATGATCGCCCAGCCGGGCCTGTCGCAGCAGATCAAGTCCCTCGAGCGGCAGCTCGGTGTCACGCTCCTGGTCCGAGATCGTCGTGGGGCCGTGCTGACGCCGGCCGGCGAGCACTTCCTGCGTCAGGCACGCCTCCTGCTCGAGATCGCCGACCGCACCGTGGAGACCACCAGCCTGATCGGCCAGGGGATGACGGGCATCCTGAAGGTCGGGATCAGCGCCGAGGGGATGCTTCCACTCGGCAACGAGATCCTGCGCGAGTTCCGCGAGCGCCACGCGAACGTGGACGTCAGGGTCTTCCCCGGGTTCGGACCGACGGTCATCGAGGGCCTGACGCGTCGGAGGCTCGACGCGGCGATCGTCCTCGGTCCGTACGAGTCCGACGAGAGTCCACGGTTCCTCGAGTTAGGGAAGGTCGAGCTGCTCGTGGCGCTGCCCAAGGACCATCGAGCCGCGACACTCGAGCGGGTCCCCCGCTCCGAGCTCATGCGAGACCCCTTCCTCGACTGGCCCCGGAGCGCCAACCCCTGGTTGCACACGCACCTCCACGAGGAGCTCTTCGGCCCCGCGGCGCATCCTCAGCCCGTCGACGTGACCGAGGCGCCCGAAGCCGGACGGCTCCTCCTCGTCGCTCGCGGCGCCGGCATCACGGTCACGACGTTCCCGCAGGAGCTGGACCTGACCAACGTGGTCTTCCGCCGGCTCGAGGATCCTGTCCCGTTGCTCGATTACGGCATCGCCTGGTTCGAGCCGGCCGCCTCCGATCTCGTCCCGGAGCTGCTCGAGGTGGCGCATGAGGTTTCGAAGGTCTCGCAGGCACGCCAGCCCACGTGACTCCGCGACGGGAGAAGCCCGGCTTCTCGGGGATGCGCATTTCTGCAATTGACCGCGAATGCAACGTGCTCGACCATCGCGGTGGGGCTACCGATCAGCAATCACTCGGGCGAACAACCTATTGAGTTCTTCGGACGCAGGGCGAAGCACGCGACGACCAACGTTGACCGACGACGTCGCGGCTGACCCGACACTCGCCCGTTCACCGCCGCCGTTCCAAGCATTGCTCGACGCCGCCTCGGACGCGATGGTCGGCGTTTCCCAGGACGGATCGATCATCATGGCGAACTCGCAGACCGAAGCGGTGTTCGGCTACTCGCGCGACGAGCTGATCGGCCGTCCGCTCGAGATGCTCGTTCCGGACCGAGCGAAGAAGATCCACGCGAAGCACCGCGACCGCTATTTCCTCGAGCCTCGCGTGCGGCCGATGGGCCAGGTCGTGAGCCTGGCGGGTCAGCGCGCGGACGGCAGCGAGTTCCCCGCCGAGATCAGCCTCAGCTGGATCGAAACGCCGGACGGGATCGTCGCCCTCGGCGCGGTCCGGGACGTCACGGATCGCCGTCACCAGGAGGACGAGACCCGGCAGGCCCGAGCACAGGCCGAACGCTCCGCGGCCGAGCTCCAGGATGCGTACCGCGAGCTCCAGTCCTTCAGCTACGCGGTCGCCCACGACCTACGAGCCCCCCTCCGGGCCATCGACGGGTTCAGCCAGGCGCTGCTGGAGGACTACTCGAGCGTGCTGGACGAGGACGGTCAGGGCTACCTCGAGCGGGTGCGGAAGAACGTCCATCGGATGAGCGGCATGATCGATGCGCTCCTGGACCTGTCGCGACTCGTCCGCTCCACGTTCGACCCGACCCATGTGAACCTGAGCTGGCTCGTCGAGGACGCGCTGGCGGCGCTCCGCGACGCCGAGCCCGACCGGGAGGTCGATGCCGTCGTCCAGCGCGGCCTCCTCGCGCGAGGCGACCGAGGCCTGCTGGTCATCCTCATCAACAACCTCGTGTCGAATGCCTGGAAGTTCACGGCGTCCCGGCCGGGAGCGCGGATCGAGTTCGGCGTGGGCGACAAGGACGGCGTCCCGGAGTTCTTCGTCCGCGACGACGGGGTCGGGTTCGACGGCCGCTACGCCGACAAGCTCTTCACGCCGTTCCAGCGGTTGCACGGACCCGAGGAATTCGCCGGCTCCGGGATCGGGCTCGCGACGGCCGAGCGCATCGTCCGCCGTCACGGCGGGCAGATCCGGGCGGAGGGCGCCGTGAACCGTGGGGCGACCTTCTACTTCACCCTCGGGCGGGGTGGCGGATGAAAGACGACCCCATCCTTCTCGTGGAGGACAACCCCGACGACATCGACCTGACCCTTCGGGCGTTCCGGCGACACCACCTCGAGAACGACATCGTCGTGGCGCGTGACGGGGCCGAGGCCGAGGTCCTGCTGTTCGGCGAGGAGCCGATCGCCCCCGCCTTGACCCTGCTCGACCTGAAGCTGCCGAAGCGGGGCGGGCTCGACGTCCTGAAGGCGATCCGGGAGAACGAGCGGACGAGGCTGTACACGGTCGTCGTCCTCACGTCGTCCGTCGAAGAGGAAGACCTCGTCTCCGCCTACGGGCTCGGCGCGAACAGCTACATCCGCAAGCCCGTGGACTTCAACAAGTTCGTCGTGGTGATGCAGCAGGTCGGGATGTACTGGCTGCTCATCAACGAACCGGCGCCGAGGAGCTAGCGATGACCCTCGGCGAGCTCCGGGTCCTGATCGTCGAGGACTCCCTTGAAGACACCGAACTCCTGCTCCGGGACCTCGCACGCGCCGGGTTCCATCCGGCGCACCGGCGCGTCGAGACTGAGGACGACCTCGCCGCGGCGATGCAGTCGGAGACCTGGGACGTCGTGATCTGCGACTGGGTCATGCCCCACCTCTCGGCTACTCGAGCGATCAAGATCGTGAACGAGGCGGGGTTCGACGGCGTGGTGATCGTGGTGTCGGGCTCGATGGGCGAGGAGCACGTCGTCGGCGCCATGCGTGCGGGTGCTCACGACTACGTCGTCAAGGACAACCTGCATCGCCTCGTCCCCGCGCTGCAGCGGGAACTGCGCGAGGCAGAGATCCGGCGGAGCGCTCGCCGCGCCGAACAGGAGCTGCGGAGACAGGCGCTGATCCTCGACAACATCCACGACGGCGTCATCACCGTGGACCTGGAGAACCGCATGATCGACATGAATCCCGCAGCCGAGGAGCTCACCGGGTACACGAAGGAGGAGCTCCTCGGTCACCAGCCGGTGTTCCTCAGCGGTAGGGATGGGAACGGCGAGGTCGGCCTCAAGGTGGCGATCGCCGAAGGCATGGCCCGGGAGGGACGGTTCCTGCGCGAGGTCGGGATACAACGCAAGGACGGGAGCCGGCGGGTCTCCGAGCTCATGGTCGTGCCCCTGCGCGACAAGCGGGGCGATCTCCTCGGCGCGGTCGGCGTGAATCGCGACATCACCGACGGCCGGCGCACCGAGGCCAAGCTCCGCGAGACGATCGAGCAGCTCCAGGAGACGGACCGCACGCGGCGGCAGCTCCTGTCCCGTCTGATCTCCGCGCAGGAAGAGGAGCGGCTGCGGATCGCGGGCGAGATCCACGACGATCCCGTGCAGCACCTGTACGCGGCCAACCTTCGGCTCGGGATGATCAAGCAGCAGCTGACGGATCCCAAGCAGCTGGAGATGCACACGAGCGCGCAGACGCTGGTCGAAGGGACGATCTCGCGGCTGCGTCGCATGCTCTTCGAGCTCCAGCCGCGCTCGCTCGAGACGGAAGGCCTCGGTGCGGCGCTGGGTGAGTACCTGGCCTACGCCAACAACGAGAGCGAAACGACCTTCAGTCTCGAGGACCGGCTCACCCTGGAGCTGTCGCAGGACATGCGATCGGTCGCGTATCGCGTCGTGTTGGAGTGCCTGTCGAACATCCGCAAGCATGCCGAGGCCAAGTTGGCAAAGGTGACGATCCAAGACCACGAGAACGGGATCCTGTGCAACGTCGTCGACGACGGCCGAGGGTTCATGGTCGACGTCGCGTCCAAGTACCGGCAGGGTCACCTCGGACTCCCGGCAACCCGCGAGCGCGTGGAGCTCGCGGGCGGCCGTTTCGAGATCAGCAGCACTCCCGGCGAAGGCACCGCCGTCGAGTTCTGGCTGCCGGGCGGCTAGGCCCGGCCGCGCGGGCGACGCCCGGCCGGGCGGGCTAGACCCGGCCGGGCATCCCGGCGCGGCGATCGAGATCGCGGAGCGCCTTGCTGAACCGGGCGGTAAGCGTCACGGCGACGTACGCGGCTCCGCTGCCGAGCAGGGTCGCCCTGAGTCCCACCGTCTCGATCAACCAACCGGCGACGAGCACGCCGAAGGGCATCGCGATCCAAGCCGCCGCGTGCGTGGCGCCGAACACGCGCCCGCGCATCCCTTCGGGGATGCGCTCGAGGAAGACGGTGTCGATCACGGGGTTCAACGGGCCGCCCGCGATGCCGCTCAGGAACTTCGCGCCCACCAGAACGCCGAGCGGCGGGAAGGTCGCCGCCACCGGGTACCAGGCGGAGGTGAACAGGAACCCGAAGGTGAAGACCCCGCGCCGCGAGAGGCGCTCGCCGACCCCGGCGAACGCCAGTGCGCCGATGACCGAGCCGGCGCCCGCCGCGCCGACGAGCAGTCCGAGGCTCACGGCGCTGCCGTACACCTCCCTCGCGTACACGGGCAACGCCACCATCGCGACCGCGTCGAGCGAGTTCGTCAACGCGACCGTGAGGACCAGCACCGCGAGCGTCCGGTCCCGGCGCAGGAACGCGTAGCCCTCCCGGAGCTCGCGGAGGTACGAGGTGACCGGCCGTTCCGTCGTCTTCGCCGGCCTCGGCACACCGAACGCGATCGCCGCCGCCGAGACGAGGAACGTGGCTGCGTCGATCCAGAGCACGTTCGTCGGCCCCGTCACCGCGATCAGGAGCCCGGCGAACGGCGCGCCCGCAAGCCGTGACCCGCGCTCGACCACGGCGGCCGCACCCGTCGCGCGTTCGTAGCTCCACCCTGCTCGCGCCACCACGTCCGGGAGCAGCGCGGTCCGTGCCGACGATCCCGGTGCGTCGAGGAGCCCGCCCAGGAAAACGAGCACGACGAGCTGCCAGAACTCCAACCCGATCGTCGAGTGCATGAGCGGGATCGCGGCGACGGCTCCCGCGCTCGCGAGGTCGGAAAGGATGCTCGCGCGCCGGTACCCGAGGCGGTCCACGAGCGCTCCCCCGAACAACCCCGAGAGCACCACCGGCAGGAGGGCGGCGAACGCGGTGATGCCGGTCTTCGCCGGGCTCCCGGTGGTTTCCAGGACGAACCAAGGGATCGCGATGAGCGCCGCGACGTTCCCCGTCATCGAGACGGCGTTCGCCGCGAAGAGCGCGAACAGGGGTCCCCGATCCCGCTCGACGAGCGTGTCGGAAGGGGGTGCCGGAGCGTTCGACTCGTCGATCACGCCCTGCGCCTCCGAGGCAGCAGGTGCACGATCGCCTGCACCATCTCCGCGCCCTCGCGAGGAGGCCGCGCCGCCCACCACTCGATGGTCGCTTCGATCTCGTCGTGCATCTCCTTCAGCTCGTCGGCGGTGAGCTGGAGGACCCAGTCGCTCATGTCCGAGGCGTCCACCCACGCCACCGGCCAGCTCGGCGCGTCGGCGACCCACTCGGCCGCTCTGGACGCGTGGGCGTTGGCGATCTCACGGCCGAGCGCCTGTTCCGCGGCGACGCGCTCGGGCGTATCGAGGAACTCGACCGTCGACCAGCTCGTGCGCTCGTGCGCGGCGCGCCACCAACGCTGTTTGCCGTCCTCTGCCAGCTCGGGCGCCTCCTCGATGAACCCGTGGGACGCGAGCTGGCGCAGGTGGTAGCTGGCCAGCGCCGGGGAGACCTCGAGGCGCTCCGCCAGGGCGGTTGCCGTGGCCGGACCGTCCGTGCGCAGGTGCCCGAGCAGGCGGAGGCGCAACGGGTGCGCGAGCGCGCGCATCTGGGACGGCTCGGTGAGGCGGAGCGTGCTCGGTTCGGTAGCCATATACGAAAGGATACTTTCGCAAGAAGCCTTGTGCAACCCCTAGCGTGCCTGCCCGGAGCGATCGGATCCGCTATCCGGCGATGGCCGAGACCAACTCGCGGCAGAAGGCCGGGATGTCCTCGACGACCCGGCCCCAGACCAGGTTGCCGTCTCGGAACGCCGGTTCGTCGACCCAGGTCGCCCCGGCGTTGATCAGGTCGTCCTTGATGCCGAGGCTCCCGGTCGCGCGGTGCCCCTCGACGATCCCGGCCGAGATCCCGACGAGCCCGGCATGACAGATCAACCCGACGATCTTGTCCTGGTCGTAGGCCTTGCGGACCAGGCCGGTGACCTCCTCGTGGCGACGGAGCTTGTCCGGGGCCCAGCCGCCCGGCACGACGACGGCGTCGAAGTCGTCGGCCGAGACGTCCTTGGCCGCGACGTCGCTCGACGCCTTCAGGCCGTTCTTGCCGCGGACCTCGTGTCCGGCCTGGGTGCCGACGATCGTGACGGTGGCGCCCTCCTCGCGCAGGCGCATCACGGTCACCCAGAACTCGAGATCCTCGAACCCCTCCTCGAGGAACATCGCGATCTTCTTCGCCGATAGCCGCTGCTCCATGAAGGGACTCCTCGCTCCGGCCGGTGTCGAAGCTCTACCGTATCGCCGATGGAGCCGACCTTCTTCGCGACGCCGGCGAAGTTCCGCGCGTGGCTCGAGAAGCACCACGACACGACGCCGGAGCTTGTGGTCGGCTTCTACAAGAAGGGCTCGGGCAAGCCCAGCATCACGTATCCCGAGGCGGTGGATCAGGCGCTGTGCTTCGGCTGGATCGACAGCGTACGCAGGAGCCTCGACGACGAGCGCTACACGAACCGGTTCACGCCGCGCAAGCCTCGGAGCAACTGGAGCGCGGTCAACATCAAACGGGCCAAGGAGCTGATCGACCTCGGCCTCATGCACCCCGCCGGGCAGAAGGCGTTCGCCGCGCGCACGGACGATCGATCGGCGATCTATTCGTACGAGCAGCGGCACTCGGCCAAGCTCGACCAAGCGTACGAGCGACGCTTCCGCCGGAACAAGAAGGCGTGGGAGTACTTCCAGGCCAAGGCGCCCTCGTACCGGACTAGCGCCGTCTACTGGGTGATGAGCGCGAAGAAAGAGGAGACGCGCGAGCGGCGTCTCGCCACGTTGATCGAGGACTCCGCGCACGGGCGAACGGTCCCGCCGCTCACTCCCCCTTCGAAGAAGCGCTGACGCCCCAGAGCAAGCGTTCCGGCTTCCCGTGGTTGCTTGATAGCGTGCCCGGATGGGATCTTCACGGGCCCCCGCGGTTCCGCTCATCGCGTTGCTGCTCGTCATCTCCGCGTGCACCTCGACGTCGCCGTCGACGACGCCGGGTGCGTCGAACACCGGATCCCCGTCCGGGACCACCGGTCCTTCGGGGCCCTCATCTTCGGAGTCGCCGGGCACGGAGTCTCCGGGCGTTGCGCCACCCTCCGGCGAGGCGCCCACGTCCATCACCATCGCGCCGCCCGACGGCGGTTCGTTCCTGGTGCGCGGGTCGTTCCCACGGGTACCGTCCCCCTGTGTGGACGCGGAACGGCGACGGCTCGTGGCCCGGTACCCGGGGACCATCTGGGTCGAGCGCGCGGAGGGCGGCACGCTCGAGCTCCTCGTGACGTTGCCGTTCGAGAAGTACCTCGAGGGCATCGCGGAGGTCCCGGCGTCGTGGCCACGCGCGGCGCTCGAGGCGCAGGCGGTCGCCGCACGGAGCTACGCGCTCGCGACGACGGGATGGGACGGGGAGGAAGGCGAGACGTTGCCGACCCCGATCTGCGCGACGACGGCGTGTCAGGTGTACCGGGGGATCCCGGTCCCGTTCGAGCCGACGGTCCGCCGCTGGTACGCCGCGGTCCGGCACACGTCCGGCGAGGTGTTGCTGCACGGCGGCCGGCCCGCCGAGACCGTGTACTTCTCGACCTCCGACGGGCACACCTACGGCAACGACGAGGTCTTCGGCAGTCCCCCGCTTCCCTACCTGCGACCGGTCGTCGAACGCGACGACGGAGCCTCGTCGGTCTCACGGTGG
>Ga0268386_10003624_pt1 | contig 11279 bp, 9 predicted proteins | sample RVTome_15_FD_200260 | JGI IMG/M metagenome (GOLD analysis project Ga0268386, IMG submission 200260) | Soil microbial communities from uranium-contaminated site in the Upper Colorado River Basin, Wyoming, United States - RVT150D86... ... | reverse complement strand
GTTCTCCGAGTCTTGGGGCGGGGCCGGCACGCCTTCCGGTGTCGTGTTCGCGACGGGCCTGTCGGTCATGTCTTTCGCAGCCTACCTGAGCGTTTGCACATAGGCGATCACGTCCTCGATCGCCTGATCGGTGAGCACGGCGGCGTTGGCCCGCATCGTGAGGCCCCACGTGTCGGCGGGGTTCGCGCCGCGCGCGCCGATCCGGAAGTTCCTGAGCTCCTGGGCCAGATACCAATCGTTGAGCTGCACGATCGGCGGAGACCGCAGGGTCTCGTCACCCAACCCGTCCGCGCCGTGGCACGCGACGCACACCTGGTACGACGCTGCGCCCGCACCGGCGTTGCCGTGAAGCGTGCTCTCGGGGTAGATCGCCGGCATCGACGCGACGTACTGAGCGACCGATTCGATGTCTCCCTCCCTGGTGAGGGAGACCGCCATGGGACGCATCCGCAGGCCCGCCAGGTCCTCGGCGTGCTTGCCCCGCCAGCCCGCCTGGAAGGCCTGGAGCTGCGCCTCGATATACCACTGGGGAAGCCCCGCGATCGAAGGCGCCTCGATGTCGGCGTTCCCCGTGGCGGCCGCGCCGTGGCACGGCACGCAGGTCTCGAAGAGCTCGGCGCCCCTCGTCATGCCGACGGGTGGCGGAGTGGCATCGCACCCGGCCACCGCCGCCACGACGAGCGGGAGGATCGCGGCTCTCGAAAACCGAGGTCGTGTCATCATGCTTGCGGAGACAGAGTGATCGACTCGTCGATGAGCATTATCGGGATGTCGTCGCGAACAGGATAGAGCACTCGCCCGTCCTCACGCACGAGCCCCTCGTCGACCGGAGCCGACAGGACCGTGCCGCCCCGGTTCGAGACCGAGCCCGCGCGCACCGACGCGTTGAGCTCCTCAAGGAGCGCCGCGTCGGCGTGGTGGAGGGCCTGCTTCGTCTCGGGGCACACCAGGATTTCCAGAAGGCTCTGGTCGACCACTGCGCACGACTCCATTCTGCGGCCGGAGCGTCGACACCGTTCGAGACGACCCGGCTCCCATTGGCTCCGGGGCACGCCGAGGCGCCCCCGGGGTCCGACTTCGAGCCGCCTAACTTACATTGGTCCGTTGACGAGCGGGAGGCCGCGAGTGCGAGCTCGTGAAGATTTTCACAAGGCCGGATACCACCGAATGAGCCAGCTTCTGACGCTTTTCGCCCTGTGGTCCGCCGCCACCGCCTGTGATGCCGGTGACGCCGCCCCCGCCACCGCCTCGGGGGACGCGCCCGGAGCCGCCGCCGCGTCGCGGCCGGCGGCCGCGCCGCCTGCCGGTTTCGCCTGGGTGATCTTCGGCGCCGACACGGTCCTGGCCGAAGTCGCCGCCACGGCCGACGAGCGCGCCGAGGGGCTCATGTACCGCGACGACGTGCCCGACGGCACGGGCATGCTCTTCGTCTTTCAGGACAGCCAGATCCGGTCGTTCTGGATGGCGAACACGTACGTTGCCCTCGACATCGCCTACATGGACCCCGGGTTTCGGGTCGTCGACATCATCGCGATGGAGCCGCTCGACACGAGCTCGAAGCCGAGCCGCGGCCCGGCCATGTTCGCGCTCGAGGTCCGGCAAGGCTGGTTCGCCGAGCGGGGCATCGCGATCGGGGACCAGGCCGAGATCGTCTTCGGAGTCCGGGGGCGGTAAGCCGCGCCGAGCGCGAGCCCAGGAGGGCGCGGTGGCGAGGCAGGGGCCCGCGCGCAGGGGTCGAGCCCCCTCAAACCGCGGCCCGCAGCACCTCCGCCAGCACGCCCACGTCCACCTCGTCGTTGTACACGTTCGGCGACAAGCGCAGGGCCGTCCCGCGCAGCGAGGCGGACACGTTGCGGGCCGCCAGCGCCTCCTTCAGGGAGGCGAGATCGACGCTCGACGGGGTGCGCAACCCGAACAGGTGGCTCGCCCGCCACTCCTCGTCCTCGACCGCGTAGCCGAGTCCCCGCATCTCGGCGAGGAAGTCACGCGTGAGCGCGCGGCAGTACGACTGAATCCGGCCCGGCCCCCACTCCAGAAGCAACTCGAGGCTCGCCGCCGCGATCGGAGCCAGAAAGAAGTTCGAGCGCTCCGACACGTCGTATCGCACCGCGCCCGCCTCGTACGCGGGCTGGTAGTCGACGAGTCGTTGAAAGTCGCGGCTGTTCCTGCGCGCGATCCACGTCTCCTCGAGCGGGACCCCGTCGTCGAACCGGGGGCCGAACCAGGCCAGGGAGATCGAGTACGGCCCGAGGAGCCACTTGTACGTCGCGCAGATCAGGACGTCCGGCTCGACCGCGGCCAGGTCGAAGTCGAGCGCCCCGACGGATTGCGTGGCGTCGATGACCAGCGCGGCGCCCACGTCCCGACAGCGCCGCCCGATCTCGACGGCGTCGAAGCGCGTGCCGTCGGTCCAGTGCACGATCGGCACCGCGACGATCGCCGTGCGGGCGTCGATCGCCTCCAGGAGCCGCTCGTTCCAGCGGCGACCGCGATCGGGACCCTCCCCCGGCCCGACCTCCCTGAGCTCCGCGCCCGACTCGCCCGCCAGGCGATCCCACGCGTAGTAGTTCCCGGGAAACTGCTCGTGCGTCACGATCACGTTCTGACCGGCGCCGACCGGCAGGTTGCGCGCGGCGGTCGCGACGCCGTAGGAAACACCGGGCTGTATCGCCACCCGATTGGGATCGGACGCTCGGATCAGTCGGGCGAACCGCTCGCGCAGAGTGTCCGCCGTTTCCCAGAACGCGTCCGGGGGCACGATGAGCGTCGGGTCGCGCTTCAGCCGCAACGCCTCGATCCCCGCCTCCTCCGCCGCGCGGGGCAGCGGGCCCATATAGGCGCAGTTGAAGTAGTGCGCGTCTCGCGGCAGCTGGAACGCGCTCCGCTGGCAGACGAGGGGGGGACGTTCCGCCGCGATCCCACCGGAGGGATCACGAACCTCGCCGGCGGCGCTACTGGTCACCGGAGCGCGCGTGGCGGGCGACATAGGCGATCAGACCGAGAAAGCCGAAAAAGATGACCGCGAGGATCGCGATCTCGAAGATGCTCATGGGTTCTCCGCATGGGATCGGCCCACGAGGCCGCCGTGCGCGGTCACGGTAGTTCTACCACGGGATCCTGGGGCCGTCACGAAGCGTCGGAGCAAGGGGGGTACATCCCGAGGGCCTCGACCTCGGAACGCAATTGGTCGTACACGCTCGTCGGCTCCTCGTCGGCCGCGTTCTCGGTCCAGGGGCCGCACCGCTGGCCGTGGTCGAAGCTGCCCATGTAGCGGACCCGCCCGCTCTCGTGGTACACGATCAGCTCCCCGTGCCAGGTGCCCTCCAGGAGGGTTCCCTGGATCTGGATGCGGGTCGAGTCGCCGGCGAAGGCCCGGATGACGCGACCGCTGTACGGCTGCATGGTCTCGGGCTCGTAGTACGTGCTGTCGCGGATCGTGAGCTCCCCGAGATCCCTCGCGCGCGCGCGATCGCCGCACGCCGCGCCGGTCGCGCACAGCATCGCGATGAGCAGGAGTCGAGACATGTCTCCGCTACCCCGGAAACGACAGGACCGCCCGTGCCGCCCCGAACGGCTCGTCGCGCGTGAAGACCTCTACCACGACCTCCCCCGCGTCGAGCTTCTCCCGGAGCCCCGCCGTGAGGCGGAGCGACGTATTGGCGCGGAGGACACCCGGCCCCGAGAGGCGCCTCGCGACGAGCCACCTACCGTCCTCCATGGGATGCCGAAGCACGACCGCATAGACCTGCTCGGCTGGCGTCCCCGTCACCGACAAGTCCACGCGGAGCTCGTTGCGGACTCGGTCCAGCGTGATGGTCCCGCGCGCTTCCGTCCCGCCGGGCCGGGACGGCGTGTACGCCTCGCCGTTCGCGAGCACCTCGACGGTGACGGGACGTGGAGCCATGCCGTCCACGAGCGCGGGCGTGCTCGTCGGGTCCCGCCGGTGATCGGTCGCCTGCTCGAACGCGTAGCCGAGCGCCACCAGGCGCGCGTCGTCGAGCGCTCGGCCGACCATCTCCATCCCGATCGGGAGGCCCTCGGCGGTGAAGCCGACCGGGATGCTGAGCGCCGGCAGCCCGGTGTTCGCGCTCAGGCTGCAGCTCGATCCGCGCTGCGGATCGCCGATGATGGCGGGAATCGTGCGCACCGTCGGAAAAACGAGCGTGGTCACGGCGTGCGCGTCCATCGCCGACACGACCGCCTCACGAAGGGGCGCCCTCTTCGCGAACGCCGCTCTGTACTCCTCCGTGTCACGCCGCTCCGGAGCATTGCGGCGCCGCATTCCGGGAATCAGCGCCTCGTGCACGAGCCCCAGATCGAGCATCTCCTGGAGCGACTCCACGGGCGGATTCGGTAGACCGGCGAGGTAGTCGATCAGGTCCCACTTGAACTCGTGGTCGATGAGCCCGGAGTCCTCGATCAGCGAGTCGAGATCCGGCACCTCCACGGTGACCGTGTCGGCGCCCAGCTCGACCATGCGCCCGATTCCGGCGCGGACGAGCCGGGCGGCCGCCGCCTCCTCGGGTGCGTCGCCGAAGTAGGCCTCGAGGATCCCGATGCGCGCGCCGCTCAGGGCCTCGGGGTCCAGCGCGTCGACGAAGCCTGTCGTCGCCCGCCCCTCGAGAATCCGCGTGGCCGGGTCGGCGGAGTCGGGGCCGATGGTGGCGTCGAGGGCGATCGCGAGGTCGCGCACGGTGCGCGCGAGGGGGCCGCCAACGTCCTGTGTGTGCGAGAGCGGTATGATTCCGGCGATGCTCGAGAGGCCCTTCGTGGGCCGCAGCCCGACGAGATCGTTCTGCGCGGCCGGGATGCGGATCGATCCGCACGTGTCGCTGCCCCATCCCACGGCGGCGAAGCTCGCCGCGATCGCCGCGCCGGTGCCTCCGCTCGAGCCTCCGGGGTTACGCCGGGGATCGTATGGGTTCAGCGTCTGTCCGCCCAGGGAGCCGATCGTCGTGATCCCGCTCGCGAGCTCGTGCATGTTCGACTTGCCCAGGATCACCACCCCGGCCTCGCGGAGGCGGCGCACCTGGAAGGCGTCCTTCGGCGGGACGTTGCCGGCGAGCGCCAATGTTCCGGCGCTCGTGGGCAGATCGCGGGTATCGTAGTTGTCTTTGAGGATGATCGGAACGCCGTGCAGCGGCCCGCGTGGGCCTCGCTCCGCCCGCTCGCGATCGAGCGCCTCGGCCTCGGCCATGGCGTTCGGGTTCAACCAGAGCATCGCGTTGAGGCGCGGCCCGTCCTCGTCGTACGCCTCGATCCGGGCGAGATAGGACCGGGTGATCTCAGCGGAGGAGGCGGCGCCGGACGTCATCGCCTCCTGGAGCTCGCTGACCGTCGCGCCCAGCACCTCGATCTGGGCATGCGCCCGAGCGGGCGACGCAACCGCCGCCGCCATCCACAGCGCCGGGCCGATGAACGCACCGACGAACGTGACCGATCTCACCGCTGGTACCTCCCGCCTACGGGGACGTGTCGCCATGGCGACACGCTACGACGCCGAGGCCGAATCGACAAAGCCCACCCCGCGAACGTCGCGAGGTGGGCCTGGAAGCGAGCGGGAGGACGCTCCGTTCGACCGCTACAGCCCCATCCAGTAGTTCACCTTGAGGATGAAGCGGTTCTCGGCCGGAGCGGAGAAGAGCGCGCCCCAGTCGCGACCGAAATCGAAATTGCCGATCATCGCCTCGTCCATCTGCTGCCGCTGCCAGACGAGGAAGATCGCCGAGCCGGGACGGTACTCCCAACGGAGCACCGCGTTGCCCACGAGCGATCGGACGTTGAAGTCGCGGTCCCGAAACGAGTGGTCCGGGTTGCCGTCCTCGTCGAAGTCGACGTACTGGGTCCCGTCGACCTCACAGATCGAGCTCGAGCACTCGACCGTGCCGCCCTGGCTCTGGGCCGCGCCCGGGACGAACGCGTCGAAGTCGTAGGACTGCGACGCCGAGAGCTGCTTGTACTGGAGGTAGTCACCTGACGACACGAGCGGCTGGGCGAAGAGCTGCAGGGAGAGCCTCGGCGTGAACGTCCAGTTCACCCGGGTCTCCATGGAGAGCTGCTTCTGCTCCAGGTCCGCGAAGAGATAGCGAGTCCCGAAGGTCGGGCTGTACGGCAACGCGCTGGTGGCCGTGACGTACTGATGTCCCGACGTGGACGACTCGAACTGCGGCCGTACCTCGACGGAGATGTTGTCGGACGGCTGAAAGCGCAGCTCTCCTCCGAACTGTCTGCTACCGCCCGTGCCGATGGCGTCGTCGCCCATCTCCATGCGCAGCCCGAAGTTCACGCGCTTCCTGCGATCGGAGTTGACGTTCAGGCTGTAGCGCGTCTGTGCCGGATTGACCATCATCGGGCCGCCCCGCGTTTGCCGACGGCTCATCTGCTGCGGGTTGTACGAGACGTTCGTCCGGAAGCCCCAGTAGTTCAGAAGCTGTCCGTTGAAGTTCAGCGAGTAGTTGCCCGACGTGCGCGCGTTGTGCCAGGAGTCGACCGACCACACGTCGTCGAGCGCTTCGTGGCTCCAGTTGTGGAAGCTGTGAAGGCCGATGTTGTAGTCGCGGAACAGGCTCCCGGGCCGGATCTCGCGGTACCCGACGCGGAAACCGGCGTCGATCCGCTCCGCGTTGCTCGAGAAGCCCAGGTCGTTGATCGCGAAGAGGTCGGAAACCTCCGCCAACCAGACACCACCCGTCCAGTGCTCGCCGCCGCTCTTGTTGAGCTGGACCCGCCAGTCGCGCCCCGTCAGCGACGTCAGCGTCGGATCGACCGCGTAGCGGGTCGCGTCGGGTCGCTGCAGGTAATGCACGCTCGACGTCTGGATGCGCTCCATCGCCGCTTCGGAGCCCCGCACGTGACTGCCCGCGTAGAAGCCGTAGACCGACCAATCGCGATCGGCCCACTGATGCTCGAAGCGGAGCCCCCCGCTCAACGCCGACGACGGTAGCCAGTCGAACGAGCCGTCCGAGGGGAGCGCCCGTCGCATGCCCGTGGCGATGCCGCGTACCTGCGTGACGCCGCCGTTGATGTCCTTCGCGAGGCTCAGGACTCCGAACTCCGCCCGCGGCTCGACCAGGAAGTCGCCGCGCGAGCCGTCCTCGTAGAGCCCTTCGCCGCGCTCGTCACCGGTCACCGCCGCGAGCGCGCCGATCGACAACCCGCTCGTCGTTCGTCCGGCCAGCTTGGCCGCGCCGAGGATCGTCGCGTTGTTCGGGATGTCGGTGTAGTCCGTGTCGCTCGGCGCGCCGCCTTGCGGCGAGCGGCCGATGCGCCGGCTGTAGAACAGGGAGTTGCGCCCACCCGAGAGACCGAAATCGAAGACCCGCGCGTCCTCCACGAAGAACGGCCGTTGCTCCGGAAAGAACGTCTCGAAGGCGCTCAGGTTGATGACCGCCGGGTCGGCCTCTACCTGTCCGAAGTCGGGGTTGATCGTGGCGTCTAGCGTGAACGCCGCGCCGAGGCCGTAGCTCACGTCCATGCCGAAGCGCCCGCCGGCGGCGCTGCCGTCGAAAAACGGGTCGGCCGGGTCGGCCGGCCCCTGGTGGAGGCTGCTGACCGCGTACGGCAGGAGCTCCAGCCGGCGCGAGGGCCGCGTGACGCGGACGTTCTCCATGCGGCCCATCTGGCTCACCAGGCCCTGGCGAAGCTGCGAGACGAGCGTGTGGTAGCTACGCTCGTTGTTGGCGACCCGAAAGCGGTGGAAGTTGACGCCCCAGGTCTGCGGGTCGTCGGAGGCCTGGTAGCGGATCTGCGAGAGCGGGATGCGCATCTCGACGGTCCACCCCTGGTCGTCGATCTGGACGGCCGACGACCACACGGCGTCCCACGCCTGGTCCATCTGGTCGTCGTTGTAGAAGTACGTGTCGCCCTGGACGTTCGCGGCGCTCACGCGAAAGCTGTAGCCCGTCAGGCCGTCGAGGTTCGGATCGAGGTGAACGCTGAAGTTGTCGACCGTCGCCCGGTCGTCGCGTCGCGTCAGGCGCTTCTCGATGGATGCCGGATCGGAGTCCCACATCCGGGCGGCGATCCAGATCGCCTCGTCGCCGAAGAGCATCCGGACCTCGGTATCGTACTCGACCGGGGCTCCCTCGATCGGCTCGCGCTGAACGAAGCCCGAGAACAGCCGGGCCGAGTCCCAGGCCGGCTCGTCGAGCAGACCGTCGACGGCGATCTCGGCGAGGTCGCGGTCGGCATCCAGCGCGACCGGAGCCGGCGCGGGCTCGTCGGCCCGCTCAACGGCGTCGAGGGCCTCCGTCGGGAAGATGCCGCCCTCGGATCCGTCGGGCGGTTGGTTCTGCGCGGCGGCCGCCGCCGGCAGGATGCCGAACGCCAGAAACAGGGCAATTAATGCCGTCGGGCGGCAAGACCGTCCGGAGGATGTTCGTACCATTTATTTGTATTCGGGGGGACTCTTCGGCCCGCGGTCACCGCTCGGAACGCCACTGTTCAGCGGCCGGATGCAGCGGGATCGGCGGACTCTCGAGTCGCGAGAGGTCGATTTGCCTGGCCATGTCATGGACCTGCTCTAAACTGACACGGTCGTCTTGCATGATGTTGAGCAGGATCCGGACCACGTCTCCATCGAGCGATTCCATGGCCACGATCCAGTTCAGCACGCCGAGCGTGGGCAGCGCCGAGTCGACCCCCGGGTACGCGCCGGCGGGGATCACGTCGACGGAGTAGTAGGGATGCTCGGCGATCATCCGGTCCAACGTCTCCTGATCGAACGGGAGCAGGCGCACATCGGCCGTGGTCGTCGCCTCGAGCACCGCCGCCGCCGGATAACCGACGGAGATGATCGCGGCGTCGATCGCCCGATCCTGCAGCGCCGCCGACGACTCCGAGAAGGACAGATAGCGCGCCTGCACGTCGTCGTACGTCAGGCCGTGCGCCTCGAGGACGTGGCGGGAGAGCTGCTCGGTCCCGCTCCCCGGGGGGCCGACCGAGACCCGGAGCCCCCGGAAGTCGGCGATCGACCGGGCGGGCGAGTTGCCGAGCACCAGGACGTGGGTCAGGTTCGAGTAGAGCGGAGCGACGGAGCGCAGGCCGTCGATCGACTGCCTGAAGTCTCCCACCCCACTATACGCCTGGTACGCGCTCATCCCGAGCACCATGGCGAGATCCATGTCGCCGGCGTTGAGCCGGTTGATGTTCTCCACCGAGCCACCGCTGACCTCGGCCGTATACTGGCGGGCCGTGTCGGCCACGGACATCCGACTCGCGATCGCTCCGCCCAGGGGGTAGTAGATCCCGCCCGTGCCCGCCGTTCCGAGCGACATGAACTCGCGTCCCTCACCGCACGCGGCCACGGCCACCAGGGCCACCGCGGCGAAGGACGTCAGGATTGTCTTGGTCATCGTTTCTCCGGGTCTCGGCTATTCAGCCCTGAAAAAGACCACACCGACGAGCAGTAGCCCAGCCCCGTCGGTCGCGAGGCCCGGATACACGAGCACCAGGGCCGCCGCGAAGGCGAGCAGGCGCTCCCACCATGAGAGACGTTTGCGCGCGTACCCGACCGCCGCCGCCGCGAGCGAGATCACGCCGATCATGGCGGTGACGGTCGCGATCCCGATCTCCATCCACGAGCCCACCATCAGCAACTCGGGCCCGTAGACGAACATGAACGGCACGATGAAGCCGGCCCCGGCCAACATGGCGGCCGCCGTGGCGGTCCGGATGGGAGGAGAGCCCGCGATCCCGGCCGCGGCGAACGCGGCGAGCGACACCGGAGGCGTCACGTTCGAGATACAGCCGAAGTAGAAGATGAAGAGGTGCGCGGCGAGCAACGGCACCCCGAGCTGAACCAACGCCGGGGCGCCGAGCGCGGCCAGGACCACGTAGGCCGCGGTCGTCGGAAGCCCCATCCCCAGCACGATCGAGCCGAGCCCGGTCAGCGCGAGCGCGGCCAACAGGTTGCCGCCCGAGAGCGTGATGATGAGCTCCGACATCCGGAGCCCGATGCCGGTCAGCGACGCGACGCCCACGACGATGCCCGCCGCGGCGCACGCGGCCGCGACCTGGACGGCGCCACGACCGGCGCGCTCCATGATCTCCCACGTCTCGGTCAGGGACGGGCGGGTGGCCGGTCGCAGGACCGCCATGACCAGCGCCGAGGCCACGCCCCAGAAGGCCGCCCTCATCGGCGAGCGCCCCATGGCGAGGAGCACCACGATGATGGCGAGCGGCAGGAGCAGGTGCAGACGCTCGAGGACAGGCTCCGTATCCTCTTCCTCGGCCGGCTCGATCCCCATGCGGCAGGCCCTGAAGTGGATGGCCGCGATCAGCGCCCCGTAGTACAGCAGCGACGGGATGATCGCCGCTATCGCGACGTCCAGGTAGGGAATGTTCGTCCAGGTCGCGAGGATGAACGCGCCGGCGCCCATGACGGGAGGCATGAGCTGGCCTCCCGTGCTCGCCGCGGCCTCGATCGCGCCCGCGAAGAACGGCCGGAATCCCGCCCGCTTCATGAGGGGGATGGTGAACGTGCCGGTCGTCACGACGTTGGCGACCGCGCTTCCCGACAGCGAGCCCATGAACGCGCTCGCGACCGCGGCGGTCTTCGCCGGTCCGCCCCGCGTCCTGCCCGCGACCTTGTTGGCGAGCGCGATCAGCAGCGCGCCTCCCCCCGCCGTCTCCAGCACCGCCCCGAACAGCACGAAGAGGTAGACGAAGTTCGCCGAGACGCCGAGCGGGATTCCCCAGATTCCCTCGGTCGACAGGTAGAGCTGCTCGATGAGCCGGGTCGTGTCGTAGCCCCGGTGGGCGAGCACGCCTGGCAGGTACGGGCCCGCGAACGCATACCCCAGAGCCAGAACGCAGATGGTGACCAGGCCCCATCCCGTGGCGCGACGAGCGAGCTCGAGCACGAGCAGCACGGCGACCGCGCCCATGACCAGGTCCAGGCTGGTCGGCATGCCGGAGCGCGCGACGAGCTCGTCGGCCTCGAGCGCGAGGTACCCGCACACCACGAGAGACGCCGCGGCCAGGGCCCAGCCGACCGCCGACAGAAACCGGCCCCGCGTCGCGCTCGGCTCCGGCGTGTCGTCCGCCCGGAGCCGCTGCTGCACACCCACGCCCAGGAAGCCGAGCGTGGCCATCAGCCCGAGGTGCACGGGGCGTTGGATCAGGGCGGTGAACGGCGACACGCCCGCCGCGTACATGTGGAACACCGCCGCGGCGGCCGACGCGCCCGCCACGACCCACGCCGTGATCCGGGCTCGCTCCGACGTCACCGGAGCGCCCCCGACCGGGCCTCGCCTACCTGAATCGCGCGGCGACCAGAG
>Ga0268386_10003623_pt1 | contig 11281 bp, 9 predicted proteins | sample RVTome_15_FD_200260 | JGI IMG/M metagenome (GOLD analysis project Ga0268386, IMG submission 200260) | Soil microbial communities from uranium-contaminated site in the Upper Colorado River Basin, Wyoming, United States - RVT150D86... ... | reverse complement strand
CGGGCCAGCGGCAGCACGTCGTCCAGGGTGAGGCCGTCCGGCGGGGCGTCCACGAGCCTCGAGCCCGGCACCAGCGCGGCCGGCTGGGCCAGCCAGGTCGGGTACCAGAAGGACCGGATCTCGCGCCGGGCCTGGTAGCGCGAGCCCGCGCCGCCGTCGAAGCCGGCCACCGCGGGCGGATGGAGAAACAGCGTGCGCTGGTAGTCGGTCACGGTTGGCTCACGATACCACAGCCGCCGGCGCGGCCACCGGTCCCGGCCACTAGCCCCGCCGGCGGTGGCGGCGCCACAGGACGAGGATCCATGCGGCCGCGGCCAGCAGGACGGCGCCGCCGACCCAGAGCTGCAGCTCGTGCACGTGGGCGAGCGCCACTGCCACCGAGTCCGCGACCGCGTAGGCCAGGCCGAACGCCAGCGTGACGCTCACCAGCACCGCGGCGACGTCCACCAGGAGGAAGCGGAGGAACGGCACCCGGACCAGCCCCGCGGTCAGGAAGGCGGCCGCCCGCAGCCCCATCACGAGCCGAGCCAGGATCAAGAACTTGAGGCCGTGGCGATGGTAGGCCTCCATGACCTGCGCCTCCCGCTTCGGAGTCAGAATGCGCCGCGCGGCGGGCCACTCGAGGATGCGCCGGCCAAACTGCCGGCCCACCGCGTAGAGCAGCATGTCGCCGGCCAGCACGCCGCCCAGGCAGGACAGGAGCGCGCCCCACCAGTGCATCACCTCCCAGCGCGACATCATGGCCGCGATGACGATCGGCAGCTCCTCCGGGATCGGCAGGCCCAGGCCGGTGGCGAGCAGGACCAGGAACACCCCCGGATACGTGAAGTGGCCGATCAGCTCGGTCAGCACCGGTCAGCGCGAGGCCGGCGCCGCGTCACCGGCGGGGGCGCGGCCGTAGAGCCAGCGGCCGTTGTGGGCGAAGAGCAACCGGGCGCTCGCGGGCGGCAGGGAGGCCACGATGCCCCGTCCCGGCTCGCGCGTGGTCAGCAGATAGGGCGGTCGCGACGACGCCCACGCTTCCGCGAAACGCGGAGCGCTCCAGAAGGTGTCCGCCGCGTCCGCGAAGGTGGCCCCGATGCCGAGCACGCTGCGGGAGGCGTCGAGCAGGGCCGGCCGGCGCCCCGAGTAGAATTCCACCGCGCCCGCGTTCTCGATGGGGCCCTCGAGCACGAGCACGTCGTCCGGCGCCAGCCGGGCCCGGATCTCCGCCGCCATCACGGTGACCGCGCGGGCCGACGAGGTCACCGTGAGCCCCATCGCCACCACCGGCGTGAGCAGGAGCATCGCCGCCGCCACCGTCCAGGCCCCGGCGCGCGCCGAGCGGCGCGCCGCCGCCGCCGCCAGACCCGCCGCGCCCGCGAGCAGCACCACCGCCGCCCACCTCACCAGCGGCTGGAGCGCCGACCACGCGGGATAGGGCGACGCCTGTCCCCACGCCGCCTCCTTCCGCGAGTACACGTCGGAGACGCCGAACACCGCCTCGGTGAACGCCTGCCCGTCGCCCGCCGCGGCCCAGGCGCAGCCCGCGCCCGCGAGGGCGAAGAGTACCAGGTGGGCCGCGATCAGCCCGCGCGGCCGCGGCGCGGCGTCGCGCCACGCGCGTGCCGCGAGCAGGGCCAGCGCGGGATAGGCGGGCAGGCCGTAGTGCGGCAGCTTGAACGGCGAGATCGTGAAGAGCGCGAGCACGCCCACCATCCAGAGGGCCAGAGCGACCCACGGCAGCTCCGCGGGATCACGCCAGGCGCGCCCGCGGATGAGCGCACCCACCGCCACCGCGGCCGCCACGATCCAGGGAAAGGCCCCGAAGGAGGCCGCGGTGAGGAACTCGAGCGCGGAGAGCGGCACGTCCTCGTCGGGGAACTGCCGCATCCGCGCGACGTTCAGGAGATGGTTGTCGACCACCGTGTACCAGAGGAACGCGGGCTCGATCAGCGCGGCCACCACGTACCAGCCGAACCCGATGATGACGAGGAGCGCCACCCCGAGCGGCGGCAGCCAGGCGCGCACCGGCCGCAGCCGCCCCGCCAGCCCCGCCGCGACCGCGATCGCCGCCAGCGGCCCGATCAACCCCAGCGGATCCTTGGCGAGCGCCGCGACCCCGAGCGCCGCGCAGCCGAGCAAGGCCCAGGCAGCGCCGGAACGAGCGTCCGCGGTTGGGGGAGTGCGGGGGCCCGCTTGGCGAGCCGCAGGCGCCGGCGAGGCGAGAGGATTAAGAGAGTTGGGCCCCCGCATATGCACAAGAAGCCCCGTAAAGCCCCAGGCCATAGCGGCCACGAACAGGCTCTCCGGCCGCACGTACCGCGCAAACGCCGCGAAGAGGGCGCAGGACAAGAGCGCCAGCCCAGCCAGCGCGCCGCCGGCGGGTCCCAGCAACCTGGCACCCAGCACCGCCGTGGCCGCCACCGCGAGCAGCGCGCCCAGCAGAGGGGCCAGGCGCGCGGCGCCTTCGGTCAAGCCGAAGAGCGAGAAGGAGATCCCGGTTAGCCAGTAGAGCAACGGGGGCTTGTCGAAGTAGCGCACACCGTTCAGGCGCGGCGTGAGCCAGCTCCCACCCAGCATCTCCCGGGCGATCTCCGCGTGCTGGCCTTCGCCCGGATCGTCGAAGGGCGCCCGGCCCAGGCCCGGGGCGAGCAGCGCCGCGGCCAGGGCCACGACCAGGAGGACGGCGACGCCGGCGCCGCGAAGCCTCCCCACTAGAGGGGGCGGCCGATCATGCGGGCCCGTCGCCTCCCGACGCTTCGAGCCGACCCTCGCGCAGGCGCAGGGCGCGGTCCGCGCGGGCGGCCGCATCGGCCCGATGCGTGACCAGGATGACCGAGGTCCCTCCCCCGCGGCAGAGCGCGCGCAACTCCGCCAGGATCACCGCGGCGTGGCCTTCGTCCAGGTTGCCGGTCGGCTCGTCGGCCAGCACGAGCGGCGGAGTGTTGAGCACCGCCCGGCAATAGGCCACCCGCTGCTGCTCGCCGCCCGAGAGCTGCGCCGGGTAGTGGTCCGCGCGGTGGGCGACCCCGAGCCGCTCCATCAGGACCCGCGCCTCCGCCAGCGCCGACGGCCGCGGACGCCCGACGTAGCGTGCGGCGAGCAGCACGTTCTCGAGCGCGGTGAGGCCGGCGATCAGCAGGAACGACTGGAACACGTAGCCGATCGAGCGCCCCCGCACCCCGCACTGGGCCCGGCGCGAGAGCCGATTCACACAGACCTCGTCGAGCCAGATCTCGCCCGCGTCGGCCGGCTCGAGCAGGCCGAGCAGGTTCAGCAGGGTGGTCTTGCCGCAGCCGGACGGCCCCGCCACCGCCACGAACTCGCCCGCCTCCACGGCCACGTCCACGCCGCGGAGCACCGGAACCGGCCGGCCGTCGGGACCCCGGAACGTCTTGCTGAGCCCGCGCGCGCGGACGACCACCTCAGGCTCCGCGCCGGATGGCCTCGGCGGGCGACAGCCGCACGATCCGGAGAGTGGCGTAGGTGGCGGCGAGTCCGCCCAGGACGATCGAGAAGGCGAGCGCGAAGCCGAGCAGGCGGGGCGAGAAGAGGAAGAGCTGCTGGCCTCCGCCCCGCGCGTCCACCAGGGTGCCGACCGCGAGGGCCAGCCCTACCCCGAGCAGCCCCCCCGACATGGACACGCCGAGGGCCTCGCCCAGGATCTCGCGCAGGAGCTGCCCGTCGGTGGCGCCGAGCGCCCGCTTGATGCCGAAGTCGCGGATACGCTCGAAGACCGCCGCCGTCACCGTGTTGGAGAGCGAGAGCCCGCCGATCACGAGCCCCAGCACCCCGATGCCGAAGAGCAGCGCCGAGAAGAACGCGGTGGACTGCCGCAGCAGGCGGCTCAGCTCACCGGGGATCGTGACGTTGAGGCCGGGCACCTCGGCCTGGATGCGGCGCGCGAGCGCGTCCGGATCCACCCCGTCCGCCCACGCCACCGCCGCGCCGGTGTTCAGGTCGCGGCGGCCGAGGCCGCCCGCGCCCCCCGTGAAGACCTGCACGAGCAGCGGGTCGCGCCGCAGCCAGAGATCGCGGGCGTCGTCGAGGGGCACGATCGCGAAGCGATCGGGCGCGGTGAGCGTCTTGTCGAGCACCCCCACCACCTGGAAGCTCCGGCCGGTCGCCAGGTCGAGCGTCCCGCCCGCCCGCAGGCCGCGCGAGGCCGCGAAGTCGGCGCCGACCACCACCACCCCGCGATCGCCTTCGCGCAGGGCGCGCCCGTCGCGGACCGGGAGCTCGCGGAACTCGCGGTTGGAGACGCGCACCGCCGGATCCACGCCCAGGATCAGCTCCTGGGTGAGGGTCAGGAACTGCGACGTGGTGGGATTGAGCGGCAGCATCACCTGCCCCTGTACCGCGGCCACCCCGGATACCCGCGCGATCTCCTCGATCTTGGACGCGCGCAACAGGCCGCCCGCGGTGAAGCCGGTGCCCATGCCCATGCCCTCGCCGGCCACCGAGATCTGGCCAAGCACGAAGCGGTCGCCCCCGTCGATGAAGCGCGTGATGCGCTCCGCCATGGCGCCCAGCGCGACGAGCCCGGCCACGCCGACCGCGATACCCAGCACCGTGAAGAGGTAGCCCCGCGGGAGGAGCCGGCGCACGTCTACCATGCGAGGCGGGCACCTACCATTCGAAGCGGGATTCCGTGGGCAGGCCCCGGCGCCGGCGGACCCAGCGGTTGATGCGAACGACGGTGAAGAACACCTCCAGCGACAGCCGCATCCGGAGGGAGCAGCGGAGGAAGGCGCCGCCCGCCAGCACCCCGGTGACGCTGTCCACCATGCCCGCAAACTCGCGCGGCTTGAGGAACATCTCGATGAACGAGGGATCGTAGAAGTTCCGGATGAAGCGCTGGAAGGGCTTCATCCCGCGGCGGATGCGGCGCTCGTAGCCGCGGAAGCGGCGGGCCTCGAAGCGATTGTCCCGGAACGCCCTGAGGATCTCCGCCGAGGAGAGCTCCGCCGACTGGGTCGCGATGTAGACGCCGGAGGAGAAGATCGGGTCCACGAACGCGATGGCGTCGCCCACGCAGAGGAACCGGTCGCCGATGGCCGGGTCGGTCCGGTACGAGAAGTTCGCCGCGCGGTGCACCGCGGTGATGCGGGGGGCGCCGTCGAGCGCCTCGGCGAGCCCCTGGCAGCGGGCGATCAGCGAGTCGTAGAGCTGCTCCAGGTTGCCCTCGCGCCCGCGCACCGTGCGCGCGTGCAGCACGCAGCCGACGCTGCTCGTGCCGTTGACGAACGGGATGTACCAGAACCAGCCCGGCTCGAAGATGAAGATGCGGATATTGCCCTCTTCCTTCCCGGGCCAGCGGCGTCCGCCGCGGAAGTGGGCGAACAGCGCCACCTTGCCCAGCCCCTCGATGGGGCGGCGCCGACCGTGCCGCGAGGCGATGAACGCGTCGCGCCCGCTCGCGTCCACCAGGAAGCGGGCGCGGATCTCGCGCGACCCCGCGGCCTCGGAGACGGTCACCGTCACGCCCTCGTCGTCGAAGGCCGCGCGCTCCACGCTCGCGGGCTGGAGCAGGGTCACGTTCGGCTGCCGGGCCGCGTGATCGAGCAGGATCTTGTCGAACTCGCCGCGCGACACCTCGTAGGTGTAGGGCGGCCAGGGCTTGCCCTCCCGGAAGAAGAACTGGTAGCCGAGGCCCATCTCCTGGTCCGCGAAGTAGGCGCCGGACTTCACGATGAAGCCGTGCGCCTTCACCTCGTCGAGGACGCCCAGGCGCTCGAGCACCGTCATGTTGGCGGGCAGCAGCGACTCGCCCACGTGGAAGCGCGGGAAGGTCTCGCGCTCGGCCACCGCCACCCGCAGGCCGCCGCGCGAGAGGAACGTGGCCGCGCTCGACCCGCCGGGACCGCCGCCTACCACCAGCACGTCGTAGTCCGCCGGACGAGCGGCCGCGGCGCGCCGGCGCGCGGGCGCCTCCAGCGTGCCCGCCAGGGCCTCCTGGCGATAGAGACGCCGGGCCGCCGGGCCAAGCCAGTCGATGCCGACTGCGGCGAGCGCGCTCCGGCTCAGCGCGAGTCCGAGCATGAGCGGGGTCGCAGCGGTGGCCAGCGCGGCCAGGCGCAGCCCGCGCGCGTGCGGGGAGCGCCAGCCGTCCTCGACGGACCGGATCGCGCGATCCGCGATGAACGCGCCGACGGCGAGCGTCCAGCCGGCCGGGTTAGCGCGATGCGGCGCCGCGAACGCGTACATCTCGCGGTGTCGCGCCCGGAGGCGCGACGGGCTGAAGATCCCGAGGAGGTAGCGCGCGCCCGCGGTGCTCTCGCGCGCCCAGCGCGTCACGATGCGGCCGGCCAGGAAGGCCCCGACCGCGAGGCCGTCGCGCGCCGGGCGGAACCGGCTGCGGCGATCCTCGAAGTGGATCGGCGTGATCGGGACCTCGAGGACCCGCCAACCCAGGGCGGCCGCGCGTAACAGCATCTCGCTCTCCAGCACGAATCCGCCGTGACGCGGCGACACCGTGGCGAGGAGGCGCGCCGGGTAGACGCGGAAGCCGGACTGGGTGTCGGCGACCGGGACACCGCCCAGCCAGTCGATGAAGAACCCCGCCACGCGCAGGGCCGCGAGGCGCCCGGCGGGCATCACCCGCGCCGGCGCGGCCCCGAGCCCGCCCAGGCGCCCGCCGATCACGAAGGCTCCCGGCTCCTCGATCGCCGCCTTGAGCAGCCGCGGGATGTCGTCGGGATCGTGCTGGCCGTCGCCGTCCAGGGTCACCACCCACTCGGCTTTGCGCCTCCGCCCCTCGGCGAAGGCGCGTCGCAGCGCCGCGCCCTTGCCCCGGCGCCCGCCCAGCGAGAGCACCTCGGCTCCGGCCCTCGCGGCCACCGCGGCGCTCTGATCGGTCGAGCCGTCGTCCACCACCAGCACCGGTCCGTGCAGCCGGGCGCGCTCCACGATGTCGCCGATGGTGGGGGCCTCGTTGAAAACCGGGATGACGATCAGGGGCTCGCTGACGGGATTCAAGGGGCGGGCTCCACGATCATCGCGGTCCGGCAGCCGCCGCGCGCGATGCCGTGCACGAGCACCGCCGCCGTCCCGCGTGAGGCGTCCAGGGCGGCCGCGCCCACGCGCAGCGCGCCGAGCCCGCCGTGCTGCCCGAAGAGCGGGGCCAGCGAGACCGGTGGGAGCAGAGCGGCGGCCGCGGCCAGGTCGCGGCCCAGCAGCGCGCGCTCCCAGTCGTCCAGCGCGGGGTCGCCGTTGCCGGCGCCGTAGCACCGCGCGACGCCGGGCGCCCCGCGCCCGCGGATCAGGCGCGCCACCGGGGAGCCGGCATCGACCCGCGCGGCACGCCCGGTGTGGGGCGCGGCCGGCACGTTGCCCGAGGCGGTCGCGGTGATCTCGGCCATGACCCGCGCGCCGCGCACCCGCGCGGCCTCCCGCTCCTCCAGCACCAGGAACGTGGCGCCCTCGCCCAGCACCGGCCCGTTGTGATCGGCCGCGAAGGGCCGGCATCCCTCGGGGTCCCGGCCGCGCATCGGGGAGAGCGCCCCCATCTGGGCCAGGCGCTCGTACACGTCGTGGAACAGCTCGTCCACGCCGCCCGCCACCACCGCCTCCGCGTGACCGTCGGTGATCAGGCGCGCCCCGCGCACGACCGCGAGATCGCCCGCGAGGGTGGCCTGGTTCACCGTGACCGACGGGGCCTTTGCCCCGATCGCGATGGCCGCGATGGAGGCCATCGTGTTCATCACGGTATTGGGGAAAATCATCGGCGAGAGGCCGGCCGGGCCCCGGCGCAGGAAGCCCTGGGCGAAGTCGTGGCTCGAGGTGAAGTCCCCGTGCTCGGTGCCCACCACGATACCGAGCCCGGGCCCCCCCGCCACGTCCGCGTCGCGCACCGCGAGCAGGCAGGCTCCGAGGGCGAGGCGACAGATGCGCGAGAGCCGCCGGCCCGCGTCGCGATCCACGAGCGAGGCGAGCGTCGCCTCGTCCACCTCGGCGGCGAGCCGGCTCGACATCGCCGCAGTGTCGAACGCGCGGACCGGGGCGATCGCGGAGCGGCCGAGGGCCAGCGCCCGCGCCAGCGCGTCCCGGCCGCCGGCGGTCGAGGCGTTGACGGTGCCGATCCCGGTGACGACGACGCGGCGGTCCGCGCTCACGGGAGCGTCTCTTTTGTATTCGCTCGGCTCGCCTGCGCCTCGCCCGGCACGTGCACCTCGCCAAGCTCGAACACGAGGCTCACGTTCTGGCCGCCGAAGCCGAACGAGTTCGACAGCGCGGCGGCCACCTCGGCGGCACGCGCGACGCCCGGCAGGCAGTCGAAGGGCACCTCGGGATCCGCCTGGTCGAGGTTCGCGGTCGGCGGCAGGAGCCCGTGCTGGAGCGCCAGGATCGTGGCGGCCGCCTCCACGCTGCCCGCCGCCGCCATCGTGTGGCCCACCAGCGACTTGGTGGAGCTGACCAGCACGCCGCCCTCGCCGAAGACGCGCCGGAGGGCGAGCGCCTCCGCGCGGTCGTTCTGCGGGGTGCCGGTGCCGTGGGCGTTCACGTAGCCGATGTCGGCCGCCGCGAGCCCGGCGTCCGCCAGGGCCTGCCGCATCGCGTGGATCATCCCCTCGCCCTCGGGATGCGGCGCGGTGACGTGGTACGCGTCGGTGGTCATGCCGTAGCCGGCGAGGCGCGCGTGCGCCCGCCCGCCCCGCGCCCGGCAGTGCTCCGCGTCCTCGATGACCAGGAAGGCGGCGGCCTCCCCGATCGACATGCCGCGCCGCTCACGGTCGAAGGGCCGGCACGGGGTGGGATCGAGCAGCTTGAGCGCGTTGAAGCCCATGAAGCAGATGTGGGTCAGCGCATCCACGCCGCCCACCAGCGCGGTGGGCGTCACGCCCCCACGGATCAGATCGGCCCCCAGCGCGATCGAGGCGGCGCCGGAGGCACAGGCCATGACCACCGTCTCCTTGGGCCCGGTGAGGCCGAGCCGCCAGCCGAGGGTCTCGGCGTGCGAGAACGGCAGGATCGAGCGCAGCGCGCCCATCCGTGACGACGGGCGGCCGCGCGCGACCTCCCAGTACCAGTCCTCCCCCTCGAGCATGCCGCCCCCGACCGCGCCGATCAGGAGCGCGGCCTCCCGGCGCGCGGCGCCCTCCAGGCCCGCGTCGGCCAGGGCCTCGCGCGCCGCCGCGAGGGCGATCCGATCCGCGCGCGAGCGGCGGCGCGAGGCGCCCAGCGCGCTCATGGCCTCGGCGGGGATCTCGGCGGCGATGCGCGAGCGGAAGCCCTCGGTCTCGATGACCGTGATGGGCTTGATCGCGCAGGCACCCGCGGCGAGCCCGCTCCAGAAGCTCTTCGCGCCGGCCCCGTAGGGGCTCACGACCCCGAGGCCGCTGACGACGACGTCGGGCCGGCCGTCGCGCGCCGCCGACCGGCTCATGCCGCGCTCATCGCCCGGGGCTGCGCCTCGAGCCCTCAGGCCTGGCCGTTCTTGGCCAGGATGAACCGGGAGAGGGAGTCGAGCGAGAGAAACTCGTCCGTGAGATCGCGACTCTCGTCGATCACGATCCCGAAGCGCTCCTCGATGGCGACCGACAGCTCGATGAAGTCGAGCGAGTCCAGGCCCAGCGAGCCGTCGACGCCCTTGGGCAGCGTCGTCTCGAGCGTCATCTCGGCCGCCCGGCGCGGATCGAACTTCAGCCGCTCGACGACGAGCCCCTTCAGCTCGTCCAGGACTTCCTTCTGGGTCATCAACACGACCTCCGTTTCACGCCGCGCTGCCGCGCGCGTGGACAATTTCTGGGCTCCAGTGGAGCCGCGCATGCTCTCCCCGCCAGCGTCCCGACAGCTCGACCGGACCGGCCGTCGCCCGCGCGCGCCAGTCGCGCAGATCGGCGAGCGGGCCCGCCGCAAAGCGCTCGCCCCCGCCGGCCGGCCCGGCCGCCGGGCGGCCGCCGCGCGCGGACTCGAGCGAGATCGCCCCCGCGCCGCGCTCCAGCCACAGGCACGCCGCGGTCTCCACCAGCGGCCACCGATAGGCCCGGCGATGACGCGTGTAGAGATCCGCGCACTCCTCGAAGATCTCGACCGCCAGCACCAGCACCCGATCGCAGCCGCCGGCCTCCAGCAGCCGGGCCGCCTGCGCGATGGCCCGGAGCGTCGCGGGCGCGCCGCCGATCAGGATGCCGTACGGACCCGCCACCCCGAACTCGATCGCCACCTCCGCCGGCACCACAGCGGGCGCGGTGTAGGCGAAGTGCATCACCCCGCCCCGCCGCTCGATGAACGCGCGGTTGGCAGCGCCGTAGGCCGCGGCGGTCACGTACAGCAGGGCCGTCCGCTCGCCCGCGATCGCCTCGCGCGAGGCCTTCCCATCTTCAAGCATCGCGTCCACGGCCGCAAGGGCCAGGAGGCATTCCCGGGTGGACCGCCGGAAGCGGTCGCCCGGGCGGTCCGGGCGGGGGAGCGTAAGAATCTCGAGTTTGCGGTCTACCGTTTCGTTCTTTAGGCCCATTGTATGCGGGGGCCCAGAAATGGCCCCCGCACTCCCTCCGTCCGCGGACTTTACCTGGGTGGAATCGCCGCAATTGGCCCCCGCACTCCCCCCGTCCGCGGACCCTGTCGTGGCGGACCTTGCCTCTGCCCCGGACAGGACGCCGAGGCCCCGGATCGCGGGAGCGCCCATCAGGCGGCCTCGAGCACGAGGGCCCCGTTGCAGCCGCCGAACCCCATGGACGTGCTCAGCATGACGCGGGGCCGCCCCGGACGCGCCCGGCCCGGCACGTAGTCGAGATCGCACACCGGATCGGGCTCCTCCAGGTGCAGGGTGGGCGGGATCAGGCCCCGCTGCGCCGACAGCAGACACATGAAGGCCTCGAGCGCGGCGGCGGCGCCCATGGTGTGCCCCAGGCTACCCTTGATGGAGTTGATCGGGATCTCGTGGGCCCGCCGCCCCAGCGCCCGCTTGAGCGCGGCCGTCTCGATCGGGTCGTTGAGCGGGGTGGCGGTACCGTGCGCGCTCACCAGGTCGATGTCCGCGGCCGACACGCGCGCGTCGGCGAGCGCGGCGCGGATCGCCCGCTCGAGGCCGCGGCCCTCTGGCTCGGGCGCCGCGATGTGGAAGCCGTCGCTGGCGCTGCCGTAACCCAGCAGGGTGCCGAGCCGCGGGCCCCGCGCGTCCCGCTCGCGCACCAGCAGGGCGAGCGCGCCCGCCTCGCCCAGAAGCAGGCCGCTGCGGCGGCGATCGAACGGCCGGACCTCGTCGCGCGTGAGCGATCGGAGGGCGTCGAAGCCGCGCAGCACGAACCGGCAGAGCGCGTCGTAGCCTCCCGCCACCACCGCGTCGGCCTCGCCC
>Ga0268386_10003622_pt1 | contig 11282 bp, 12 predicted proteins | sample RVTome_15_FD_200260 | JGI IMG/M metagenome (GOLD analysis project Ga0268386, IMG submission 200260) | Soil microbial communities from uranium-contaminated site in the Upper Colorado River Basin, Wyoming, United States - RVT150D86... ... | reverse complement strand
GGAGCGGCGCCCTCGCCGCGACCACAAGTTCTTTGCAGCGTCACCAATTCCTTGTAGGAGCGGCGCCCTCGCCGCGACTCCGGCATTTCACTCTGACTCCGATGCCGACGATTCAAACCTGGCGCGGAGCACTTCGGTGCTCTCTCCTTCGTGCCTCAACTCCGACTTGTCAGCTCCGGCTACAGCCGCCAATGCGGCGACTTGCCCCTGGCCCAGAAACAGCGTATCCGGGACCAGTTCCGCAATCGGATCGGCGTAGGCTTCGGAGGCGGTGATGACTTTCCACCCAGCGCTTTTCAAGCCGGTGATGAGGGCGGGCAGGAACAGCGCCGCCACGTCGTTCTCATGCAGCAGCAGCACGTGGGCGGGTGAGCGGCCGAGCCAGGTGCAGGCGGCGTCGTCATAATGGACCGCCGCTCCGAGGATCATTTCGACATAGAGCGCTCCAACCGCTTCGAGATCGATGGCTCGCCCGTCCTCCCGGGCCTCGCGCAGGAGCTGATCGATGTAGAAATCGTAATTGTCGATCGTGACGTACCCGGCCCGGTACCCCAGCGCTTTCAACCCCGCCCGCACCGCGTCGCGCTCCTCGATTGTCGCGCCTTCGTTGAGGTAGGGGAATCGGAAATAGGGTTGGAATCCGGGCAGGCCCGACAGGATTTCATGGGCCGTTCCGACATTCGCCAGGAAGGCCTTGCTGCCGACGTTGTGCAGGTTGGGATGCGTGTGCGAATGGCTGGCGATGACATGCCCGGCCTCGGCATACGCGTGCATCCGAGGGATCGTCGCGGGATCGATCCGCGATGAAACCGCGAAGAAAATCGCCTCCTCGACGCCACCTTCCTGCAACGCGTCGACAATGCGCTGCGAGCGCTCCTCCCCGCTCATGATCACGGAATCCTCCGTCGGCGCGTCATCGAAACTGAACGCTACCCTTCGCGGCCCGCAGCCCGTGTCGGCAGTGAGCGACGCGTTTGACAGCACCGCTAAGAGAATGGCGATGGAAACGTTAGGATTCATCATTCAAAGCTCTCAGTTGCGCAGTCGAAACGCAAGTGGTTGGATACTCCGCGCTGAAGCAGCCGTAGTCACAATAACCTTGGGACTCGGCAACGCGAGTCGCGGCGAGGGCGCCGCTCCTACAAGGACTTGGCAACGCTACATTGAACTTGTAGGAGCGGCGCCCTCGCCGCGACCGTTCTGGCAGTGGCGATACAATAGATGTTTCCGAGGTCAGATTCATTGAGTTCTTGGCAGGGCGTCAAGCGAGCGGCGGTTTGCGCGCTGTGCGCGCAAGAAGCCGCTCGCGGTCCATCATGCAGGGGCATTGAAGCTCAAATGCTGATACTGGCTACGCCGATGCATTAGAAGTGTTCGAGGTCTAGCAGTTCCAATTCTTGGCAGGGCGTCAAGCGAGCGGCGGTTTGCGCGCTGCGCGCGCAAGAAGCCGCTCGCGGTAGAATGGTGCCCAGGAGAGGACTTGAACCTCCACGAGCGCAATGCTCACTGGCACCTGAAGCCAGCGCGTCTACCAATTCCGCCACCTGGGCAAGGGGGGCTGCAAAGCGTAGCGTAGGGTAGTGATAAGCCCCTTGCTTGTCAACGGCTTGCGATCACGCTCGGCACCCCAATCTAACCGTTACAATTCTCTCAGAAATTCCAGGTAAAACTTTCAAATGGCACGCAACAACAAGAACAATAATCGCATCGACGCCCAAGCCCCTTCACGCCAGGACTTGATCGAGCTGTTGAGCGAGCAGGGCCGGCCGCTGAAGCGGCAAGAGATTTTCCAGCGCCTCGATGTGGAATCCGAGGACGAACGCGAGATCATGCGCCGCCGCATCCAAGCCATGCTGCGCGACGGCCAACTGGTTAAGAACCGCCGCAATGCCTATGGCCTTCCGGAGAAGATGGACCTGGTGCGCGGCCGCATCAGTGCGCACCCCGATGGTTTCGGCTTCGTCGAGCCCGAGTCGGGTGATCCGGACCTCTTCCTGCCGCCGAAGGAGATGCGCCGCGTGCTGCACGGTGACCTGGTACTGGCCTCGATCACCGCTATCGACGACCGCGGCCGGCGCCAGGGTGTGATCACCGAAGTCCTCGAGCGCGCGCACACGAAAATCGTCGGGCGCTTCGTCAAGGAAAGCGGGGTGGCGCTGGTCGTCCCCGACGAATCCCGCATCAATCAGGACGTGCTGGTGCCGCTCGACCAGACCAAGGGCGCCAAGCCCGGCCAGATCGTGGTCGCCGAGATCACCCAGCAGCCCGGCCCACGGCAGCCGCCAGTGGGCAAAATCGTCGAGATCCTCGGAGAAAGCGGGGCGCCGGGCATGGCGACGGAAATCGCCATCCGCAATTTCGATCTGTCCCACGAATGGCCCAAGGGCGTCGAGGCCGAAGCGGCCAAATTTGGCGACAAGGTCGACGGGAAATGGATTGAGGGCCGCCGCGATCTGCGCGACCTGCCGCTGGTTACCATCGACGGCGCCGATGCGCGCGATTTCGATGATGCCGTGTTCGCCCAACGTCGAAGTAACTCCTGGCGACTGGTGGTCGCGATCGCCGACGTGGCGAGTTACGTCCGCCCCGGCAGCAAGCTCGACACCGAGGCGCGCGAGCGTGCCACCTCGGTGTATTTCCCGGGCCGCGTGATTCCCATGCTGCCCGAGGCCCTCTCCAACGGCTTGTGCTCGCTGAATCCGGACGTCGATCGCCTGTGCCTGGTGTGCGACATGTCGGTCGACAACGAGGGCCGGGTGACGCGCTCGCGCTTCGATGCTGCGATCATGCGCTCACAGGCTCGCCTCACCTACGGCGAGGTATGGGACTGGATTGTCAGCGGGCGCGAGCTGATTCGGCCGCGCATGGATGCTGTTTCCACCTCGCTGCGCGACCTTTACGGCCTTTACAAGGCGTTGCGCAAGGCGCGCACACGCCGCGGCGCCATCGACTTCGAGAGTACCGAAGTCAATTTCGTTTTCGACGTGGAGGGCGGGGTAGACGGAATCCAGCCGGTGGAGCGCAACGACGCCCACAAGCTGATCGAGGAATGCATGGTCGCGGCCAACGTCGAGGCGGCGCGTCTCCTGCAGCGCCAGGGCCTGCCGACCCTTTACCGCGTACACGAGCCGCCGCAGGGCGATCGCGTCGAATCCCTCGAGCAGTTCCTCAAGGGCCTCGGCATCAAGATCACCTGGCGTGGGCGGCCGGAGCCGCGCGATTTCGAGGAGATGGTGCAGCGCATCAAGGGCCGCGAGGACCGGCACCTGATCATGGCGGTGCTGTTGCGGGCCCAGAGTCTGGCCACCTACCAGGCCGAGAATCACGGCCATTTTGGACTCGCCCTGGACGCCTACGCGCATTTCACCTCTCCGATTCGGCGTTATCCCGACCTCATGGTCCATCGCGCGCTTCACCACCTGCACGTCAAAAAGGACGCCCAGGATTTCGGCTTTGGGATGCCGGAGATGAAGAAGCTGGCCGAGCACTGCTCGCACCGCTCGCGCCGCGCCGAGGAAGCCGAGCGCGATGTGACTGAGCGCCTCAAGTGCTACTACATGGAGCGCCACGTCGGCGATACCTTCACCGGCCGGGTCAGCGGCGTCACGTCCTTCGGACTGTTCGTCGAACTGGAGCGCATTTTCGTCAGCGGCCTGGTCCACATCACCGCGCTGCCCAACGATTACTATCATTTCGACCCTGTCCTTCACCGCCTGACCGGCGAGCGCGGGGGCAAGGTCTTCCAGCTCGCGCAGAAAATCACCGTCAAGGTCGTTGCGGTCAACCCCGACGAGCGTAAGATCGACTTCGAACTCGATCAGTAGAGCCGTCCGCCCGGACCACTTGTGAGCAGCGACAAGCGCCAACGTTTGCTGGGCTTTCACGCCGTCTCGGCGGCGCTTGAGCGTGCGCCGGGGCAGGTACATTCCCTGATCGTCGCCGAGGGGGCCCGCAACCCGCGCCTCGGGCCGTTGATCGAGGCAGCAGAAAATGCCGGTGTCGAGGTGCAGCGCCGCCCGCGGGCGGATCTCGACAAGCTGAGCCAGGGCGAGCGCCACCAGGACGTGATCGCCGATTTCACGCCGCATAACCTGCACGGCGAAAAGGCGCTGGAAAACCTGCTGGCGGCGGCCAAGTCGCCGCCACTGGTGCTGGTGCTCGACGGCGTGCAGGACCCCCACAACCTCGGCGCCTGCCTGCGCAGCGCAGAAGCGGCCGGCGTCGATTTCGTCGTCATGCCCAAGGACAAGTCGGCGCCACTCAGCGCTACGGCGCGGCGAGCGGCCGCCGGCGCGGCCGAGCGGTTGCCGATCCTGATCGCCACAAACCTTGCCCGCGTGCTGCGCCAGCTCAAGGAAGCCGGAATCTGGCTGGCGGGCGCCGCGGAGGCCGCCGAGCGCAGTTTGTACGAAACCGATCTGTCGGGCCCGCTCGGCCTGGTGATGGGCGGCGAAGGGGAGGGCATGCGCCGGCTCACGCAGGAGCACTGCGACTACCTCGTTCGCATCCCGATGCGGGGTGACGTCGAAAGCCTCAACGTCTCGGTGGCCACTGCAGTATGCTTGTTCGAGATTCTGCGCCAGAATTTGGCGGTTCAGCGGACAAGCTGACATGACGGAAGAGATTAAGCTCGCAATCGCCTGCGAGATCAGGCTGCCGGATTGGCTGCCGGACTTCGTGTCGCACTGGCAGGGCAAGCTCGACACCGTTGAGCAGCGAATGGACCTGGCAATCGCGCTGTCGCGCGAGAACGTCGACCGCGCCCACGGCGGCCCGTTCGGCGCGGTCGTGTTCGACATCGAACGCCGGCGCCTCCTGGCGGCCGGCGTCAACCTCGTGACCGACCTCAACCTTTCCTGTGCCCATGCGGAAGTAGTGGCGGTGAGCCTGGCACAGCAGGCGATCGGCGACTGGAACCTTGGCGCACGCGGGTCGATTGAGCTCACCACCTCCTGCGAGCCGTGCGCCATGTGCTACGGGGCGGTGCCCTGGTCAGGCGTGAAACGGCTGGTGTGCGGCGCGCGCAAGGAGGACGCCGAGGCGGCAGGGTTCGACGAGGGCGACAAGCCCGAGGGGTGGCGGGAATCGCTCGCCGGGCGGGGCATCGAGGTGACTTGTGACGTGCGGCGCGATGAGGCGGCGGAAGTTTTCGAGCACTACAGGAAAAACGCCGGGGTCATTTACAACCCCTGATGGTCGCGGCGAGGGCGCCGCTCCTACAAGGATTTCTCGGCCTCGCCAAGGGCTTCTAGGAGCGGCGCCCTCGCCGCGATGGTCGCGGCTGAAGCCGCTCCTACAAGAATGAGCAAGATGGGGCATCCTGCCCCACTTGCATCTCGCCTTTGAAAAGCGCGGTTTTCAAAGGCTTGCGCTTTGCGCGTTGGCACATCCATGTGCATTCATCCCTTCAGCGTAGCAAAGGGCTTGTAGGAGCGGCGCCCCCGCCGCGATGGTCGCGGCTGAAGCCGCTCCTACTCGCCGAGTTCGGAACGCAGCGTGTCGAGATAATGTTTCATCACCTTCGCCCGATGCTCCGCCATTTGCCGGCCGGAGGCGGTCTGCATGGTCGCGGGCAGGGTCAGCAGCTTGGCGTAAAAATGGTCGATGGTGTAACGGTTGTCGTCGGGTCTGCGCGCATCGCAGAACGGGTCCTCGGCGCACAAAAGCGGACGGTCGAGCCGCCCACCGACCAGCAGGCAGCGCGCAATGCCGATGGCGCCGAGCGAGTCCAGCCGGTCGGCATCCTGTACCACCTTGGCCTCCCGCGATTCAGCCGCAATGCCCGCCGAGAAACTGTGCGCCTCGATGGCGTGGCGCACCGCCTCGAGCAAATCATCCGGATAGGGCTTGCCGGCCAGAAATTCCACCGCGGCTCCGGCCGCCAGCCGCGAGCCCTGGCTGCGCCGCGGGTCGTCCTTGGCGATCGCCACGCAATCGTGCAGCCACGCCGCCGGCAGCGTCACCCGGGCGTCGGCGCCCTCCATGTTGGTGAGCTGGCGTGCGTTCTCGACCACCCGCCGCACGTGGCCGATGTCGTGGGCGCCGTCGGCCGGCGACTGACTCAAGATAAAGGCCTCGCAAAGCGATTCGATTTGGGCGAGATCGGATTCCTTCATCGACCGCGCTTTCGCCTCACTGGCCTGCCGGACTTCCTCTTCGGAGGCTGCACGAGGGGTTCGAGTGTGAGCACGCGGGTCGCGGCGGCCAGGCCGACGTCCTCGCGCAGCACCTGGTGCTCTTCTTGTGCGATCTCGCGCCAGCGCCCGACGTGCATGTGCTTGGGCAGGAAGGCCGCGCCGTAGCGCACGCGCTTGAGCCGGCTGACCTGTACGCCCTGCGATTCCCACAGGCGCCGCACTTCGCGGTTGCGGCCCTCCATCAGCACCACGTAGTACCAACGGTTGCTGGCTGAACTCCCGCCGGCCTGGATGTCGCTGAAATTCGCCATGCCGTCCTCGAGCTCGACGCCATCGCGGAGCTTCTGCAACTGCTCCTCGCTGATCTCGCCGTGGATGCGGCAGGCGTACTCACGGTCGACCCGCCCGGAAGGGTGCATCATGGCATTGGCGAGCTCGCCGTCGGTGGTCAAGATCAGCAGCCCGGAGGTGTTGATGTCGAGGCGCCCGACGGCGATCCAACGCTGATTCTTGAGCTTGGGAAGCCGCTCGAAGACGGTCGGGCGGCCCTCGGGGTCGGAGCGGGTGGTGACTTCACCTTCCGGCTTGTTGTAGATCAAGGTGCGAAAGCGCACCGGCTTTTCCACCAGGCGCCAGCGCTGACCGTCCATTGCAACCACGTCGCCCGCCTGGGCACTGGCGCCTGGCTCTGCGACCACCTCGTTCAACCGCACTGCGCCACTGGCAATCCTGGCATCGATCGCCCTGCGCGAGCCCAGCCCGGCCGTCGCCATGACTTTCTGGAGACGTTCAGGCTTCTTCAAATTCGAACTCGGGTTCGAGGTCGTTGAGGTCCTTGATCTCGGCCAGCGTCGGCAGATCGTCGAGGCTGCTGAGGTTGAAGTAATCGAGGAAGGCCCTGGTGGTGCCGAACAGCGCCGGCTTGCCGGGCACGTCGCGATGGCCGACCACGCGGATCCATTCGCGCTCCTGGAGGGTGCGGATGATGTTGCTGCTCACCGACACGCCGCGCACCTCCTCGATGTCGCCGCGCGTGATCGGCTGCCGATAGGTGATCAGGGCGAGAGTCTCCAGCAGCGCGCGGGAGTATTTCTGCGGGCGATCCTCCCACAGCTTTGAGACCCAGCCCATGTAGCTGTCGCGTACCTGCAGGCGGAAGCCACTCGACACCTCTTTCAGTTCGATGCCGCGGCCTTCGCAGGCGGCCTCGAGCTGCATAAGCGCCTGTCCGATCTCGGCCGGGGTGGGACGCTCCGCCTCCTCGAACACGGCCGCGATCTGGTTGAGGTTCATCGGCTGGCTGGCGCTCAGCAGCAGGGCCTCGATGATGGCAGCAAGCTTCTCCGGCGGGTATTTGTCAGTCATCGTCCAGATCCTTGTTATCCACGGCCAGGACCGGCCTGGAGCGGCCCGGCCTCGGCACCTCAGCATCCGAAACGGCGGGGTTGCGCACGTAAATGGTGCCCAACGGTTCATGCTGGATGATGTCCACCAGTTTCTCGCGGTTCAACTCCATCAGCGCCAGGAAGGCGACCACCACGCCGCGGCGACCTTCCTGGGCGGTGAACAGCTTGCTGAACTCCAGGAACGGCGATTCGCGCAGCCGTGCGATGATCTGTGACATGCGCTCGCGCACCGACAGAGGCTCCATCTGAACCTGGTGGTGGCTGAACAGATCGGCGCGGCTCAGCACGTCGCGCAGCGCCGTGAGCATCTCGCTGAGGTCGACTTCCGGCGGCACCTGGATCACCTGGCGGTTTTCCAGGCAGGCCTCGGCAACGGCGAAATCCCGGTCCCGGCGCGGCAGCGCGTCGAGGTCCTCGGCGGCCTGTTTGAAACGCTCGTATTCCTGCAGCCGGCGGACCAGTTCGGCGCGCGGATCCGCCTCTTCCTCTTCTCCGCTGCTGCGGCGCGGCAGCAGCATGCGTGACTTGATCTCGGCCAGGATGGCGGCCATCACCAGGTACTCCGCAGCCAGGCCGAAGCGCAGCTCCTTGAGGAGTTCGATGTAGGCGATGTACTGGCGCGTGATCTCCGCGATGGGAATATCAAGAATGTCGAGGTTCTGGCGGCGGATCAGGTAGAGCAGAAGGTCCAGCGGCCCTTCGAAGGCCTCGAGGAAGACCTCCAGCGCGTCGGGCGGAATATAAAGGTCCTGCGGGATTTGCGTGAAGGGCTGGCCCTGAACGACGGCGAAGGGCATTTCCCCTTGTTGAGCGCTGGGATGAGAAGGAGGTTCCACAGATATTCCAGACCTGCTTGCCCCGGATTCAGTCCGGGGTCAGCAAAAGTCTACCACGCCGCGTCCGTGCCTCAGCACCACCGGCCGGTCGCTGCAAAGGTCGATCAGGGTGGTCGGTTCCATGGGGCAGGGGCCGGCGTCGACGAACAGGTCGATGTCCTGGTAGGTGGCGCCGTAGAGGTCCTCCGTATCGAGGATTTCGCCCTCCGATTCCGGCAGGATCAGCGACGAGCTGAGGATCGGCTCGTCGATCGCCGCCAGGATCGCCTGGACCACTTCGTGGTTGGGGATGCGGATGCCGATCGTGGTGGGGCGCTTGGGCCCCATGCGAGGCACCTTGCTGGTGGCCGGCAGGACGAAAGTGTACGGCCCCGGGGTCAATTGCCGCACCAGCCGGTGGGCCCAGTTATCCACCGTCGCGTAGCGGCTGACGTCCGACAGCGTGCGGCAGCAGTAGGTGAAGTAATGCCCGGCATCCAGCTGGCGCATGCGGACGACGCGCTCGCGCGCCCGGCGGTTCTTGCTGCGCCAGCCCAGGGCATAGCCTGAGTCGGTGGGGTAGGCGATCAGCCCGCCGCGCACCAGCACGCCGACGATATGCTCGATCAGCCTGGGTTTCGGCCCGACCGGGCGCAACTCGATTCTTTCACTCATGTATTCCCGCCCATATTCGCCGGGCCCACCCGGAATGTCGCTTCGGTCCCCTGACCCATTGTACTCAGGCCCCCTGGTTCATTACAGTTGCGTTCTGAGAAGAACGCGCATGGGAGACTGCGCATGTGGTACGCGATCTACAGCAAAGACGCCCCCGACAGCCTGGAGCGCAGGAAACAGGTACGCGAGGCGCACCTCGAGCGCGTCAGGGCGCTGGTGGACGAAGGCCGGCTGCTGATCGCCGGGCCGAGGCCCGCGATCGACTCGCTGGATCCCGGCCCAGCCGGCTGGGCGGGCTCGCTGATCATCGCCAAATTCGAATCGCTCGAGGCGGCCGAGGCCTGGGCGCGGGACGACCCGTACGTGCATTCCGGCGCTTACGAATCCATCGAGGTTTCGCCCTTCATCCCCCTGTTGCCGTGATGGACACAGAACAACGCCTGGACGCCATCCGCGAACGGATCGACAAGGCACTCCGGCCCGAGGAGCTGATCGTCGAAGATGAGAGCCATTTGCACGTTGGCCATGAAGGCGCAAAAGACGGCCGCGGCCATTTCCGGGTGTTTGTGGTGGCCGACCGCTTCCGGGACATGTCGATGATCCGGCGTCACCGCGCCATCTACGACGCGCTCGGGGAGCTGATGACGACCGAGATCCACGCGCTCGCCATCGACGCGTATTCAAGCGACGAAATCTAGTGAAAGTTCAATGAGATACGGATGAAACTTTATGAAAAGTATCATCTCTATCCGGGTCCCATTCGGGTGCCTGGTACTCGACCACCACGCTGGTGTAAATGCCGCCGCGCACGTTGAACTCGGCCGTCAGGCGCATGAAGCGGGGCTTCAGCGCCATCACCAGGTCGTCGAGGATGCGGTTGGCCACGTCTTCGTGAAAAGCCCCCTCGTCGCGGTAGCTCCACAGGTACAATTTCCATGATCTCAGCTCCACGCAGAGTTCATCTGGAATGTACTCCAGCGACATCGTGGCGAAGTCCGGCTGGCCCGTCTTGGGGCACAGGCAGGTAAACTCTGGGGCCTCGATCTGGATGGTATAATCCCGCTCGGGTTTCGGGTTCGGAAATACCTCCAGGTCCTTGCTGGGAGCAATGCTCATCGTGCCTCCGTGGGCGACAATCAAAACGGTCAAAGCAATATAGCCACTTCATGAACAAGACTTCAACGCTGCGCAGGGCAGCGCAGGCGGACGAGGCATGAGACTGACGGCAGTCAAGCTGGCGGGCTTCAAGTCCTTCGTCGACCCCACCACATTCTACGCCGCTACCAACCTCACCGGGATTGTCGGCCCCAACGGCTGTGGCAAGTCGAACCTCATCGACGCGGTCCGCTGGGTGATGGGGGAGGGCTCGGCCAAGGTGCTGCGCGGCGAGTCGATGGCCGATGTGATCTTCGCCGGTTCGTCGAGCCGCAAGCCGGTCGGCACCGCCACGGTGGAGCTTCTCTTCGACAACAGCGATGGGCGTTTCGGTGGCGCGTATGCCACCTACAACGAGATTTCCGTCAAGCGCCAGGTGTCGCGCGACGGCGTTTCGCTATATTACCTCAACGGCACCCGCTGCCGGCGCAAGGACATCCGCGATCTCTTCCTCGGCACCGGCCTCGGCTCCAGCAGTTACTCCATCATCGAGCAGGGCATGATCTCGGCGATCGTCGACGCGCGGCCCGAGGACGTCCGCGGCCACCTCGAGGAGGCCGCGGGCATCTCGCGCTACAAGGAGCGGCGGCGCGAGACCGAAAACCGCATCGGCAACACCCGCGAAAACCTCGCGCGCCTTGGCGACCTGCGCGAGGAAGTCGACAAGCACCTCGGCCGCCTCAAGCGCCAAGCCGCTGCGGCGCGCCGCTACCGCAAGCTCAAAGAGGAAAAGCGCGAGCTCCAGCTCAAGCAGCTTGCGCTGCGCTGGCGCGAGCTCCACGACAAAGCCGAGGCGGGCAAACAGGGCCTCGCCCAGCACGAGACAAAACTGCAGGAAGGCATCGCGGGCCAGCGCAACGCGGAGAAGCTGCTCGAATCGCTTCGCCAGCAGCAGGCCCAGGGCAGCGAGCGGCTCAATGCCCATCAGGGTGAGCTGTACGACGTCGGCAGCGAGATCGCCCGGCTCGAGCAGAGCATCGAGCACCAGCGCGAGCTGCACAACCGCCAGGACGAGGAATTCGAGGAAACCAGCGCCGGCCTCGCCGACATCGAGAAACACATGCTGCTCGACCAGGCCCAGGTGGAAGAGCTCA
>Ga0268386_10003621_pt1 | contig 11285 bp, 4 predicted proteins | sample RVTome_15_FD_200260 | JGI IMG/M metagenome (GOLD analysis project Ga0268386, IMG submission 200260) | Soil microbial communities from uranium-contaminated site in the Upper Colorado River Basin, Wyoming, United States - RVT150D86... ... | reverse complement strand
TCGGGATCGAGGATCACGCAGATCTCGCCGTGGGACTGGCGGAGGGCATTGTTGATGTTCCCCGCCTTGGCGTCCCTCCGATCCGAGCGCGTGACGTGGGTGACGCCGAGCCGGCGGCACAGTGCCCGGAGCTCGGGGTCATTGCCTTCGTCGCAGAGGAGGTTGCGGTGGGGAAGGCGCATCCGGACCATCGCGCGGAGGGTCCGTTCGATCATCTCGTGGGGCTCTCCCGGGCAGGCCGTGGTGAACACGTCGACGGTCCAGGCTCGCCGCGGGCGGAGGGGCGGAGGCGCCTGCACCGACCAGTACTGATACCAGGTGTGGAGCCACCGAAAGACCTTGAAGCCGAGCCCGGCGGTGAGGAGCCAGAAGGGAAGCCAGTCGCCACGGTGGTCCGGCTGGAACAGCCATCCGAGGAAGAGCGTCAGCTGAACCAGCGCCATCACGATCAGCGCGCGCACGACCCAGACCGCGTGCCCGGGGGGCGTCATGACGCGAGACGGGCGAGATTCGCGGACGTCCATCTCGGGATCGTCGAAACGGCCGGGCTCGGGCGTGGGTCGGCCAGCCGTCCCGACTTGCGGATCCAACAGACAACTCAGTTCGTTGCTCATGCCACGCTGTCTCCACCGCGTAGACGTGCCAACTGTGAAGGGGCTCCTCTGGAGGAGAGTGGTGGAGGGGAACGGCCCTCTTTTTCCGTCCCTCTTGAAGGTAGCCAGGTCGCCCAACTGCAAGGCGGGTACCATCCCTTGGCCGCGCGCCCGCCTCCCTCGGCGAGATGCACCCTGCCCGGAATGCGTATAGCCGAGAGCCGTTCCCGGCAGGATCACGAATGGAACGGCGGCGCAGGGAAAAAAGCGACGCTCATGTCGATCCTTCGATTCCGCTCGTTGCGTCGGTCTTTTCTCCGGGCTCGATCTGGCCCCAAGATGGCTTGCCTTCATTTCTCGTTCTGGTAGACTCGTCGCTCAGGCTCTGGGTCCACGTCCCTCCCCTCCTGTGGGCTCGTGTCTCCTGACAACAGGTCGCGCCTCGAGCAAGCGTTTTGCGCCATGACGTTACATGGAGAGCAGCATGACGAAGAGATCATTTCCCGCCGAAGGGGTCGCGGTGCTCCTTCTGGTCCTGGCGAACGGCTCCACACCGCGCTCCTCGGCCACCACGACGTCCGTCATCGTGCAGGGCAAAGACACGAGGGAGCTCGTCGCGCTCGTCGAGAAGGTCGGCGGTGAGGTGACGCACGAGCTCGACATCATCGACGCCGTCGCGGCAAACCTGACGCGCGAGCAATACGAGAGCATGGCGGCGTCGACGGCGGTGCGGCGAATCGAGCCGAACCGCGCGCTTCTTGTCGCCGCCAAGAAAGGCGCGCCGGCCGCGACGGCCCAGGTCAATGCCGCGCCTTCGAGCGCGGTGGCACTCCTCGGCCCGGGGGCGGCCGACGCCCTCGGATTGACCGGACGAGGCGTCACCGTTGCCGTCCTGGACACGGGCGTCCGCACGTGGATCGAGCTGCGCAACGACCGCGCGGGGGACACGCGTCTCCTCGCTCAGTACGACGCCATCGCGGGTCGGGAGATCTCGAGCATCTCGAACAGCGACGGCAGCGGCCACGGCACCCACGTCGCGGCAATCGCGGTGAGCAGCGAAACCTCGACCTACGCCGGGATCGCCCCGGACGCGGGCCTCGTGGCCGTCAGAGCCTTCGGCGCCAACGGCGAGGGAAGCTATGCCGACGTCATTCGAGGCCTCGACTGGGTCGTTGCCAACAAGGATCGACTCGGCATCCGGGTGGTGAACCTCTCTTTCAGCGCCCGGGCGCGCTCCCGTTACTGGGAGGACCCGGTCAACCGGGCGGTGATGCGGGCCTGGCAGGCGGGGATCGTCGTGGTCGCGTCGGCGGGCAACACCGGTCCGGATCCGATGACCATCGGCGTTCCCGGCAACGTGCCCTACGTCATCACCGTCGGCGCCATGACCGACAGCTACACCCCGGCGGATCCCAGCGACGACCGCCTGACCACGTTCTCGGCGGCCGGCCCGACTGCCGAGCGCTTCGTCAAGCCGGACGTCGTCGCGCCCGGCGGTCACATGACCGCGCTCATGCACAGCGCCACGGCGATCGCCGAGGCGCACAGGGAGTTCCACACCCAGGGGCGCTACTTCACGATGTCAGGCACGTCCCAGTCAGCGGCTGTCGTCACGGGGACGGTGGCCCTTATGCTCGAGCACGAGCCCGCGCTCACCCCCGACGACGTGAAGTGCCGTCTCATGGCGGGGGCCCACCCGGCGGTGAACTCCGACGGCACGCTCGCCTACACCGTCTTCCAGCAGGGAGCCGGACTCGTCAACGCTCACGACGCCGTGTTCAACTCCGCCTCCGGATGCGCCAATCCCGGCATGGACATCCAACGAGACCTCGACGGCACCGAGCACTACGCCGGTCCGGTTCGCAAGACGGAGGACGGCTCCTATTACATCGAGGGGATGGACGGCTCCCTCTGGAGCGGAAGCGTGCTCTGGCACGACAGCTTCCTGTGGAGCGACTCGATGCTGTGGCATGACAGCTTCCTGTGGAGCGACTCCATGCTCTGGCACGACTCCTTCCTCTGGAGCGACTCCGTGCTCTGGCATGACAGCTTCCTGTGGAGCGACTCCATGCTCTGGCACGACTCCTTCCTCTGGAGCGATTCCATCGCCATCAATGTCTGGGTCGCCGAGGAGTGACGACGAGCGGAACCACGAGTCACGGATCGGTTCAGCCGTCCGGGATGAGTCGCCCGCGGTTCAGGGGGTAGGCGGTCCTCGCAGACCTCCTGCGTAGGGAGGGCCCTGCCCACGCTGCCGGGAGGGGAGTCTCGCGCCCGGGCGCGTCGAGCACCCCGCCCCGCTTCCCGCGTTGGTGCGGACCCTGCGTCTCGGGGTAACATCCCCGCTCAGGCGAGATCGAGCCACCGAGCCCGAACGTGTCATCGACCCCGGAAAGGAACGACGGCCGGGCGCTGGTCCTCATCGTCGACGACGACGAGGGGATGCGTCTCCTCGTCCGCGAGACGGTCGAAGCCTTCGGCCTCCGCGCCCGGGAAGTGTCGAACGGGCCGGACGCCCTCGCCGCGTCGGAGCGCCATCGCCCCGATCTGGTGCTCCTGGACGTCGTCATGCCTGAGATGGACGGCTTCCAGACGTGCGAGGCCCTCCGCTCCCGACTTGGCTCGGCGCCGACGCCGATCGTGATGATGACGAGCCTGGACGACATGGAGTCCATCGATCGAGCCTACGAGGCCGGTGCGACGGACTTCATCACCAAGCCCATCAACTACGTGCTCCTCGGACATCGCTTGCGCTACATCCTGCGCGCGAAGCAGACCGTCGACGAGCTTCGGAACGCCGAGCGGCGCCTCGCGAACGCGCAGCGCATCGCGTCGTTGGGAAGCTGGGAGATCGACCTGGCGGAGCGTTCGCTGCGAGTCTCCGACGAGCTCTACCGGATTCTCGCGATGGACCGGTCCTCCTTCCGCGGTAGACCCGAGCAGCTCTGGGGCGCCGTCCATCCGGAGGACCGGGCCGGGGTGGTGCGGCGCTTCGAACGTGCCCTCGACCGAAGGGAGCCGCTCCGTATCGAGTACCGCATCAGCGGGCAAGAGGGAGAACGCATCATCCACCACGAGGCGGAGATCGCGCACGACGGCGAACGAGGCAGCGTCCTCCTCGTCGGAACCGCTCAAGACATCACGGAAAGGCGGAAGGCGGCCCAGAAGCTCGTCCACCTCTCCGTGCTCTCCGACACCGTCAAGGTCGTCGCGGGAAGCGCCGACTTCGAGTCCCTCGTCGAGCAGGTCGCTTCTCGCGTGCGGAGCACCCTGGGGGCCGACCACGTCGCCGTCTTCGACTGGCCCAACGACGGAGACCCGCGGAGAATCCTCCCCGAGCGTCCACGCGAGAAGGAAGCGCCGCCGCCGAGCGAGGAACAGCTCGCCCTCGTGGAGAAGGCGCGTCGGTCGGGGATCGTCGTGGAGAGCGCGGGAAAGGATCGGGTTGCCTACGGCATCCCGATGTCCATCCGTGGAGCCACCATCGCGTGTCTCTGCTTCGAAGGCCCGAGCGACTCGTTGGCCGCCGACGAATCGGACATCGTGTTCCTGCAGTCCCTGGCGCAGCAGCTCGCGGTGGCGCTCGACCGGGCGCGACTCTCGGAGGAGCATCGACGGCGCCAGGAGAGGGAGAGGCAACGACTCAAGGAGGAGATCGCGGAGCTCCGGCAGGCGAGTGGGCGAGTCGAGCTCGTCTATCGCTCGCGCGCCATGACGCAGATGCTCGAAACGATCGAGCGCGTCGCGTCTACCGACGCCACCGTCCTCGTCACGGGGGAGAGCGGAACCGGCAAGGAGCTCGTCGCGCAGACGCTCCACCGGCTCAGTGGCAGGCGCAACAAGCCTCTCGTCGTGGTCGACTGCGCCGCCCTCCCCACCACGCTGATCGAGAGCGAGCTCTTCGGACACGAGAAGGGCGCCTACACCGGCGCCCAGGAGCGCAGGATCGGGCGACTCGCGGAGGCGAACGGAGGCACCGTCGTGCTGGACGAGATCGGCGAGCTGCCTCTCGAGGTCCAGAGCAAGATCTTGAGGTTCGTGCAGGAAAAGCAGATCAGCCCGGTCGGGGGGACGCGCACCCTTCACGTCGACGCGCGGTTGATCGCGGTGACCAACCGGGATCTCGCGGCCGAGATAGCCGCGCGCCGATTTCGCGAAGATCTCTACCATCGCCTCAACGTCATTCGCATCAAGGTCCCCAGCCTGCGTGACCGACGCGAGGACGTGCCGCTTCTCGCCAACCACTTCCTGAAGGCCTTCGCCGAGCAGTATCAGAAGCCGCCCCTGCGTTTCTCGCCGGAGGCCGAGGCGGCCATCGCGAGGCACTCGTGGACGGGAAACGTCCGCGAGCTCCGCAACCGCGTTCTTCAGGCGGTCGTCCTGGCCGAGGGGGACCGGATCGGTCCCGAGCTGATCGAGCTGGACTCCTCGGGGGATCGCGCGCCGGAGGCGTGGCGGGCGGACGGCGACCGCCACGAGACCGAGCCCGTGGACGCCAAGGGAGATCCAATCGAGGCCTCCTCCGCCACCGAGATCTGGGATGGGCTTCGCTCGAGCCTCCGGGGCGAGCTCGAACGTCTCCTCGAGACCCCGGACCTGGCCACCCGCCCGCTGGGTCACTGGGTGACCCAGGACCTCGTTCTGGAGGCCCACGATGCGGCCGGAGGCGTTCTGAGCCGCGCCGCCGCGATCCTCGGGATCCCGGAGGCAACCTACCGCCGGAGGTACCGGAAGGTCGAGGGCGAACGCGAATCGGGACTCTCGCGCACGACCGGCTGGTCCCGCGTCCGGCAGCACCTCCAGGAGCTCGTACGTCTCGGCGATTCCGTCGACGGGGATCGAACTCGGAGGGCACTCGACGTGCTTCTCGCGGAAATCCTGCAGCTCCTCCCCGAGAATGCGGTGGAGGGCGCGGCCCTGATGGGGGTGTCGCCACCGACGTTTCGGAGGTGGATGCGGCGCGTCTCACGCCGCGAAGCGCGTCTCCGCCAGCCCATGACCCGGTGACGCAGCGCGTCTGCGGCTCGCGAGAACGGGCGACCGACGCAGGTTGAACGCCCGTCGATGTGTGGGCTCGGCCGGGCCGCCTACGAGCTCATCGTTGCGCGGCTTCGTTCGATCTCCTGCTGGAGCGCGAGGCAGAGGGCGTCGTGCCCGCTCCGGAGGTCCGGGAGGACCTCGTCCGCACCGCCGAGGCTGTTCTCGCGCCCCATGTCTTCGAGCCGCTTGCACAACAGGGCGAACCTCGTGCCACCGACGTTGGCGCTCGACGTCTTCAAGCTGTGGGCCGCGTGGTTCAGGCCCTTGACATCGCCGGACTCGGCCGCCTTCTCGATCTCCCGCACGAGCCTGGGCGAGCTCTCGAGGTAGAGCCGAATTACCCTCTCGACGATCCCCTTGCGTCCCCCCTGCTCCTCCAGCATGCGTAGATTCTCGAGGGGCGTGCGATCGAGCTCGGCAATCGCATCACGAGCGATCGGGCCTGGGAGCGCATGATCGAAGCCGACCCACTTTCGAATCAACGCGGCGAGGTGGTCCCGCGTGAAGGGCTTTGTCATGTGATCGTCCATGCCCGCCTCCAGGCAGCGCTCCCGGTCACCGGCGAGGGCGTGCGCGGTAAGGGCGACGATCGGGGTCTTCCTGAGCTCTTTCCGGGACTCCCGCCGCCGGAACTGCCGGGTCGCTTCGTAGCCGTCTACCTCGGGCAACTGACAATCCATGAGGACGAGATCGTAGCGTTTGCCCCCGAGTCGCTCGAGCGCCTCCCTCCCGTTCTCGGCGACGTCGACGGTGCATCCGAGCGTTCGCAGCATCTCGAGGGCCACTTCCTGATTCACGGGGTTGTCCTCGGCAAGGAGAACCTGACAGCCGGGGCCGAGGTGCGACGATCGGTCCGTTCCGCTGCGCGTCGCGGGGGGCGACTCGCCTTTCAGCAGGTCCACGATCTTGCGAAGAAGCTCCCTGGTTCGAGGAGGCTTCTGAACCAGGGACCAGGGTCCCGTCCGGGCGAAGGCGGTTTCGCTGGCCACTGGGACGAGAAGGAGCACGCTTACGTCCACGGCCTTTCCCAGTTGATCCACCGTCTCCCGGAACTCCCGGGAGGCCGAGTCCCGGCGGCTGACGTCGACGATCAGCAGGTCGAGGGAACTCTGGCCAGAGTGAGTCTCCCGAAGGGCCTCCGTTCCCGTGGGCAGGGACTTCACATCTGCGCCCTGGGTCACGAGAAGGGTCTCGATCGCCCCGCGGGAAGAAGGGTCACCCGCGACGAGGAGCACGCGGGGCCTGACACCGGCAAGGTCCAGTCGCGGGTCGGGCTCGAGCGGCCGACCCGTGCCCAGCGGGAGCTCGACCGAGAAACGCGAGCCCTTCCCCAGATGGCTTTCGAAGTCGACGGTGCCTCGCATGAGCTCCACGAGGCGCTTGACGATGGCGAGGCCGAGTCCGGAGCCGCCGTAAGGGCGGTTCCCGTCGGCCGCGACCTGCTCGTAGGCCTCGAAGATCCGGGCCTGCCGCTCGGGCGCGATGCCGATTCCGGTATCGGAGACCTCGAAGCGAGCGCGAGGGCCTGGCGACCCTTCCCGGAGACGCAGGTCGATCGTGACCTTCCCCTCGTGGGTGAACTTGATCGCGTTCCCCGCGAGATTCACGAGCACTTGTCGCACCCGCGCCGGGTCACCGACGACGCAGGTGCGCGGTACGTTGGCGACCCGGCAGAGAAGGTCGAGGTCCTTGCCGTGCGTTTGCATGGCCAACATGTCGGCGACGTCCTCCACGAGCTCGCGCAGGTCGAACTCGTGGCTCTCCAGACGGAGCTTGCCCGCCTCGATCTTGGAGAGGTCGAGCAGATCGTTGATGATGCTCATCAACAGCTCGCCGGACCGCTTGGCGGTTTGCGCGAACCGTGCCTGGCGCTCGTCGAGCTTCGTCGTCAGGAGCAGGTCGACCATCCCGACGACGCCGTTCATCGGTGTGCGGATCTCGTGACCCATCATGGCCAGGAACGAGCTCTTCGCCTGACTCGCCTCCTCTTCCATCCTGAGCAGCGCCGTCGCCTTCTGCAGCTCGAGCCGGCGCCTCTGCGCTTGAAGGACGATCGCAAGCAAGGTGCCGCCCGCGAGAAGGTAGAGGGTGTAGGCCCAGGACGTTCGCCAGGGAGCCGGCCCGACGCTGAAAGGCAAGGCGAGGCCATGCTCGTTCCAGACTCCGTCGTTGTTGGAGGCCTTCACGCGCAGGGTGTAGCGCCCGGGCCGCAGGTTGGTGTAGCTCACCCGGCGGCGGCTGCCCAGTTCGACCCAGTCCTCCTCGAAGCCCTCGAGCTTGCTCATGTATCGATTGCGCTCGGGAGCCGTGAAGTCGAGGGCGGCGAACTCGAACGCCACGACGGCGTCACGGTAGGAGAGCTCGACCGTCCCGTTCCGCAACGCGGACACATCAGCGGGGCGGTTCAAGATCTGGAACCCGGTCAAGACGACGGGAGGCACGCTCTTGTTCTCGCGTATGTCCCGAGGGTCGAAGAGGTTGAAACCACCCACGCCGCCGAAGAGCAGCCAGCCATCCCGGGTACGGCACCGCGCCCCGAAGGTGAAATCCTCGTTCTGGAGGCCGTCGCTGGCGTGGAAGCTACGGACGGTTTCGGTCTTGGTGTCGAGGCGTGCCAGACCGCGGTTCGAGCTGAACCAGATCTCGCCGGGCGCGCCCTCCACCACGCCGTAGACGACCGAGCTCGGCAGCCCATGTTCCTTGTCGAAGCGCTGGAACTCGCCTCGCCCGGACTCGCGCTCCGCAGCACCCCAGCGATTGAGTCCGCCCCCCTGCGTTCCGATCCACAGGGAGCGTTCGGAGTCCTCCCAGAGCTGCCAGGCATGATCGCTGCTGAGGCTCGAGCCCACGGCGGGATCGGCGCGGAAAGCGGTGAACGAGCCGGATCCGGGGTTGAAGCGGTTGAGGCCGCCCCCGTCCGTTCCCACCCAGAGGGTTCCATAGCTGTCCTCGAGGATGTCGAGGACGCGCTCGCTGCTGAGGCTGCCGGGGACGTCGGGGTCGGGAACGAACCTGTCGAACGTCCCCGTCCTCGGGGAGAAGCGGTTGAGGCCACCTCGATACGTGCCGACCCACAGGATGCCTTGGCTGTCCTCGTACACTGCGGTTATGGCGTCGTCGCTCAGGCTCGTGGGGTCGGCCGGGTCGTGACGGAAGTGCGCGAAGCTGTGCGAACCCCGGGTCAGGCGGTTCAGGCCACCCGCCATAGTGCCGACCCAGAGCGCCCCCTCGCGATCGACGCGGAGAGACATCACGCGATCGTCACTGAGGCTTCCGGGGTGATCGCCCTGGTGTCGGTAGCGGCGCATCGCGTCCGTTCGCCGATCCAGCCAGTTCAGTCCGCCGTACGTCCCGATCCAGATCGAACCGTCTCGATCCTCGGCGAAGCTCGTGACGACGTCGTGAACGAGTCCCTCCTCGCTTCCCGGCGTGTGGCGGTACAGCGGGAAGGTGCCGGTATTCGCGTTCCACTTGTTGGCTCCAGAGTACGTGCCCACCCAGAGCACCCCTCCGCGGTCTTGATAGAGGGAGAGGACACGGTTCTCGCTGAGGCTCCTCGGGTCGGTTGGATCGTGCTGGTAACGATCGAATTGATCATCGGGAAGCAGCTGGTGCAGTCCCGAATCGGTGCCGAACCACAGCCGGCCCCGCGTGTCCTCGAAGACCGCGTGGATGCGGTTCGAAGCGAGGCCAGACTCGTTGCCCGGCTCGCTGCGAATGTGCTCGAAGGCCGATGAGCCCGCCCGCAGCCGATCCAGACCGCTGCCGTAGGTGCCCACCCACACGCGATCCTTGGAGTCTACGAAGACCGTTCGGATCCGGTCGTCGCTCAGGCTCCTGGCGTCCCCGGGACGCTGTCGAAGGGTCTCGAACTCGCCGCTCTCCGGTTCGAGACGACTGAGGCCGCCCCCGTCCGTCGCTATCCAGAGCGTCCCTCGACTGTCTTCCGCGATGCCTCGGATGCGGTCTCCGCCGAGACTCCGGGGATTGGCGGGATCGTGACGATGGCGTTTGAACTCGCCCCGGGAACGATCGAGCTGGTTCACGCCGCCTCCATCGGTACCAACCCAGAAGCGCCCGCGGGAGTCCTCGAAGAGCACGCGCACGCGGTTGTTGCTCAGCGAGCCCGGGTCGTTGGGATCGTTGGCGAGCCTGACGAAGCTGCGAGTGGCGGCGTCGAAACGGTTCAGTCCCCCGCCTTCGGTTCCCACCCAGAGTCGCTGTTGGCGGTCCACCAGAAGGCACTGGACGGAATCATGAGAAAGCGAGCCGGGCTTCTCGGGATCGTGGAGAAAGACCTCGAACGCGTATCCGTCGTAACGATTCAAGCCTTCCTGGGTTCCGAGCCAGATGAAGCCCTCGCCGTCCTGTACGATGGCGCCCACGCGCGCCTGCGACAGTCCGTCTTCGAGGGAGAGACGCACGAACGGAATGTTCAGACGTTCCTTCGCGAGCGCCGGCACCGCCAGGAGGACGGCGAGGGCCGCGACCGCGAACGGAGCGTTCGAAGAGCTCACGAGACGTCGGCTCCCTCGGCCGACGGCGACAGGGTTGCCCGGTTACGCCCAGGGTCGCGGAGAGCGTTTCCCCGGACCCCACTTGACTCCGAAGAGCGAACTACCTGCAATGCAGGAGTGTGAGTATGCCGCGCCAATGGTGCAGGAGGGACGGAGCCGTGTCAACTCATCTGATAGCGGACCGTGATGATCCAGCAGTGGTTGACGAAAGCGGTCATCCTTGTTGATGGTCCGTCCGGGATGGTGGGTCCGTACGGCTCGGTGTTCGTCGGGGTAGCGCTGCGCCGGTGAAGCTAGCGCGGGACCTCGCCGGGAGCCGCGCTGTCCCACCACTTGGAGAGGTTCCGCTCGGCGGCGCGCGGCCGGTCCGTGTAGTGGGAGACGTCGTTGAAGAGCATCAGGCGCGCCCGCACGGGGTCCTTGAAGTCCACCACGTTGAGGCAGGCGGGGGACTGGTCGAGGCGATCGCGGTAGCCGCGGGCGTCGAAGCCGAGGAGGCTCGACAGGATGAGCCGGAGGGTGGCCTTGTGGGAGACCACGAGCACCGTCTCGCCGGGGTGGCCCACCACGATCTCCCGGATCACCGGGAGGGCCCGGGCGAGGACGCCCAGCCCCGACTCTCCGTCCACCGGGGCGAAGGTGAACGGGTCGGTCTCCCAGGCCGCGTACTCGTCGGGGAAGCGCTCCTCCACCTCCCGGCGGGTCAGGCCCTCCCAGCGGCCGTGGGCGATCTCCCGAAGGCCGTCGCGGTGGACGAGGGGCAGGCGGTGGGGCGTGGCGAGGATGGTCGCGGTCTCCACCGTGCGCGAGAGCGGGCTGCAGTAGACGGCGCAAATGCCGTCGTCGGCCAGCCGCTCGGCGAGGAGCCGCACCTGGCGCCGCCCCTCTTCGGACAGGTCCACCCCCACCGCCCCCGAGAAGCGGTCCTCGTGGGTGAGCTGGGTGGCTCCGTGGCGGACGAGGTAGAGGCGGGTGGCCACCGGCTCAGGACGCCGGCGAGGGCTCGGGACGGGCCTCGGCCACCGCGAGGGCGACCGCCGAGGGCCGGCGGCGCGAGCGGGCGATCCGGGCGCGCCGGGGCCACTTCGCGGCCGGCTGGCTCCACAGGCGGATCCCGCCGAGGATCGCGTGGGCG
>Ga0268386_10003620_pt1 | contig 11286 bp, 11 predicted proteins | sample RVTome_15_FD_200260 | JGI IMG/M metagenome (GOLD analysis project Ga0268386, IMG submission 200260) | Soil microbial communities from uranium-contaminated site in the Upper Colorado River Basin, Wyoming, United States - RVT150D86... ... | reverse complement strand
ACCGGCTCGGCCGGATCGGCTTCGTAGTCCACGACGTCGCGGACCTCCACCACGCCCACGATGTCGTCCAGGTTCTCGCCGTACACCGGGATCCGGCTGTACTTCGTCTCCCGCATCACCCGGCGCAGCTCCGCCACGCTCGAGTCGGCGGAGACGGCGACGACGTCGGGCCGGGGCGTCATCACCTCGCGTACCAGGGTGGCGGTGAACCGGGTCACCGCTTCGACCAGCCGGTCTTCGTCGTCGTCGTGGACGAGGGCCGGCGGCACCTCCGGTCCCGGGGCCGGCGAGGAGCCGTTGTCGGACTCGTGGACGCCCGACTCCGGCGCCGCCCGCTTGCGCAGGGCGCCTACCAGCGGCGACAGCGCCCGGGCATAGAGGTGGAAGGCGGGCAGGAGGACGAGCAACGACCGCTCGGGGTTCCGGCGCACGAGGGCGTAGGGGACGCTCAGCCGGAACAAGAGCAGGTAGATCACCATCGACAGGAAGGCCACCAGCATGGCCCATCCGGAGATGTGCTTCACCAGCAGCGAGGCGATCACGAGCGCCATCGCGACGTGGGCGGTGTAGGTGCCCATGTGGATGGGCATCAGCAGCGTGGGCGGGTCGTCGAGGTACCGGTTGGCCAGCTCGGCCCGGGGGTTCTGGAGGGCGATGTGGCTCAGGCGCCGCCTCTTTATGAGGTAGAAGGCGGCCTCGACCGCGGCCAGGGTCATGGAGGCGACACCTAGAAGCACCAGGATGAGCAGGTTGATGCCGATCATGGCCGGCCCCGGCGGGACGCCGGCCGGACCGGCGCTGGCCCGGAAACGCCGCGGCCGAAGGTGGCGCCGCGCAGGAGGCGGCGGCGCAGCCGGCGCTCGAGGCGCTCCATGGTGCCGTCGTCGGTCTCGTGGTCGTAACCCAGCACGTGCAGGAAGCCGTGGAGGGCCAGTACGTCCAGCTCCTCCGGGAGCGTTCGCCCGAGACCGCGGGCGTTGCGCTCCGCGGTCTCGACGCTGATCACGATGTCGCCGAGGCCGGCGTTCTCCGCGCAGCGCTCCCGGTGCCTCCGGCCCCCGGCCGCGGTCGCCCGCGGGCCGACGTGAGCGGCGCAGGGCCCCGGGAAGGAGAGAACGTCGGTAGGCCGGTCCATGCCTCGAAACCGCGCGTTCAGCGGCCGGACGGCCCGATCTCCGGTGAGCACCAGCGCGACTTCGCCCGAAACCCCCAGCGCCCGAGCGGCCCGCCGCAGCACGCCGCGGAGGCGGTCCGCCGAGACGCGGCGCCGCCGCTGGCGGTTCAGCACCAGGGCTTCGAGACCGGGACGTTTTTCGCTCGGCTCTCCGCTGGGCATCGCGCGCCCTTTCGTCCGGGCTAGCGGCTGGGGGCCTGGGCGGCCCCGTACGCGTCGTAGGCCTTCACGATGGCCTGGACGAGCTTGTGCCGGACGACGTCCCTCTCGTCGAAGAAGACGAACGAGATGCCCTTCACCCCCGAGAGCACCGAGATCGCCTCCACCAGGCCGGAGGTCTTCCCCTGGGGCAGGTCGATCTGGGTGATGTCTCCGGTGACGACAACCTTGGACCCGTAGCCGGTCCGAGTCAAGACCATCTTCATCTGCTCGGTGGTGGTGTTCTGCGCCTCGTCGATGATGACGAAGGCCTCGTTGAGCGTGCGGCCCCGCATGAACGCGAGCGGCGCCACCTCAATGACGCTGCGCTCCAGGAGCCGGGCGACCTTTTCGTAGTCCAGCAGGTCGTACAGGGCATCGTAGAGGGGCCGCAGGTAGGGGTCCACCTTCTCCTGCAGGTCGCCCGGAAGGAAGCCGAGCTTCTCCCCCGCCTCCACCGCCGGGCGGGCCAGGACGATCCGGCTCACCGCCTTGCTCAGCAGGCTCGAGACCGCCTGGGCCACGGCGAGATAGGTCTTGCCGGTGCCGGCCGGACCGATGCCGAACACCAGGTCGTGGGCCTCGATCTGCTCGAGGTAGGCGCGCTGGTTCAGGCTCCGCGGCACCACCACCTTCTTGCCGCCGCGGACCGCGGACTTCAGGAGGTAGTCTCGGAGCCTCGTGGTGGCGTCCTGCGTGAGGAGCTGGACCGCCATCCGCACGTCCCCGGAGGAGACGGTGTAGCCGTCCTTCATCAGCGAGCCGAGCTGCTCGAACACCTGGGAGGCGGTCTCGATGCCGCGCTGGTCGCCCTCGATGGTGACCTCGCTGCCCTGGGTGCGGATGCGGATGCCCAGGCTCTCCTCGAGGAACCGCAGGTTCTCGTCGTGGGTGCCGAAAAGTGCGTCCGCGCCCCTCTCGGGGACGGTGATACGGCTCATTCCTGGCTCAGCAAATGGCTGGATCGGCGGGGTGGTCCGGCGGACGCGAATCCGCGACCGAACTCATGTCAAGAGCTTAGCATGTACGCCGACCCGGGCGGGCGTCAAAGGGCGGCGAGGGCCGAGTCCTCGTCGTCGACCAGCTCCAGCAGGGTGTCCAGCCGGACCATCCTGAGGACCTGCCGCACCTGGCTGGAAGGGGCATAGAACCGGCACCGGCCGTCCACCTCCCTCATCCACTTGAAGATCCGCACCAGCGCGCCCACCCCCGAGCTGTCCATGTACTTCACCCCCGCCAGGTTGACGGCGATCCGCCGCGAGCCGGAGTCGATGGCCTCGCGGGTCCGGTCCAGGAAGGCCTTCTCGGGATCCCCCATGACCAGCGGCCCCTCCAAGTCGAGGACCACGGCACCCTTGACGTTGCGGACCCTGATCTCCACGCGTGGCGCCACCGTATCCCATCTCGAAAGGCGATTCAACGACGGTTGGAGAGGGGGACGCGGGCGGCGCCGGACTGCTCTAGCGCCGCACCACCAGGATGCCCAGCTCCCGGAGCTGTTCGTCGGACACCGCGGAGGGCGAGCCGCTCATCAGGTCGGTCGCGCTCGCGGTCTTGGGGAAGGCGATCACGTCGCGCAGGGACGGCTCGCCCGCCATCAGCATGACCAGCCGGTCCAGGCCCAGCGCGATGCCCCCGTGGGGGGGCGTGCCGTACTGCAGGGCCTCGATGAAGAACCCGAAGCGCTCCCGAGTCTCCTCCTCCGAGAGCGAGAGGATCTCGAAGACCTTCGCCTGGAGGCGTGCGTCGTGGATACGGAGGCTGCCTCCGCCCGCCTCGGTGCCGTTCAGGACCACGTCGTACGCCTTGGCCCGGACCTTCCCCGGGTCGGTCTCGAGCAGCGGCACGTCCTCGTCGAGCGGGGCGGTGAAGGGATGGTTGACGCTGGCGTAGCGTCCGGTCGCGCGATCCCGCTCGAACAGGGGGAAGTCGGTCACCCAGAGGAAGCGCCAGGCCCCGGCGTCGACCAGCTTCAGCTCGCGGCCCATCTCCAGGCGGAGGATCCCCATGGCCATGGCGAGTGGCTCCGGGACGTCGACGCCCACCAGCACGGTGTCCTCGCGCTCGGCGCCGGCCTTCTCCAGCAGCCGGCGGGCCACGGCCTCGCTGGCGCCCTTCTTTCCGAGGTTGGCGACCGCGTCGTCGGTCGCCTTCAGGGTGAAGAGGTTCCGCTTCGCCGCCCGCGCGTCGCCGACGATGCGGCCCAGCCAGACCTCCTCGTTGATCTTCCGCAGCCGGGTCCCCGACACGCCCCCCGAGGCGGGCAGGGCGATGGCCCTCGCCCGCGCCCCCTCCTCGACGAGCCCGGGGAAGGTGTCGAGGCCGAGGGTCGCCATCTCCGCGGTGACGTCGGCGATCGGCATGCCGAAGCGAAGGTCCGGCTTGTCGGTTCCGAAGCGCTCCATCGCCTCCGCGTACTCGAGGCGCGGGAACGGACGAGCGATCTCGACGCCGACCAGGCGGAACACCCGCTGGTAGAGCGGCTCGACGAGGTCGACGATCGAGTCCAGGCGCGGGAAGGACATCTCGATGTCGACCTGGGTGAACTCGGGCTGGCGGTCGGCCCGCAGGTCCTCGTCCCGGAAGCAGCGGGCGACCTGGAAGTAGCGGTCCATCCCCGAGATCATGAGGATCTGCTTGAAGATCTGCGGCGACTGCGGCAGCGCGTAGAAGCTCCCGTGATGGACCCGGGACGGCACCAGGTAGTCGCGGGCCCCCTCCGGCGTCGACTTCGTCAGGAACGGGGTCTCGATCTCGTAGAACCCCTGCTCGTCCAGGAAGCGCCGGATCTCCAGCGTCACCTGGTGGCGCAGCCGGACGTTGCGCTGCATCCGCGGCCGGCGCAGGTCCAGGTAGCGGTACTTCAGCCGGACGTCCTCGGAGGTCTGGACCTCGTCCTCGATCGGGAACGGTGGCGTGCGCGCCTCCGCCAGGACCCGGATCTCGCGGGCCAGGACCTCGACCGCGCCGGTCGCGAGCTTGGGGTTCACCGTCTCCGCCGAGCGCGCCGCCACCTCACCGGTCACCGCCAGCACGTACTCGCTCCTGACCCGGTCCGCCTGCGCGTGGGCGCCCGGGGAGACCTCCGGCCGGGCCACCACCTGGCAGATCCCCTCGCGGTCGCGCAGGTCGATGAAGACGACTCCGCCCAGGTCGCGGCGGGTCGCGGCCCAGCCCATGAGCGTGACGGTCCGGCCCACGTCGGCCTCCCGGACGCTCCCGCAGTAGTCGGTCCGGCTCAGGTCTCCCAGCGCTTCAGCCATTGATCCTCGCCTCGAGATGTCCGGCCACGTCCGCCTCCGCCACCTCCTCCTGGGTGGACCGGACCATGTCGCGAACCGTCCAGGCCCCCTTCGCGAGCTCGTCCGCGCCGAGGATGGCCACGAAACGGGCCCCCAGCTTGTCGGCGGCCTTCATCCTCGACTTGAAGCTGCGTCCCTCGTGGTCCATCAGGACGCGCAGGCCCGCGCCGCGCAGCCTCCGCTGCAGCAGGAGGGCGCGGTCGAGGGCCCCCTCCGCCAGCGGCGCGAGGAACACGTCGCAGCGGCTGGTCTCGGGGGCCGCCTTGAGCAGCATGGCCAGGCGCTCCATCCCCAGCGCGAAACCGATGCCGGTCAGGTCCGGGCCGCCGAGGTCCCTCACCAGGCCGTCGTACCGCCCGCCGCCGAGCACGCTGTTCTGCGCCCCCAGCCCGCCGCTCGTCACCTCGAAGGTGGTGCGGGTGTAGTAGTCGAGGCCGCGGACCAGGCGGTGGCTCGGCTGGTACGGGATGCCGAGCAGGTCCAGCTCGCGCCGGACCTCGGCGAAGTGGTCCCGGCACTCCGGGCACAGGTGGTCGGCGATGTGCGGCAGCGACTCGATCACGGCCTGGTCCTCGGGCACCTTGCAGTCGAGCACCCGAAGCGGGTTGGTCTCCGACCGCCGCCGGCAGTCGGCGCAGAGCGCCTGGGCGTGGCTGCGCAGCTCGGTGCGGAGGACCTCCACGTAGGCCGGCCGGCAGTTGGCGTCGCCGACCGAGTTGAGAACCAGCTCGGACTCGCCGAGGCCGCACGCGCCCAGGTACCCCAGCGCCAGCTCGATCACCTCCACGTCGATGGAGGGCCGGCTCATGCCGAAGGCCTCCACGTCCACCTGGTGGAACTGGCGAAAGCGGCCCTTTTGCGGCCGCTCCCGGCGGAACATCGGCCCCATGGCGTAGACCTTGAGGGCGGGATCGGTGCCGTGCAGGCCGTGCTGGATCACGGAGCGGACGATCCCGGCGGTCGCCTCCGGCCGCAGGGTCAGCGACGACCCGTCGCGGTCGTCGAAGGTGTACATCTCCTTCGACACGATGTCGGTGTCGGCGCCGATCCCGCGGGCGAACAGCTCGGTCTTCTCGAACACCGGCGTGCGGATCTCACGGTAGCCGTAGCGGGCGAACAGCGCGCGCGCCGCCCCCTCGATCCGGTGCCAGCCCGCGACGTCGTCGGGGAGGACGTCCTGCGTCCCCTTGACCGACTCGATGCGGGTCAAGGCGGGGGAGGCTCGGCGAGGTAGCTCTCCTTGTACTCGAAGTAGTTGCTCGCGTACCGGCGGATGCCCTCGCGCTCCTCGTCGGTGACGGGGCGGCGCACTCTCGCCGGCAACCCCATGACCAGGCTGCCGGGCGGGACCTCCATCCGCTCCGGGACGAGGGTGCCGGCCGCGACGATCGACTCCTCGCCGATGCGGGCGTCGTTCAGGATCGTGGCGCCCATCCCGATCAGGCAGTGGGAACCGATGGTGCAGCCGTGGAGGGTGACCGAGTGCCCCACGGTGACGTGGTCGCCGACCACGGTCGGGTGGGTGGCCTTGAAGACGTGGACCACGCAGTTGTCCTGGACGTTGGAGTAGGCGCCGATGCGGATCGCGTGGACGTCGCCCCGGATCACCGCGTTCATCCACACGCTGGCGTGGTCGCCGAGCTCGACGTCGCCGATGACCTGGGCGGAGGCGTCGACGAACACGCGCTCGCCCAGCTTCGGCCAGGTCCCCTTGTACGGGCGGATCATCGCTGCTTCTCTGTCGGGAGTCTCGGCACCTTCCGGCGTCAAAAGCGCGAGTCTACCAAGCGCGAAACGGGGCGGCAAACCGGGGCTCCGCTAGAATGGTGCGAAGCACCATGCCGAGGCGCGCCTCACGCCGCCACTTCGTGCGGACCTCCCTGGCCGCCGCCGGCGCCCTCGCGTGTCCGTGGCCGGGAGCGCGCCCGGCCGCGGCCGCGCGCACGACCGCGCCGGGACGGCCCCTCGCCCCCGATCCGCGCTCCGGATGGCGCGGCGCGTCGTCGGCGGCCATGCAGCTCCGCGCCGAGCGGGGCCCGACTCCTCCCGCCCCCGACCTCCCCGTCCCCGACCTGCTGCCCCCGCCTGCGACGGCGTCCGCGACGCTCGCCGAGCGGTTTCCCGACCTGTCCCGCCACTTCGTCTTCGAGTACTACCCCTGGTACGACCGCGAGAGCTACCGGCACTGGGACCAGTGGGACCGCGTGCCCCCGGACGACATCGCGTCCAACTACGTCCCCCGTCTCGGGGCGTACGACTCCCTCGACCGCGCGGTCCTCGACCGGCACGCCCGCTGGATCCAGGAGAGCGGGGTCGGGGCGGTCAACCTGAGCTGGTGGGGCCCCGGGAGCTGGGAGGACCGCGCGGTGCCGCGGGTCATGGACGCGATGGCGGACCACGGCATCAAGGTGACGTTCCACCTCGAGCCCTACGAGGACCGCCGCGCCCAGCGCTTCGCCGAGGACGTGCTCTACCTGATCCGTGAGTACGGCGACCGGCGGCGCTGGGACGCGTTCCTGCTGCTCAGGGACGAGCACGGCCACGAAGGGCCGCTGTTCAAGGGCTTCCGCTGCATCCTGCCCGCCGAGTACACGGACTGCCACGGCGCGGTGCGCCGGGTGCGCGACTTCACCCCGGACGACGAGTGGAGCCGGCAGACCGACGGCCTGCGCCACGCGTTGCGGCACGACTTCCACCACGTCACCCTGCTCGCCGACTCGCTCGAGTTCCGGCGCACGCCCGCTTCCGGCTTCGACGGCATCGCGATCTACGACCCGTTCGTGCCGCCGGAGGACTACGCCGGCTACGCCGCCGGGGCCTCGGCTGCCGGCCTCGTGTTCTCGTTCAGCGTCAACGCGGGATTCGACGGCATCGATCCGCGCGCGGAGGCGGACCGCGGGGAGTGCTACGAGCCGGTCCCCTTCGCCCCCCCCACGCCGGGGCTCGACTGGACGAGCCCGGACGCGCCGGAGCGGGCGGCGGAGAAGTCGCTGGAGCGCGTCGCGGAGTCGCTGGAGGCCACGCTCGCCGTGCAGACCGACCCGCGGCTGGCCAACGTCCGGCGGGGGTTCTTCCTCGCGTACCTCACGAGCTTCAACGAGTGGCACGAGGGGACCGCCTTCGAGCCGATGAAGGGGGCGGCCGAGCTCACCGCTGCCGAGCGGGTCTTCCCGTACCACAACCCGGAGCAGGGCGACCACCGCCTGGCAGCCCTGGCGCGGCGGGTCCGCGACGTCCTGCGACCGACGTCCCTGGCGCCGGACCGGCGCGCCTGAAGGCCCGGAGATGCCCGGGGTGGGCGGCGGAGGGCCGCGCTGGGTGGCCTGGACGGCGGTCGGGGCCGGCGCGGCCCTGGCCGTACCTTTCTGGATCGGCCGCTACCTGCCGTTCCTCGACATGCCCCAGCACCTCGCCCTGGCGACCGTCATCCGCCACCACGCCGACCCTGAATGGGGCTTCGATCCCTATTTCGAGGTGCAGTGGGGCGAGCTGACGCCCTACTGGCTGACCTACCTCGCGGTCCACCTCCTCGCCCAACTGATGCCGGTCGAGACAGCCGCGCGCGTGTTCCTGAGCCTCTACGCCCTCGCCTTCCCCTGGGCGGGCATGGCGCTGTGCCGAGGCTTCGGGCGGCCGGCCTGGATCGGACTCCTGGCCGCACCGCTCGCGCTCAACACCAACCTCTACTACGGGTTCGTGAACTACTGCGCCGGCGTCGTGCTGCTGCTCTTCGCCGTGGCTGCGTTCCAGCGCCAGCTGGACGAGCCGGGGGCCGGGCGCTCGGTCCGTCTCGGGCTTCTCGCCGCCGCGCTCTTCTTCGCCCACGTGCAGGCGCTGGCCGTATTCCTGGCCTGCGCCTCGATCCAGGCGCTCGCCTCGCCCTCGGCCGGCCGGCGTGCGCTGCGGGCCGGACTCCCCCTGGCCCCGACCGTGCTCGGCCTCCTCGCTCCGTGGACGTATGCGACCTTCGTGGATCCGCAGGGCCCGCAGCGGCAGTTCGCGTCGATCCGGGGCGACCCGGCGCCCAGGTTCGAGACCCTCGCCACCAACCTCGAGGAGCTGCCCGCCAGCATCGCCGGGGCCTTCCAGGACGGCAGCGACGGGCTCCTCCTCGGCGCCTGGTTCGCGGTGACGGCGGTGGGGCTGGTCCGCGGCTGGCGGTGCGGCGAGCCCGTCCGCCCTCGGCTGGTTCCGGCCTCGCTGGCGGCGGCCGCCCTGGCCGGCTATTTCCTGGCCCCGATGTCGATCAAGGGGCAGTGGAACATCAACCCCCGCTTCGCCCTTCCCGCCGCGCTGCTCCTGCTGCCGGTGGCCCGGTTCGGCTCCAGGCGGTGGGCCGGAGCCGCCATCGGGTTGACCCTGGCCACGGCCGCGAACGCCGCCTGGCAGCATCGCGCCTTCGACCGCGAGGTGGGACCGTTCGAGGGCGCCCTCGAGGCGATCCCGCGAGGCCGGCGCGTCCTGGCGCTGATGCACGACCCGCGCGGCCGCGTGCTGGAGAAGTGGCCGTACCTCCACTTCGGCCAGTACTCCATGGTGAGGAGGGGCGGCGCGGCCGGCGGCAGCTTCGCCGCCAGCGCGCCGATGCCGGTGCGGTACCGGAACGCCAATGCGTTCCCGCACCCGAGCCCGTGGCGTCCCGGCGACTTCGACCCGTCTCTCCACGGGCCGTCCTACGAGTACATCCTCGTCCGGGGGGACCCGCACGGATTCCCGTCCGTCGTCGGATCCAGCGACGGCGTCCTCGAGACGGTGCACCGCGAGGGGCCGTGGGGGGTCTATCGCTCCGCGGCCTCGCGTGCGGCGGGGGATGCGAGCGGGGCGGCCCCTGGCGAGGACGCCCCGCTGCCCCCCGCGATCAGGCCCGGGCGCGGCGGGGGGACTTGATGACCCTCTCCCTCGGGATGTTGAACCGGCCGAGCCGGTTGTAGATCGTCATCCTCGTCACGCCCAGGATCCGCGCGACCCGGGCGATGTTCCATTCGTTCCGGTTCAGCAAGAGCAGCAGCCGTTCCCGCTCGATCTCCTCGGGCGTCGTGCGCTCCAGGTAGGTCTCCCACTCCGAGGGGCTGCGGAGGCTGACGTCCGGCACGACGCCGAGCGCGCCGCCGAGGATACGGCACAGGCTCGCCAGGTGCTCCTCGGGCACGCGGAACGACGGCTCCGGAGTATCGAGGTACAGGAGCCCCTTCACCTCCTCGTTCTCGGCGAGGGGCACGGTGACGAAGCTGTCGGGGCCGCCGGAGTAGAGCGGCCTCCCGGGCACGAGCGAGCGACGCGAGCTCGCCCACACGTTATGGGTGCTGTCGAGGGCTTCCTGGTCCAGCCCGCGGGAGACGATGAGGCCCAAACGGTCCCCCTCGCAGGCGAAGACGGCCCCGCGCCGGGATCCCGCGATCACCATCAGCAGCTCGAGGGCGCTCTCGATCGTGCGGCGGGGATCCCCCCCGGCCAGCAGCCCGGCGCCCTCAACCGCGTCACGCACCTTTCCAAACATCCAAGGACCTCCGCCGGAAGGATGGAACGGCCCTATATTGTATCGCAGTCTTGACGGTCGAAAGCAAGCCCTTGCGGTAATCGTCCAGTCCACTTGACGATCCCTGTATGCTCTTCCTCGCGCACGAGATGCGTGCGCAGGGAGGACGACATGCTGTTGGACGCGCTTTGGACCTGGCTCACACTCCTGATGGACGGGACCCTGTACGGCACGGCGGCCGGCGGTTCGGACGTCGGCTCGATGGCAGGCGGCACGGGCTTCCCGCCGCCTGAGGATTAGTGGAGAGCGCCCCGGGCCGGACCCTTCGCGGTCTGGCCCGGGGAGACCACTCCCGCCGCTGCTAGACTGCCGCTCGAATGAGCGACGCGCAGCGCCTGGTGGCGTACGCCGTGGACGCGGCCATGCCCTTGCTGCTCGCGGGGATCTTGTCGAGGCGGCTCTTCCGCATCGCGTACTTCTTCACCGCTTACATCGCGGCCATATGGGCTGCGGACATGCTCATCTTGCTCTGGCCGGGGCGCTTCTACCGTTGGGGCTTCTGGCTGGCCAAGGAGACGGCCTTCGGCCTGCTCAGCTTCGGAATGGCCTTGGAACTGGTAGCCTATACCTTCCAGGCCTTTCCGGGCGCCCGGGCGACCGCCCGCCGGACGCTGCTCGTCGGGCTCTCGTTCATTCTGATCGCCCTCCTGTCCGCGCCACTCGAGAGCGTCGGCGGGCTCGCCGGCATCGCCCAGGAGCTGCAGCCGCGGCTCGCCAACGGGACGGCGCTGCTCTTCGGAGGCGTGTGGGGACTGGTCCTCTGGTACAACCTCCCGATACACCCATTCCACCGGGCGCTCCTCCGGGGCCTCGTTCCCTACCTGCTGGTGTTCACCGTGGTCGTGCGCCTCCTTGCCACGATGGGCTGGCAGGTGCGCCAGGAGGCGGCCCTGGCTGACGGCCTCGCCTGGCTCGTTGTGGTAGTCTACTGGACGGTCGAGGCTTGGAGGCGGCCGCGCGATCCAGGCGTCGACCCGGACGTCATGCGCGCCCTCCAGCCGTGGCGTGATAGGCTCTAGGCCAACGGTCGCGCCATGCTCCTCTGGGTCACCGCAGCCCTTTCGGTCGTCTTTTGT
>Ga0268386_10003619_pt1 | contig 11287 bp, 7 predicted proteins | sample RVTome_15_FD_200260 | JGI IMG/M metagenome (GOLD analysis project Ga0268386, IMG submission 200260) | Soil microbial communities from uranium-contaminated site in the Upper Colorado River Basin, Wyoming, United States - RVT150D86... ... | reverse complement strand
GCCCTCGCGATGTGCGCGGTTACGTCTGCTCGGCAAGACGACAGGTTACAGACCATTTTCACGTGTGGACATTCGCGCAGCCCAGCCGATCACGCCATCGCGACGCTTTGGTCTCGGCCCGCTGCTGATCGCCACGCCGGTCGCGCTTTCAGTGCTTCTGCTCGTCGGTACGGGACTCTTCGGCCGCACGCTCACCAAGCGGCACGCGATCGAGATCGGTTTCAATCGCGACGGCGTGCTGCTCTTCACGGTGCGGCCGTCGACGGTCGGCGACAAGGGACCGGAGCGCACTCGCGTCTTCGAAGATCTCCGCGTGCGTGTCGGGGCGCTGCCGGGCGTCATCGATGCAAGCCTGTCGAGCCGGCCGATGCCGATGGGCGGCGGGACGATGGCGCCCTTTCCCATCGACGGCCTGACACTGCCTGCGCAGCGTGACCGCCCGCCAGCGCGGACGTCGGCGGTGCTCGCGTCGGTCGGACCGGGGTTCTTCAAGACACTGCAGATGCGCCTGTCGAGCGGCAGGGCTCTCTCCGCGACGGAGGCCGCTGGCTCGCCTAAGGTCATCGTCGTGAACCACGCGTTCGCGAGGACGTTCGGAATCGACAACCCGGCGGCGCAATTAAGTCATTTAGTTTCAAGAGTTTGCAGAGTCGCTGATCCGCTCGAAATGGCGCTCGATGAACTCGGCACTGAGGATGTCGTACAAGGGCAGCGGGGCGGGCGACGCCGTGCGCTCATTGTGAGTGTGCGCTCACGCTTCGCCTCCCCTTTGTTTCAGCGTCCGCCCCAGTAGCGATGGACACGATGACGGCGAGTTCCGAGAACAGAAACGAAAGCTCGTCGGCCAATCGCGCAATCAAGTCAGGAACCGACGCTCCCCGTGGTCTGTCTGCACGTCGAAGCGCCGCCATGCGGGTTGACGCGAGCTGGCGCGAACTGAGTTTGGAAACTGTTTCGGAACTTCGTCGTGAAGCCATTGGTGTGGCCAATCCGCGCGCTGTGCAGGCCAGGTAGATCCCGCCTTCGTGAACGAAGCCGGTCTAATATGCCCGCATGCGCTGGTTCTATCTGGACGATGTCCGTGAGGCGGTTCGCTCGATACGGCGTCGGCCGAGTGCGACGATCCTGGTGGCGGTGACCCTGGCGCTCGGCATCTCGGGCGCGACGATCACCTTCAGCATGGCGGACGCCATTCTGTGGCACCCGCTGCCGTTTCGCGGTGCGGACCAGTTTGTTCGCGTCGGGATCAGTCTGCCGGCTGGCACCCGCGTGTCTGCCGATGTCGCTCTCGACGCGTGGCGCGGACGGCACCAGATGTTCGAGGGCGTCTACCCGTTCGGTCTCGACTCGGCGATCATCACCGTCGGCAACGAGCCGGAGGCCGTGACGCTCGCCGAACTGGCGCCGGGTCTGCTGGATGCCTTGGGCGTGACGCCCGTGCACGGGCGGCTCTTTGCGACGGCCGACTTCCTCCCCAGCTCCAACGTCGTCGTCGCCAGTGGGGACTTGTGGAGACGGGTTCAGCGCGCCGCGCCCGGCGGCTCCGCGCCGACCATTCTGGTGGAGGGCGTGCCGACGACCATAATCGGCGTCATGCCGGAGCGATTCACGTTTCCGGTGGGCCGCGTGGCGTTCTGGCGACCGTTGGTCATGACCCGAGCCGTACCTCGCGTCACCGGGCTCGGCATTTTGAAACGGCATATCAGCATCGACGAGGCCGTCGCGAGTGCGCGCGGTGTGACGCCGGAACACTCGGGCGGATTGCTGCAGCGCGTCAACGTCACGCCATTCGTCGTTGTGCAATCGACGACGGCGAACACGCTCTATGTGCTGATGGGCGCGGTGGCGTTTCTCCTGCTGATTGCGGTCACCAACGCGGCGCACGTGATTGTGTCCGAGACGACCCGACGCGACACCGAGACGGCGGTTCGTCTGGCCCTGGGGGCATCGTGGCTGGCGATCGCGCGACAGCTCATGGTCCAGGCGCTGGTGGTGTCGAGCGCAGCGACGGTGATCGCGATCCTGGTGTCGGTCTGGGTCCTACGCGCGACGGTCGCCACGGTCCCGTACTTGTTGTCGTTCCAGGCTCTGCGGCCGATCGCCGTCGATTGGCGTGCGTTGCTATGTGCCGCCGCGGTGGCCACCGTTGCCGGCCTGAGTGCGGCGTCGTTCGCGATGCTTCGGACACGGCGTCTCGATACCTACGCAGCGTTGCGGGAACGCGCGACGGTAATGCCCGCTCGCGGTGGTCTCGGTCGAATCCTGACCGCCACGCAAGTGGCGATCACGATCGCGCTGCTGTCGAGCGCCGGAACTCTCGGTCGTAGCCTGCTGGCTGCGGAAGCCACTGGCATCGACGCCGACCCTGACCACGTGGTCGAGGTCATGGTGCAGTTCACGAGCGCGCGGCTCGCGGATGAATCGGCATTGCGAGCGGCGCTGGATCGGCTGCGCGCCGACGCCGCACAGCTGCCAGGCGTGATCGACGCGACGATCGCCTATTCGCAACCGCCGTCGCTGAGCAGCCGGGCGCTGTCGGACCTGACGGTTGAGGGCGGCGCGAACGATCTGGGCGGCACGGTGTGGTACGGACGGATTGACGAAGGATTCTTCAGCACGCTGGGCATCCGTGTCCTCGCCGGTCGAGGCATCAGCGGGTCGGACACGGCCGGCGCCGAGCCCGTGGTCGTCGTCAGTCGGGCGCTCGGCGAGCGGCTGTGGCCGGGTCGCGACCCGATCGGCCGGCGGTTACGCCCTGCGTCCGACGAACCTTGGCGCGTTGTCGTCGGGGTCGTCGCCGACGTGACCAACGTCAACGTCGACCAGGCGCAGGGGGAGATGGCGTTCTACACACCTCGGTCACAGTCGGCCCCGTGGTGGTTCGAGGGCGTCACCGTGAAAACCATTCCACCTGCGACCGGCATTGTGCCAGAACTGCGCGCGCTCGTCCGGTCTCACCTGCCGGATTCGCCCATTATCGACGTGACGACCGGGCGGGATCGGTTGAACGGGGTGAACGCGCGCGCACGCTTCGTCTCGTCGATCATTTCGACCTTTGCCATTGTCGCCATGGTGCTCGCGCTGATTGGCATCTACGGCGCGTTCTGGTTTTTCGTCGGTCAGCGCACACGGGAGATGGCCGTCCGGTTGGCGGTTGGCGCGTCGCCGGCGATGGTCGTTCGGTTCGTGCTGCAGTCCAGCCTGCGACTGGTGGCAGCAGGCCTGGCGGCCGGCATTCCGCTCGCCATCGGAGCGACGATGGTGTTGCGGTCAGTCGCGAACGGATTGCCTCGCGCTGACTCATTTGTGCTCGCGGCTGCGGCGATTGGTCTAACGGTGGCCGCGATGGGCGCGACGTATCTCCCCGCGCGCCGCGCCGCTCGCATCGACCCTGTCGATGCCTTGCGACACGGCTAGACAGACGACTGTGCGCCTTCGACTGCAACCGTCTCGTCAGTCGGCCGGACTTCGCGGCGCCGTGCAGCGGTATTACCCAGCCGATGGTTCGCGCACTACCGGGGGTTCCTGCAGGTCCAATGTCACCAGAAGTGTCACCCGGCCGCGAGCGCAACGTGCCTTCCCGCGTAATTGGTAGCACCCGCGGGTGAACATTCGAGAGAATTCTTCTCTTTTCGATTTCGCAGAAATACTCGGAAAAAACCGCTGGCGAAGAGTGGCGGAGAGGGTGGGATTCGGAGCATCTGCGCAAAGCCGTTAACCCACGTAATTCCAACAGTTACAGACACTTGTAAGGTTCCGCTCAAACCTCCAGAACCGCATGAATCGATCTGAATCATGGCCTGGACCCCCAGATTGCCCCCGCAAGAAATCAACGGCTTTCACGAGGAACGCGAGGGATTAGCTGCTTCGTCGACGTCCACGCACGGCCCGGAAGTCACGGCCGTCATACGCCGGCACAACCGGTGCCGGTCACAGTGATCTCGTCCAATCGGGTTCCAGTCGCAGTGATGTCACCAATCCGCTCGCCGTTTCAGTAGAACGTGTCAGTCTCGATCCCGGCGGGCAGCCTCTCACAACATGGTCTCGTTTGCCGTGCCCGCCGGATTTCGACGGGAGATCGAGTACGTCAGCGGCTGCGCCCGCGTGGGCGACAAGGAGCTCGCGCGGGTCAACGTCGCCATGAGCGCAAGCGGGACGTGCGGACCCACGCACGGATGCCCGATTGTCTGACGAAGTTGGAGACACTCAACACGACACGCGTCCCCCATTCCCATGGGAAGGCCTCGGCCGACCCTTCCCAGTCCCCGTTGAAATCGAATGTGGCGGGCGAGGCGTACGTGAACTCACCCCTCCCGGCCTGGCCCCACCGATCGGTGAGGATCACCTCCACTGTGCTGTGAATATAGGGTCTTCATGAAACGTAATAGAACTTCTCTCGCGGCCGTCGGAGTGGTGTCGCTATTTCTCCGACACCTTCGTGCGCGTGCTCATGTAAATGTCTGCTGATCCAAGAGCACCTGGGCGGTTCGAGGCGAAGAACAGTGTTTCCCGGTCAGAAGAGATATACGGTTGGACATCAACCAGTTCAGTGTTGACGGGCGAGCCCAGGTTGATCGGTTCTGACCATGCGTCGAACACGGTTTCCCGCGTCGCCACCCACAGGTCCTGGCTATTGGCAATCGAGCCTGGGCGATTTGAAACGAAGAATATTTCCAAGCCGTCATGACGAATTGAGGGACGTTGGGTTACCCCGAGGCTCACGAGGACCCGGACTGCCGGGCCGAACGAGCCATCAGCCGCTTGCTCGCTGACGTAGATCCCAGCACCGCCAGGCCGATTCATACCGCTCGAGAAGTAGAGTTGTGGGACGCCTACTTCATCATTTTCGAAGTAGCTGGGGCCCTCATCTTGGCCCGCAAAGTTCACCCCTGCTCCCAGATTCTCCGCCGGTTGCCAGGCGAAGTCGTCGTGCGTCTGTTCGCGGCGGGAGACCCAGATGTCGACGCCTCCAAGACCTCCGGGCCGATTAGAAGCAAAAAACAGCAAGTGGCCATCGCGCGAGAACGCCGGGACCATCTCGTTATCGATCGTATTGATGATCGGTCCGAGATTCACTGCCGGACCCCACTCATCGTCGCGGGTCTCGCGCTGCGAGACATAGATGTCTTCTCCGCCGATACTGTCCAGCCGGTTCGAGGCAAAGTAGAGGCTGAGCTCATCTTTGGAGATCGCCGGTCCCCGGTCCAGGGAGGTCGAGTTCACGTTTGGCCCGAGGTTGATCGGTTCTGACCAGTCGGAATACTTCTGAGCACCGGACGATGCCGTGAACGCCGAGACGAGCACGATCGCGCCGACAAAGCTCGTAATGCAAAGCTTGGACTTGTTCATTTCGGGTCTCCTCGCACGGACCTGGCGCCAGCTATGAGGCCAAGTCTTGCCGTTACTAGGAGACGCGAGAACTGCGGGCAAACTTGCTCACGGAGGGCGGGACCCGGGCCTGCCTGACTGTGAAACAGAGCGGCGGCGGACTAACCCTCTGCGCTGCGCGCGGCCTTGCGACGCGTCAGGCGTCTGAAGAGCCATGCCCGCGCCGCCTGCCAGTCGCGCATCGTCGTCGCCAGCGAGGTGCCGAGCACGAGGCCGGTCTCTTCGAGGGAGAGTCCGCCGAAGAACCGCAGTTCGGCGACCCGAGCTTTACGCTGATCGAACGCGGAAAGCTCGTCGAGAGCGTTATTGAGATCGAGCACGTCCACGTCGCGCTGCGTGTCTCGAGCGGCGTCGTCGGCGAGGGTCACGCGAGCCCAGCGCCCGGACCGCTTCGCCATCTTATGGGCGCGCGCCCGATCCACGAGGATGCGCCGCATCATCTCGGACGCCACCGCGAGGAACTGCGCGCGGTTTTGCCAGACCGCGCGATCCTGATCCACCAGACGAAGGTAGACCTCGTGCACGAGGGCCGTCGGCTGCAGCGTCTGACCCGCGCGTTCGCGCCGGAGGAACGCGGCAGCTCGCCGTCGGAGCTCGTCGTACACGGCCGGAATCAGCCGATCCCGCGCCTCGAGATCGCCCCGGCTCCATGCCTCGAGAAGGGCGGTGATATCGACGGGCCGGTTCATCGCCGCGTTGAGGTGATCGCGGCGGTCCATACGGAGATTGGAACTGAATTCACTCTCGCCCCGGGGACGAACATGACGAAATGGCCATCCAGAGAGACGTCCTGAAGGAAAGCTGGGCGTGGCAGCTTGAACAGCGCCACGGGCTCGCCGAGCGTGAGTCGAGGAACAGGGCCGACGGTCCGACTCATCATCGTGTATTCGCGTGTCACACGGTCGAAGGTCACATAGTAGATCTCGCGTCCCGTACGACCCCATACCGGCGTGCCCAGGCCCAACCCTTGCACTACCAGCTGAGGCGTGCTCGTCACCGGCACCGTCGAGACGTAAACGTCCTTTCGTGTGTCACCCTCCAAGATGATCATGGCGCGCTCATCTGGCGACAGGCGCATTTCGATTGGGTTCAGCTGGCCTAAATCCAGTTTCGTCGGAGATGCCCGACCAGTCAGAGGCAGCTGGAACAGCCATGACCGTGTTGTCCCGCGTTCCAGATAGATGACCGCATGGCCGTCGCGAAAAACGCCCATGGGACGATGTTGATTGCCGGGCGGCAAGATCGGTTCTTCCAACTCGGAGGCGTTTTTTCGGAACAAGCGCGCCTGCGAACCAAGGCTGTCGCCCGCAAAGAGGATGTCACGATCGTTGATCCAAACAGGGCTCCCCTCGTTGCCGCGACCGGAAGTGAGCTGCTGTTCGTACTTGCGACCGAAGTCCATCCGCCAGATATCAAAGGTGCCCAAGCCGACCCGGCCTCGGGCGAACAGCAGTGCGCTGTCGTCCTGGGACAATCGCAAAGAATTCAGCTGATAGCGCGAGGGGCTGCCAATCCTTCCAACCTCGTTCCCATTCCGGTCGAACCACACCAACTGGTCGACGTCGGCGCCGTCATGGTAGGCGAGGCTGCCTGTCCGGGAAACGCTGAACCTCGCAAAGGACGTCATGAAGAAGTGCCCGGCCCGCGCCGCTATCTGGAAAGGCGCCTCGCGCGCACGCCCCGCTTCCACATCCACGCGCTGCACCATCAGGGCGCCTTCACGAGCGAAGACGACGAGGTCGGGATCGACCCACTGCGCGTTCGAGCTCTCCCTTATGAGCGTCCGCGTGCTCTCCTCGGGCTCAACGGATCGCGCCTTCCCTTCACCGTCATTCGGTCGGAGTTCGGCGAGTCGCACTTCCCCCTCGCCATTATCGAGCCGTGCCGTGTACAAGAAGCGCTTCCCATCCGGGAGGAACCACGGATGGTGCACGAGTACTTCGCCCTTCGATTGATTGATGGGCAAAATCGGAACGGGCACGCCGCCCCCTTCCGGGACCGCGTGGATCGACGCTCCGTCGGTACGTCCCAGCAGGATGACGCCCTTGGCTCCCCAGGTACCGTGGCTGAAACCCGGCCCTATGTCGCAGATCTTCACCACCGCGCGGTCGCCCAGGTTGATGCGCTTCAATTCGCGCCCCACGAAGAACGCCAGCGACGCGCCGTCATGCGACCAGAACACCAACGTGGCACGTTCAGTTCCCACGAGCGGCTGCGCTTTGGGCTCCGCCACGGGACGAATCCAGACGAGGCCCGGCTCTGTAGACCCGGGCACCGCTCCGGCGGCGAACGCCAACTGCGTTCCGTCCGGCGACAACGCGAAGAACGGTCCAGCCACGTGGATGGGGAAGCCAGATCCCAGCGGAGGAACCTCGAAACGACTGGACGAAGGTGACAGGGCTGGACCCGAATTCCGCGAACCGAATATGGCGAATGCGATTGCGAAGCTCGCGGCTGTCGCGAGGATCGCAGTCATCGCCACCACACGTCTTGTCGTCAAAAGCGGCGCCAGCCTCGCTGTATCGGTCTCCTGCTCGAGGGCGATCCGAGCTTCGCCGATATCGCGCAGCCGCAGCTTCGAATCCTTGGTGAGACAACGACGCAGCAGCCGAACGAGGTTGGCCGGTGTTCCGGCGCGGAGCAGTTTCCAGTCGGGTTCGCGCTCGATGACAGCGGACTGTGCGTCGCTGATCGTCGCAGCCGCAAACGGTGGCTGGTGCGCGCACATTTCGAACAGGACGCAGCCAAACGCCCAGATGTCCGTGCGCTTGTCGACCGCCTGGCCTCGCGCCTGCTCGGGGCTCATGTAGCCCACGGTCCCGAGGACGGTCCCGATTTGGGTCGCACCGCGGTGAACCGCGACGGCACTCGCCCATGGCGTCCCGGCTGGGGCACCGGCCGTTTTCGCCAGCCCGAAATCGAGAATCTTGACGTTCCCGTCGAGAGTGATCTTGATATTGGCTGGCTTGAGGTCCCGGTGAACGATCCCGCGTTCGTGCGCCGCCTCCAGGCCCTCGGCAAGCTGTCGCGCGATCCAGACGACCTCGTCGAACGTTAGTGGACCGACGGCGAGCCGTTCGGCCAGCGTCGGGCCCTCGACGAGTTCGAGCACGAGCGCCACGATGCCTGCGCTCTCCTCGAGACCGTAGATGGCCCCGACGTGCGGATGATTCAGCGCGGCGAGCGCGCGCGCCTCTTCCTCGAAACGGGCCAGCCGGTTGGCATCCTGCGCGAAGAAGTCGGGCAACACCTTGATGGCGACAGCACGGCGAAGCTTCGTGTCGTGCGCGCGATAGACCTCGCCCATCCCGCCGGCGCCGAGAAAGGACTCGACTCTGAACGGACCCAGCTGGCTGTCGGGTAATAATCGTTTGACGGTGGAGGATGGGACTACAGGCCCGTCACCAAACGATCCGGCGTTGTCGTGGGCTCCCAGGAGCGACTCGACGGCCGCCCGCAATGCGGGATCGTGACGGCAGGCGTCATCGAGATACGCGTGCCGCGATGGCCCATCAAGGGTGGCTGCCGCGGAGAACACGCGGCTGACGTCGGGCCATCGATCGGGATTGATGTCGAGGCCTTCTTTCACTTCGTCACCCTAGCCATCGTGCGCGTGTCGGCCGCACCAATGGCAACGTTCTTCATGCTGCTCACCTCGAGCCGGACGCGGCGTATATCAGCGCCGTGAGCCAGAGAAGGCGCCGTAGGCCGCGGCCGGACGCGGCTTGATACTAGCGCTCTTCGCGATTCGCAGGACCTGCGAGCGACAGCCGGGTGCGCGCTGACCCGATCTTGTCACTCGCGGGCGAAGTCCGATCGACGTCTGCGGCGGCCTGGCTCATGCCGTTGAACTCGACTGAGTCAGGCGAGCGCGTCTTCCACACGCTTCAGGGTCGGCAGTTTCTTGATCGCCTTTCCCGCTTTGGCTTCGGCCAACCGAAGCTCGTACAAGGCTTGCAGGTTGAGCCAGAACTCCGCGCTCGTGCCGAAGAAGTGCGCCAGCCGCAGCGCCGTGTCCCCGGTGATCGCGCGCTGGCCGTTCAGAATCTCGGTCACGCGATTGGTCGGCACCTTGAGCCGTCGCGCGAGTTCGGCCGCACTCATCGTGAGGGCGGCCAGTTCCTCTGCCAGGTGTTCCCCTGGGTGAATCGCGATGCGCGCCATGGTCTCTCCTAGTGGTAGTCCACGATCTCGACGTTCGTTGGTCCCGGTGATTTCTCCGGCCATTCGAAGCAGATCCGCCATTGGTCGTTGATGCGAATGCTGTACTGGCCCTTTCGATCGCCCTTCAATGCTTCGAAGCGGTTGCCCGGCAATGCCGACAGATCCTTCAGGGCGATCGCCGCCTCGACGCGATCCAGCTTGAGACGCGCGGACCGTTCAATACCGGAAAACGCCTTAACGCGTTTTCCAGCCGCGAAATCAGCCGTTCGCGCGTCTCGATAGCTGACGATCACTCAACCGATGATGACACGAATTATGAGTTACGTTACGGATAATTCCAAACGGGTTGGGCTGGGGGACAGCGGCTGATTCGCGCTGATGGCGCGGACGTCCAGAAATGGAATGGGGCGAAAGGAGAGGGTGGGAAAGCGCGACACGTGGCTTCAGCACGCGAATTCAGGCCAGAATTTGACCTTGCGCCAAGCCGTCACAGGGACTTTCGCCCCCTTAATGCCCCCAGCCGTATAACTGCAGCTGTAACCTATTGACTTGTAAGGACTTATTTGGCGGAGAGGGTGGGATTCGGAGCCGAGGGGCCAACGCCGTAAGTCACGCAAGGTCAACAGTTGGCAGCGTTTGCGAGCATTCGCTCCAAACCGCTAGAACCGCATGAATCGACATGAATCACGGCCTGGGCCGCCGCAATGCCCCCACGGACCCGGAGCGGGCGAACACCTTGGCGCGCGAGTCAAGGCGCGCTAACTGCCCCGCCTTACTCCGCGCGCAGACCGCCCACTACCGACAGCTTCCCGTCCTTCGACGAGAAGGCAGAAACGGGATCGTCCTCTGGAGTTCATGAATTACTCAGCACGAAGGGCCAGAAGCGGATCGACGTCTGCGGCCCGTCGCGCGGAGAAGCCAATATCAGTCCGCTCTCAGCGCGACAGCGGCTTCGATCGACGCCGCTCTTCGCGCCGGCACCCACCCCGCGACAAGCGCCGTCAAGGCGAGCACCAACGCCGTCGGCAGCACGACGGCGGGATCGAAGGGTTCAGTAAACTCGAAGAATGACTTCAGTGCCATGAGCAGCGGGGCGCCCAGCAGCGCGCCGACGGCCAGACCGATACCAACCAGCGTCAGCGCCTGTCCGAGGACCATTCGGACGATGTCGCGCGATTGTGCGCCGAGCGCGATGCGGACGCCGAACTCATTGGTGCGAAGCGCCACGAAGAACGCGATGACGCTGTAGAGGCCGCTGAGCGCCAGCAGCAGCGACACGGCGCCGAGGCCGCCCGCCGTCTGCGCGATTAGGCGCAGCGTCTGGTTCTCGTCCGCATAGTGCTCCTCCAGCGTGCGCACCGCCAGCGCGGGCAGCTCCGGATCGATATCCGCGATTGTCCGCCGAACCGATTCGGTCAGCCGTCCCGCGTCGTCAGCGGCAATCCATGCCGCGACGTAATCGTCCGGCGTGGTGAGCGGCAGATAGAGGGTCGACCCCTGGCTCGTCGTCAAAACCGACGACAAGGCGTTCGACGCGACACCTACGATGGTGACGTGACGAGGCGCCGATTGCTCCTCGGGCGAGAGCGAGAGGCGCAGCGACTGGCCCACCACAGGCTCGGCGAGCTTGAAACGCCTGATGAAGGTCTCGTCGACGATCACCGACGTGAGCGCGCCTGCGTCGGCATCGGTCAGCGCGCGTCCTCGCAGCACTCGCACGCCCGACACGCTGAAG
>Ga0268386_10003618_pt1 | contig 11288 bp, 8 predicted proteins | sample RVTome_15_FD_200260 | JGI IMG/M metagenome (GOLD analysis project Ga0268386, IMG submission 200260) | Soil microbial communities from uranium-contaminated site in the Upper Colorado River Basin, Wyoming, United States - RVT150D86... ... | reverse complement strand
ACCGCAGGAGGGTGCGGATGCGTTCGGCGCGGACGTCCTGAAACCCGGCTTCCGCCGCAAGGTCCGCCAGGCGATTCCCTGTCCCGAGGTGGAAGAACATCGGGCACACTTCGGAAGCGACGCGCGCGTCCACGATCGGGAAGATGTCCGCCCACCCGCAGCTCTTTCTCTCGCCCCATACCGCCGAGATCATGCGTCCGCCGGGCTTCAGCACGCGGTGCATTTCCCGGAGCGAGGCGAGCGGATCGGGGACATACATCAATCCCAGCGCGCACAAGACGGCATCGAAGGAGGCATCAGGAAACTGAAGGTCCTCGGCTTCGCCGCGGCGAGCCTCGAGCTGTTCGACGCCCCGGCGCTGCGCTTCGGCCGCGAGGTGCGTCACCATCGCCTCGGAAATGTCGGTCGCGATCACACCTCCATCGGGGCCGACTGCGTGAGCGGCGGGGAACGTCACGAGGCCGGTGCCGCAGGCGACATCCAGGATCCGTTCGCCGCGGCCGAGGTTCGCGAGCCGAAACAGGGTCTCGCGCGCCGGCGCGAGCTGATCCTGCCAGTAGCGCTCGTAGAACGGCGCCGCCTTGTCCCAGCCGTAGCGTTGGACCCGGCGCTGCAGTCTCGCGTCCACGTCAGCGCTGAAGGGCGGTGATGCGAACCTCGCGGCGCACCTCGTGCGCGCGCGCGAAAACGTCGCGATACGGGCTGTACCTGTCGGCAGTGTCGATCAGGCGCCGGACGTCCGCCTCGGGCGCTGAACTCGACACGGTCACGCTGTAGCGCACCTGCGTGTATCCCGGCGGCACTTCGTCGGAAATCCCCAGCTCGCCGCGCGCGTCGTAATCCGCCTCGACTTCCACTTCGAGCGTCTCGATGGGCACGCCGAGCCGGATCGCCCACATCGCATAGCCGAGCGCCAGGCAGGATCCGAGTGCGCCGCGGCCGAGCACGCCGGGGTTGGGTCCGGCGTTCGTCCCGCCGGACTTCGCGCTCATCGCCACCGTCAGGGTCCACTGTCCTTCGACAACCTCGCACTCCAGCCCGGGTTTCAACCGGACCTTCGTGCGGGCGGTGTTCTGTCCAACGGAAGGCCGCAGGCGCACAGCCTGGACGTTGCGCTCGAGAATTTCGCGGATCTGGTCGTTATCCATGGGTCCGCTCATCTTAGCAGACAGCTCGACCCTCACCTGCGGCAACTCCTGGCCTGGGATTGGGACGTTGGGAGTCGGAAGTATGTGGAGGTGGAAGTTGTGGAGTTGGACGTTTGGTGGAGTGGACTTAGCAGGCTGCCGAAAAACCGCCCGCCTGAAGGAAGAATGTAGAAGGAAGAATGAATAGCATGAAAAAACAACCGCAATTCAACACGTCTGCATTCTTCATTCTTCCTCCTTCATTCAGGTTGTTACCTTTTTCAGCAACCTGCTAGCGGCAGAAGACCGGAGGCATCCAGTGCCCACCCTCGGCCGTCGCAAAGAGGGGGCGAGTCGGGGAGGGATCGATGTCGGGCGCCTTGTTCCCCGGCATGCGCTGGAACGCGATTCTGGCCGCGGCGCGATCGAAGTCCGTGGGCTCCGGGCCAATCGCCGGATTCATGATCGACAGGCGCGAATGGACGTGAAGATATCCCAGGGCATGGCCGAGTTCGTGAATCCGGAGGAGCCGCCGCCGCCCATCGTCGTGATCGAAGTCGCGGTCCAGGAACATCGAGCCGCCCGTGACGGTGCCATTGGGGCGGACGGACCACTGGCCGTACCCGATGGTGCTGGCAAAGGTCACGATCCCCTGGTAGCGTCCGGCGACGATCCAGCCTTCGCGCAGGACGTTCACGCGCGCGCCGGATTCCACGCGCTCGACGGCGACGGTTTCGAACGCCGTGAACGTCTCCCCCGTCAGGAGCGCAAGCCCTTCCGTAAGGTGCTGCACCATCAGCTGCACTTCATGATCGGTGAGCTGCTCGCCGGTCGCCTGGTATTCGTTGCCGGCGCCGTTGCGGTAGCGCAGCACCGATCCCAGGACGAGGAGCGAGGGCCGCTTCGTCCAGCGCTGCAGCTGCTGGTTGGACGTCCGGAACATCTGGTCGAACGCGGTCAGGTCGAAGGTCACGGGAATCAGCGACAGGCGCGTGACCTCGTCCTCCGAGGGATTCGCGACGATCGTCTGGCGGTCGACGACAGCGGTGCCGCGGATGGTCGCATCGAACACGCCTGTCCCGACCTCGATCTCGAAGAGGCCGTTGCCGTCGCTCGTCACCGGAACCCTGTTGCCAATCTGTACGCGGGCGCTCGACACGGCGGACCTGTCGACCGCGTTGACGGTCTGGCCGCGGAGGACGTTCGACGCGCCCGGCGAGGACGGCGCAGCCGGCGACTTGCTGCACGCGGCGCACAGACCGAGGATCAGGGCACATGGCAGAGAACGGCGCATTCCGGACGCCGGTGCAACCCCCATGCACAGCCGGAGCGGCCGATCCGCGCACGACCCGGGGGGCGCGCGTTACGGTTCTGAAAACGCGCTGACGTTCCTGTCGGCACGGAGTACCATAGCGGCGTGAATTTCCGGTGCCTTGCCGCCGCGTGCGGCGTCCTCGCCGCCGCAACCGTGCTCGGCGGGCAGTCGCCGCCCGGGGATCAGCTCCCGCGCGACCCGCAGGTGCTGCGCTCGGGCGTCGATGTCGTGACGGTGGCGGCCACGGTGCTCGACGGAAACGGACAGCTGGTCGTGGGGCTTCCGCGCGAGGCGTTCGAGATCTACGAGGACGGCGATCGACAGACCATCACCCAGTTCATGAACGAGCGCGTGCCCATCGGCCTCGGCATGCTCCTCGACGTCAGCGACAGCATGCTGGGCCAGCGCATGATTGACGCGCGGCGCGCGATCGAACGCTTCCTCTTCGATCTCCTGAGCCCCGAGGACGAGTATTTCCTCCTGACATTCAATCACTGGCCTCATCTGCTGACCCGATGGACCAGAGATGCGCAGATCGTGCGGCGCGCGCTGGACGAGGTGAAGCCCTCGGGGAGCACGGCGATGTACGACGCGCTGCTGCACGCGCTGCCGATGATCCGGGAGCGCCGCCTGCAGCGCGCGGCGCTCGTCGTCGTGTCCGACGGGGCCGACACGGCGAGCGATGCCGCCATCGGGGAAGTGCGGACCGCGCTGCTGCGCAGTGACGCGTTCGTGTATGCCGTGGCGATCGAAACGCCGCGGCCGCATGCGATCAACCGGCGCGTCGACGCGACGGCGCTGAACGAAATCACCGGTCAGAGCGGCGGCCATACGACCGTCGTGCGCGGTGCGGAGGAGCTGGCGGCGGCCACCGCGCGGATTGCCGAGGAGCTCAACAGCCAGTACGTGCTGGGATATCCCTCGCGCCGGGCGAACGACGGCAAGTATCACAGCATCCGCGTGAGCGTGAAGCGGCCGGGCCACCGGGTCCGGGCGCGCAACGGCTACGTGGGCAGAGCCGTCGGCGTGCGCAGCCGCTAGTCAGAACCTGGGCTCGATCAGCCGGGCGAGACGCCGGGCCTGAGCGCTCGGATTCACGAGGCTGACGAGCCTGTTGCGCAGCGCCACGGCAAGAGGGTTCTGCAGCTGCGCGATCCGGCCTGCGCGGCGCGACATCCAGACGAACCTGTTCGCGCGCGGAACTCGGCGCGCTTCGTACTCGCGCAAGGCCGCGGGAACGTCCCCCGACTCGCGCAGACACGTCCCGAGCACCACGGCATCCTCGAGCGCCTGGCAGCCGCCCTGCCCCAGAAACGGCATCATCGGATGGGCGGCGTCCCCCAGCAGCGTTGCGCGCCCCTGCCCCCAGACATCGAGGGTGGGCCGATCGTAGATGTCGTTGCGCAGGATCGTGGCCGGGTCCGCCGCTTCGATCAGCGCTTCGATCGGTTCGTGCCATCCGCGAAACAGCCGCCGGAGCTCCGCCTTCTCGTCCGGGCTCCGCCCGCCCTCGGGCGCGTTCCTCGTCGCATACCAGTAAACCCGGCCCCCCGGCCCATTCGACTCGCGTCGCTCCCTCAGGGCAGGCATCGGCACCTGTCCGAAGACGCTGCCGCGGCCCCAGGATTCTCCAGGGAGGACCGTCTGCGCGTCGAACGGCACGACGGCGCGCCACGCGGTGCAGCCCGCGTACCTCGGCCGCCTGGCGCCGTGCAGCTGCGCACGGACAACGGAGTGCAGTCCGTCGGCGCCAATCAGCAGATCGCCCTGCACGTGACGGCCGTCCGCGAAGACCGCCGTCACCTCGGCCTCGTCCTGGTGGATGGCAACGCAGCGCGCGGCGGTGTGGACCCGCGCCTTCCCGAATGCTTCCAGGAGGGCGGCCAGCAGGTCGGCCCGGTGCATCACGATCACGGGGGGCTGGAACAGGCGCTGCAGTTCATCCACGGGCAGGGACGCCAGGATCGTGCCCCTCCAGGATCGCAGGCCCCCGGCCGCGTACGTCAGGCTGGCGCATTCAATCGACCCCTGCAGCCCGAGCGCCTTCAACGCATGGATGGCGTTCGCCCAGAGCGAGATCCCCGCACCGGCGTCGCGCGGTCCGTCGGCCTGCTCGAAGACGTCCACCTCGACGCCGGCTTGTCGCAAGGCAATGCCCGCCGCGAGCCCCCCGATGCCTGCGCCGATGATGAGAGCGTGCCGGGACAATTCCGTGGGCATAGATACATTGGCTGCCTTCACTGCCACGACTGCATCGCGGAGCGCGCCGAGCGCGCAGAGGAGAGGACAGGGCCTCCGCGCTCTCCGCGCCCTCTGCGATGAACGTCGTCACGCGCGCTCGGCGCGCTCCGCGATGAAACGTGGCAGTGATCGCAGCCGATGTTACTGCCGGCTCAGGCGATAGATCAGAAGCGCCGCGCGTCTGGTTTGTGACGGCAGCGTGCGCAGGTCGGCCGTTTCCTGGACCGTGTGGCCGCCGTCCCCCATCAGGCCGATCCCGTCGAGAATCATCGGCACGTGGCCGGCCACGAATGAAACATCCGCCGCGCCGGCGCGGTCGGGATCGACGGCTGAGACAGGGCCTGCGCTCACATCGCGGCTCGCCTGGTCGTACATCGCCAGCAGCCGCTTGTTCCCGTCGGTGGGCGACAGCGGGGGATATCCTTCGTCAAAGGTAATCTCCGCCTTCGTGTGCGCCAGCGATGCGCTGACGATCTCTTCCATTCGCCTTCGTGCGCTCGCAAAGCCCTCCACCGAGAGCGCGCGCAAGTCGCCCGAGACGACCGCGTGCTCGGCGATGACGTTGTCCTTCCCGAAGGCCGTGCCGCGGGCCTGCACCGGATCGGCGGTCACTTCGGTTCCTCCGAGCATGAGGGCCGGATTGAACGTCAGGTGGGGCTCTCCTGCCAGCTTCTCCCGGAACGCGTTGACGATCCGCGCCGCCTCGAACACGGCGCCGTAGCCGATCTCGTCGCGGAAGATGAGCGACGAGTGGGCGGGCTTCGCCGTCACCCGCACCGTCCACGCCGTGGTGCCGCGCCGGCCGATGACGGCGGTCCGCGGATCGCCGTCTCCATCCTCGAATCCGAGCGCCGCCGCGGCTCCCCTGGCGGCGCCGACGAGAGCCTCGCGCGCCAGGCTCTGCGGATCGCCGGCCGATTCCTCATCGCCCGTCATCACCACGACGACGTACATCCGCTCGAGCGCGCCTGCCGCGGCAAGCGCCTTCAGGGCCTGGACGATGATCACATCGCCGCCCTTCATGTCGATGATCCCCGGGCCCCGCGCCGCCGTCGCGCTGATCCGCTCGAACCGCTGAAACGGGCTGTGGGGCTCGAACACCGTATCGAGATGGCCGATGAGCAGCACCTTCGGTCCGGGCCCGCGGTGCTCGGCGACGAGATGCCCGGCGCGTTCGAAGGGCGCCCCGTCAACCCACCGCGTCCTGAATCCGAGCGCGTCGAACTCTGCGGCGAAGAGCTTTCCGACCTCGCGGACCCCGGCGAAGTTCTGCGTGCCGCTGTTGATGTTCACCGCCCGTTCGAGAAGCGCCAGGGCCTCGACATTGTGAGCATCGATGTACTCGACGATGCGCCGTTCATCGTCTGTCAGGGGCTGGGGCTGTTGCGTTGCGAGCGGAGCCACGAGTGCAAGCAGGATGATCAGGGTCAGCGGCGTGATCGGCTTCGACATGCGCTGGCTACTGTAGCGTACCTGTGTTCGCGAGGCAGCGGAGACGGATCAATCGCGGAGTGCGCGGGAACGGATCAATCGCGGAGTGCGCAGGGTTCGCGGAGAAAACGGGCGGCCACCAGCCTGGCGAGCCAGGCCTGCGGCGCGGCTGGCCGCCCTCCGCGTTCTCCGCGCCCTCCGCGATGAACCGGCGTGGGCGCTCTCTGCGATGACCGTTGTCGTCCGCGCGCTCTTTCATCCCAGTTTGCTGGCACACCTGGCGCATCGGTGCTACGCTGCGGCCGAGGAGGGCACCGGGACGATGGCATGGTGGCGGCGGACCAAAGAACCCGAAGCGACGCCGGCGGACAGGGGCATGCCGCTCATCCGCCTCGAGGGCATCACCAAGATCTTCAAGGGAGACGCCGACGAGGAGACCCGCGCGCTGGCGGACGTCACCCTGGATATCGATCGGGGTGAGTACATCGCGGTAGCCGGCCCCTCGGGCTGCGGCAAGTCCACGTTCCTTTCCGTGCTGGCGCTGCTCGACTCGCCGACGTCAGGCCGGTACTGGCTGAACGGCCGCAGCGTGAGTTCGCTGTCGCCCGCCGAACGCGCGCGCGCGCGCAGCGTGGAGGTGGGACTAATCTTCCAGAGCTTCAACCTGATTGGCGACATGAGCGTGTTCGAGAATGTCGAGTACCCGCTCACGCTGCGCTCCGTTTCGCCGGCCGAACGCCGGGATCGCGCCATGGCGGCGCTCGAGCGCGTGGGGCTCACCGCACGCGCCCGGCAGCGTCCAGGCCAGTTGTCAGGCGGCCATCAGCAGCTCGTCGCGATCGCCCGCGCCATTGCCGGACGCCCGCCCATCCTCCTCGCCGACGAGCCGACCGGCAACCTCGATTCCAAGAGCGGCGACGCGCTGATGCAGATGCTCGCCGAACTCCACGCCGACGGCGCGACCGTCTGCCTCGCCACCCACAATCCGAACTACATCGCCAAGGCGCAGCGGCAGATCTATCTCTTCGACGGGCGCGTGGTCCCACAGCCAGTCGGGTGAGCAGTGCGCACGTAGCACGTCGCACGAGCACGTCGCACGTGACAAGCCAGCACGTAGCACGTGGCACCTAGCACGTAGCACGTAGGACGTAGCACGCGACTAGGGCCTCACCGACCGCGCATGCTCCCGCAGGATTGCCGATCGCAGCTGCTGGAGCGTGGCCTCGGACCCCGTGAACAGCCCTTCCGGGTACCGGGCATGCGAGATCATGTCCGAGTAGATTCGATCGCTCTGATACAGGTTCAGCCCGAGCCCCGCGAGGTATTGCAGCCGCAGGTTGCGGTCGCGGTTGATCATCGCGTCGCGCATCCAGCCGCCCATTTCCGGCCCGCGCCCCGCGTAGGTCGCAAACAGATCGACCGCCGAATAGATGCCGATTTCCGAGAGGGACGCCGCCACCCGGGCGTACTCGGGGCTGCTCAGCTTCCGCTGTATCTCGTCCACGTCGATCTCCAGGGGCTCGACCTGCCCGAGCAGCACGAGGTCGTAGCCGCGGCCGTCCTGCGTGTTGCCCCACACGATGCCGTTCGGGAACGCCTCCATGAACGTCGCGATCTCGCTCTTTACCGCCTCGGTGTTGCTCTCGTACAGCTGCACGAACAGCGTCACCACGCCGCCGGGGTTCAGGCGCCTCTTGACGATCTCGAAGAATTCGCGCGTGTAGAGCATCGCGGCCCCCTTCACCCACGGATCCAGCGGGTCCGACGTGATCGCGTCGAACTTCTCATCCGTCGTCAGCAGGTAGTGCCGGGCGTCGTCCAGGTGCACCCGCGTCTTGGGATTGCGGACGACGTCGAAGTTGTGATCGGCGAAATAGGTCGAAACGACCTGCGGCACGAGCGGCTCGATCTCGGCAATCGTGAGCTGTTCGAGCCGCGGTTCGATCGACACGGCGCCGGCGGTGACACCCGCGCCGCACCCGATCACGAGCACGCGCTGCTGCCGTTTCGGGATGAGCGTCGTGAAGTGCCCGAGCATCCGCTGCAGCCGCATGTCCTGCGGCTCGCTCGACGCCTGCACCTTGCCCGCATTGTGGTAGTTGAGGACGCCTCCGGGCAGGCGTGAGACCGCGACCGACGCGTTCCAGCCCTCGCCCATGTAGACGATCTCCATCGGCTGCGTCGCGCGCGTGGCGGCGTAGCGGCCGTAGGCCACGAGCACGCGCGGAATCTCGGGGACATTCCGGGCGAGGAGCGCCGCGCAGACCGCCGCCGCCACGATCGGCAGGGTGCCGGCAAACGCGGTGCGCGGCTGGCCGGCCTCGCTCTGGCCTGAGACCGGTTCGAGCACCAGCAGCGCCGACAGCCCGCAGATGATGATGAGCGCCTGCTGGGCCCCCTGGCTGCCGAGCCAGGTCACCATCAGCAGTGAGCCCCCAACTGCGCCGATGATCGCGCCCACGGTATTGGCGGCGTACACCCCGCCCACGAGCCGGCCGGGATCCTGCCCCTTCGAGGCGACGGACGCCAGCGCCAGCGGAAAGCTGGCGCCCCACAGAATCGCGCTCGGGAGGAGCACCCACAGGCCGCGGGCCAAATCGAGCTGGAAGTTGTAGAGCGGCTTCAGCGACAGGGAGGGGTCAATGGGCCAGTACGGCAGCGACAGCGCGAGCATGTAGGCCGCCCAGGCGATCGCGCCACACAGCAGCATCTGACACCACCCGAACGCAATCCGGGGACGCTCCATGTTGCGCGCGAGCGCCGATCCGGCGCTGCTGCCGATCCCGATCCCGAACAGGAACACCGCCAGGATCAACGAGAACGTGTAGGCTGTCGCGCCGAAGAGGAGCGAGAGCATCCGCGTCCAGACGACTTCCGCGGCCAGCGCCGTCATGCCGGACAGGCCGATCGCCACGTAGATCGCCCACGAGCCGGGGGCGGGCTTCACCCGCCCGGCCTTCTCCACCACGGCGGTGTGTGCGGCAGCTCCCGCAATCCCGAGCGCCACGACGGCCACGAGGATGTTCAGCGCCACCGCCACGTAAGTGGCAATCGCCATGTCGTGGACGCGCAGCAGGTAGAATCCCGCGAGCAGGCTCCCCACCACTGCGCCGAGCGTGTTGCCGCCGTAGAAGAAGCCGAGCCAGGACACGCCTTCCGGCGTGGTCTGCACCCACCGCGACATGGCGGGCAGCGTCGCGCCCATCAGCATCGTCGGGGGAAGGAGGCAGATGCCTGCCGCGATCGCCCGCACGAAGATGCTGCCTGCACCGACCCCGGCCCACGCGGTGTAGAGCCCCGAAATGAGCGGCATGCCGAAGAGCACGAGCACGCCAATCACGGCGATGCCGATCTCGAGGTACGCATAGACCTTGAGCGGGTGCCGGCCGGGCGAAACGTAGCGCGGGAGCAGCAGGCTGCCCAGGCACATGCCGCCCATGAACGTGCCGAGCAGCACGCCGAGTGATACGGCGGACGATCCGATGACGAGCTGGAGCAGTTGCAGCCAGACGTTCTGATAGATCAACGCTGCGCAGCCGCTGCCGACAAAGAGCAGGAGCAGCGCGGGCGTATAGCGGCGCGTGCGAATCATCAAGACACCTTATGTTGAAGACAGGGAACGCCGGATGCTATCACAGGGGCCCGCCTTCGCGCTGCGGCGGCAACCTTCGCCTGGATCGAGAGCGAAGGTTGGTATGATCGATCCATGCTGAGCCGCTTCTCTCCAGCCGTTCTGGCCGGGCTGGTCTCGCTCGGTTTCGCCGTCGCGCCGGCCCCGCAGCCCTCGCCGGGCGGGCGCGTGGTGGCCATTGGCGATATCCACGGGTCCCTCGAGGGACTGACCGCCATCCTGAGGACCGCGGGGCTGCTCGACGCGAACGGCCGGTGGTCCGGCGGCAGGGCCCGCCTCGTGCAGACGGGCGATTATCTCGATCGTGGAGACAAGGTCCGGGAGGTGCTCGACCTGCTCATGCGCCTCGAAAGCGACGCCAGCCGCGCGGGAGGCAGCGCGCAGATACTCATGGGCAACCACGAGGTGATGAACCTGCTGCACGACCTCCGCGATGTGTCGCCGGGCGCGTTTGCCGCCTTCGCGACGCCCGAATCCGAGAATCGCCGGAAGCGTGCGTACGAAGAGCATGTGGCCGTGCTCGAGCGGCGCGGCGGTGCGCCTCCCGCCGAACAGCGTTGGATGGAGGCGCACCCTCCGGGCTTCATCGAATACACCGAGGCCCTCGCACCCCGGGGGCGCTACGGCCGGTGGCTCAGGCAGCGCAAAGTCGTAGTCAAAGACGGCGGAACGGTCTTCATGCACGCCGGGCTCCCGCCCGAATTCACCGGCGGCATCGACGATGTGAACCGCACCGCGGCGCGGGAGATCGAAACCTGGGATCGCGCGAGAGTGATGTTCGCCGACGCCGGCCTCATTCGGCCGTTCTTCACGCTGCGCGAAACGCTCGAAGCCGTCGGCGCCGAGATCAACCGGATCTCGCTCGCGCTGAAGGAAAAACGGCCGCCCGGCGACCACGTCAACCGGCAGTTCGTCGCGCACCTGCAGGCGGTGGCAACAATAGGACGATCGTCGCTGCTCGCCTCGGAAGGGCCGCTCTGGTTCCGCGGATTCGCGCTGCTGCCCGAGGACGAAGCCCCAAAGATTGACGCGCTCCTGGAACAGGTCGGGGCCTCCCGGTTCGTATCGGGGCATACGCCCATGCTCCCGGGGCGCATCACGCCGCGGTTCAACAACCGGGTGTTCCTGATTGACACGGGAATGCTCGCGAGCTTTTACACCGGCGGCCAGCCTTCGGCGATTGAGATCCAGGGAGAGAAGGTCACCGCGATCTATACCAATGCCCGGGATGTGCTGGTGGAGGCGCCTCACAGAGGCGATCGCGCACAGGAAGCGGACGCTACTCGACCCACGGCACCTGCGGCGATCGGTAAAAATTGATCCCGAGCGCCGTCCAGCGGCGCAATCGCGCCTGCTTCTCGCCAGCTCCCGCGGCAGGGCCCGGGGCCGCCAGGGCTGCACGATCGTCGTCGGCAACAGCGGGGCCGGCGCGATCTCGTCCCAGCCGATGGTCTGCTTCCCGTGCGACTGCACGATTTCCTCGCGGAGAGCGCCCACGCCGGTTCATCGCAGAGGGCGCGGAGTTCGCGGAGAATGCGGGCGG
>Ga0268386_10003617_pt1 | contig 11291 bp, 10 predicted proteins | sample RVTome_15_FD_200260 | JGI IMG/M metagenome (GOLD analysis project Ga0268386, IMG submission 200260) | Soil microbial communities from uranium-contaminated site in the Upper Colorado River Basin, Wyoming, United States - RVT150D86... ... | reverse complement strand
AGCCTGTTCAACGTGTTGGGCATCGCCATTTTCCTGCCTGCGATCGCGCCCTTCGCAAACTTCCTCGAACGCCAGTTCAGGGCGGGTGACGTGGAGGACTCCGCGAGATTCATCTCGAAGGTGAGCGTAGAGGTGCCCGACGCCGCTACAGAGGCACTGCAAAATGAAGTCGAGTTTCTGCTCAGCGAGGCCGTCCTCCTCAATCGCAAGGCCATCGGCATCAGGACCGGCCCATCGGGGGGGCTGCCCGGAGGATCATTCGTGGCCGACCATCCATATGAGGAAGGCTACCAGTTCATCAAGCGCCTCGAGGGCGACATCCTCGAGTTCGCCCTCGCCCTGCAGGCAAAGACCTTGGACCCGGAGCTCGCCAATCGCATCAACCACCAGCTGGCCGCGGTACGCAATGCCGTGCATTCCGCCAAGGCGACCAAGGACGTGCGGCACGACCTGCGTGAGTTCGAGCGCTCGGTGAGTGATTACCTGGCGGGTTTCCGGGAGTGGTTCAGGGTTGAGCTAGGCCGCTACTACGACCGCTTCGAGGAGGTTGCGGCCATGAGCCAGGCCGAGGCATTGGCCGAGTCGCTACTCCAACTAATCAAAGATAACAATGTTTTGCACGATAAACTTCATGAAGATATTCGCCGTGACGCCATGCGTCAAGAGCTCTCCGACACCGAGGTGTCCACCCTCTTCAACGTCAACCGCGAGGTGTACAACTCCAATCGCGAGCTGATCCTGGCGCTCAAGGATTGCAGGCTGCCGCCGCGACACGCCGATGAATTCATGGGCTTTCCGGGGGTGGGCTAAACGGTTCCAGATCGGAGGCTCATGGTGTGCCGCCGAGGTTCAGCCTGGCTTCAACGGCACCCGGTTCGACATCCGATTCCGAGACGTCGAAACCCAGGTCTCGAACGAGCGTGATCATGCGGTCATTGTCGGCGAGGATGCTGCCGATCATCTTCAAAAGCCCCTTGCGCCCGGCTTCCCGGATCAGGTCGGTCATGATCGCGTAGCCAATTCCCTTTCCCTGCCAGGTGTCGGCCACGACGAGGGCGAACTCGCAGCTTTGACCGTCCTCGAGGGTGAAATACCGTCCGACCGCGACCTGGCGCTCGCGGCCGTCTTCCGGGAGCGTGGCAATCAAGGCCATGTGCCGCACGTAGTCGATGTCGGTGAAATACCGCACCATCTCGTCGGAGGCGCGACGCACACCGCCCATGAACCTGAGGTGGCTGGAGCGCGGCGACAGCCCCTCGATGAATTCGCGTTCGATGTCGGCATCGGCGGGCCGGATGGGACGGATCGTAATCGCTTCCCCTGACTTCAGTGTCACCCTCCGAACGAGATGCTCGGGGTAGTCTTGTTTCGAGTCGGAAGTTTCCATTATTGTGCCTCGAGCGACAGGCCCGAACCGTGACCACCGCCTATATTACACACGAGGAATGTTTCCTCCATGACCCAGGGGAGAACCATCCCGAATGCCCCCGGCGGCTGTCCGTGATTCACGACGCCCTGCACGCAGCTCAGCTTTATGACCACCTTCAACATCACGAAGCCCCGCTTGCGCAGGACAACGTTATCCTCCTGGCCCACTCCCGCAAGCAGCTCGAGTTCCTGACGGACAATTCGCCGAGCGAGGGCATCTTCCAGCTCGACCCCGACACGCGCATGAGCCCGGGGACCCTGAGGGCGGCCCACCGCGCGGCGGGCGCGGTGATCCACGGCGTGGACGTGATCATGCACGGCAAAGCGGACAACGCCTTTTGCGCCGTGCGGCCACCGGGCCACCACGCCGAGCGAAACCGCGCCATGGGGTTTTGCTTCTTTAACAACGTCGCGATCGGAGCACTCTACGCGCTGGGGCACCGCCGCATTGAAAGGGTCGCTGTGCTCGATTTCGATGCCCATTTCGGCAATGGCACGGAGCAGATTCTCAACGACGATCCCTCGGTGCTCATCTGCACGACCTTTCAGCACCCCCTGTTTCCCAGCCGTGATCCCAAGCAAACCGGCAACCGGTCGGTCGATGTCCCCCTCGCTGCAGGCAGCGGCTCACAGGCATTTCGCGATGCGGTGATGCAGAAATGGCGCCCTGCTTTGAAGGCGTTTTCTCCCGACTTCATCGTCGTTTCCGCGGGCTTCGACGCCCATGCCGACGATCCGCTCACCGACCTGCATTTCAGTACCGATGATTTCCGCTGGGTGACGGAGTTCATCGTGGAATTTGCCGCCGAGCACGCCGGTGGCCGCGTGCTTTCAGTCCTGGAGGGCGGTTACAGCCTCCCTGCACTGGGCGCCTGCGCCGCCGCGCACGTCAAGGCACTGATGGGCCTCGCTTGAAGCCGTCGTTCTCGACGCTGCAAACCGCCCCACCTATACTGCCGACCTCCCGACGCCGGAATTCCATGGATGTACGCCGACCAGAAAGTCATCGTGGTCCTGCCCGCCTACAACGCGGCCCGCACGTTCATGCGCACCTACGAAGAGGTCATCGCGCAGGACTGCGTCGATGAACTGATCCTGGTGGATGACGCCAGCCAGGACGACACGGTGGAGATCGCGCGTGGGCTGCCGAAGGTCACGGTACACCGCCACGCGGCCAACCGCGGCTACGGCGCCAACCAGAAAACCTGCTACCGGCTGGCGCTGCAAGCGGGCGCGGATATCGTCATCATGGTGCATCCCGACTACCAGTACACGCCGCGCCTGATCCCGGCGATGGCCGCCATGATTGGCAACGGCCTCTACCACTGCGTGATCGGCTCGCGCATCCTGGGCGGCCAGGCACTGCGCGGCGGCATGCCGTGGTGGCGTTACATCGCCAACCGCGCGATTACGGGCTTCGAGAACATCCTGATGGGCTGCAAGCTGTCGGAGTACCACACCGGTTACCGTGCCTTTTCGCGCAAGCTGCTCGAGCAACTGCCGCTGGAAGAAAACTCCGATGACTTCGTGTTCGATAACCAGATCCTGGCGCAAATTCTGTGGCGGGACCACATCATCGCCGAGGTGAGCTGCCCAACCAGCTACCATGCCGAAGCGTCCTCGATCGATTTCGCGGGCAGCGTGCGCTACGGTTTCGCCTGCCTGAAAACAGCCATGCAGTATGCTCTTGCGCGGCGGCGCTTGATCAAGCCGCCTCGTTTCCTGCAACAGCCGGGCTAGGGCCGCGGAAGCGGACAGTTGGGGGCGGGACCGCCTCCGACCTTCTTTCCAAGGTAGTAGTCGAAGATCTTGATCCCGCCCCACAGATCCATCCGGTCGAAATGTTCAACCTGCTCGAACATTCGACACATCCGGTCCAGCGCCGCCTGATGGCGATCCGGGGTGTAGCGTCCGCGCTCGGCGGCCAGGTACACCACGAGAGCGTCGCGACCGCGCTGCTCGGCAACCCCGACCTCGTCCAATTCCCAGATCCGCATCTGCGGCGCGCGGCCGTCGTTGGCGAGCTTCCACGGCTCCGTGGTGTAGGCCGTCCTGCCGGTATAGAAGCTCAACTGCGCCGCCGTTACGTAATGATCGCCCACCAGCAGCAGCTCGTCCCCGTTGAGCCTTTGAAGCCAGGTTTCTGCACGCTCGGCCATAGGCCGCCAGCCCGCGAAGTTGGAGTTCTTCTTGAACACAAGGCCCGGGAAACTGCTGTGCAGGTAGTCCATGTGCCCCTGCAAGACGAGCACGCCACCGACAGCGAGGGCAAACACCACGGCCAGTGCGAGCGTGGCGCCGGCCAGCCAGCGCCGGGCAGAACGCAGCAAGTCCGGAAGCACAACCAGCAATGGCAAGTACCCGATCAGGGGCCAGTGGAAGGTCTCGAATTGCTGGCCCATGAACGGGCTGAGCAGGAAGTAGGCGCCCGCGGGAAAGGTCGCGAACAGCCACAGGAGCAGCCTGCGGTCGTCCGCCTGCCGGGCCTCGCGTCCGAGCCTGAGCCAGGCCGCGACCAGGAATCCGAACAGCAGCGGCGTGGTCAACAGGGCCTGGTCGATCACGAACTTGAGTCCTGCCGGATCGAACGACCACGGGTGCCGGTCGACAAACTGGAACTGCAGTGCCTGGTGTTCCTGGGCGAAGCTGAACCACAGTACCGGCAGCAGGCCCAGCGCCCCCAGCACGGCGGACAGCCAGGGGCCGGGCGTTTTCAACATGCGGCGTCCGTTGGCGCTGAAAAGGAGATAAACGATCCCGGCCAAAGCGACGGTCGCGAATCGGTAATGCGCGAGCAAGCCCAGCGCGAGCGCGATGCCGGCAAGCCACCACCATTTGAACTCAGCCGTTCTCGTTGCCCGCTCGAAGGCCCCGAAAAAGACCAGGCTTACGGGTATCAGCAGCGAATCGGCGACCGCGACCGCCCCAACCGCAACAGCCACGAGGGGCATAAGCAGCGCACAGCCTGCCGCCAGCCAAGCATCGCGCGTGCCGACGATAGGCCGGGCCAGCCAGTACAACAGCAGCGGGACCACAGCGCCGGCCAGCAGGAAGAACGACCGCACGCCCAGCACGTGGGTCCCGAACCCCTCGGTTCCGGCCCTGATCACGAACGCGGTCAGAGGCGGTATATCGCTGTAGGAGGGCGCCAACCGTTGAGATTCCATCCAGTAGAAGGCTTCGTCCTGGAACAACCCCAGGCTGGCGGCCAGGTAGAGCTTGAAGCCGGCCACCAGCAGGACGGCGGCGATGATCGCCCGCCGCGGAGGCTCGGTTTTTCGCGCGGTGGCGGCTAAGGTGCTCATGACTCGAAATCAGGACACGGGCCCGGCGGCAGCGCGTGCAGATCGCGGATGCGTTTCAGGCGCCAGATCCAGATCGCAATGATGATCGCCGCCGCTATCGGCAGCGCCCGCGGCGCCAAGCCGAGCACCACGAAATCGTATAGCCCGTGCACCAGCGCCGACACGGCGAAAGCCCAAAGCGCCACGCGCCAGGGGGTTTTTTTGCAAAGGAAAGCCCTACCGATGTAATAGCCCCAGATCGAGGCGAAAACGATATGAAGCACCGGCCCGGCGAACGCCCGGCCCCAGGCTTCCAGGCCGTCCAAGTAGGGCAACAGGTAAAAGTTTTCAACGGCGCTGAAGCCCAGGGCGATGAACGAGGCGTAGATGATCCCGTCGACCGGCTCGTCGAACTCGTGAAAACGCAGCACCACCAGCAGGAACGGGATCAGCTTGGCCAGTTCCTCGACCGGGCCGATAACCAGGACCGCGTAGGCCAGCAATCCGGGCAGGCTGGTTTCGGCCAGCAGGTAGGCATCGTAGCGCAGTCCCACGTAGCCCAGCGCGACATACATGAATAGTCCGAGGTAGAACGCCGCGGCCCCGAGCAGCATGGCCAGCAGCAAGTGACCCGCAGGTTCAGGCAGGTGCCGGTCGTGCCAATAGTGGTAGAGAGCCCAGAACACGATGGGAAGGACGATCGGCAACAGGCATTGTGTATAGTACATCCGAACGGAACGCCCCTTGGGTGTGGTGAGCACATCGTAAATCGCCCGACGGTCCGGGCCAAGGCACCTTTCTACAAGAACATCCTGAGCGCTTAGAGAAACACCGTGAACGTAACCTCCCGCCGCGCGCGGCGCAGCTTGCTCGGCTTCCTTGCGGCCAGTCCGCTGCTTGCGCTAGGCGGCTTTCGCTCTGCGCCGGCGCGCGCCACGGAACCGGAGAGCGTCATGTCCTCCAAGATCCTGGAGGCGCTGTCACAAGGCGAGCTGCCCATCGAGTCCCCGCAGGACGCGATCAATGTCTTCGATTTCGAGGCCGCGGCGCGTGAGCGGATGTCGCCCGCGCACTACGGCTATCTCGCCACCGGCAGCGACAATGACGCCACGGTGCGCGCCAATCGTAAAGGCTTCAATCGTTTCAAGCTCCGCCCGCGACGCCTGACCGGGGTCGATGCCGTAGACACCGCCACAGAGCTGTTCGGCGTGAGTTGGAAAGCCCCCATCGCCCTCTCGCCCGTCGGAAACGAACGCGCATTCCACCCGGAAGGCGCCGTCGCGGTTGGGCGCGCGGCGCGAGAGAAGGATGCGCTACAGGTGCTTTCCATCGGCGCCAACTTCGCGCTCGCCGATGTCCACGCGGCGCGTGGCGGGCCCGTTTGGTTCCAACTCTATCCGCTGGACGACTGGTCGCAAACCCACGCTGTGGTGAAACGCGCTGAGGCGGCGGGCTGTCCGGTGCTGGTACTGACTGTGGACATGGAAGCTGGCCACAACCGTGAAACCATGGAACGTTTCAAGCGCCGGGACGGCGGTGATTGCAGTGCCTGTCACCGCCCCGGGCGCACGCGGGAGGACAAGTACCCGAATATCGCGGGCATCTCGGCTGCAAGCGATGCCACGCCGTTACTCTGGAACTGGGAATTCGTCGATCGCCTGAAAGCCAGCACCGCGATGAAACTCGTCATCAAGGGCATCGTGACGCACGAAGATGCCGCGCTGTGCGTCGAGCACGGCGTCGACGGCATCATCGTCTCTAACCACGGCGGCCGCGCCGAAAACAGCGGCCGTTCCACAATCGAATGCCTGCCCGAGGTCGCCGAGGCGGTCGGGGGAAAAATCCCGCTCCTGATCGACAGCGGTTTCCGGCGCGGGACCGATATTTACAAGGCGCTGGCCCTGGGGGCGGACGCCATCTGCATTGGCCGCCCCTACCTGTGGGGCCTGGCGTCTTTCGGCCAGCAGGGGGTCGAGGCGGTGCTCGAAATCCTGCAGCGGGAATTGCAACTGGTCATGCGCCAGTGCGGGGCGCCCTCCCTCGGGGCGATCGACCGCAGTTCTGTGATATAGAACATTAGGTTTCTGCAATAACTCTCTATTATGAAACGTGTTCATATCATCGGACCGCCGCGCAGCGGGACCACCTTGATGCTGGAGTTGTTGGCCACCGGCTTCGAATTTTCCGCCGTCTCGAAAACCGAAGTGAGCCTGCTCGAACTCCCCCAGAACGTGCCGGCGGACGGCACTGTCTGCACCAAGAACCCGCAGGACCACCGCCTGGTGAGCGCGCTGATCGACCGGGACGAGAACCAGTGGTTCATTTCCATGGTCCGCGACCCCAGGGACGTGATTTCCAGCCACCATGGCCTGCACCCCGAGGTGTACTGGGCCAACCTGCGGCAATGGCGGGGCTGGCTGGATAACACTCGCCCGTTCAGGCACCATCCCCGTCTGGTGGAAGTGCGCTACGAGGAACTCGTGAAAAATCCGGATGCCGTGCAGCAAACACTCGCTGAACGCCTGTCGTTCCTCGCCGCGGCGATGCGGTTTTCGGAATTCCACAAAGTAGCGACGCCCTCAAGGCAGTCACTGACCGCGATGGGCGAAGTGCGGCCGGTCAGTGGCGCCAGCGTCGGGCAGTGGCGTCAGAACCTTCCTCGCATTGCCGGCCAACTCCGCATCCACGGTCCAATCACGGAGGAGCTGGTCGAGCTGGGATACGAGGAGGACGATCGCTGGCTGAGTCTGCTCGAAGGCGTTGAAGCCGATACCAGCCTGGGTCATTGGCCGGATTTCATTTCCCCGCAGTTCGCGGAGAAATACCGCAATCGACAACAGGAGCAACTGCAAGCCTATTTAAAGTCAAGGGGAATCTGACATGGAATGCCGCCTGTTTCGCATCCAAGGACGCGTCCAGGGCGTGTGGTTCCGGGGGTCTACCCGTCGCGAGGCCGAGCCGCTTGGTATCACCGGCCACGCCAGGAACATGCCGGACGGTTCGGTGGAAGTGCTCGCCTGCGGCACGGACGAAGCCCTCGCCCGCCTGGAGAAGTGGTTGCATCATGGCCCGCCGATGGCGCGCGTAAGCAACGTCGAGTGGAAAACGGTCAGAGCCGACATCCCGGATTCCTTTTACACCGGCTGAAGCCGGTCACGAGATCAACGCATGAACACATTCCAAAAATGGACGGTCGTCGCCCTGATCTTCTTCCTCGCGGCCGGCTGCGACGCCGCGCCTGCGCCAGCGCCAGCGCCAGAGCCACCCGCCGCCGCGACTGAGCCGACCGAACGCACGGAAGCCAGCACCCCCAAGCCAGCGCAGGAGGGCCCGATCTACGCCCATCACCCCGACCAGGACCTGCCGCGCATCTTCGAACCCTGGAAGGGGGATCTCCAGGGGATGGTCGACCGCCGCATGATCCGCGCACTGGTGCCCTGGTCCGACACGTATTACTACCTGGACGGCGTCGAGCAGCGAGGCATTTCCTTCGAAGCCCTCGGGGTATTCGACAAATGGTTGAACCAGGAGCTGGGCTCGGACACCGTGCGAATCCACGTGGTCATCCTGCCGGTGCGCCGCGACCAGATGCTTGATTTCGTCGCCGAGGGCCGCGGCGACATCGCCCTGGGTGGCATCACGATCACGGAACGCCGCGCGGAACTCGTGGATTTCACCGACCCGATCTCCAAGGAAATCAACGAATGGCTGATCGAAGCACCGTCAGCCAAAGAGGTGGAAAGCATCAATGATCTTTCGGGCCGCGAGGTGCACGTGCGCGCTTCCAGCAGCTACTGGGAGAGCCTGCAGGCACTCAACGAAGATTTCGAGCGCCGCGGCCTCGAGCCGATCGAGTTGAAGGCGGCCAATGAATACCTGTCCACCGAGGACTTGATGCAGATGGCCAACGCGGATGCCCTGCCCTACACGGTGGCCGACAGCGAGATCGCTGCGTTCTGGGCCAACGCCCTGCCCGAGATACGCGTTCGCGAAGACGTCGCGATCCGTCAAGGCGCGCGATACGGCTGGGCGCTTCGCAAGGAGAGCCCGGAGCTGAAAAAACTGCTGAATCGTTTCGTAAACGCCAACCGCCAGGGAACGCTGACCGCCAACGTCATCATCAACCGCTACTTGAAGGACACGTCCAGACTCCACAGCATCCACGGGGAGGAGGAGCAAAAGCGGGTGCGCGAGGTGTATCAGTACTTCGAGAACACCGCGCCCGAATACGAATTCGACACTCTGATGTTGCTGGCCCAGGGCTTCCAGGAATCACGGCTGGACCAGTCCATGCGCAGCCATCGCGGCGCGGTGGGCGTCATGCAACTACTTCCGAGCACGGCGGCCGACGATGCGGTCGGGATCGCAGACATTTCGACCCCCGGGAACAACATCCTGGCGGGCGTCAGGTACATGGCGTGGATTCGCGACACCTACTTCGACGATCCCGCGCTGGACGACTTCAACAAGGCTGCGCTGGCCTTCGCTTCGTACAATGCCGGGCCGAACCGGATCCGCGGGCTGCGACAAAAGGCTGAGGCCCGCGGGCTCGACCCCAACGTGTGGTTCGACAACGTGGAGTTGATCGCGGCCGAGGATATCGGCCGCGAAACGGTCGACTACGTCGCCAACATCTACAAGTATTATCTGGCGTTCGATCTGTCCCGGGAGCGGGACCAACAGCAATAAGGCCGGCGACTAGCCTCCAGCCCGGACGGGAAAGTCATCGAACATCTTCGCCACCCCGTCATTGATCGCCTGGCGTACTTCCTCGTTGCTGCGGTCTTCCTTGAGCCGCCCGATGGCCACGCCCTCGAAGACCATCTTCTTGGCCCGGGCGTCCACCACGTCGATGTTGACCGTTCCCTCGGTGTACTGGCTCACGTGCGTGCTGCTTCCGTAACCGTAGCCGTACCAGGGGTCGTAAAAGCCGCGGCGATAGCCGTAATAGGAGGGAAAGGGATCGCTGGTGGTCGTGACCTTGGTCTTCTCCTGCAACCGTGCCGAGACGTTGATGAGCAAGTCCGGCCGCTCCGAATAGGAAAAGCCCCTGGCTTGCATTTCCCGCGAGATCGCCTCGCGAAACACGCTGCCGTAGATCGTCGAATAATTTGGGCCTTCGATGCCGAGCGGCGAGAAAAAGCCGAAGCTGTCGTACTGGCTGAAATCCACGGTGCGGTCATAATCGGACTTGATCTGCGGCCCTGAAGCGCAGGCCGCGAGCATTGCGGCGAACAGGAACACAACGGCGGTCAGGCTAATTCTTTTCATGATCGGGATTCCTAATGGACGTTCAATTGGACTGCTGAAAATTATAAACCAGTGGCAAGCTGCGTAGTTGATCCTCGTCATTTCGAATCCGCGGGCAACGCCTGCAGCAACTGCCTTGCCGCCGAAAACCGTAATTCCCACTGATGGCCCAGAGGGTGTTCCGGGTCACAGCGGGTCCGGGTAGATCGCGCGGTTAGCGCGCAAATCGCCTATGCTCTAGGTACCCATTGGTACTACCAACTAACAAGGAGCAGGGATATGCCCAAGTATGGAAGCTCGGCCGCCGCCGCGTTGTGCCTGGCGCTCAGTTTTGAACTCTTCGCGATCGAGGTCGGCTCGATCACCGATGCGCGATTCCAGGACGAGCCGGGGTGGACCCTGGATGGATCGGAGATGACCGAAACCCGGGCCAAGCTCCTCGATCCCTCCAACTTCGGCCCTCAGGGCACCCATCCGGAAGCCATCAGCATCAGCGACATCTTCGGCCCGGTGACATACACCGCGCTGTCGACATTCGACATTTTCTTTATCGGCTATTTTCAAGATGAAGACGCGAATGCATTCACTGCGAACGAGCTGGATGCCATGCAAGCCTGGGTGGCCGACGGCGGGACCATGGTGATCACCTGCGATACCACCGGCCAGGATGCGGTGTGCGGGGCCTTCGGACCCGTCCCCTCGCCCTCGAATGCGAGCCCGCCGGTCAATCCGACCGTCGCCGGAGCCACACGCCCGCCTTTCGACGGGCCCTTTGGCACTCCGGGCGAACTCAATATGTCCGGTTTGACCCGCTATTTCGAAGATACCGGCGGCTTCATGGTGCTGGCAGAGGACCAGGACGGCAACCCCGTCATCCTCGAAGCCTTGATCGGCCAGGGACGCGTGGTCGTATTCACCGACGTCGACATCATCAGCAACGACACGCTGTCGGAGGGAACCGGCATCAACAACGACAACGACCGCTTCCTCGCCAACCTGTTCGCCTACCTCGCCAACGAGGCAGGTGAGACCTTCTTTATCAACCCCGGGCTGAACGGCAATTGGTGGGGCGGCCCCGAGCGCAGCGGTGAAGGCGCGCAGGTCGAGGTGGTCATTCCCGGTGAAGTACCGATCGTCGTGATCACCTTCTACAGTTACGACAGCGAAGGTAACCAGATTTTCCTGATCGCCGTTGGGGCCGTCAACGGGAATACCGCCGAACTCGACGTGTTCATCACCGAGGGGGGGCTGTGGGGTGCGGACTTCGATCCAGATCTGGTCAACGAAGCACAGGCAGGGACAGGGACCCTGACCGTTTTCCACTGCGGC
>Ga0268386_10003616_pt1 | contig 11294 bp, 9 predicted proteins | sample RVTome_15_FD_200260 | JGI IMG/M metagenome (GOLD analysis project Ga0268386, IMG submission 200260) | Soil microbial communities from uranium-contaminated site in the Upper Colorado River Basin, Wyoming, United States - RVT150D86... ... | reverse complement strand
GCGGGAGAGAACCTGAACCACAACGCCTAGAAGACCGTCATGTCCCCTCGGGGAGAATCCGGCCCCGGACCCGGGGGAACCGGACCGGAGCGTGCGAGTAACAGTGTTCACGGCGGTTGTATTGACTTAACTTGGTTACACAGCCTTGATGGGAACAAGTGCGCCCTTCGGCATATCGCCGGGAGGGCCTGGTCATCCCCTTGATGGCTGATCCCTTCATCGATTCTGACATATAGGCCTCCTTCCCTGCAGGGGCCGGATACCGATTCAACCGTCCCGTGGGGCGGATTGTTCCGGTAGACCATCCCAGTCGTTGAGTCTCCGATGTTCGGAGCCTCCCCGATTTTCGGATGGCCCGGTTCCTGGCGAGAGTTTGCCCCCGGGTGGATAAACCCCCCGTTAAGGCTCCCGATTTGGGCGCCTTACGGCACTCACATTGGTTTATACGCCTACGAGGGGCTTTCGGTTCCAATTCCCAACTTGGCGAGAAAGGCCAGGTTGTTTGGTTCCCGTCTCAGAAAGTTCCGGAGTAGATCCATGCCATCACGCGAACCACCCCTCTCGAGGATCTCGCGCCGATATTCCCTTCCGACGTCCGGATTGGTAACCCCTTCATCGGCGAACCGGCTCCACATGTCGTCGCCGTAGACCTCCGACCACAAATAGCCGTAGTAGCCAGCGTCGTATCCGAAGAGATGGCCAAAACTCGCCGGGAAGAACGTGCCCTCATGAAAGGGAAAGAGGCTGACCTCGACCGAACGTCGCAGGACCGACTCGACGTTCTTGTCCTGGCTGTCGTCGTGGAGCCACATGTCGAGGAGCCCGAACTGGGCCTGGCGCAAACTGTTGAGAGCGATATTGAGGTTCTTGGCGGCCGTCAACTGCTCCACCAGCTGATCGGGAATGGGCTGGCCAGTCTCGAAGTGACGGGCGAACCGGCGTAGGACCTCGGGTCGCCACGTCCAGTTCTCCATGATCTGGGAGGGAGCCTCGACAAAGTCGTTCTCCGTCGACGACCCCGAGAATCGGACCATATCCGCCTTGGTCAACGTCTGGTGGAGGATGTGACCGAACTCATGGAAAAAGGTCTCTACCTCCGAGTGCTGCAGTAGTGATGGTCGGTCCGCTCCCGGTTTTGTGAAGTTGGCAACAATGGAAGCTACCGGCTGCTGATAGGAGCCGTCCTCCAGCAACCGCCCGGGCACCAGAGGGAAGGCGGCGGCATGGCTGTACTTGCCTTCGCGGGGGAACAGATCCATGTGAAAGTGGGAGAGGAGTTCACCTGTCTCTTTGTCGTGGATGGCGTAGGTGATTACGTCGGGATGCCAGGTGGCGGCGTTGACCGGCTTGTAGACGAGGCCAAACACCTCGCCGGTGAGGGCCAGCATCCCATCTACCACCTGCTGGAGGGGGAAGTAAGCCGCCACCGCCACGTTGTCGACGCCGTAGTCGCGTTTGCGGAGCTGAGTCTCGTAGAAGCGGAAGTCGAAAACCTGCAGCGGGCTTAGCTCGCCATCGCCGGCGAGGAACTTCTCCATGACGACGATCTCATCACGGCCTTTTTCGGTGAGAGGGGCGATCAGGCTCCGATAGAACGAATGCACGGCCTCGGGGGTTTTGGCCATCTTCTCTTCGAGTTGGTGATGAGCCCAGGAGGGCTGGCCGAAGAGGGTGGCGATCTGCTGACGGAGAGCAACCGCCTCTTCCAACAATCCGGAGTTGGTGTCAACGGCGCGGCTGTTGAACTTGCGCGAAAGCTGCTCTCGTAGGTCGCGACGGGTGGCGTTCTCCATAAACGGGACCACGTCGGGATATGACAACCCGACCTTCAACGTGCCTTCGTCGTCGCCCGGTTCGAGGCCTTCGACGTAGGCGTCGGCAAGTCCGGTCAGATCTCCCCGGGTCACAATCAGGTGGTCGCGGTGCTCATCGATGTTGCGCTGGAAAGCGATGCTCAGCTCGACCAGACGCTCGGTCATTTTCTTGACCTCGGCCCGAACTTCAGGAGACAGCTCGTGACCGGCTCGGCGGAAGTCGCGCATCGTGAACTCAAGCAATCGGGCCGCTTCCCCCTCCAGGGCTTTGGCATCGGGTGCGGCCGCAAACGCTTTGACAGCCTGATAGAGGTCTTCACGGAACACCAGCTCCACGCCCCACTTCTGGAGCCGCTCCTCGGCGGCGTTGCCCGCGTCCCGCACCTCTTTGTCGGGGTGGACGTAGCCCATGAAGGCCGTCTGGCCATAGGTAGTGGCGAGCAGGTCGGAGATGTCTTCAAGGACACCCAGAGTGGTGGCGAAGGCAGGGGTGACGGCAGGATCGACAATCCGGTCGACCATCGCGTCTGCCCTACGGAGGACCTCGGTGATGGTGTCTCCGATTCCGGTGGCTGAGACAGTTGTGTAGTCGAAGAGCATCGGCTCAAATTAGCCAGTGCCGGGAGAAGTCAATCCGCCAACCCTGGGTTGGCGGATTCGCTCAGGTGAATTCGAGTTCGGATTCGACGGTGATGGGCTTGCCGTCTCGATAGACAGACAACACCCTGGTGCCGGCAATGTCCACCGATGTGTGGGGGTCGCGGTCGACGACGATCAGATGGGCGGGGTCGCCCGGTTTGAGCTTGCCGCCGAAGAGCTGGAGGGCGCGGTCGGGACCCAAGCCCCCCGGCCCAGCCGCTGCGGCGATGCCCCACCAGGGGTTGGGCGACTCGACCGGGCAGTCGGAGCCGCCCACCATCGGCACTCCGGCCCCGTGGAGGGCAGAGAGCGAATAGGTGGAGGCCGCCCGATAGCCGAGACGTTTCTCCAACCAATCGACCTCCGAGGTGATGAAGGCAGGCTGGACCGAAGCGGTGACTCCGAGGCGAGCCATCCGGGTGATGGTCTCCGGTCGCAGCACCGACGCGTGTTCGATCCGCATCAATTCTGGATCACCGCCGGCTGTAACCAACTCCTCGAGGACGTCGAGCACCTGATCGTTGGCCAGATCACCGATGGCGTGGATAGCCACCGTTCCGCCCAGGGCGAGACAGGTTCGACCCATCAGAAGGGCGCGGCGTGGATCCAGTCGCAGGGTGCCGGTGGTCGACGGGTCGTCGTCGTAGGGCTCGTAGAGAGCCGCGGTGTGTCCTCCCAGGCTCCCATCGGCGAACTCTTTCCAACCCAGGAACGAGACGTTGGGGCTGGCCCGATCGAGCCTGGTGGCAGCGTCGATCAATTCCTGCGGGTGGGAGGCGATCACCAACACCTCAAAGTCGAGAGGGACGTCGGCGGCGACGGCTAGCAGCGTCTCGATCTCGTCGGGAACCTCACACCAGATGGGCTCTCCCGCCGAAACGATGGCGGTGATCTTTCCCAGCCCGATGCTCGCCAACCCGGAGAGGGCTCGCCGGACCGCCTGCGGGTCGAGGGGAGGTTGTTGGGCTCCGACCACGTTTGCTACGGGTTGAACCCCGGTCTCTCGGAGGATCCCCGTCTCCGAATCCACCCCGGCCAGAGCCAGGGCCGCGCTGTTGGCTACCGCGATGTGTCCGCAGTAGCGGTAGAGAAGAACTGGACGGTCGGCCACCATCTTGTCGAGGTCAAGCCTGGTCGGGAGGCGTCGCTCGGCCAGGCTCTCGTCGTCGAGTCGGTTTCCAACCAGAGCTACACCCGGGCCCAGACGGATGGCCTCTTCCCGCAGCCGTTGGCCGAGATCGGCTAGATCTACAGCGTCTTTCAAGGAGAGCCGGGTAACGGCCGCGGCATAGCCGATCGGGTGGAAGTGGTGATCGTGACGCGGAGCCAGGAGGGCTCCGATCTCGTGTCGGTCCTCGGCCAGGCCTGGCCGTAGAAGAGCCCGACTTCCGATGGCAACAACCTTGCCATTCTCGACCACCACGGCATCGTCACCGGCCGAGACAAGACGGGCGGTCATTTCAGGTGTGGCGGGATGGTCGATTGCATTGCCTCCAGCAAGTCGTGGTGGATATGGCTGTTGGAGCCAACGACCCCGGTGTGAGTCAGCTGAAAGGGATCACCGGCAATGTTGCTGACGGTTCCGCCCGCCTCGGTGATGATCAACACCCCGGCGGCTACGTCCCACGGTTGCAGCGAGAACTCCCAGTAGCCGTCGAACCGGCCCGCAGCCACCCAGGCGAGGTCGAGGGCAGCACTCCCCATCCGGCGGATTCCCTGGGCCCGGGCCAACACCGCACCCAGATTGGCGGCATATGCATCGGCATGGAGGTTGCGGTCGTAGGGAAACCCGGTGGCGATCAGGCTATGGCTCAACTCCGGCTGTCGCGAAACTGTGATCTGGTTGCCCCCGAAGAAGGATCCGCCGCCACGCTCGGCCGTGAACTCCTCACGCCGTAACGGATCGATCACAACTCCTACCGCCGGCTCCCCCTCGATCCACAACGCCACCGATACTGCGACGTGGGGAACCGAATGCACGAAGTTGACCGTGCCATCCAGGGGGTCGACCAGCCACACCCTTCTTCCGGTCGGGGGTTCGCCACCGCTTTCCTCGGCCATGACGGCGTCTTCGGGATAGTGGTGACGAAGGACCTGGAGCACGTGTTCCTCGCTCGAGCGGTCGACCGCGGTTACCGGGTTGGCGTCACCCTTGTAGTCGGCGTGCACATCGACCCCGAAGTGTTCGCGGACGACGGTCGCGCCGGCGCGGGCAGCCCGCAGAGCCACCCAGAGTTCCTGTTCATACATGTCTCTTCCTCAAGGATGGTCGATTCGTACAATCCTTGCGGTGCGGTCGATCCTCACCGGTCTTGTGGCGGCCGGGATCATGGTGTCGGCGTTCCCCCCCTTTCGGTGGGGGTTTCTTGTTGTTGCCGCCCTCACCCTCTTGTTCTCGGAACTGCGCAGCGGCCGTCATCCAGCCCTTACCGGATGCACCTTTGGTCTCGCCTTCTTCTCCGGTCTGGTCTGGTGGATTTCCAAACTCGGGCTGATCGCGGTGATCCCGGTGATCGTGGTGTTCTCTCTCCCTTTTCTGCTGTTCGGATGGCTTATAGGAAAGACTCAGAATTGGCCCCAAGGCTGCTGGTGGCTGGCGGCGGTGGGCGGTTGGGCTTTGTTGGAGGTGGTCAGAGTCCGGCTGCCGGTAGGCGGTTTCGAATGGGGCCTGGCTGGTTATCCGTGGAGCGAGTACCCGCCTGCAAGAGGCGCTGCCCAATGGATCGGCACCACCGGGTGGGGGGTGATGTCGGCGGCGGTGGCCGCGGGCATCGTGGTGTCGCTCGAGGTGCGGCGGGTTGGGATCTTGGTGCTTGCTCCAGTGGTCGCGACCGGCGCTCTCCTGATCGGCGGTGCCCTTGCCCCCGCGGTCCCGACCGGTCCCGAAGTTCGGGTGGCGATCGTCCAGGGTTCCACCCCTTGTCCGCTGACCCATTGTTTCGACGAACGGTTCATCACCTATCAACAGCATCTCGAGCTGACCAGGACGATCCCGCCTGGTTCGGTGGACCTGGTGGTTTGGTCGGAAGGTTCCACCGGTGGCCTCAATGCCGATCCGGTTCTTCATCCCGAGATTGGTGCTGCCATCGGGGCCGAGGCCGCCCGGATCGGCAGCTATTTCCTGGTGGGGAGCGACCGTCCAATCTCTGACACTCATTGGATCAACGCCAACGTCGTCTTTGCCCCCGATGGTCGGATTGTTGGTGAGTACCGCAAGCGGCATCCGGTGCCGTTTGGTGAATACATCCCGGCTCGGCCGCTCTTTGATTGGATCCCGGCTTTGTCCCAGGTGCCGCGCGACATGATTCGAGGGGACGCCCCGGTGTTGTTCGATATAGGGGGAGGGATGGTGGGTTCGGTGATCTCGTTCGAAGGGGGGTTTGCCCGCTACGCCCGACAGACCGCCGCCCAGGGTGGTCAGTTGTTGGTGGTGGCGACCAACGAGGGGAGCTACGAGTTCACGCCGGTGTCCGACCAATTCATCGGCATGACCCGGATGCGGGCGGCTGAAGCCGGGGTGGACGTGGTCCATTCGGCGGTCACCGGCAAGTCGACCTTCATCACCGAAGGCGGCCGCATCGGTGAGATGGCTGGCTTCACCGACCAGAAGGTCATTAACGCCACCTTGCTCCTGCGCGACGTCGGTCCAACGCTCTACGTGCGGTTGGGTGAGTGGGTCCAGGCCCTCGCGATCGCAGGTTTGTTGGTCGCTACCCTCGGCCGGTGCCGCAGTTCGCCTGGCTCTGCTCCCACGAGTCCTACCAACCCGAAGTCCTGATCGATCAAGCCGTGGCCGCCGAGAAGGCGGGCTTCGAGATGGTCACGGCTTCCGACCATTTCCATCCGTGGGTCGACGACAACTCGGCGGCCGGATTCGTCTGGAGCTGGTTGGGGGCGGCGGCTGCCCGCACCCAGGGAGTCCGTTTCGTCACCTCGGTGACCTGTCCGCTGTTCCACTATCACCCGGCACTGGTCGCCCAGGCGGCTGCCACTGTCAGCCGGCTCTCACAGGGACGTTTCATCTTGGGGGTGGGCACCGGCGAGAACATCAACGAGGGTCCACTGGGCTACGAGTTTCCCGGGTACGGAGAGCGGATTCGACGGATGCGGGAAGCGCTCGAAATAATGACTCGGCTGCTCGCTGGTGAAAAGCTCGACTTCGAGGGCCGGTACTACACATGCCGCAAGGCCAAGCTCTACAGCCCGCCCCTGGGGCGGGTCCCGATCTGGATGGCGGCGGGTGGCGAGCAGTCCGCCACCTTCGCTGGGAAAAACAGTGAGGGGATTATCACCTCGGTGAAGGACCCGGCCGACACTGTGTCGAACATCATCAAGCCGTTCCAGGAGGCTCACGGACGACACGGGACCGTGATGGCCACCCGCTGGGTGATTCTGGCCGCTTCCCCTGACGAGGCCTGGGAAGCCCTAGGGTCGATGCGGGGGTTGCGGGCTCCGGGTCGCTTGGAGGAGGTCGACCCTGCTGTCCTGCGGGAGCGGGCGGACGCCATGGACCGCGAAGAGATCCTCGGCAAATACACGGTGGTGGCCGACGCCGCCGGACTAATCGACGCCTACCGGCCGCTCACGACCGATGTGGGAGCAGACGTTGTCTCGATCCAGGTTGCCTCCACCGACCCCAACCACGCAATCGACCTGATCGGCTCCGAGGTCCTGCCAGAGCTCCGCAAACTCTGACCAAACGCGCTTTTATCACCCAGACCCGCCGGAAACCGGCGGGTCTGGGTCGCTAAAGCGCAGAAAGGTCTCCCCCCGCGGCGACAGCCTGTACCCGATCTTGAGGCTCAGGGTGAGACCCAGGTTCTTGAGCTTGCGAACGTCGATCTTGAAGGGTGCCGTCTCCCGTCCCAACATCTCGGCCAGATCGGGAGCCCGTCGCCCCGGGTGGGCGGCGATCAGTTGCAGGACCCGACGGGTCCACGGACCGTGGCTTGACGCCCGGTCGAGCCTTTCCAACCTTCTTGTGATGTCGGCAATCTCGATCGCACTGAGATCGGCAGAGTTGGCGAGGACCGCCCGTGGATCGGGATCCTCGACTATGTGAAAAGTGACCCGGTAGATCGGCAGACCCGGCCGCTCGGGAAGTTCGGCCAATAATGCGGCCGCGTTCTCATGACCGGCTCGGCGAGCATCGTTGTCGGTGACCTCGTTGGGCTCGACGATGGCAACATCCTCCACCTCGATGATCCCGCCCGGAGTCCGGTAGCGCCGGCCGGGCAGAACCTGAGGTGCCTTCCAGCGGCGGAACGTGGCCGTGATCTCGCCGGCCGCCAGGGATTCCCAAGACCTCTTGAGGAACAACATCAGGGAATGGTGAACTCGATCTCGGTGCCTCGCCCCACCTCGCTACGGGCGGCGATGGTTCCTCCGTGGGCGATGACGAGATCGCGGGCGATGGAGAGGCCCAGACCGGTGCCGGCAGAGTCCGCCGACTTGACGAACCGGTCAAAGATACGCGGGAGATCCTCAGGAGGGATGCCCACGCCCTGGTCGGCCACGACCACAGTCCACCCCTCTCTCCGTCGCGCCTCTACTCGGATCGTTCCCCTATCCGGCATCGCCAGAACGGCATTGGCAAACAGATTTGTGAGGATCTGTCGCACTCGCACCGGGTCGCAATGGGCCTCACCTTCGTCGGCACTGATCTCGATCGTCACCTCCTCCGCGAAAGGTGCCGCGGCCTCGGCTATTAGACCTCCCACGACGACCGCCTCGAGTTGAAGGCGCAGCTCACCGGCTTCGGTTAACGAAAGAGTTCGGAGATCCTCCAGCAGCCGCCCCATCAGATGGGTCTCACCGAGCAGCATCCGCAACTCGTCGTCGCTTCGTGGTCGGATGCCATCGCGCATAGCCTCGATCTCCGCCTGGATCACCGTCAAGGGCGTGCGCAATTCGTGTCCCAGATCGGCCATCATGCGGCGACGTTGCCGTGACGACTCCTGCAACTGCGCCGCCATCCCGTTGAAAGAGTCGATCATCCGTCGCATCGGGCCACCCGACGCCCGGTTCACCCGGGCGGTGTAGTCACCGTCAGCCAGGCGACCGGCGGCCTCGATCATCTCGCGGACCGGGAAGTTCCGCACTCGCCCGAAGCGAAGCAGGACGAAGACGATCATGACGGGGCCCAACCAGAACAGGGGCAACAACCACAGCAGGTGGGGGAAGCCGTTGGCGGCGGCGATGATGATCCCGACCAACAGGATCAGAAAGACGAATCCCGCCCAACGCATCGACTTCGGCGGCCGCCGTCGCCAGGTTTCACCTTCCGGCCACCAGGGCGGCGGCCCCCAATCCTGTCGGTCACGCATCAGTCAGCTTGTAGCCGATGCCGTGCACTGTGAGGAGGTAGCGGGGACGTTGCGGCTCCGGTTCCAGTTTGCGGCGGATGTTCTTGACGTGGGCATCGATCGCCCGCTCGAACGAATCGAACGCCACGCCGTGGATCGCCTCCAGTAGCTGGCCCCTGGTGAATACGCGACCTGGCTGGCGGATCAGGGTCTGGACCAGCTCGAACTCGGTGGGGGTCAGGTCGATCACCCGACCCCGAAGTTTCACTTCGCGCCTGGGAACGTCGACCACCAGCTCGCCGGACCTCAGCACCTCAGCCCCCTCGGCGGCGAGGTCTACTCGTCGCAGCACCGCCCGCACCCTCGCCACCAGTTCCTTGGGCGAAAACGGCTTGACGACGTAGTCATCGGCTCCCATCTCGAGCCCGACGACCCGATCAGCCTCGTCGGCGCGGGCGGTGACGACGACAACGGGGACGGTCGAGTTGGCCCGCAAGGTCCGGATCACGTCAAGACCGTCGAGCCCCGGGAGACCGAGGTCGAGCACAATTAGGTCGGGCTTGATTTGGCGAGCGGCGGCGATGGCACCCGGCCCGTCGCTAGCGATGGCGACGACGAAACCCGCCTGTTCCAGGTAATCCCGGACCAGGCGGGTGATCTTGAGCTCGTCGTCGACGACCAGAACCGTTCTCATCGGGCGCATTCTCCCGAACTCAGGCCTGTTCGTGGGCCTTGTTGTGCCATTCCTCCATTCGCTTCTCGATTTCCTCCCGTGGTGGTCCCCAACCGTGGCCCGAACCCGAAGGCCCTGGCCCCCAGCGTCCCGGTCCCCGACGGAAGGCGCCAATCAGCAGGAAGAAGAAGAGGAACGGGAAGAACCAGAAGAAGGGGAAGAATCCAACTCCTCCGTGCCATCCGTAACCGCGGTCGACAACCACGGTGCTGCCGTTTTCGGCCACGGCCGCCGCCACGGCACCGTTGTCGAAGCCGACGTTGTAGGCAAAGTAGGCGCCGACAGAGGCCAGAACCACCACCAGCGCGATGGCGAGCATTCGAGTAGTCCGACTCACTTTGATCTCCTTTTCTCGGACATGGCCCCACTCTCGTGAATGCGTGTGAAGGCTTCGTGAAGGGGATGTGGAGATTCTTCCGGTCCTAGGATGCGGCGCCCGTGACCAGCAACCCACTCGAGAACCTGCTGAAAGAGGATCGGGTATTTCCCCCGAGCCCGGAGTTCAGCGCCCAGGCCAACGCTCAACCGGGTATTCACGAGGAGGCCGAGCAGGACTGGAAGGCGTTTTGGGCTCAACAGGCGCGCGAACGGGTCTCCTGGTTCAAAGAGCCGACGGTGGTGCTCGACGATTCCAACCCGCCCTTCTACCGATGGTTCACCGATGGCGAGCTCAACCTTTCGTACAACTGCCTGGATCGCCATCTCGCTACCTCCGCCGACAAAGTGGCCTACCACTGGGTTGGAGAGCCAGGTGATAGCCGCGCGATCACTTATGGGGAACTTCTCGGCGAGGTCTGCCAGTTTGCTAACGCCCTGAAGGCGATCGGGTTGAAGAGGGGTGACCGGGCCGCCATCTACATGGGCATGGTCCCGGAGTTGCCGGTGGCGATGTTGGCCTGTGCCCGACTTGGCATCGTCTTCACGGCCGTTTTCGGTGGGTTCTCCTCCGATGCTCTGGCGGACAGGATCATCGACACCGACGCCCGAGTCGTGATCACGATGGATGCAGCCTGGAGGGCGGGCAAAGCGGTCCCTCTCAAGGCCAATACCGACGTTGCCCTGGTACGTACTCCGTCTGTCGAACATGTCGTCGTGTTGAAGCGGACCGGCACCGACGTGCATATGGAGGAGGGCCGCGACGTCTGGTGGGACGACTTCATCGCTGGCCAGTCCGCCGAGTGCTCCCCCGAGAAACTCAACGCGGAAGACCCCCTTTACATCCTCTACACCTCCGGAACCACGGCCAAGCCCAAGGGGATCGTCCATACCCAGGGCGGTTACCTCACCCAGGTCACGGCCAGCCACAGCCTGGTCTTCGATCTCAAACCCGACGACGATGTGTATTGGTGCGCAGCCGATATCGGATGGGTCACCGGACACAGCTACATCGTCTTTGGGCCCCTCGCCAATCGCGCCACTTCGGTGATTTATGAGGGCGCCCCCAACCACCCCGACTTCGATCGTCTCTGGCGGATCGTCGAGGACTACAAGGTCACCATCCTCTACACGGCTCCAACCGCGATTCGTTCGTTCATGAAGTGGGGCGACGAGTACCCGGCCCGGCATGACCTCAGTTCCCTCCGCTTGCTCGGCTCCGTCGGTGAGCCGATCAATCCGGAGGCCTGGATCTGGTACCACCAGGTGATCGGTGGTGAACGTTGTCCGGTGGTCGACACTTGGTGGCAGACCGAGACCGGAGCCATCATGATCACCCCCCTGCCGGGGATCGTTCCCACCAAGCCTGGTTCTGCCACCAGGCCATTCCCGGGAGTATCGGCCGATGTGGTCGATGACGAGGGGAAC
>Ga0268386_10003615_pt1 | contig 11295 bp, 10 predicted proteins | sample RVTome_15_FD_200260 | JGI IMG/M metagenome (GOLD analysis project Ga0268386, IMG submission 200260) | Soil microbial communities from uranium-contaminated site in the Upper Colorado River Basin, Wyoming, United States - RVT150D86... ... | reverse complement strand
CTGGTGAAACGTCCAAAACTGCTGCTGCTCGACGAGCCGCTTGCTGCGCTCGACCGGAAACTGCGCGAGCACACGCAATTCGAGCTGATCAACATCCAGGAATCGCTCGGCGTCACGTTCGTGGTCGTCACGCATGACCAGGAGGAGGCGATGACGCTGGCCTCGCGCATCGGCGTGATGAATCACGGCGAGATCGTGCAGGTCGGCTCCCCGAGCGACATCTACGAGTATCCGGCGTCGCGTTTCGTCGCCGATTTCATCGGCTCCGTCAATCTGTTCGAGGGCCGGCTGATTGAAGATGAGCCGGATTTCGTCCGGGTCAGGTCGGAGGAACTCGGCGGTGTCTTCCACGTGGGTCATGGCGTCAGCGCGCCGCCGGATGCGACGGTCTGGGTGGCGCTCCGTCCGGAGAAGATCCAGGTCTCCAGGGAGCGGCCGGAAGGCACCGGCGACAACCGCGTGCAGGGGGTCGTTTCGGAAATCGCTTATCGGGGCGACCAGTCGGTTTACCTGGTACGGCTCGCAGGCGGCCGGCAGATGCGTGTGACGCAGCCGAACTCGCTGCGCCATGGCGCTGCCGACCGGATGCGGTGGGACGACGCAGTCTGGCTGAGCTGGGACTCATCGAGCCCGGTCGTGGTCACGCAATGAGCCGTTTGCTCGCGCGCCTCGGCGGACGCACCGTCGTCACGGGCATTCCGTATCTGTGGCTGCTGCTGTTCTTCCTCGTGCCATTCCTGATAGTGCTCAAGATTTCCATCTCGGACATGCGCATGGGCATGCCGCCGTACGAGCCGCTGCTGGTCTGGGCCTCCGGGCAACTCGTCGAGTTCAAGGTCAACTTCGCGAACTACACGTTCCTGTGGGAAGACGCGCTTTACCGCAATGCCTACCTCAATTCGATCCTGACCGCCGGAATATCCACCGTCCTGTGCCTGCTGATCGGTTATCCGATGGCCTACGGCATCGCCAGAAGTCCGCCCGCCTGGCGCAATATCCTGCTGCTGCTCGTGATGCTGCCGTTCTGGACTTCTTTCCTGCTCCGGGTCTACGCCTGGATCGGCATCCTGAAGAACAATGGCGTCATCAACAATTTCCTGATGTGGACCGGCCTCATCGACGAGCCCATCGTGATGCTGCAGACGAATTTCGCCGTGTACATCGGCATCGTGTATTCCTACCTGCCATTCATGGTGCTGCCGCTGTACACGGCGATCGAGAAACTGGACCTGACGCTTCTGGAGGCGGCTGCGGACCTGGGCTGTCGTCCGGGCAAGACATTTTTCCGGATCACGGTGCCGCTGACCCGGAGCGGCATCATCGCGGGCTGCATGCTCGTATTCATTCCGGCGGTCGGCGAGTTCGTCATCCCGGCGCTGCTCGGCGGTCCGGACACGCTGATGATCGGGCGGGTGCTGTGGGAGGAATTCTTCAATAACCGGGACTGGCCGATCGCAAGTGCGGTCGCAATCGCGATGCTGCTGCTGCTGGTCGTGCCGATCATGATCCTGCAGCGGTTCCAGGGCCAGCAGCTGGGAGTGCACCGGTGACCCGGCGACGGCCGATCTTCGTTCCCGCGATGCTGATCGCGGGATTCCTGTTCCTGTACATACCGATCCTGCTGCTGATCCTCTATTCCTTCAACGAATCGCGACTGGTGACCGTCTGGGGCGGCTTTTCGACGAAATGGTACGCGGCGCTGTTCCAGAACGAACAGCTGCTGGGCGCCGCCTGGCTGTCGTTCAAGATCGCCGCCATGAACGCGACCGGGGCGACAATTCTCGGCACGCTCGCCGGCCTTGCACTTGCGCGCTTCGGCCGGTTCCGGGGACGGCCGCTGCTGACCGGCATGGCGACCGCGCCACTGGTCATGCCGGAGGTGATCACCGGCCTGTCGCTGCTCCTGCTGTTCGTCGCGATGGAGCAGGCGTTCGGGTGGCCCGGGGGCCGCGGTATCACAACGATCACCATCGCGCACATGACCTTTTCGATGGCGTATGTGACGGTCGTCGTTCAGTCACGACTCTCGACGCTGGACGAATCGCTCGAGGAAGCGGCGATGGACCTCGGTGCGCGCCCCGCCATGGTTTTTTTCCTGATCACGCTGCCGATCATCCGCCCCGCCATCCTCGCCGGATGGCTGCTGGCGTTCACGCTGTCCTGGGACGATCTCGTGATCACGAGTTTCGTCACGGGCCCGGGCTCGAGCACGCTGCCGCTCGTCATTTTCTCGAAGGTACGCCTCGGCGTCAGTCCCGACATCAACGCGCTGGCATCGATCCTGGTGCTGATCGTCGCGATCGGCGTCGCCATCGCCGGCGTCTACATGCATCGTCAGCAGAAACGGCGCGAACGGGACGTGCAGCAGGCGCTCGCCGCGAACCTCTGATGACGGCAGCGGACAGCAAGCTCCCGGGTGTCGGCACGACGATCTTCACTGTCATGTCGCGACTCGCCGCCGAATACGACGCGGTCAATCTGGGCCAGGGATATCCCGACTTCGATCCGCCCGCGCGGCTTCGCGAACTGGTTGCCCTGCATCTCGCGTCGAGCCACAACCAGTACGCGCCGATGGCAGGATTGCCCGCGCTCTGCGAGGCGATCGCGAGGGACGCCGGAAGCCGACATGGCTGGATCGTGGACCAGGCCCGCGAAGTGACCATCACCGCGGGCGCGACCGAGGCGCTGTTCGCGGCGATCCACGCCGTCGTGCGGGCCGGGGACGAGGTCGTGCTGCTGGATCCCAGTTACGACTCCTACGCTCCGGCTGTCACGCTCGCGGGTGCCAGCGCCGTGCGCGTTTCGCTCGCGCTGCCGGATTTCCGGATCGATCACGAACGGCTCGCCGCCGCGATCACGCCGCGCACGCGACTGCTCGTCGTCAACACGCCGCACAACCCGACCGGTGCTGTGCTCAATGCCGCCGATTGGGAGCGGATCGCGGATCTGCTCATGCGGCACGACATCTACGTGCTGTCCGACGAAGTGTACGAGGCGCTCGTATTCGACGGCCGGTCTCATGCCGGTGTCCTGTCGAACGAGCGGCTGCGCGAACGCGCTTTCGCGGTATTCTCTTTCGGCAAGAGCTACGACGCGACCGGTTGGAAAATCGGCTACTGCATCGCTGCGCCGGCACTGACTGTTGAGCTCCGCAAGGTGCACCAGTTCCTGACATTTGCCGTGTCGACGCCGATGCAGTACGCGATCGCCGATTTCATGGGCGAGGTGGCCGGCTACGCCGATGAGCTCGCGCCCTTCTACCAGGCTCGCCGTGATCTTTTCGCCCGATTGATGCAAGGCTCGCGGTTCCGTCTGCTACCTGCGGCTGGCACATACTTCCAGCTCGCGGATTACAGCGCGGTTTCCGGTCTGTCCGATACCAAATTCTGCGAGGAGCTGGTCCGCAGTCACGGCGTGGCGGCAATCCCGCTGTCGCCGTTCTGTGCGCGCGCGCCCGGGGCGAGACTGGTGCGCTTCTGTTTCGCCAAGGAGGACGCGACGCTTACGCGGGCGGCAGAGCGACTTCGATCGGTATAGCGATGCCAGACTGAATTCCTGGTCCTGACCGCGGTCATTCGTAGAAGCCGCGGCGACCGGTAGGGAAAACGCGAGGATCATCGTGATGAGCATCAGCAGCGTTTTCATCGGGCAACAGGACCGAAGCTGTTGATATCCCGAACAATTCGACTCTGGCCGATCGGATTTGCCCTGGCGACAGTCGCCTGTGGCGGCAGCGGCAGCGGCGAAACCCCGCCACCGCCCGTGCCGGCGCCGGCATGCAGCGAAGGCATCTCGACACCGCGATCGTTTTCGAACCTGACATTCAGTTCGCCCGTTGCAATGAAGCAGGCGCCGCTTGACGCCTCCCGCTGGTTCGTCGTGGAACAGGCGGGGCTCATTCGCGTGTTTGACAATGACGAGGCAGTCACCGCGACACTGGACTTTCTCGACATCCGCGCGCGGGTGACTTTTTCCGGTGAGGCAGGCCTGCTCGGACTGGCGTTTCACCCTGATTTCACGGTGAATGGCCGTGTCCTCGTGAATTACAGCCATCTGGCCGGCGGCACCCTTCGCTCGATCACATCCGAGTTCACCAGTGTCGATGGCGGAGCGACTCTCGATGCGGATTCCGAGCGTGTCCTGCTGACGGTCGAGATGCCGGCGAACAATCACAATGGCGGCAACCTCGCCTTCGGGCCGGATGGATTCCTGTACATCGGCCTCGGCGACGGCGGTGGGGCGGGCGACCCGCAGGGGAATGCGCAGAACCCGCGACGCCTGCTCGGCAAGATGCTTCGAATTGACGTCGACGTGCAGCCGGGCGGGGCGCCCTATGGCATACCGGCCGGGCCGGCCGGCAATCCATTCGCCGGCAATCCGCCTTGCAACGTCGACGGCACCGGGGCGCAGAATTGCCCCGAGATCTATGCGCTCGGGTTTCGCAATCCGTGGCGCTGGAGTTTCGACCGGCAAACTGGCGAGTTGTGGGTCGGCGACGTGGGCCAGGATTCATTTGAAGAGATCAACCGGGTCGAGCGCGGCGCCAACTACGGCTGGAACATTCGCGAAGGCGCGCATTGCTTCGAACCGATGACGGGCTGCGCGACCGCCGGCCTCACCGATCCTGTCGCGGAATACGGCCGCGACCTGGGATTTTCTGTCACCGGCGGGCACGTCTACCGGGGCATCCAGTCAACGCGGTTGACGGGACGCTATGTGTTCGCTGACTTCGGCGGCATGTTCGCGTCGCTCGCGCCGGACGGCGTGGACAGCTTCACCGTCGAACCGTTCGTGCTGCTGGGCTGCGCGCCACCGGAAGCGCCCGGACCGCTGGAGGTCTCCACCTTCGCAGAGGATCTGGACGGCGAGCTGTTTGTGCTCGATTACGGACGTGGCCACGTCCGGCGGCTCGTCTTCACCGACTGAGCCCGTCAGTTTCGCGCCAGCGGGAGTACGCTCGATTCCTTGATCACGGTGACGACGATCGACGAATTGACCGACTGCACGTTCGGGATCTTCGACAGGTGGTCGAGAAAGAACGCTTCGTATTCCTTCATGTCATGGGTGACGATGCGCAGGCAGAAGTCCCATTCACCGGTCAGCGTGCAGCAATCGAGCACTTCGGGCCGGTCGCGCACCGCGCGTTCGAACTGCGCGAGCGCGTCCCGGCCCTGGCTCGACAGCCGCACGTGCACGTACACCATCACGTCGAGTCCGAGCGCCTCGCGGTCAAGGAGCGCGACGCGCTTTTTGATCACGCCGCTTTCTTCGAGCTGCTGGATCCGCCGCCAGCAGGTGGTCGTGGACAGGCCGACCCTCGACGCCACGTCGGCCGCCGACAGGGCGCCGTCCCGCTGCAGCTCGTCGAGAATCCGGCGGTCCGTCGGGTCAATGGGGGTCTGAAATTTATTTTTCACTTTTTGTCCTCTGTCTAATGGATTATTCCATTTTTTTGCAGGACAGCACAAGAAAACCCCGCAATTCCTGAAAAGCTGCGTAGGATAAGCGGCTGCAAACCCGGCCTGATCGCATCGCGAGGCCCCGATGGTCAAGCCCTCCCGCCTCCATGTGCCGAAGACGCCGGCGCGCCCCGGCGAAGCACCGGACTTCGGCTATCTCCGGTTGTCGGCGGCGGGTGCAGTGGCGCGGCCGGATCCCGGCGCGCCGATGCCGGAAACGCGTTATCTGTCGGAAGAACTTGTGCGCGTGCTCGATGACGGGCATCGGGCCGTCGGCCCCTGGAACCCGGGTCTCGATGCGAAGCAGCTGCAAGCGGGACTTCGCCACATGCTGCTGACCCGCGTATTCGACGATCGCATGCAGCGCATCCAGCGATCGGGAAAAATTTCATTCTACATGCGTTCGTTCGGCGAAGAGGCCGTGTCGGTCGCGATGGCGATGGCGCTCGAACCCGACGACATGCTGTTCCCGTCGTACCGCAATCAGGGCCTTTACGTCGTGCGCGGCCGGCCGCTGCTCGACCTGATGTGCCAGTTGCTGTCCAACACGCGCGACATGTGCAAGGGCCGCCAACTCCCGGTCATGTATCACTGGGCCGAAGGAAACATCTTCTCGATCTCCGGCAATCTCGCGACGCAGTATCCCCAGGCGGTCGGCTGGGCGATGGCCGCGGCGATCAAGGGCGAGGACACGGTCGCCGTGAGCTGGCTGGGCGAGGGCTCGAGCGCCGAGGCGGATTTCCACCACGCGCTGCTGTTCGCCTCCGTCTACAAGGCGCCGGTGATCCTGAACGTCGTCAACAACCAGTGGGCGATCTCGACGTTTCAGGGCTATGCCGGCGGCGAACGCCAGTCATTCGCGGCGCGCGGACCCGGCTTCGGTATTGCGGGTATACGCGTGGACGGCAACGATTTCCTGGCGGTGCATGCGGTAACCCGGTGGGCCGCGGAACGCGCGCGCACCGGCCGCGGACCGACCCTGATCGAGCACGTGACCTATCGCGCCGCCGCGCATTCGACCAGCGACGATCCGGCCCGCTATCGCCCGAAGGACGATTACGACCAGTGGCCGCTCGGCGATCCGGTGGATCGGCTGAAACAGCATCTGGTCGGCCTCGGCGAATGGTCAGAAGACCGTTACGCAGCGCTGGTGGCGGAGCTCGAGGAACACGTCGCGTCATCGTGGAAGGAAGCCGTGAAGCACGGCACGCTGACGGAAGGGCCGCGCCTGGATCCCGGTCTCATGTTCGAGGACGTGTTCAAGGAAATGCCGCCGCATCTGCACCGCCAGGAAGCGGAAATGCGCGCCGGGCTCGAGGAATAATGGCTGTGGCCCAGATGAATATGATCCATGCGCTGAATTCGGCCATGGATGTCATGCTCGGCCGGGATCCTTCAGTCGTGGTGCTCGGCGAGGACGTCGGTTATTTCGGGGGCGTGTTCCGCTGCACCGAGGGCCTGCAACGCAAGTACGGCGAAAGCCGCGTGCTGGACACGCCGATCGCCGAGGGCGGCATCCTTGCCGCCGCGATCGGCATGGCGGTCAACGGGCTGCGCCCGGTCGCGGAAATTCAGTTCGCGGACTACATCTATCCGGCCTACGACCAGATCGTCAGCGAGCTGGCGCGCATCCGCTATCGCAGCGCCGGCGAATTCTCGGCGCCAGTGACCGTGCGCACGCCCTGCGGCGGCGGCATCCGCGGCGGCCAGACCCACTCGCAGAGTCCGGAGGCGCTGTTTGCGCATGTCGCGGGCCTCAAGGTGGTGATGCCTTCGAATCCCTACGACGCGAAAGGACTCCTGATTGCCGCGATCGAAGACGACGATCCGGTGATCTATTTCGAGCCGAAGCGCATCTATAACGGTCCGTTTGACGGCGATCCCGGAAAGCCAGCCGTGCCGTGGAGCGCGCATCCCAAAGGCGAAGTGCCGAACGGGCACTTCACGGTGCCGATCGGCAAGGCGGAGATTACGCGCCCGGGGAACGACCTGACGGTCGTCACCTATGGCACCATGGTGCATGTCAGCGATGCCGCGGCCCGCGGCCTCGGACTCGACGCGGAGATCATCGACGTGCGCACGATGGTGCCGCTGGATACCGACACGATCTGCGACTCGGTGGCACGAACCGGCCGCTGCGTGATCGTGCATGAGGCAACCCGCTTCGCCGGATTCGGCGCCGAACTGTCGGCGACCATCCAGGAACAGTGCTTCTGGAAACTGCAGGCGCCCATACTGCGGGTCGCGGGCTGGGACACGCCCTATCCGCATGCATTCGAATGGGAGTATTTCCCCGGTCAGGCGCGCGTTGCCCGCGCGCTGAAGGCCGTGATGGAGGCTGCATGAGCCGCTATGTCTTCAAGATGCCGGATCTGGGTGAAGGCACGGTCACGGCCGAAGTCGTCGAATGGAAGGTCAAGGTCGGCGACACCGTCAAGGAGGACCAGATCATTGCCGAGGTCATGACCGACAAGGCGGCCGTCGAGATTCCCGCCCCGGTCAGCGGCAGGGTGGTTTCTCTGACCGGAGCGCCGGGCGACATGGTCGCGGTCGGCGCCGAACTGATCGCATTCGAGACCGGCGAAAGCGCGCAGAATGCCCCGGCTGCCAGGGCGGCGGTTCCTGCGGCGATTCCCGCGGCGGCGACACCGGTGAAGCCGGCACCCGCTGCCGAGGACAAGGATTTTGGAGCGACGACCCGGGTGATGGCGTCCCCTGCGACGCGGCGCAAGGCGAAGGACGCAGGCGTCGATCTCGCGAGAGTCAGCGGCACCGGACCGGGCGGGCGCATCTCCGCCCGGGATCTCGACGCGGTCATCGTCGGCAAAAGCACCCCTGCCGCGCGGCCCGCCGTTCGCGCAGCGCGCGATGGTACGGATGAGATCAGGATCATCGGCGTGCGTCGGGTGATCGCCGAGCGCATGAGCGCGGCGAAGCGGAACATTCCGCATTTCGCCTACGTCGAGGAAGTGGACGTCACCGAACTCGAAGCACTGCGCCAGCACCTGAATTCGCGGCTCGGGAAGGGAGCCCCGTCGCTGACCTACCTGCCATTCCTCGTCGCGGCGCTGGTGCGCGTGCTGGATACTTTTCCGCAGTGCAACGCGGTGCACGACGCCGAGCGCAATTTGATCGTCCGCCATCGCGCGGTGCACGTCGGCATCGCGACGCAGACGCCCGACGGGCTGAAGGTGCCGGTCGTGCGCCATGCCGAGGCGCGCGCATTGGCCGACCTGGCGTCGGAAATCCGACGCGTATCGGAAGCGGCCCGCAGCAACAAGGCGACGCGCGAGGAACTGATCGGCTCCACGATCACGGTAACGAGCCTCGGCCGGCTGGGCGGAATCGCCTCGACGCCGGTCATCAACGCACCCGAAGTCGCGATCGTTGGAGTCAACAAGGCTGTGCTGCGGCCGGTCGTCCTCGACGGAGCGATCGCCGTGCGCCGCATCATGAATCTCTCGTCTTCGTTCGATCATCGTTTTGTCGACGGTTTCGACGCCGCCGCGATGATCCAGGCGCTCAAGGAACGCCTGGAGCATCCCGCCACCATCTTCATACAGGACTGATAACCCATGAACGCACAGGCCATTCACAGCAGGAACGTGAATCCGTCGGTCTCGCGGCCGGCATTCGGCAGCGTGGTCGCGCGGACGATGGCGGTCGCCACCTGGCGCGACGGGAAGTGGTCAGTTCATGAGTTCAGGAAAACCGGCCCGATCGAACTGTCACCCGCCGCGCACGTCCTGCACTACGCGAGCACCTGCTTTGAGGGATTCAAGGCCTACCGCTGGGCCGACGGCAGTATCAACGTTTTCCGCATGGACCGGCACCTCGCCCGCATGGGCCAGAGCGCGCGGTTGCTCGGCATGCCGGAACCCGACGCCCGGCAGCTCGAGACGATGGTCACTTCCGTCATCGACCGCGTGCGAAGCGAGGTTCCCGAGCCGCCGGGCGCACTGTACCTGCGTCCGATGCTGATCGGCACCAATTCGGGCGTCGGCGGGGCGACCTCGCCGCCGACCGAGGTCATGTTGATCGTACTGGCGAGCCCGGTCTGGGATTACTTCGAGACCGGCCCGAAGGCGCTTCGTATCTATGTCGAGGAGCATGCCACCCGAACGGCGACGATGATGGGCATGGTCAAGACCGGCGGCAATTACGCGGCGGCTGTCGGCCCGATGATGGCGGCCCGCCAGAAATACCAGGCCGACCAGGTGCTGTTCTGCCCCGGCGGCGAAGTGCAGGAGACCGGTGCGGCGAATTTCCTGCTGATACGCGCAGGCCGGATCCTGACCCGCAACCTCGATACCAGTTTCCTGCATGGCATCACACGCGATTCGCTGCTGACGATCGCGCCTGATCTCGGCTTCAAGGTCGAAGAGCGGATCGTCACGGTCGATGAAATGCTCGAGTGGGTCAGGGACGGCGAGGCCGCGCTTTCCGGCACCGCGGCGGTGCTCGCCGGCGTCGGCACGCTCGTGCGATCCGGCGGCAAGGAGTACAAGGTCGGCACCGGCGACGTCGGGCCGTACACCAAACGACTTCGCACGGCACTCGTCTCCATGCAGCTCGGCGAGATTCCGACACCCGCGGGCTGGACCACGCGGATCTGATGAAGGGGCGCACCCGCGTCAATCATCCGCCGGACGCAGCTGTTCCGGCGGATAACCGTCCGCTTGTCGCGCCGATATACCAGTCGGTCAAGTTCGCATTTGATAGCCTCGATGAGGCGTTGCGCTTCAGTCGGGGCGAGCGCGAAGGCTATTTTTACACGCGCCGCGCCAATCCGACGACCCGGCAGCTCGAGAAGCTGCTTGCCGAGCTGCAGGGGCGCGACGACTGCGTCGCGCTAGGGTCCGGCATCGCCTCCGTATCGGCCTGTCTGCTGACGCAGCTGCGCGCGGGCGATCACCTGTTGTGCTTCGTCGAGACCTATGGACCGAGCCTGCATCTCATCCAGGGACTGCTTGCCCGTTTCGGCGTCACGCACACGATGCTGTCGATCGAAGACGACGCGGGCACTGAGCGCGCGCTGGCGGAGCGCCCGACGAAGCTCGTGTACTTCGAATCGCCGACCAACCCGATCACGCGCATCGCCGACATCGCGCGCATCACGCGCGCCGCGCGTGCGCACGGCGCGCTGACCGTGCTCGATAACACGTTCGCCGGCTTCCACAATCACGGCCAGTACGGGATCGACCTGTTCCTGCACAGCCTGACCAAGTACGCCTCCGGCCACGGCGACGTGATGGGCGGGGCGATCATCGGCCGCACGGAGCTGATCCGGCCGATCCGGCGCGAGTCGATCCTGCTCGGCATGCTGCTCGACCCGCACGCCGCTTTTCTCGTGATGCGCGGCATGAAGACCTATTACCTGCGCTATGAGGCACAAGCGGCGAGCGCGATGCGGATCGCTGGCTTCCTGGAGGCGCACCCGGCCGTGGAGCGCGTGCACTACCCGGGGCTTCCGGGTCATCCGCGCCATGCGCTGGCGCGCGAACAGATGCACGAGTTCGGCTCGATCGTCGCATTCGATCTGGCGGGCGGGCCGGACGCGGTTCAAGCGTTTGCCGATGCGCTCGAGTTCTTTGCGATCACGCCGAGCGTCGGTTCGGTCGAATCGCTGATGCTTCCGCCGCAGCTCCTGCGCGGCCGCGGATTCTCGAAGGAACAGGTCGCCATCAGCGGCGTGGGCGAGGGCACCGTTCGCCTTTCCATCGGCATCGAGGATACCGACGACCTGATCGGCGACCTGGACGCGGCGCTTGCGCAGGCGGGCGGCTAGGCGCTGCTCGCGACCCGCACACGGTGCGGGTGATACGGAAGGACCTCA
>Ga0268386_10003614_pt1 | contig 11299 bp, 7 predicted proteins | sample RVTome_15_FD_200260 | JGI IMG/M metagenome (GOLD analysis project Ga0268386, IMG submission 200260) | Soil microbial communities from uranium-contaminated site in the Upper Colorado River Basin, Wyoming, United States - RVT150D86... ... | reverse complement strand
GGCCGTCGAGAAGGACGTCCTGAGTTCGGAGGGGGCGCGCCTCGCGGTCGAGCGGGCGGACCTCCAGACGGCGCTCGAAGCCGCCGACGCGCACGCCCGCGAACAGTCTGAGGCGAGGGCAGCGGCCGAACACGAACTGCTCCACCTTCGGAGGTCGCTCGAGGACGCGATCGCCGAGTCGGCCCGGCTGACGATTCAGCTGGAGGAGGCGGCGGCGGAGCGGGGCGCGTTCGACGTGGACCTCAACGGGTTGCGGGGGGAACTGGACGAGCTCCGGGCGCGCTATGCCGGCGTCGAGGCCGAGCGCGACTTCAACCGCGAAACGGTGCAGTCGCTGGAGGCCGCGCAGATCGATCAGGCCGAAGCCATCCGCTCGCTGGAGAGCAGGCTGCAGATCGCGGCGGAAGCCGAGGCTTCGCTGCGCGCCGACGCGATCGACAACGACGAGGCCCTCGTCGCCAGCCGCGCGCAGGTCAACACGCTCCACAACCGGATGGATCGGCTGGCCTCGCTGCTCGATGCGGCGGTGCTCGCGGCGGTCGAACTGGACCACTCGGACACCATCGCCGGCCTGCTCGCATGCCTCGTGCGCCAGCTCGCCGGCGTGTACTCGCGCGTCGCGGTCTTCCGGCTCAAGGGCAACCGGCTCGAGGGCGAGTACCAGATCGGGTTCGACCTCTCGACCGACGTGACGAAGCTGGTGATACCGCTGAGCGTCGACTCGCTGATTGCGCGGGCCGCCACATCGGGAATCCTGGAGAGCCTCAGCGGCGCCGATCTCGACGACAGCCGCCACGCGCCGTTCGGCACGTCGGCCGCCGCCGCGTTCGCCATTCCGGTTGTCGTCCGCGATGAAACGCTCGCGGTGGTGTACGCAGAGGAGCCCGAGCTGTCCGACGGGGACACTGCGCCCGTCGAACAGCATGCGACGTTCGCGAGGCTGCTCGTACGGCATGCCGTGGCGCTGCTGATGCGCCTGAGCGACGAGCTGAAGGCTTTCAGCGAGCTGCGGGAGTACGCGCGCCTGCTGCTGCAGGAAGCGGAGCAGATGCACGAGGCCGACTCTCAAGCCGGCAAGGCGGCAGACGAGATGCGCGGCCGGCTGAAAGATACGCTCGACTGCGCCAGGCAGCTGTTCGCGCAGCGGGCGGCGCTCGAAGGCCCCGCGGCCGCCTCCCTCCTCGACGATCAGATCGCCGAAGTCATCGACTCCCAGGCAGGGACGGCCTTCGCGCGCGACCTCGCGGCCGCGCTGGGGCTCCCGGAAAGCCGCAGCCGCGCGGAGGAAGCGAGCTAGTTCGAAGACGTTTCTCTCAGCTCCGCCTGCTGTTCCAACACCGTCTCTTCCGGCAGCGTTTCCTCCGGCGGACGGTGGGCCTGGCGGACCATCTCGATCAGCGCCAGGGTGATCGCCACGACCACGGGTCCGAGCACGAGGCCGAGAACGCCGAAGACCTCGAGGCCGCCCAGCACGGAGAAGAACACCAGCAGCTCGTGGAGCTTCGCGCGGTGCCCGACCAGCCGGGGTGACAGGAAATTGTCGATTGTGCCGATCACGAGCATGCCCCACCCGACAAGGATCCCCGCTTTGACGTACTGGCCCGTCAGGGCGAGGTACAGCGCCGCCGGCACCCACACGAGAAACGCGCCCGCCATCGGGATCATCGACAGGAAGAACATCACGACGCCCCAGAGGAGCGGCGAGGGGAGGCCGAGAAGCGAGAAGATGATCGTACCCAGCGTGCCTTGAATCGCCGCGATGACCAGCACGCCGTTGACGGTCGCCCCGATCACGTCCCGCGTCCGGATCGCGATGTCGTGGGCCTGCACGCGCTCGATTGGCAGCAGGCCGTACGCCGCGCGCCTGATGCGCTCGCCGTCGCGAAAGAAATAGAACAGCGTGAACACGACCAGGACCATCTGCACGATGGCGCCGACGGCGCCGCCGACGACAACGAGCGTGCTGCCGGCGAGCGCCGCGCCCCAGGTCTGCATCCGTTCGACCACGAACTTCAGCGCGGCTTCCCGATCGACGTGGATGTACTGATCCACGCGATCCAGGATCCACCCGATCCATGGCGTCGACGCGACGGAGAAGTTCGCCATCCCCTCCTGCACGCGCGCCGCCGTGCCCGTCAGCTCGCGCACCACGGCCACGGTGATGAAGGTGACCGGCAGCAGGATGAACACGATCACCAGAAGAGTGGACAGGGCGGCCGCAAGCGTGGCGTGCCCCGTGCGCGCCCGGATGCGCCGGTGCATCGGATAGAAGACCACCGCGAGCACCGCGGCCCAGAGCAGCACGTTGAAGAACGGCTGCAGCATGAGCCAGCAGACGTACAGCGCAATCGCGAGAACGATCAGCAGCGTGACGAACCCGGCCATCAGATCTACCCAGCGCGCACCGCGCGCGCGAGGGAGCGGCGCGGCGCTACTTGGCCCCCGCCGTTTCTCTCAGCGCATCATACAGAATCTGGATCGCGGGGCCGAGCGCATCCGCCGGGATGTGCTCGGCGTCGCCGTGCATCGAGGCCAGCACGGCGGCAGGCAGAATCGCGGGCGTGAACCCGTAGCTCTTCACCCCGAGCGGCCGGAATCCGTTGGCATCGGTGCCGTAGGGCACGATCATAGGCGTCACGATGGCCTCAGGGTGCCGCTTCTTCACCGCAGCCTCGAGCGCCCTGTAGAACGCCGAGTCCTGTGTCGTCACGATGGGGTCGGGCGATTCGTAGGTGACCTCCACCGTGATCCGCGGATCGCCCAGACGCCGGCCCACCTCCTTCAGCCACTCCGCCTTCGGCGTCCCCGGCAGCACGCGGCAGTCGAGCGTCGCCTCCGCAATCGACGGGATCACGTTGACTTTCGGCGGGTCCCCGACGCCGGAGCGCAGGCTCGTCAGCGAAATCGTCGAATGCTGGATGGCGTTGTTGAACTTGTTCGCCGCCAATGTCCCGACGCGCGCCTTGAGGGTCTCGACGACACTGAACGAGGCCGAGGGCAGCGACTGCGAGAGCAGCCGCGCAAGCGCGCTGACCAGCCGGTCGTTCGGATTCTCATCGTGAGGCTGCGACCCATGCCCGGCGACGCCCTCGGCCGTGAGCTTGAGCCACAGGATCTTCTTCTCCGCGACCGAGATGCCGAACACCAGCTTCCCCGGCGTGAACAGATCGCGGCTGCCAAACCCGCCCTCGTCGAGGATGTACTCCGGGTCGAGCTCGTCGTAGTGCTTGTCGCGCATCCAGAGCGCGCCAAGCTCCCCGCCGATCTCCTCGTCGGGAACCGCCAGCAGGATGATGTCGCGGCCGAGCGGCACGCGGCTGCGCTTGAGGGCGATGAACGCGTAGAGGTGCGCGACGCCGGGTCCCTTCATGTCCATCGCGCCGCGGCCCCAGATCGCCCCGTCCGCAATCTCGCCGCCGAAGGGATCGCGCTTCCACCGGCTCTTGTCTGCGGGCACGACATCCATGTGGTGCAGCAGCACGATCGGCTTCCCCGCGCCGCTGCCCTTCAGGCGCGCCAGGACGATCGACCGGCCCGGGCCCGACTCGAACCGCTTCACCGGAATACCCTCGCGTTCGAGCACGCCCTGCAGCAGGTCGGCCGCCTTCGTGACGTGCCCCGGCGGCACCGACGTGTCGATACGAATGTAGCTTTGCAGCGTCTTGACCGCCTCCGCCTCGAGCGCCTTCCAGTCAGGAGCCTGGGCGAACGACAAGGCCGGAAAGAGCACCGCGGCCAGCCAACCAGTCACTCCACGCATGTCCACTCCTCCTGGCACCTCCGTGCCTCCGTCGAGGGCCATCCGGCGTTCCGGATCGACATCCGGAGCCCTGAGATGTTACAAGAAAGTTCGAAGTCTGAAGGGTGACGTGTGAAAGCCTCTTCGATCTGCAGGCTTCACGGTTCCGACTTTCCTGGAGACCTGCCATGGCGCGGCCGATGGGTGTGCTCCTGCTTCTCGCGATCGTAGCGCCGCTCTGCGCGCTCTCCGCGCCGGCCTCGACCTATCGAGATGCCGCGATCGAGGCCGCCAGGTGGATTCGCCGCGCCGCCGTGACGACGCGCGCCGGGCTGACGTGGCCGCCGGATCCGGCCCACCCCGACGCGACGGACGCCACTCTCTACACCGGGGCGCCTGGCGTCGTGCTCTTCCTGCTCGAACTCCACGCCGCCACCGGCGACCCCGACTACCTCGACGAGGCGAAGCGCGGCGCAGACGATCTGATCGCGCGGCTCCCGCAGCAGGAGCACAGCGGCCTCTACACCGGCATCAGCGGAATCGGTTTCACGCTTGGCGAGGTGCACCGCGCGACCCGCGATCCCAGGTACCGGGACGCCCTGCGAACCGTGGTCCGCACCCTCGAGACTCGAGCACGCCGCGTGGGCGCTGGCGTGCAGTGGAACGACGTCACCGACGTCATCGGCGGCAGCGCGGGCATCGGGTTGTTCCTCCTGTACGCGAGTGACGCGCTGGAAGACCCCACGGCAGGTTCGCTCGCCGTCCAGGCTGCCGATCGCCTCCTCGAGCTCGGGATTCCGGAGCATGGCGGCCTCCACTGGGCGATGGATCCGCAGTTTCCGCGGAGGATGCCGAACTTCTCACACGGCACCGCCGGCGTGGCGTACTTCCTCGCCGGCGTCTACGACGACACCAAGAAGCGGAAGTATCTGGACGGCGCGCTCGCCGGCGCGCGGTATCTTCAGGCGATTGCGAAGACGGAAGGGGACATCTGCCTGATTCCTCACAACCAGCCGGACGGGCTCGATCTGTTCTACCTCGGATGGTGTCACGGGCCCGCGGGCACCGCGCGGCTGTGGTACAGGCTCTCGCAATCGACCGGCGACGCCACCTGGATGGATTGGATGGCAAGGTCTGCGCGCGCCCTTCAACAGAGCGGCATTCCCGACGCGCGTACGCCGGGATTCTGGAACAACGTCAGCCAGTGCTGTGGCTCCGCCGGCGTCGCCCAGTTCTTCCTGGATCTGCACGGGATCACGCGCAAACCGGAGTACCTCGATTTCGCGCGGCGCATGACGGCCGACCTGCTCGCGCGGGGCATGCGCGACGAACGCGGGCTGCGGTGGGTTCAGGCCGAACACCGCGTTCGCCCCGAACTGCTCGTGGCGCAGACCGGCTACATGCAGGGCGCCGCTGGCATCGGCATGTGGCTGCTGCGGCTCGATGCCGCGGAACGCGGGCGGAAGCCGTTGGTCAGCTTCCCGGATTCGCCGTATTGAGCGGCGGTCAGGTTCCCTTCTTCGTCTCGGCGAACTCGGGCAGCTCCTCCTGCCGCGGTTCCGGCAGCCAGAAGCTCGCGATGAAACCGACGACGTAGACGGCCGTCCCGACGGCCGCCGCAACCATCGCGACCCTGGCGGGCGCGTTCGCCCGATCGGCGGTGACGGCCAGCGTGGCGGTCAACCACGCGAACGAGGTCCCGATCATCCGGCCGCCGATGTTCGCCGCGAAGCTCTCGCCGGTTCCACGCAGGTACACCGGATAGACGCGCGGCAGGTAGTTGCCCCAGAAGCTGAATTGCGCGACGGTCACCAGCCCCGCGAGAAAGATGCCGATGTAGAGCCACTGCAGGTCCGTGACGGCAAACACCGCGAACACGAGCGGCATGATCACGAGTCCCGGGACCTGGAACACGCGGATCAGCCGGCGGCGGCTGAGGATGATCGGCGCGAGGATGGCGAGGAGAAAACGCCCCACGAGCCCTCCGACCTCCTGCACTTTCGTCAAATTGGCGGCGGTCTGCTGTTCGAGGGCCCGCGTTTGCGGGGCGGGAAGGCCCTGCACGGCCTCACGTACCTCCGGGAGTCCGGGGACGATCTGCGGAATCTGCTGGATCGCGCCGAACGCCGCGCCGTACGACATCGCGAACATCAGGGTGGTGACGATCGTGGTGCGGCGGAACTCGGGCGAGAACAGCGCGGCAATGCTCGGTCGCCTCAGCGTGCCCGCGCGCTTCTTCTCGGCCCAGATGGGCGACTCGGGAAGGAACGGACGAATCAGGATGAGCGGGATCGCGGGAATCACCCCCGACATCAGCGTGTAGCGCCACGGCGCATGCGGATTCTGCACCGTGAACCCGAACAGGTCGATCGCGGGCAGACTCGCCGCCCAGGTCACCGCGAGGCCGTTCGCGACGGCGACGAGGAGGCCGCCCACCGACGAGAACGCCTGCGTGTAGCCGAGCACCTTCTCGCGACGTTCCGGATCGGGAAAGAGCTCGGCCAGCCATGCCACCGCGGCTACGAACTCGACGCACACGCCGACGAAGACGAAGCACCGGAGCACCAGCAGCATCTCCATCGACGTCGCAAATCCCGAGGCGAACGCCGCGAACGCGTAGATCAGGATGCTGTAGGTGAGGACGCGGCGCCGGCCCAGGCGATCGGTGAGGTAGCCGCCGAGCAGGCCGAAGATCCCTCCGGCGAACGCCGGAATGTAGAAGAGCCGGCCGACCCACATCTGATACTCGGGCGAGCCCTGGACGGTGCCCGTCAACTCGAGCAGCGCCGGGCGCACGATGAGCGGCAGCATGAGGATTTCGTAGATGTCGAACGCAAACCCAATCGCGGCGATCATGCAGATCAGCCACTGGGTCGGCGTCAGTCTGGGCGCGGCGCTCGTGTGCATGCGGGGGTTACGCGTGAGGCGGTGATACAGTTTACTTCAGATGGTCCCCTTCGACTTTCAGCCGCGCACGCGCGTGGTGTTCGGCCAGGGCACCTTCGAACGTCTGGGCCATCTGGCACGAGACCTCGGCATGCGCCGCGCGCTCGTGGTGGCGGATCCGGGGCTGATCGACGCCGGTCACGTCCCACGGGCCGTGCGCCTGCTCGAGGCAACGGGCGTCGAGACGTCGCTGTTCAGCGACTTCGGACCCAATCCCGACAGCGCCATGGTCGAAGCGGGCCGCGCGGCGGCGGCGGCGTTCGACCCGGATTCGGTGATCGGCCTCGGCGGCGGCAGCTCGCTCGACTGCGCCAAGGGGATCAACTTTCTGCTGACTAACGGCGGCTCGATGGCCGACTACAAGGGCTACGGCAAGGCCTCGGTGCCGCTGCTGCCGATGATCGGGGTTCCGACCACGGCCGGCACGGGCAGCGAGGCGCAGAGCTACGCGGTGATTGCCGACGCCGGCACGCACATGAAGATGGCGTGCGGCGATCCGTCCGCGGCGGTCCGGGTTGCCATCCTGGATCCCGAGCTGACGTTGAGCGCCCCGCGCCACGTCACCGCCATGGCGGGCTACGACGCCATCGCGCATGCCGTCGAAACGACAGCCACCGCGCGGCGCACCACGATGTCGGAAACGTTCTCGCTGCAGGCGTGGCGGCTGCTGTCGGATGCGTTCGAACGCGTGCTGCTGCATCCGGCCGACATCGAGGCGCGGTCGGCCATGCTGATCGGCGCGCACCTGGCCGGCGCCGCGATCGAACAGTCGATGCTGGGCGCGGCGCACGCCTGCGCGAACCCGCTGACCGCCCGTTACAGCCTCCCGCACGGGCTCGCCCTCGCCATCCTGCTCCCCCACGTCGTCCGCTGGAACGCCGCGCTGGCGGCCGATCGCTATGCGCTGCTCCTCGGATCGCCGCGCCGCCGCGCCCGCGACGAAGAGGCCCCAGACGCGCTGGCGAGGCGCCTCGAGGATTTGGCCACCGCGGCCGGCCTCGCCCTGCGGCTCAGCGACAGCGGCGTCGAGAAGAGCGCGCTGCCGGCACTCGCCGCCCACGCGGCGGAGCAATGGACGGGCACTTTCAATCCGCGCCCGTTCGATGCCGCCGGCGCGATGGAAATCTACACGGCGGCGTGGTAGCGGTGCGAGCTCGTCGTACACCCGCGCGAGCCGACGAACGGGCTCACGACCTGTAGCGCGCGAGGGTGGCGGCTGACGGCGGCCGCGTCAGCGCCGACACCAGGGCCATCAGCGCAGCCGATATCACCGTCATCGGCACCACCGGCATGAGTCCAAACCAGGCGAGCGCTCCCGGGACGCGCGCCGTGTACATCACCGCGAACGCGGTCCAGAGCGCAACGGCCAGGGCGCCCCACTTGGTGCTGCGCTTCCAGAACAGGGCGGCCAGCAGCAGCACCGACAGCGACGCGTAGCCCGAGAACGCGTACTGCACCGCCAGATCGAAGATGCTCTGCGGCGCGCGCAGCGCGACCAGATACGCAAAGACGGTCAGGATGACCACGAAGATGCGCCCGGTCTGCACCTGAACCGCCTCGCCGAACCTGGCCTTCCCCCCGTAGTACGCAAAGACATCCTCGGTGAACATCGTCGAGAGCGCGAGGATCTGGGAGTCGCTGGCCATGACGGCCGCCATGATCCCGGCGCCCAGAATCCCGGCAAGCCAGAGCGGCGCGTACTGCTGGAGCATGATCGGCACCACATCGTCTCCCGCCGCCTGCCGGCGGAGCGCGGCGCGCTCGTCAGCCTCCATCGACGCGGGCGCGGACGCCAGCTGCTGCCGGGCCTCGAGCTTCTGCTGGATCCGCGGGGCGCCGGTCATCGCGTTGGCGGCGACGCCCAGGAACACGCAAGGCAGCCAGATCGCGAGGATGCAGAGCGGGTAGAAGATGACCGTCCGTTTGAACTGCGCCACGCGCCTCGCGGTCAGGCAGAAGATGGTGATGTGCGGAAACGCGATCGTCGACAGCGGGATGAAGGTGTAGCTGAAGAAGAACGCCGGCGAGATCCGCTCTCGCGAGAGGAGCGGCGCGGTGGCGGGGGCATCCAGCAGCGACTCCATCGCCGCGGGGAAGCCGCCCATGCCACGGGCGATCACGACGAGCGCCACGGCGCCGAACGAGAGAAAGAGCACCGTCTGAAACGTGTTCACCCACGCGGTTCCCCGCATCCCGCCGAAGAACACGTAGCTCATCACGACGAGAGCGACCACGGCGCCGCCCAGCCAGTACGGCACCACGCCGCCGCTGATCGCCCTCAGCGCGGCGCCGCCCCCCATGACGCCAATGATGATGTAGGGGACGAGCATGGCTGCCTGCAGGGCGAAGATAACCGTGCCGATATGGCCGCACTCCCAGCGATCGCGGAACATCTGCACCGGCGTCATGAATCCGTGGCGCTTCCCGAGCGCCCACATGCGCGTCCCCACGAAGAAGAGCGTGAGCGGAATGACGAGGGCGGACGAGGACGCCATCAGGCCGAACGTCACGATCCCGTTCGAGAAGGCATGACCCGCGGAGCCGAGAATCGTGAACGCCGTCATATTCGTGCCGAACAACGACAGCAGGAACACCATCGGCCCGAGCGCCCGGCCCGCGAGGAAGTAGTCCTCCGCCTGGCCGCGCGCGGCGGGGCCGCTTCTCCGGAAGGCGAAGATCCCGATGTACAGAACGATAGCGAGGTAGCAGAAAACGATGACGGCTGGAATCAACGGCGCGAGCCCTCGTCGAGGTGAGCAGGCCAGGCGACGCGGGTGAGGACCCACATCAACCCGGCGGCGGCGATGCAGTACAGCGCGTGATACGCGAGCCCGACGGGTAGAAACCCGAACACCAGCGGGCGCGCGGACCGCCAAAACCAGATGTCCTGGTGCGCCGCATAGAGCGCCAGGATCGCGAGCGTGAGCAGAAGGGTCCGCATCAGCTTCCAGTTCCCAGTTGCCAGTTGCCAGTTGCCAGTTCCCAGCTTCGAGCTGCCCGTTCCTGGTTCGAATTTCAAACTTCAAACTTCAAACTTCAGACTTCCGGCTGAAGCGGCCGCGGAGCCGGGTCCGTCTTTATCACACGAAGGGCAAACAGCGGGCAAGAGCGCTTGCTAGAATCAGGTGTGGCCGGCGCCAGCGCCGCGTCGACGCCATAGAGGAGAATCCGCCTGATGCGCCTCCGGGCTGCGGCACTCTCGATCGCCTGCATACTCGTCCCACTCTTCGTCCCATCGGCCGGCGCGCAGACGACCGCCACGATCAGCGGCACCGTGCAGGGGCAGGATGGCTACGTGCTCCCCGGCGTCACGGTCACCGTGACCAACGAGGGCACCGGCCTCGCGCGAACGGCCGTCGCCGGACAGGAAGGCCGCTACGTCCTTGCGGCGCTGCCCCCCGGACGCTACGAGCTGCGCGCCGAGCTGGCGGGCTTCAAGCCGCACACCCGGGCCGGGATCGAGCTGACGATCTCGGAAACGCTCGCGATCAACATCACGCTGCTGGTGGGCGCCCTCGAGATCACCGACGAGGTGGTCGGGATCACGCCGCTCGTCAACACCGCCAGCTCCGAGCTGAGCTACCTGGTTGGCGCCGCGGCGATCGAGCAGCTGCCGCTGAACGGCCGCAATTACACCGACCTCGCGCTGCTGCAGCCGGGAGTCCTGGCGTTTCCGCACCGCGACGGCGGGTCGGTCGTCGCCCACGGCCTCGGGATCAGCATCAACGGACAGGATCCGCGCTCGAACGTGTACCTGCTCGACGGCACCGTGCAGAACGACTTCACGAACGGCCCGGCGGGAAGCGCCGCCGGCACCGCCCTCGGCATGGAGACGATCCGCGAGTTCCGCGTGCAGGCGAATGCCTACAGCGCGGAGTTCGGCCGCAACTCGGGCGGGCAGGTCAACATCCTGACGAAGTCCGGCACCAATCAACTCGCCGGGAGCGCCTTCGAGTTCCACCGCAACGAGGCGATGGACGCGCGCAACTTCTTCGACGCCGGCGACAAGCCGGATTTCCACCGCAATCAGTTCGGCGGAACGATGGGCGGCCCCATCTCGCCCAACCGGGCGTTCTTCTTCTTCGGCTACGAATCGCTGATCGAGCGGCTCGGGCGCACGATTTCCACGGTGGTGCCCGACGATAACGCGCGGCTCGGCATGCTGCCGTCCGGAACGATTCCGGTCGACGCGGCGGTGGCGCCGTACCTCGCGGAGTTCCCGCGAGCCAACGGCCCCTCGCTCGGACAGGGGCTGGCGGTCCACAACTTCCCCTTCAGCCAGACCCTCGACGAGCACTTCGGGCAGGCGCGCATCGACGTCAACCTCGCAGGCGGCCGGCGTCAGCTCTTCGCACGGTATACCCTCGACGACACCAACCAGTTCCTGCCGACGGACTACCCGCAGTTCCCGCGCGAGTTCCTGTCGCGAAATCAGTTCTTCACGACCGAATATCGCCACATCTTCTCGCCGAGCACGTTGAGTACCGCCCGGCTCGGCTTCAGCCGGACTCGCATCGGCCAGAACGTCGAGGCCAACACGACGCGGCCGCTCCAGCCGTTCGTGCCGGGCCGGGGGATCATGGGCGCCATCGACATCGGCGGCCTGCGGCGGTT
>Ga0268386_10003613_pt1 | contig 11299 bp, 9 predicted proteins | sample RVTome_15_FD_200260 | JGI IMG/M metagenome (GOLD analysis project Ga0268386, IMG submission 200260) | Soil microbial communities from uranium-contaminated site in the Upper Colorado River Basin, Wyoming, United States - RVT150D86... ... | reverse complement strand
CTACTCGCGCGTGTTCGCCACCAACGTCACCATCTGCGGCTCGGTGCAGGCGATCCTGATCCCGCCCAGCCACAACGCCGTCATCTACTCGCTCGCGGTCGGCGGCAGCGTCTCGATCGCGCATCTGTTCGTGGCCGGCGTCATTCCGGGCCTGCTGCTCGGGCTCACGCTGATCACGCTCTGCCTGGTGATCGCGCGCCGGGAGAACTACGGCAGGGGGGAGGTCGTGCCGTTGCGGGCGGCGCTCAAGATCGCCGCCGACGCGATCTGGGGGCTGATGACCATGGTGATCATCCTCGGCGGCATTCTGGGCGGCGTCTTCACCGCCACCGAATCCGCCTCGATCGCCTGCGTCTACGCCTTCCTGGTCACCATGCTGGTCTACCGCGACTACAAGTGGCGCGAGCTCCATCTCCTGGTGCATCGGGTCGTGAAGACGGTGGGCATGGTGATGATCCTGATCGCCTTCGCCTCCTCCTTCGGCTACATCATGGCGCTGATGCAGCTGCCGGCCCGGGTGACCGGGTTCTTTCTCACCGTCTCCGACAACAAGTACGTCATCCTGCTGCTGATCAATTTTCTGCTGCTCGGCCTCGGCACGCTGATGGACCTGGCGCCCCTGCTCCTGATCTGCGCGCCGATCCTCCTGCCCGTGGTGATGCAGTTCGGCGTCGACCCGATCCACTTCGGCATGATCATGCTGGTCAATCTCGGCATGGGCCTGGTGACGCCGCCGGTCGGCTCGGTGCTGTTCGTCGGCTGCGCCGTGGGCAAGGTCACGATCGAGCAGGTCGCGCGCACCATCTGGCCGTTCTATCTGGCGATGCTCGTGGTGCTGGGCCTAGTCACCTACATCCCGGCGCTGTCGCTCTGGCTGCCGAGCTTCATCACCTTCTGATGTCGGCGTCACGAAGCCCTGGCCGTCGCGGGCGCGATCGCGCGGGCTGGCCGGGCGACCGCGCGCCCCAATGAAAGGGCGGGGTTGGCCGGGCGGCCGCGCGCCCCAATGAAAGGGCGGGGTTGGCCGGGCGGCCGCGTGCCCCAAAGACAGGGCGGCTGTCAGGGCGGCGCCTGGGCCGAGGGCGCTGCCCGCCGCTCGAGCCGGCCTCCGAGACGGAAGCCGGCGAGACGGCGCAGGCGCTTGGGGTCCTCCATGGTCAGGTGAAACACCACGGCGGCGAGGAACACCAAGCCGACCACGAGCCGGGTCCAGTAGCCGCCGAGCCCGCTCGCGACGATCCCGGCCTCGATGCAGCCGACGATGTACGAGCCGAGCAGGGTGCCGATCACGCTGCCCTTGCCGCCGGTGATCGCGGTGCCGCCGATGAACACCGCGGCCATCACGATCAAAAGGAAGCCCGTCCCCTGGGTGGTGTAGAAGTTGCGGTTCTCCAGGGTGACGAGCACCCCGGCAATCGCGCCGAGCGCGCCCATCAGGGTGAACAGCTTGATCTTCTCGCGCTCGACGTTAACCCCGACCACCCGCGCGACGTTCTGGTTGTCGCCGATGAACAGGAGATGCTCGCCGAAGCGGTGCCGGTTGAGGATCAGCCAGATCACGCCGGCGATCGCGAGGCCCCAGATCGCCTGCACCGGCACCGGCCCGATCCGCCCGGTCAGGACCGCGTGCACCGAATACTGGTCGATCCCGCGCAGGCTGTACTGCTGGCCGCTGCCGACGATCAGCGACACCCCCTCGAATACGAACAGCATCGCGAGCGTGGCGATGATCGAGGGGATCCCGATCACCGCGACCAGGACGCCGTTCAGAAAGCCGATCGCGGCGCCGACCGCGACCGCAGCGAGGACGAACAGCCAGGGCAAGAGGTTGCGCGCCTCGCCGGGCTCGATGATCAGGTCGTCCCCGGCATCCATCGGAAACGCGACGAACTTGGTCAGCATCGCAAAGGTGATGCCCGACATCTTGACCACCGAGGGGAACGACAGGTCGATCTCGCCCGCCGCGATCACCAGGGTGAGGCCGAGCCCGAGGATCAAGGGCGGCGGCACCGTCGCGAGGAACGACATGTAGATGCGCGGCCCGAGGAAGCTCGCCGGCGCCGTGATCATGAAGATGCCGACGATCACCAGGAGCACGATCAGGATCGGCAGACCCTCGATCTCGCCCCAGTGGCGGCGGCGCTTCGGCTCAGCCACCGGCGTGCTCCCGCTCCTCCTGCAGCTCGAGCAGGTGCCGGGTCAGCCCACCGAGCGTCAGCTCGCCCCTCTTGAGCACGCTCACGACCTCGCCGCGGTCGAGGACCACGAGGCGGTCGGCGAGCTCGTGGACGTGGGCGAGGTTGTGCTCGATGTAGATGCAGGCGCGGCCCGACTCCTTGATCCGGCGCACGAAGTCGAGCACCTTCTGGACCTCCTTCAGCGCCAGCGCCACGGTCGGCTCGTCGAGGATGATCAGGTCGGCATCGAAGTACATCGCGCGGCCGATCGCGATGCCCTGGCGCTCGCCGCCGGACAAATCGCCCACGGTCGAGTCGGCGTCGAGCCCGGCGCCGCGAAACCCGATCTGCTCGAGCAGGAGCTCGTTCGCCAGCGCCTTCTGGCGCCGGACGTCGATGAAGCCGAAGCGGTTGGTGATCTGGCGGCCGACGAACAGGTTGCGCCAGAGCGGCTGCTTGTCGGCGAGCGACTTCTCCTGGTGCACCGCCTCGATCCGCAGATCGTGCGCGCGCCGCACCGAGTAGCGCTCGGGGTCGACCGGCTGGTCGCGGATGTACAGCCGTCCGGAGGTCGGCCTGAGCACGCCGGTCACGATCTTGATCAGGGTCGACTTGCCGGCGCCGTTGTCGCCGATCAGGCCGACGATCTCGCCCGCGCCGACCTCGAAGTCGACGTTCCTGAGCGCGACCACGTTGCCGAACGCCATGTGGACGCTCTCCATCCGCACCGCATGGACATAGTCGCGCGCGCTCACGTGGCTCCCCCTGGCCGATCGGACGATGGTGGTTCGGACGGCGAGATCAACGCTCCGGCGCCGGCTGCCATGGATCGTACAGCAAGGGCCCGAGCCGACAAGGGGATGGCTCCAAGGGGATTGTGCTTTCGGCTTGGCGCTCCAGACCAGCAGGATCGACCGGTTCGAGTGGCCGGACGAGTCTTCGCCAGCACCGCGGGAGCCTCGATGGCGCTTGGCGCTGCGATCCTTCGGCTCTTCCATGCTCTTGCTGTACTTAGGCCAAGCCCGGTCCCAGGGGTAACCGGTGCGGTGGGGCAGGGTTCCTAGCCGCCGAGGTTGGACTTGCGTGGGGCGGATCAACTGTTCGTTGACATCAAGCCATTGGGGTAGTTAGTGACGGTTGTGATCAACTGACAGATGATGAAACGGCATGCGAACGCCCGTGATTTCGGCGGCGGGCCTTATGCTCGTGGGATGCGCCGGCGGCGCACCGGCTACGCCCGACAACCTGACGGTCGGACAGATCCGGCAGGTTTGCGATGCGTTCGAGGGTCTGGACGAGCAGCGGACGATCGACGAGCCGAGCGCGATGGTCGTGAGGTATGGACGCGAGCACGGCATCTGCCCCCCAGGGGAGCAGCATCTTGTCCGAGTGCATCAGCGCATGTTCATGTCTGTGACCGCGTCCGAGGCACAGCTCGCATGCGACGTGGCACCCTGGATCGAGAGCGACCGAGTGAATATCAGTTATCTCATCGCCGAGCCGTTCCGGGCATTAGCCCGTGAGAGCGCAGATCAGGGGCTTTGCGACTCGGGACAACCCGTGCAGTGGAGCGCCGTGGAGACGGCGTGCCAACGCATCGCCCGCGGTACTCCGCCCTCTTTCGAGGATACGCTGTTAGGGCTGGCCGGAGTCGCCAGCGGCCGATGTGATGACTGGGGCCAAAGTAATTGGGGCTCTGGATACGACCCCAACGAGTACGAGGCGATGCTCGCCGGGCAGGAGTGTTTCACGCCAGCGATTCCTGGGGGCCGTGCGGTCTGCGGCCCGCTGACGCTGCCGCGCGAGGAACTGGTGCTCGCGACCTGCGAGAGGAGTAGCGCGGGCGCATGCCGAGGGCCGGACCGTTGACGAGGATAGCGAGCTGCTGGCGCGGCAGGGCGGACAGGCCGGCGTCTGCAGCTGAGCGCTCAAGTCGCGAAGCAGGCCTCGACCAAAGATGTGAGCACACTGCCGCCTGTTGCGGCGTTTCCAGACCTCGAGTCGCACCACGCAATCCATGCGCTGCGGAAGCTCGGTCATGGCTTGGCCCGCTCGTGCAACAGGCGCCGGGCGGCCTCGGCGAGGAAGCCGGAGCGGGTGAAGCCCTGCTCGGCCGCCGCGCGATCGACGGCGCCGGCCAGGGCTTCGTCCATGGTGATCGAGAGCCGCACGGCGCGGCCGGGTAGCTCGACGCGGACCAAGGTCCGCAGCGCGATCTCGCCCAGGCCTTCGAGCCAGTCCGGCAGGGGCGCGTCGATCGGGCTCGGCTCGGGGATCGGATCGCCGTCCTCGACCATCAGCTCGATATGTGCGGCCAAAGCATCGTGGCCGCGCTCGATCGCGTGTTCGATACTGGCGCCGACGCTCACGCAGCCGGCAAAGTCGGGGAACGTGATGCCATAGTTGGTCGCACCACGTTCGACCACGGCCGGAAAATAGCGCGCTGCCATCGTCATCGTCTCCGTCGCCCACGCAGGTCGACGCCGCTTTGGCGCTCGATGCTGACCACGACCTGGATGGGCAGATCCTTGACCGGGTGCGGGACGGTCACTTTGCCGCTCTTGGTAGGGTGCCGGAACTGGTGATGGTCGCCCGCGACGCGGACCAGAAACCAGCCGTCAGCCTCGATCGCCTTGATGGCTTCCCGGCTGCTCACCGTCCGCCTCATGCGCATAAAGTATGCATAGGCAGCGCTCGATGCAACACTCGTGCCCGCCGAGCCGAGTGGGGTCCCCTCATGCCACAGGCTGGAGCTTGGGTATTTTTGTCATTGCGGTACCCGAACGCGCGAAGCAATCCAGGGAATGCGACTGGATCGCCACGACCGCTTCGCAGTCCGGCGATGACGGGGAGGATGGAGCGCGACCGTCTGATTCCGGGCATAAGTGTGGGAGCCATGACGCGTCCAGGCGCCGGAGCGGCACACAGGCCCGCATCGTCGCCTGCGCCTATGATTTCCGCCCGAGGGCGATTAACAAGGGCCAGTAGAAGCATCCGGCAAGAGGGAGGCGGGCGTGGCCGAGGAGGTCGGCTTCAGCGGTGTCTATCCGATGCTCTACGCGTTCTTCGATGCGCGCGGGCGGCTCGATCGCGGGGCGATGCGGGCGCAGGTCGAGTACTGCGTCGCGAACGAGGCCCATGGCATCGCCGCGCTCGGGCTCGGCACCGAGGTGAGCAAGCTCCGCCCCGAAGAGCGCCGCGCGGTCATGGAGTGGGCGGCGGCGGACCTGGCCGGACGCCTGCCGCTCGCGATCACCGTGTTCGGGGCCACGCCCGCGGCGCAGATCGCCTTCGTCCGCGCCGCTGCCGAGCGCGGCGCCGACTGGGTGATCCTGCAGCCGCCCCAGACCGGGGAGACGATCACCGAGGACCAGCTCGTGGACTTCTTCGGCGCCGTGGCAGACGCCGCGCCGGTGCCGGTCGCGATCCAGAACGCGCCGCAGTACATCGGCGTCGGGTTGTCCGGCGCCGGCCTCGACCGCCTGAGCCGCGACCACCCGAACGTGCGCCTGCTCAAGGCCGAGGGCTCGGCAGTGGAGACCCGCGCCCTGATCGAGCTGACCGAGGGTCGGATGGAAGTGTTCCAGGGGCGCGGCGGCATGGAGTTCATCGACGTCATGCGCGCCGGCTGCGTCGGCATGATCCCCTCGGTCGAGTCCTGCCGCCTCCAGGCGCGCATCTTCGAGCTGATGCGGACCGGCCGCGCCGAGGACGAGGCCGAGCGTCTGTACGCCGAGCTGGCGCCCCTGATCATGTTCCTGATGCAGTCGGTCGATCAGTTCCTGTGCTACGGCAAGCGCCTGACCGCCCAGCGCCTCGGCATCGCCGCGGTCCACGACCGCCAGCCCGCCCAGACGCCGACCGCCTTCGGCCTCGCCTGTCTCGCCCGCCACGCCGCCGTCCTCGACCGGCTGCCTTAAGGTTCGTTTGGTATCGCGACGCATGAGGCCGTGCATCCTACCTCGGAGGCGATGGTGCGGCTGGTGCTGACGGCGGGCACCGGTCGGGTTCGTCTCGTCGTGCGCGCGCCGACCCTGTCGGGGGCTGGTGGGTTGCATCAGTGGGCGTCGCCGGTTTCGGATTCGCCACGATTTCCTCCGGCCTCTGGTTCGATCGGATTCCCGTGCGGCCCCGCCTCCCGATCTGGCGCGAACTCGATGGTCCATTGAGCGTCGTCTGACTAAGCGCCGAAATCGGTAGCAAGGAAAGGTCCATGTTTTATGTTACCGAGGGTGCGCTGTAACATCCTCAGTTCCGCTGTACGTGGGCTTTTCGCCGTAGAATTGCGTATCCGGCGTGAATAAAAAGCGATGAAGTCTGCTGCCTGTAGCGCTACATACTCCTTTTTGTCTTTGAAGGTCAGTGTTCCAAACCTCTCTGGCTCCATCTTCTTAATAGTATTGAATCGGTGTAGCACATCCTGATTGTTCGCGTGTCCACGTTCGACGACGAAAGATAGATCAACGCCTGGAACTTCCGCTACATCTTGGAAGCCTTCATCTTTTACAATACGATCGAGAACACCGCGAAAACACATGCTCATGGCGGAGGTTTCCTGTTTTAAGCCGTATTCTTTCTTAGCTTCATGAAAGCGGCTCTTGAGAACCGAGAACTCAATGGCAAACCCCGTGTAGCGCTCTGCTATCCGAAAAAGCGCATTCGCGAAGTCTGCCGTCTCAGCGCTGTTCCACCCGTCGAACTCGCCACGCCTGTGATGCAACTCCACGGTGTGGAGATAGCGGATTCCGACTTGATCAAAGAGCGCGCGGGCTCGAGGTTCGAATTCCAGCCAGCCACCCTCGGTACCAACGAGCCCTGCCAGCGTGATGACAGGTTCGTTAGCCTCGCCGCTGTCGTCGAGGTAGCACACTAACACCGAATGTCATCGCATTCGCGGGCTGAGCACCATAAAGGGCTGGCGACATCCCGCAATATGAGCTGATTTCAAAGCCGCTCATATCACGATTCCCGCCTATCAGGATGGGAAAGAGATACTGCGCTCAATTTCCAAGGATGGTGAGGCTGCCGTTGTCAAGGATCCCGTCGGTAGAGCTGCCGGACGGCAGTCTTCGACCCGTGAGCGGGCGCTGACAGCCTGGCACGCGCATGGCTGGCGAAAAGCCGGCGGCGTCGCTACAACAGCCGGAAGGTCAGCCGAGCGGGGAAGCGGTCATGCTGCGGGTGTGGGGACGCAACAACTCGATCAACGTCCAGAAGGTGATGTGGGCCGTCGGCGAGCTCGGTCTCGCGCACGAGCGGATCGACGCGGGCGGCGCGTTTGGCGGGCTGGACACGCCCGAGTACGGCAGGCTCAACCCCAACCGCCGGGTGCCGACGGTCGAGGACGGCGACGTCGTGGTCTGGGAATCGAACGCCTGCGTCCGCTACCTCGCGGCGCGCTACGGCGCGGGGACCTTGTGGCCCGAGGACCCCGGGCGGCGCGCCCGCGCCGACATGTGGATGGACTGGCAGGGCTCGACGCTCCTGCCCGACATGACCGTGGTGTTCTGGGGGCTGATCCGCACCCCCGAGGCCGAGCGCGACCACGCCAAGATCGCGGCTGCCGTCGAGCGCCTCGGCACGACCTGGCGGATCCTCGACGAGCATCTCGCGTCGCGGCGCTTCGTCGCCGGCGAGGCGCTGACCATCGGCGACATCCCGGTCGGCGCCGGCTGCTACCGCTACTACGGCCTGCCGATCGAGCGGCCGGCCCTGCCCAATCTCGAGGCCTGGTACGGGCGCCTGAAGGAGCGGGCGCCGTTTCACGAGCACGTCATGCTGCCGCTCACCTGAGGAGAACGCCATGCGCTATCGACCGTTCGGCAGGACCGGCCTCGAGGTCTCGGAGCTGGTGTTCGGCGGCGGCTGGGTCGGCGGCATCCTGATCCACCAGGACGATGCGACCAGGCGCGCCGCGATCGCGCGCGCGCTCGAGGCCGGGATCAACTGGATCGACACCGCACCCTCCTATGGTGACGGCCAATCGGAGCGGGCGCTCGGCTGGCTGCTCGAGGACGTGGCGGACAAGCCGTACCTCTCGACCAAGGTGCGCCTCGATCTCGGCCGCCTCGACGACATCGCCGGCCAGGTGGCGCGCAGCCTGGAGCAGAGCCTCGAGCGGCTGCGCTGCGACTCGGTGGAGTTGTTCCAGCTCCACAACCCGATCGGGCCGCAGACCGCGGGCGAGCGGATCGGGATCGATCAGGTGCTCGGCGAGGACGGGGTGGCCGATGCCTTCGATCGCGCACGCGAGCAGGGCCTCACCCGCTTCACCGGCATCACCGCGCTCGGCGAGACCGGGGCGCTGCGGCGGGTGATCGCGAGCGGCCGGTTCGATTCGGCGCAGGTCTACTACAACATGCTCAATCCGAGCGCCGGCCAGGACATGCCGCCCGCCTGGCGGGGCCACGACTTCCGCGGCCTGATCGCGACCTGCAAGGAGCACGGCGTCGCGGTCATGAACATCCGCGTGCTCGCCGCCGGCGTGCTCGCGACCGACGTCCGCCACGGCCGCGAGGCCGTGATCATGCCCGAGGCGAACCTGCCGGCCGAGGAGCGGCGCGCGCAGGCGGTCGTGCGCGAGCTCGGCGAGCGCTACGGCAGTCGCGCCCAGAGCGCGATCCGCTTCGCGCTGGCCAATCCCGACATCGCCTGCGTCGTGGTCGGCCTCGCCGAGCTCGGCCATCTCGAGGCAGCGCTGGCGGCGGCCGAGATGGGCCCGCTGCCCGCGGACGCGCTCGCCGCGCTGCGCGAGGTCTACGCCCGCGGCTTCGCCGAAGCGTGATCCGGTTTGGCGCCTGGCGCGTTTTGCCTCGGTTGCGCCGGGCGCTTTTTACCCTAGTAATGAAAGCACGTGCCGTGGCGCGCCCGAACCGGTCGGCGCCGCGGCGATCGCCGAGGTATCAGGGAGGGTCAGCATGCGCAGAGCAGCCGGATGGCTTTTCGGGACGATGCTCGTCGTTCAGATGGGATCGGCGGGCGCGGCCGAGAAGCCGGACGAGATCGTCATCGGGATCAACACCTTCCAGTCGGGGCCGGCTTCGGTGTTCGGCGAGCCGGCCCAAGCCGCCGCCGAGATGATGATCGAGGACCTGAACGAGCAGGGCGGCATCGGCGGCGTCCCGGTCCGCGCGATCTTCGTCGACGAGGGCGCGGGCGGCGAGCACGTGGTCTCCGAGTACCGCCGCCTGGTGCAGGACGAGGGCGTCGACGCCATGCTCGCCTCGATCTCGAGCGGCAACTGCAATCAGGTCGCGCCCCTCGCCGAAGACCTCCAGGTTCTCAACATCATGTGGGACTGCGGCACGCAGCGGATCTTCGAGGAGGACGACTACCGCTACGTGTTCCGCACCCAGGCGAACGCCACGCCGGAGATGGTCGCGACCGCGCTGTACCTGCTCAAGACCAAGCCGGACTTCCGGACCATCGCGGTGATCAACCAGGACTACGCCTGGGGGCGGGACTCCTGGAACATCTTCTCCGCGACCCTGAAGGCGCTGAAGCCCGACGTCGAGGTCGTGGCCGAGCTGTTCCCGAAGTTCGGCGCCCCCGACTACTCGACCGAGGTCACGCGTCTGTCGGCGTTGCGCCCCGACGTGGTGTTCTCGACCTCGTGGGGCGGCGATCTCGACACCCTGGTGCGCCAGTCCGCCCAGCGCGGGTTGATGGCGCAGAGCACCTTCGTGCTGCCGTTGGCCGAGAGCTCGCTGCAGCGGCTCGGCAAAGACCTGCCCGAGGGAGTGATCATCGGCGGTCGGGGCGACCACTACTTCCTGCACCCCGAGTACAAGGACGATCCGGATTTCCAGGCATTCATGCAGGAGTTCAAGGACCGGACCGGCGCCTGGCCGATCTATCCGGTGTTCCACATGGCCCAGGCCCTGAACGCGCTCGAGGCGGCTTACGCGAAGGCGATCGAGGCGGCCGGCGGCGAGTGGCCGGACACCGAGGCCGTGGTCGACGCCATGGAGGGGCTCGAGTTCCGCGGCCTGTCGCGCCCGATCACGATCCGCGAGGACCATCAGGGCCTCGAGGATCAGATGCTCGGCACCTCGCGCCACGTCGACGACTACGACTTCGCGGTGTTTGACGACATGATGATCTTCCCGGCGGAGGCGATCACCACGCCGGTCGGCCAGATTTCCGAGGAGTGGGTGCAGACCCTGTCCCCGGACATGGTCGACATGGAGGTGAAGACGTACCAGCACGGCTCGTAAGGCCGGGCGCGCCTTGCGACCATGTCCGGGCAGCTGATTCTGCTCGCCTGCCTGGATGGCGTCGCGTACGCGGCGCTGGTGTTCATGGTCGCGGTCGGGCTCACCCTGATCTTCGGGGTGCTCCGGATCCTGAACGTCGCCCACGGCAGCTTCTATGCCGTGGGCGCCTACACCGCCGCCAGTCTCGGGCTCGGGATCGCGGCCGCGGGACTGAGCCCGTGGCTCGCCTTCCCGGCCCTGGTGATCAGCGCCGCGCTGGTCGGGGGCACGCTCGGCATGCTGATCGAACGGGCCCTGCTGCAGCGGATCTACGCCAAGGAGCAGGTGCTGCAGTTGCTGGTGACCTTCGCCGTGTTCATGATCCTCGAGGACGTGCAGCGCCTGGTCTGGGGCGTGCAGCCGTATTTCGTCGACACGCCGCTCGCCCTGCTCGGCACGCTCGAGGTCGGCGGCGTCTACTACACGCGCTATCAGCTGCTCCTGTTGCCGGCGGCGGCGGTGAGCGTGCTCCTCGGTCTGCGCTGGTTCCTCCGGCGCACCCTTCGGGGCCGGCTGATCATGGCGGTCACCGAGGATCCCGAGATGGCCATGGCGGTCGGCATCGACGCCAATCGGGTGTACTTGACGACCTTCGTGATCGGCGCCTTCTTCGCCGCGCTCGGCGGCGCGCTCGCTTCCCCCACCACCTCGCTCCTTCCGGGCATGGGCGCCGACATGATCGTGCTGTCGTTCGCCGTGGTCGCGACCGCCGGCCTCGGGCAGGTCGAAGGCGCCGCGCTCGCGGCGCTGATGATCGGCCTCGGCCGCTCCCTTGCGGTCTATCTCATGCCCGAGGTCGAGGTTCTGGTGCCGTATCTGATCATGGTCGTGGTGCTCCTGGTGCGACCGCAGGGTCTGTTCGGCGTG
>Ga0268386_10003612_pt1 | contig 11300 bp, 10 predicted proteins | sample RVTome_15_FD_200260 | JGI IMG/M metagenome (GOLD analysis project Ga0268386, IMG submission 200260) | Soil microbial communities from uranium-contaminated site in the Upper Colorado River Basin, Wyoming, United States - RVT150D86... ... | reverse complement strand
ATGGACGAAAAAACCAAAAGATACGTCGATTCGATTTGGCAGAAGCTCGGAATATGAATTTTAGATTTTCGATTTTAGATTTTAGATTCCGGGCTCAATCCAAAATCCAAAATCTAAAATCCAAAATTCTGAATTACGCCAGTCTTATCCGCTTCAGCCACACGGTTTTCGCGTTGCCGTTCGCCTTTGCGTCGCTGGCACTCGCCTGGCCCAACCATCCGGTAACCCCGCGAATTTTCCTATGGGTGCTCATCGCTATGATCGGCGCGCGCAGCGCCGCGATGGGCTTCAACCGGCTGGCGGACCGCAGGTATGACGCGCTGAATCCGCGCACTCAAAATTGGGAATTGCCCCGCGGCGCCGTGAAGGTCTGGGAAGCGGCGATATTAACCACGGCAGCTTCGCTGGTTTTTATTTACGCGGCGTATCAATTGAACCCGATCTGTTTTGCCCTTTCCCCTGTCGCCCTGGCGATCGTCTTTTCTTATTCCCTGACCAAACGCTTTACCTGGGCGTCGCATTTATTTTTGGGGCTCGCCCTTTCCATCGCCCCGATCGGCGCGTGGCTCGCTGTCGCCCAACCGCCCATCGCTATCGATGAGCTCGCGACGCCGTTATTTCTCGGATTGGCCGTTCTTTTCTGGCTGGCCGGCTTCGACGTAATCTATTCGCTGCAAGACCGCGAATTCGACGTAAGGCAAGGGCTCTACTCGATTCCCGTCCGCTTCGGTGTAGCGGGAGCGCTTCGACTTTCGGGCTTCTTTCACGTTTGCACCGTTGTTGCGCTGGCGCTGGTGGGAGCGACGGCGCAGATGGGGGTTATCTACTGGCTCGGCTTTGCCGCCGTGTCGGCGATTCTCTTTTGGGAACATCGGATCGTAAAGCCCAACGATCTTTCGCGCATCAATCGCGCGTTTTTCGATTTCAACGCCTACGTCAGCATCGGCTATTTTCTCACCACGGCGGGCGACATCGTCATCAGAAACAGCTTCGGGGCCGCGGGATGAGCGGCGGACTGCTCCTTACGATTTTTGCCCTGGCTGCGGTAGCGGGATTTGGCGCTGGTTTTATCGGCCTGGGCGGCGGGTTGCTGCTTTTTCCCCTGCTGCTTTACTTGCCGCCCGTTCTGGGCCTGGAAGCCATCGATGCTAAGACCGCGGCAGCTTTGGTCGTCTCACAAGTATTTTTCTCCGGGCTGATCGGCGGCTTTGCCCATTGGCGCCGGGGGCGAGTGCACAAGAAACTCACCTTGATCGGGGCGGTTGCATCCGGCGCCGGCGCATTTTTTGGCGGCATCGCCTCGAAATGGGTGTCTGAATGGTTCTTGCTGTTGCTCTTTGGCGTTATCACGCTGGTCGCCGGCGCGATAATGTTTTTGCACGGACCCTCTGCCGAAAAGGAACAAGCGCCGATTGAGACGCTGTCGGTTCCGCGGCTCGGCCTTACAGCGATTTCGATTTGTGTCGGCGTCGTCGTGGGGCTGCTGGGAGCCGGCAACTTTCTTTTCGTCCCGCTGCTGATTTACGTGCTCAAAATACCGACTCGCGTTACCATCGGCAGCGCACTGGCGATCCATGTGCTAAACGGTGTTGCGGGCTTTACTGGCAAATTAATCACCGGGCAGATACCCTTCTTAATGACCATTGCAACCCTTATGGGCGCCGGTCTAGGTGCGGTAGCCGGTGAAAAGTGCCACAGCCTGGTGTCCCCGAGGGTTTTGCGCTTCGCCTACGCCGGCATCGTCGCCATCGTGGCTTTACGTATCTGGACGACAATCCTGAACTCTTGAACCGGCGCAGAACTTTTGCTCAGGCGTAGCTTTTTATTGATCAAGCGACTGACCCTCATCCGGAGCGTTTGTTCGACGCCGTGATTTCAGAATTCGCACGGCCTCCTGATAATGCTCGGCCGCTTCTTCTCTTTCTCCCCGCTCTGCAAGAGCCTGGCCCAGACTCTCATGGGCTTCGGCGTAATCCGGATCGATCTCGAGGGCACGGCGGAAATAGTCCATCGCCCGAGTCATCTCTCCCTGAGCCGCCAGAACTCTGCCCAGGGCGTGGAGAGCCGGCGGGTAATCCGGATTGATACTCAGGCTTTCTTTGAGGCTCTCGGTTCCCTCCCAAAGGCGGCCTAGCTTGATCTGAATGAGCGCCACATTAAAGAAAGTATCCGCGCGCGCCAAACCAAGGTCCAAGGCCCTGCGATAGTGCCGAACCGCGCCTTCCAGATCTCCCTGTTGTGCCAGGACAGTGCCAAGGCCATGATAGGACTCCGCGTGAGAAGAGTTGATTCTAACGGCTTCGCGAAGGTGATAAGCCGCCTTCTTGAAATCACCCTTTTTGGCCAAGAGATTACCCAGATTGAAATGGGCGACGCCGTAGTCCGGCTGCGTTGCCAAAGCCTGCTCGTAGCTTTCCCTGGCCGCGTCGAATTTCCGTTCTTTGGCGAATGCATTGCCAAGGTTATTGTAGCCTGCGGAAGAAGGCCCCGTCTTGCCCGTGATCGGCCAATGGACTACGGCGCCGACCCCAATGACCACCGCGACAGCCGCGCCAATTCGACGAGCAAATCGCGCGCGATACAAGGCAATGATCTCCACGACACCGGCTCCCGCCAGGATCGCCAGCGGCGGAATTAGAGGCAAGCGGTAGCGTCCAAAGACGTAAAATAGAGCGACGCTGGCTGCCATGCTCAGTAAAAAACCATAGAGCACCCAAATTTTGCGCCATTGCCTCCAGGTCAAGAAACAGCCCATGGCTGCCAAGGGGGCCAACAAGCCAAAATGGCTGAATGTCGCCAATCCCTTTAGCACGGGGGCCCAGCGTTGGTACAAGTAGAAATCGTCCGCGTCTTCCAACTCGCGCACGTTCCACACCATGAGCCATTTTTTTATTGTCAGCCCCAGCCATTCAAGCGGATGGTTGCTTATGTATTCGCCGGCCCGGCCCAACCAATAGCGAGAGACCTCGCCCGGCGAAAGATTTCTGCCAAGCGCCTGTTCCGCGATTTGGGTCGCGTCTTGCCGTTCGAACTTCGGGTCGCCATGGCCCTGCCGCAACGGGGCGTAGGACCCATCCGCGTTGGGATTGTTGCCGATAAAAAAATTCGGCCCCAGTTGCGAAGTGGTCAAGGTTGATTCGCCGCCGATTTTAAAATTCCGCAAACCCACGGGAAGGAGAATCGACATTACACCGGCCATGAAAAACAGCCCCCAGCGCAGACGCATGCGCGGCGGGCTCTCGACGAAGTAGAACCAGATCCAAATGGCGATAACCAATACCCAGACGAGCGCATTCTCGCGGGAAAGCCCCAAAAGCCCCAGCACCGCCCCCATTGCCGCCCAGCGACCCGCATCGGGTTTTCGCGCCGCTCTGCCCACGAGCAAGAGCAGCAGACTGATCAAAAAGATATCGAGCACGGTTTTCTGGATCAGCGCGTCAAAAAAGATCGCCGGCGCGTAAAGCGCCAGCAGAAAACCCGCAGCAATGCCCGCGCCGCGGGAAAAGAAAGACTTGCCCGCCCAATATAAAAACACGCAGGAAACAGCGCCCAAGATGACTTGCACGATGCGAATCGACCATAGATCGCGGCCCATAATAAACTGCAGCATCCCCAGAAAATAGGGATAGAGAGGAGCTTGATAGAAGACTTCCCGGCCCCACCAGTCGCCCCCGGCGATTCCCTGAGCCCATTCGTCATAGCTGCGCCCGTCCGCGGCGAGATGATAAAAGAGAGGGATATTTTCAATCTGAAACAGGTATAGCAGGCGAAAGGCTAAAGCGACGAGAAAAATGATAACGGGCGCGAAGATCTCTGAGCGCCGGGTTACTGAGGAGTTCATACTCAACGTTGTGTCCGTTCGTGACTGCCTCAAAGCACGGCTCAAAACGTCTTGAACGATTTGAACTTTTTGAACGATTTGAACGCTTTAATTTATGCAGTTGCCGTCTTGTCTTCGGTTACCAGCGCTTTGTAATGCCGCGCGATGCCGACGACGAAAAACAACGACAGGCTAACCAACACGATGTTGACCGCGGCAAAGGCATCGATATCGAAAGCCAATCGCGCGCCGATGATGACCACCACTGTAGAGAGGACATCTCCCATGCGGACAAAAAACGTATCGATGGCGGCCTTCGCTTTGTATTTCGCCTCGCGGCTGGTGGGAAGAAACAGGGCCTGGCGGCATGTGTTCTGGACCGAATAGTCGACGCTGTTCTCGAGAATCTTGGCAATCATGATGTAATTCAAAAGAGGCATAAATATCATCAGAGAATAACCGCCAAGCGCGATAACCGGCAGGAGAAAGAGGGCAGTGGCCACGCCCAGGTACTTCATTATGCGCGAGACAAGAAAAAGCTGCACCAGGGCGGTAACAAGATTCACCCAGAAAAAAAAGTTCGCATAGAATTCACCGATAAAAGCCTGCGTTAGCTTGTTTCGCTCTCCCTCGGCAATTTCAAATGCTGCGCCCGCGGCTTGTGCCTTGGACGCTTCCGCCGACGCCGCCTCCCGCGCCCTTTGCGTCACTGTACGCCCCAGAATAAACTCCCCCGTCGTGTTCACCAGATTCAGCATGACCAGAAGCAAGGCAATCAAGAGAAGATAGCGCTGGCCGATGACCAATTCGAACCCTCCCTCTTTACCCAGCGGCTTCTCGGCTTCTTGTTTTTTTATCGCGGGCGCGATGCTGTGGCGCTTTTCCCAAGCGTTCACGATATTGATAATAACGATGTAAACGCCCAGCAGAGCGGCGGCGACCAACATCAGCGGGTACGCCCCCAGCGGCTTAAACAACCATCCGGCGATCGTGGGTCCGACGATGGCTCCCAGTGAACCTCCAAAAGCGACGATGGCGAAAAGACGCTTGCCTTGCTCCTGGGTGTAAATATCGTTGGCGAAGGACCAGAATTGCGCGATGACGAAAAGGTTAAAAACCCCCACCCAGAGAAAAAAAACCACGCCCAGCGGCACTTCATACTGCGCCAAGATGTAAAACGCGATTAAGTTGGACATGAAAAATAGGATGGTCCAAGTGATCAGCTTGGTCCGGTTGACTTTGCTCGCCAGAAATCCATAGGCCGGCACGAACAAGAACAGCAAGAACGCCTGGCCCGCCGCGGCATAGCTCTTAATTTCGGCGCCGCCAGAGGCAAGGATAAGCGGTTCGCGGACTGTTTTGATGATTAGATAAGCGGTGAGCAGGAGGAATACATTGAGCATCAAAAGCATTGCCGTCAGGCCCTCTCCTCCGTGCACCTCCGCAAAAATCTTTAAAAAGCGCTCCAGAAGATTTCGCTCTTGGAACGATGGGGCTTCGCCGCCGGAAAAACCGGATACGTTTCTGGCCATGGATTTTTTCCGCTCGACGTTTAGGGAGTAGAATCTTTTCTAACCTTGCGCTGCTTCGCCTTGTTCGGTTTACCCTTAATTCTGGTAACGGCGTTGAGCGTCTTTGCCATTCCCCGAGCCAACAGATCAGTGATCTCCTGTAAAGGAAGCTCCCTTAAACGCTCGATAGACGGTTTCCGAGATGCCTCCTCTTTCGCCACGTTTGCCTTTTTCATAAGCATTCTCCAGCGCCGCCGTGAGTTTGGCCCGTAAACCTTGGGGCGTGTACTTGTTTGAAATACGCTTCAAAAAATCCAGATCCACGACCGCGGCGTTTCCTCTCCCGCGGCTGTTGTCGACGACGCCGATCGCGACTCGCGGATCGCCGTCAAATTTCGCCGCGAGTTGGAGGGCGACTTTCGGGGCGCCCACGTGGGTTTGAAGAAATACCTCCAGCGGTATCGTTCGCCCCATCCGATCGATTTGTCCGAGCGCGCCGTTGACGAAAGCTTCCACCGGGTCGCGATGCACGTAGACGATGCTAACTTTCTTTCCCGCCTCCAAAGCTTGCATGATTCTTTCGTTGGCCGATCGCCCGCTCGACAGAGTCGAGTCATAAACGATCTGCGCGGTTTGCACGATACGGGCAATTTCGGGCGAGCTTCTCACGGCGGTGCTCTTGCCGGCCGCGGCGCCGCCGGCGGTGAAAACAACCAGTTCCAGCTGATCCGGTCCCGGGCGCTTTTTTAGCTCCCTCCGGTAAATTTCTTTCACCAGGGCGCTGGCGGGCTCATGCACCGCATTACTCCACATCCCTCTTGCCGCATTGGTCTGCGGATCGTTGACTTCGACTCCGCCGGGCGCGTAGTCCTTCGATAGCTCTCTGGCATTGTCCGCATTGATCACGTTGCCGAACTTCTCTCGGTAAAGGGCGATGGCTTCCCCGGTGTTGTCTTCCAAATATTTTGCGAACCTTGCTTCGATGTCTCGCTCTTTCGGCGAAAGCTTTTCGGCCTTTTCAATTTTGAGTTTTCCGGGGTAATAACGATCTTCATTCGCCGCCTGATTGCCGGAAACAATTTGGCAACCGGCGAAGGAAAGAAAGATTACCAACAGAAGCGGTAAACGCCGTAACCTTCTCATCATCCGTCCCCCTAATGATTGCCGGCCGGCACGGCTGTAAGGAACCACCCCTGGATTTTTAGGAACGGCAATTCTCAAGTTGGTTATGAGATCCTTGATAATACATTTAAAAACGAGCAGTCATTGTGCCGCCGAGGGCGAGACTTGGAGAATGTGGAACTTCGGGATTACAAATCTCAGATTTCATACCGCTCGAGCGAAGTCTGAAATAGGAACTTTGCGGTCTGAGACTCCTCTGAAAACGGGAGGCCTACAAGGCGGTAATGAAGAACCGGCCTGCGCGCTCCCTCCAGCGCCGAGCGCCGTATTTTTACTGATAATCCTGATCTTCTCGTCTTTTTTCGAGACTCAGGAGAAACTCCTCGTCGTCTATCGACGCGAGAGTTGATTCGACGGATCTTATCAGACCGTTCTTGTTTCCGTTTTCAAAGCCTTTTTGCGCCGCAAAAACGGCCCGGCGCAGCGCGATATTGACTTTGCCGGCCTTGTCCCATTCTTCGTAGCCTTTATAGCCGCCGCGGCTCGCTTTGGCGAGCAGCGTCAGGCCGCCTCGGACGGTCTCGAGGCCTTTTTCGCCCTCACCCTGTCGCAATTGCGTGATACCCAGGGTGAGCCAGGCGATCTCGTCCTCCGCGTTGACGGCGAGCGCCCGTTGCAAAATGAGCATGGCATCGCCATACCGCCCCTTGCGATAGTAGGCACGACCCAAAAGCGTAAGGGCATCCCTGTAAGTGGGATCTTCGCGAGCTACGGCTTCGAGACTGGCGATAGCTTTATCCAGATCCGCGCCACGCTGCTTCAAAATTTGCTCTTTACCGGCGTTGTATCGTCCTCCGATCCCGAAATGCCCCCCGAAGCGGCTGCAACTCAAGGCAAAAAGCAATACAAGTCCAAGATGCAAAATCTTCATCGTATACTCCGCTAAACTTTAGTATCCCAGCAGACCCTAATTCTCAAGCGCCGCGAGGCCTTTCACTGCATTAGAAAAATAACACCTGTTCGGAGGGCTCCCCCGCGACGGCAAAGGAAGAGGGAATAAAGATGATCCATTAGCTGTTTATGTGCTAGTGTAGCGTCTGGGAAGTTCGCTGCATTATTCAAACGTCATTCCGGGAAATCCCCGTTGATCCCCGTTTTCGCGAGGAGGGGGCGGTCCCGGAATCCAGGAAATTCAACTGATTCTGGATTCCCGCTTCAGCCGGAGGCTGATCCGTCCTTTGGCGGACCCGCCGCAATGACGGATTCGGCCTGGCGGTTTTGTAATCGAACTTTGGTTTCAGGACATTTGGTTGACTTCCTATCCTTGCCATGTGTAGGATTTTTTAGGAGGGACAAGTAGTGAAAATTCGAAGCATTTTGCAAACGAGCGGGCTGCTCTGTGGAATGATTCTTTCGGGTTGCGTATCGTTCCAGGTCGCCGGCGATATTCAACAAGGGCGCGTGCATCTGATGCGTGGCAATCCCAAGGCGGCGCTTGCCCATTTCGAGCGGGCAGCCCAGGTACGACCCGACTACTTGCTTAACTACTCCATGCTTAATCAAGGCGTCTGGACCTACGTGGGCCGCGCCCACTATGACAGCAAGAACTTTGCCGAAGCCCGCCAGGCGCTCGAAAAGGCGCGCTCACGCTATGATCACGACCATCTGGCCAAAATTTATTTGGGCCTGGTATTGGGACGTAGCGGCGACCAGAAAAAGGGGCTGACGGAATTGGAGGCCGGCATGACGGGACTGCGCGACTGGTTGAACTATATCCATTACAACACGTTTGAAGGAAACTACTGGGATCCTGCCATGAAGATCCGCTCGGAAATCAATCGGGATCTGACCATGATTGCCAGTGGGAAAGTGAACTGGGAAGCTCTGACCGCGAGCGCCGAATGGATCGGACATAAGACCGAGGTGGAAGTCGACGTCGTGAAGAGAGACATTTATCGAGACGAGACCCGCGATGGCGACGATCCTTGGGATTGATGCAACCTATCTGCATCACGTTACAAATGGGGGCGCCACAACGGGCACCCTTGTTGTTTGGCATGAAATGGCTGCGTACTTGGGAACGACCGGCATGTTGAACCAGTTAACGCGCCTGCTGAACTTCCGTTCTGCGTAGAGATTCAGGAGGGGATACGCTGTGAAAACACGAAACACGTTGCTAATAACCGGGCTGCTCTGTGGGATAGCGCTTTCGGGCTGCGCATCCTTCCAGGTTGCCGGAGATATTCAACAAGGACGCTTCAAGCTCATGAGCGGCAATTCCAAGGCCGCTCTTGCCCATTTCGAGCGCGCGGCTGAGATTCAACCTGACTACCTGTTTAACTACTTCATGCTTTCCCAAGGCGTCTGGACCTACGTGGGCCGCGCCCACTACGACAGCAAAAACTTTGCCGAAGCCCGCCAGGCACTGGAGAAAGCCCGCGCGCGTTACGACCAGGACCATCTCGCCAAGATATATTTGGGTTTGGTTCTAGGGCGTAGCGGCGACCAAAAAAAGGGTCTGACGGAACTGGAGGCCGGCATGACGGGACTGCGCGACTGGTTGAACTATATCCATTACAGCACGCTTGAAGGAATCTACTGGGATCCCGCGATGGAGATCCGCTCGGAGATCGATCGTGACTTGACCATGATCGCCGGCGGGAACGTGAACTGGGAAGCCTTGACGTCGAGCGCCGAATGGATCGGACACAAGACCGAGGTGGAAGTCGACCTGGCGAAAAGAGACGCCTACGAAGACCGGGTCAGAGATAGCGAAAACAACTTTAATTGATGAACCATTTCCATAAAGCAGGCAAAAAAAGGGCGCCTCAAGGCGCCCTTTTTTTTCGTCTTGGCGAATTCTCTCGCTCTACCAGTTATAAGCTACCGTAGCGTTCACACTGTGCCAGTCGCAGCTCTTCCCGACGTTGCCGGCATTGGTGTTTTTGCTGCAATTAACCGCCGTCTGCACACCCGATGGCGTGTTGGACGATTCCCACCAGTTCCACTGCAGGCCGAGCCTCAACCCCGCTATCACCGTGTACCACAGGTTCATTTCCCGCTGCAGCAGGTGCGCCTGGCGAAAAGCTCCGTCTCCGGGCGCGCAGTCCGAACCTTTACCGCAGTCCATTTCCGAGCGGGCAAACTGCCAGCCCCAGAGGACCGAGCCGGGAGTGGTAAATGTACCGGTGAGAAATCCTTTCGGGCTCCACAAATATAGCTCATGAGCCACAAGCCAGCTCCGCGCGCTAACGCCGCGGAAAGCATCGTTTTCACCGCGCCACTTTGACCAGTTCATAAGCGCGTTCAGAGTGTAAGGACCCACTCGATAAATTATACCAGGCGACAGGTAGTGATGCAGCCCGCCGCCAACGGTGTTATTGCCGCCGGTATCGATGACAGCGAATCTTCCGATTCTTTCATCGGTACGCAGCCGCTGCCGACGATAGGTTCCAACGCCGACGCCGCCAAGGTCCGCCGCCACGCCGGCACGGTCATCGATGTTTTCTAACTCAACCTCGAACCGGAACTCGAATCCGTTCAGCCATTTGTTCTTGGACCCGCCGAAAGGTTTGGTGCCCGTATAGCCGATAAACGACATCAGGTCCGCGTTCGTCGTCGCGCTATCGCCCGCCGCGAGTCTGCCGGTTACCAGGTGGCCTTCCAAATCGAAGGTTGAAATCCCTATGGGAACTTCGTCCCATACCAGGCCTATTCCCTGATGGCTCCCGGTCGGTGAGATACTCGAATCGTCATTGACGGTATTCCTCTCCCACCGGGCGCTGGCGGAGGACGAGACCAAGTGGGCCTTGCTCGCCGCCGCATCGAGCCCGACTCTCAAGATCGGCAGGAACGGATTGAATTGCTCGAAATGAAAATCCAGCGCAGCTCTCTGCAGCTCGAATGGTATGTTGTTCTGGTCCATATCGATCTGCAGGTCGAAGCTATAAAAACAGTCGCTCCAGCAGTAGTTCGTCATTAACGTGATGCGCCTGCCGAACAGCTTCCCGGACTGCGCCCCGCGCGCGTCGTTGCCATCGGGGAAATTATACAACCGCAGATGGAACTGCGAGCTGATATTGAAAGCCCAGCTCTTGTCCGCCCCCGCGATGGTCAGACCGGAACGCGGCCGGTAGGTTACGGTTGGCAGCGCCGCCGCCGCTTCGGTCGCCTGCTTCTTCAACTCTATCTGTTCCTCTCTCACTTGGTGTTGCTCGGCCTTGAGCTGCATCAACTCCTGCTCCAAGGCCTTGATCTTCTCATCCACGCCCTGCGCGTGAGATACCGGCGCCAGCGCGAATATCAAAAATGCGCCTACCAGACACCCCAGGACTCCCAACGATCGCTTGCTCATCGCTTCCTCCTTGTCTAAACCTTAACTCTCCACGTTTAAGTACAGCGCCGAAAACGTCAACTTTTTAACTTGAGTCAGCGGTTTAGAGCAATACACTAAAAGGAGGATTTCTTAGCGCAAACAGGCGATATGCGCCCAAAATATACGACCTAAGTCGGAGAAGTATTGACGGCTGCGCGGATTACCATAATCGCATTCATCTAAGGTTTACGGCTTTCTATGAAAAGCCGAAAAAAAAAGGGCGCCTTATCAGGCGCCCTTTTTTCGTCTTTCGCGAATTCTCGCTCTACCAGTTGAAGGCGACAGTCGCGTTTACCGTATGCCAGTCGCAGCTCTTGCCGACGTTGCCGGCACCGGTGTTGCTGCTGCAACCAACCGCGGTCTGCACAGCTGATGGCGTGTTGGACGACTCCCACCAGTTCCACTGAAGGCCCAGCCTCAAGCCGGCCCTCACCGTGTACCACAGGTTCATTTCCCGCTGCAGCAGGTGCAC
>Ga0268386_10003611_pt1 | contig 11302 bp, 9 predicted proteins | sample RVTome_15_FD_200260 | JGI IMG/M metagenome (GOLD analysis project Ga0268386, IMG submission 200260) | Soil microbial communities from uranium-contaminated site in the Upper Colorado River Basin, Wyoming, United States - RVT150D86... ... | reverse complement strand
GACCCGGTGCCCGGCACCGCGGCACGCCTGGAACGCGACGGGGTGCTGACGCCGGAGGTCCGGGCGCTGCTCGAGGCGCGGATCGGGGATCTGGTCGAGGCCTCGATCGGGAGGGCGCTCGAGGCGCCGGCTCCCGACCCGGCGACCGCCCGGCGCCCGGTCTTCGCCACGGAGGAGAAAGAGGGACAGGTACAGATTCCGGGTTCTGACGCCTCCGCCAAGCATGGTCCTGTGCGTCCGGAATTTGTACCTGTCCCTCTTTCTGCCCTCCCGGTCGGTCCTTCGGAACCGCAGACCTCCTACGTCGACGCCATCGCCCAGGCGCTCAGGGAGGAGATGGAGCGGGACGACCGATTGGTGTTGATGGGGCAGGACATCGGTGCGTTCGAGGGGGCCTTCCGGATCACGCGGGGGCTCTTCGGGCGCTGGCCGGAGCGGGTGCTGGACACGCCGATCGCCGAGAGCGGGACGGTGGGAATCGCGGCCGGAGCGGCCCTGCTGGGGGTCCCCGTCGTGGTCGAGATGCAGTTCGCGGACTTCGTCACCTGCGGCTTCAACCAGATCGTCAACGTGGCGGCGAAGCTCTTCTACCGCTGGGGGACGTCTTGCCCGATCGTGGTGCGCCTGCCGGCGGGCGGCGGCGTGGGGGCGGGTCCCTTCCACTCCCTGAACCCCGAGGCCTGGTTCGCCCACGTGGCGGGCTTGAAGGTCGTCTGTCCGGCGACGGCGCTCGATGCGGGAGCGCTGCTCAAGGCCGCGATCCGGGACCCGAATCCGGTGATCTTCTGCGAGCACAAGTTCCTCTACCGGAGGATCAAGGAGGCGGTGCCCTCGCCGATACCGACCGGGCGCCTCGGCGAGGCGATGGTACGGCGCCCGGGCCGGGACGTGACCCTGGTCGGTTATGGGGCCTCGACCTGGACCTGCCTCGAGGCCGCCGAGGCCCTGGCCGGCGACGGCGTCGAGGCCGAGGTCGTCGACCTGCGGACCCTGGTGCCGCTGGACGAGGAGGCGGTGCTCGCCTCGGTGCGCCGCACCGGGAGGGCGGTCGTGGTCCACGAGGCCCAATCGACGGGCGGCTTCGGCGGCGAGATCGTCGCCCGCATCGCCGACGCCGCGTTCTCCTGGCTCGATGCTCCGGTGCGCCGCGTCGCCTACCCGGACCGCCCGGTGCCGTACGTCAAGACACTGGAGCGGGAGCTGCTGCCGTCGGTGGAGAAGGTGGTGGGGGCGGTGCGGGACGTGATCGCGTACTGAGACCTACATCCGGTCCGGGACGGGGACGCCGAGGAGGTCGCAGAGGCACCGGAGGCCGGCGACGAAGACCTGCGTGGCCCCCAGCCGGGCGGCGCGCAGATCCGGGTCCTCCTCCTGGAGGATCGGATGCTTGTGGTAGACGGCATTGAAGCGCTGGGCGAGCTCGAGGGCGTGGCGGGCGACGATCGAGAGCTCGAGGGTCTCTCCGGTCACCCGGACCTTCTCGGGGATCTGGGCCACGCCGAGGACCAGGTCCCAGAGGTCGTCGCTCCAGACCTCGGCGGGCAGCTCGGCGAGCCGCTCCGGTTCGACGGTGCTGGGCAGGCCGGCCTCCTCCAGTCGCCGGCGGATGTTGTGGGCCCGCACCAGGGAGTACTGCAGGTAGGGTCCGGACTCGCCCTCGAACGAGAGGGCCTCGTCGAGGTCGAAGGCGATCACTCGGGTCGTCGTCGCCTTGGTCATGAAAAAGCGCAGGGCCGCGGTGGCGATGTCGCGGGCGAGACCCGCGAGCTCCTCCGGCCCGAGGTCGCGATTGCGCGAGGAGATCTCTTCGCGACTCTTCGCCTCGAGCTGGTCGAGGAGATCGTCGGCCTTGACGCCGATGCCCTTGCGGCCCGACATCTCGAGACCGGCGCCGGCCGCCTCCCCCTCCTCGAGATAGCCGAGCAGGCGGGCGGTGGCCTCCGAGAGCGAGACCATCTCGTAGGCGAAGTGGATCGAGGCCGCCGCCTGGTCGTGGTAGCCGAGCGCCTCGAGCCCGGCGCGGACGATCTTCTGGAGGTAGCTCTGCCGGGCGTCGATGACGTTGATCACCCGGTCGCCGCCGCCGAAGTCGGGATGCTCGGCGACGCCCTCGAGGACGGTCTGCCAGACCCCGGCCTCCTCCCAGAACCGGTACTCGAAGTCGCGCTCCAGGAGGCCGAACTTCCAGAGCTGGTAGGCGATGTCCTTGCCGACGTAGGTGACGGTGCCGTCGGAGCGCACGATCACCTTGTCCGGATCCTCGAGGCCGCGAAACTCCTCGCTCTCGGCCAGGGGCATGACCCAGCAGCCGGCGTTCTTGCCCTCCGCCTCGAGGTGGATCGCTCCGCGGTCGCGCAGCTGCTCGAAGGCGCGCGTGAAGAAGTCGAGCCCGAGGATGGCGCTTTCGTGGGTCAGCAGGTCGTAGCCGATGCCGAGCCGCGCCATCGTCTCCAGGTGGCGCCGGACGACCCGCGCAGCCACCACCCGGCCGAGGTCGGCTCGCTCACCCTCGCCCTTCTCCAGCTGGTGGAGGGTTTCGCGCCGGAAGCCCTTGCGCTCCTCGTCCCCCTCGTACCAGCGGCCGACCTCGGCGTAGAGGTCCCAGCAGAGGATGTCGAAGGGGTCGGGCAGGGCGGCGACCGCCTGGAGGTCGAGGCCCCGGAGGTCGCGAAAGCCGACCACCACGTCGGCCAGCTGGACGCCGGTATCGTCGATGTAGTTCTGGACCTCGACCCGATGGCCGAGGCTGCGCAGCACCCGGACCAGGACGTCGCCCAGCACGGCGTTGCGCAGGTGGCCGATGTGGGCGGCCTTGTTGGGATTGATGTTGGTGTGCTCGACGACGACCTTGCCCGGCGAGTCGCCCGCGGCGGACGCGGGCAGGACGGGACCCGCGAGGAGAGCGCGCGCGGCGAGGCCGCGATCGAGGAAGAGGTTCAGGTAGCCGGCCCCTTCGACCCTCACTTCGCGCACCCATGCAGGGAGCTCGAGCCGCGCGGCGAGCTCCCCGGCGATGGCGCGCGGGTTGCGCCCGAGCTCGCGGGCCAGATGCAGCCCGGCCGGGAAGGCGAGATCGCCCAGCTCCCGGCGCGGCGGGATCTCGACCACCGGCCGATGCTCGACGCCGAAGGCGTCGCGGATGCCGTCGGCGACGCGGCGGGACAGATCCTCTCTCCAGGCGTCGAGCATGACGGCGCAGTCTAACCCGGCGTCGGCGGGCGCTCCAGGTCGCCCGGAGGGGGCCCGATCCTGGGGAGTTTCTCCCCGTGGGTCGAGCTTGATAGACTACCCTTCTGCATTGTTTTCAGGGGATTAGCGAAGATGACCCAGGCAACCGAGAGCAATCACGTGATCATCAAGATGGACCATGGGCAGCTCGAGCTGCTCGAGGGCGACATCACCGAGCTCGACGTCGACGCCATCGTCAACGCCGCCAACGCGGATCTCGAGCTGGGCAGCGGTGTGGCCGGGGCGATCCGCAAAAAGGGTGGACCCTCGATCCAGCAGGAATGCGATCGGATCGGCAGCGTCGCCGTCGGCAGCGCCGTCCTGACCGGCGCCGGCGACCTCAAGGCGCGCCACGTGATCCATGCCGTCGGTCCGCGATTCGGCGAGGGGGACGAGGACCGCAAGCTCTCCTCGGCCGTCCGTTCGTCCCTCGCCGTGGCGGACCGTCACGGCCTCAAGACCATCGCGCTGCCGGCCATCTCGACCGGCAACTTCGGCTTCCCGATGGATCGCTGCGCCCGGGTCACGCTGACCGAGATCCACCGGTACCTGCAGGGCGGCACCAAGCTCGAGCGCGTCGTCGTCTGCCTCTGGGGCGAGGACGCCTTCAACACCTTCCGGCGCGAGCTGCGTCGCGGGTTTCGGTGACGGGTCACGCCCCGTACTTCGCCAGCTTCCCGGCGTGTGCCAGCAGCAGCCCCATGAGGTGCCGGGAGGGGAAGGTGCCCAGGTGGCCGCCCAGCGCTGCCGTTTCGTCGAAGCGGGCGACCGGGTCGACGTAGGCGCGCCGGCCCGAGATCAGCACCGGTACCGGGTGCCAGCTGTGCGCCTTCATCGGCGCCGGCGTGGAGTGGTCTCCGGTCACCGCCAGCACGTCGGGGCGGAGCTCCGCCAGGGCCGGCAGAGCCGCGTCGACCTCCTCCAGCACCCGGACCTTGGCGTCGAGGTCGCCGTCCTCGCCGGCGGCGTCGGTCTGCTTGAGGTGCAGGAAGAGGTAGTCGAAGTCGTTCCAGCGCTCGCCGACGCGGGCGAAGAGCTCCTCCGGTAGCTTGCCGCACTCGACGACCTGCATGCCGCAGGCGGCGGCGACGCCACGGTAGAGCGGATACCCGGCGAAGGCCCCGGCAGTCAGGCCGTAGAGCTCGCCGACGGAGGGAATGTGCGGTGGCTTCGAGAAGCCGCGCAGCAGCACGCGGTTGGCCCGCGGCTCGTCCGCCAGCACGCCCTCCATCGCGGTGACGAGCTCGCGGACGATCTCGGCCGCGGCCTCGCCCTCCGGCGCAGTGGCCCGCGCCGCCAGCGGCGCCACGCCGACCTCCTGGGGGTCGGTGTCCGCCACCGCGTCCGAGAGTCCTTCGCCGCGCAGCAGGAGGACGAATCGGTGCCCCTCGCCCGGCTCGATCGTGACCTGCGGGCCGGAGCGTCCGGCCAACGCCTCCCGCAGCCGGGCGCAGAGGCGGCGGTTCTCCTCCGTGGGAATGCGCCCCGCCCGGCGGTCGGTCAGCCGTCCGGCGCCGTCGGCGGTGGCGAAGTTGGCGCGCGCGGCCACGGTCCGACTGTCGAGGGGCAGGCCGAGGCCCATCGCTTCGAGAACGCCACGCCCGATGTCGTAGGCGTCGCGTCGCGTTTCGTAGCCGAAGAGGGCGAGATGCCCCGGTCCGCTACCGGGCGTCACGCCCCACGTCACCGGCACGATCCGTCCGACCGAGCCGCCGGCGGCCAAGGCGTCGAGGTGCGGAGTGGCCGCGGCCTCGAGGGCCGTCCTCGGCTGCTCGCCGGTCACCAGGTCGCCGACGCCGTCGAGGACGAGGAGCACGATCTTCTCGCCGTTCGGACGGGCGAGGCGGGAAAGGAGGGCGAGGTGCTCCACGGGGGTTGCCTAGGCGACGAAGTAGGCATGGGCGCGGATCTGCAGGCGCGCCCGGGGCTCGAAGCCGCTGCCGGCCAGCCCGAAGGCCGAGCGGCTGGAGAAGACCGGCAGGACGATCCAGCCGTCGAAGCTGTCGCCGGCGTTGTAGGCCGGCACCACCGGCTCGATCTCCGCCAGCTTGAACCAGTGCTCGCCGGCGGGATCGAAGGCGCCGCGCAGCTCGACGTAGGCGCGGTCGAGGTCGATCGAGCGCTGGCTGGAAGGATGCCAGAGCGAGATCATGAACCGCACCTCGTCGAAGGGCCCGGTGTGGATCACGTCGTGGTCCTCCAGCTGCAGGGGATACCAGAAGCTGCCGGCGTTGTCGGTGGCGAAGATCTCCGGCGTCGGATCGAAGACGTCGTGACGCGGCGTGGTGGTGCTGCTCATCGGCGCCGGCCCCGTGCGTGGTCGAGCGCCCGCCTCGCGGCGGCGCCGTCGTCGGCCAGCAGGGCGGAGGCCGCCATGCCGAAGGCGATCGCTCCGGCCTCGCGGTAGGCGGGGATCTCGTCCACCCCGAAGCCACCGGCGGCCAGCATCGGGATGTCTCCCAGCGGCTGCCGGACGGTCGCCAGGTAGGTCGCGCCGCCCACGGGAGGCAGCGGGTAGACCTTGACGAGGTCGGCGCCGAGATCGCGGGCGCTCACGATCTCGGTGGGGGTCAGGGCGCCGCAGACGAAGTAGACGCCCGCCGCCCTGGCGCTCTCGGCCACCCTCGGGCCGGCATTCGGCGAGACCAGGAGCTCCGCTCCGGCGGCCAGGGCGCGCTCCGCCCGCTCGTGGTCGGTCACCGTCCCCATGCCGATCCAGGGTGGTCCCGAAGGGCCGCGCTCGAGCAGCAGCACCCGCACCAGCTCGGGCGCCTCGGGCACGGTGAAAGTCACCTCTACGAGCTCTATGCCGGCGGCGAGGAGGCCCCGGGCCAGGGCCTCGGCCTGCACCGGCTCGATGGTGCGGACCACTCCGATCACCGGAGCACGCCCGACGCTCGCCGCCACGCCCTCTCTTGTCGACTCGCCGCCGCTCATCGGGGGCGGGGAGTGTATCACCGGGTCGGGGAGGAGCGTTCGCCGTCCGGGTTGGGTAGTCGGTGACGGGCTCGCCGGCAGATGCCGCGCAGGATCGACACCTCCCGCGGCGTCAGCCCTGCCCTGGATGCAAGGCCGCGCAGGTCGGCCAGCACCCCGTCGAAGGTGGAGTCCCTGGCGAAGCCGACCAGCTCGAGGACCCGACGGACGTCGCCGGTCAGGCCGTCGAGCTCGCCGGCCGTCGCCCGCAGCTCCTCTTCGGCGCGAGGACGATCCTCCTCCCCCGCCACGAAGAGCTCGTAGGCCACCACCAGCACGGCCTGGGCCAGGTTGAGCGTCGGCTGCCGGGGCGCGCAGGGCACCTGCACGACCGGGCTGCAGAGCGTGAGCTCCTCGACGGTCAGACCCGAGGCCTCCGGCCCGAAGACCAGGGCCACCGGCGTGCCCGGCGGGTCGGCCGCCAGCACGGCGGACAGCTCCCGGGCCGCGATGCCGCCCTCGCCGCGCCCCCGCGCCGAGGTGGTGCCGACGACGCGCCGGTAGGGAGCCACGGCCTCTTCCAGGGAGCCGACGATCCGGGCACGGTCGAGGACGTCGCGGGCCCCGACGGCGAAGGCGCGGGCGGTGTCGCCGATGGTCGCCCGTGGCGCCACCAGGAGCAGGCGGTCGAGGCCCATGTTGGCCATGGCGCGGGCTGCGGCCCCGATGTTGCCCTCCTCCTGCGTCCGCACCAGGACCACGGCAGGCGGCGACCCGGTCATTCTTGACAGCCTACCGCGCCGTCGCTACCGTGATCGCCGAGAGGGAGACCGATGAGCGAGAGGAACACCATCAGCGTCTACCTGTTCTTCACGGGGACGGGACCGATCCTGGCCCTGTCGAGCTACCCGAGCGTCACCGATGAGCGCCTGCTCGGCAAGCTGCGCTACAAGGGGATCGACAAGTTCCTGGCCTACGAGGTCGCCAGGGAAGCCGTCGCCGAGCGGTATCCCGAGGGCTACGAGGCCATCAGCCGCGAGCTCGAGGGGGTGGAGGACCTGCGGGTGCTCGATTTCAACGGCCACCAGATCATGGCCAACTTCTCCCTCCAGGAGCTTGGCGAGCCGATCAAGGTCGGCCGCTGAGCCGGGTCAGGAGGTCGAGGCCGATGCGCTCGAAGAGGCCTGGCAGCAGCGTCAGCGGCAGTCCCACCACGGTCTCGTAGTCACCGTCGATCGAGGCGACGAGCAGGGAGCCGAGGCCCTGGACGGCGTAGGCGCCGGCCTTGTCGCGCGGCTCGCCGGAGGCGACGTACCACGCGATCCACGCCTCCGCCAGCCGCCGCATACGGACCGTCGTCTCGCTCGCCTCCGAGGCGAGGCGATCTTCGTCGGTGCGCAGCAGGGCCACCCCGGTGGCGACGGCGTGCTCGCGCCCGGAGAGCCGGCGGAGCATGGCGGCCGCCTCGGAGTCGGAGGCCGGCTTGCCGAGCAGCTCCCCGTCGATCGCCACCGTCGTGTCGGCCGCCAGCACCAGCTCGCCGGGCCGCGCCGCCGCCCGCGCCTTCTCCTCGGCCAGCCGCAGCACGTAGGCCGAGGGCCCCTCGCCGGGCCGGGGCGTCTCGTCGACCGCCGCCGGCCGCACCTCCGGCCGGAGGCCGATCCGCATCAGCAGGTCCTGGCGCCGCGGGGAGGCCGACGCCAACACGAAACGCAAGGCCGAGGCGTCCACGGCGACGGATCCTACCCGGACCACCACCTCGCCGTGGCCGATCCTGGACGACGGCCCGAGAGTGGCCGGTGCCGCCTAGGGGTAGTACCCGCGCAGGGTCTTGGCCTCGGCGCCCTTGACGTCGATGCCGACGTCGACGGTGCGAAAGTCGTCGGCGCCGGAGCTGTTGGTCGACTGGTAGGCGAGGTAGTAGCGGGACCGCAGCTCGGTCTGGATGGTGGAGTAGATCTCGGCCAGGCGCGTCGCATCGTCGACGAAGAAGGCGCGGCCGCCGGTCTCCTTGGCGAAGCGCTCGAGCTTGTTGCGGGCGTCGCGCTTCTCGAGGTCGAGACCGATGGCGTAGATCGCCACTCCGGCGCGCCGGGCGTACTCTAGGGCGTCCTCGAACGGGAAGCGGCTGTGCTCGTCCTCGCCGTCGGAGAGGACGACGAGGGCCCGCTGGCCCTTGATGCCGTTGAGGTAGTGGAGGCCGAAGACCAGGCTGTCGAAGAGGGAGGTCCCCCGCTCGGCCTTGAGCCCGGCCAGGCCGCCGGCCAGGTCGCGCAGCTCGTTGGTGAACTTGACGGCCAGGTTGGGACGGTCGTTGAAGGTGACGAGCGCGGCACGGTCCCGGGGCTGGATCGCCTGCTCGAAGAAGGCGAGCGCCGCCTTCTGCGCGAGCTCCAGTCGGCCCTCCATCGAGGCCGAGATGTCGAGCAGGATGCCGGCATGGACGGGCAGATTGGTCACCTCGCCGAAGCGGATCGGCTGCTGCGGCGCCCCGTCCTCGAGGACCCTGAAGTCGTCCTCGGCCAGGCCCAGGATCGGCCGCTTCTCCCGGTCGAGCACGGAGACGTAGAGCTCGACGAACTGGACGTCGACCTCGTCCAGGTAGTCGGGAGCGTTGACGTAGACCAGGTCCTCGACCGAGTTGCCGTCGGGTTGGACGGCGACGGCCGAGACGTAGGCGAGCCGACCCTGGCCGGGGAGGCGCAGCTGCTGCACCCAGGGCGCCTGATAGACGGTCGCCGCCAGCTTGTCGTTGACTCGGAACTCGACTCGGTCGACGGCCTGGTCGGCGGGCACGTCGACCCGGGCCTCGGCCCTCACCAGCTCGCCGTAGTCGCGGCCGCGATGCGGCTCGATCAGGGTGATGTCGAAGCGGTGCGGGCTCGAGTTGAGGTCGATGACGTCGCGCGCGATCTCCTGGCCGCCGGCGTCGAGCCCGATCGCGATGAGGGTGAGCAGCTGCGGCGTGTTGCCCATGTCGAGCTCGACGCTGAAGGGCGCCTCGTGCTTGACCAGGCGCTGCCGGCCCCCGAGGTCGAAGACGACCGACGCGATCTCGGTGCCGGTCACCAGGGTGTCCACCCGCACCAGCCCGGTGATCAGATCGCCGCGGGGAGGCACCAGCTCGAGCGTGCTGCCGGTGGCGGAGAGAGTCGCCTGGGCCTCCTCCAGCAGGCGACGGGTCTCGGGATCCTCCGGCAACGGAGGCGGCACTGGGTGCTCGAGGGTCGGGACCTCCAGCTCGTGCTCCAGCCGGCCCAGCTTGTCCGAGTTCAGGTCCTCGAGCTTCAGGATCAGGCGATAGGAGCCCGGCCGCAGGGCCCGTTCGATGATCAGCGGAATGGTGTCTCCCGTGACCTCGTCCCGCGGGAGGTTGAAACGGTAGCGGAAGTTCTCGAACAGCCGGTCGTCGCGCAGCACCTCGCCGGTGGCCAGGAGGTTGTAGGAGCCGACGTCGGCCAGGGTCGCCTGGCCGACCGCATCGCGGGGAAGGGTGACCAGGGCGTGGACCACGGTGCGGCTCTGCCGTCGCCCCGGGTACTGCACCGTGATCTCGGCCGGAAGGGTGGGCGCGCCCTCGGGAACCTCGGTGGAGTAGGCGCGGAAGGTGTTGACCCACTCACCCGACGGGGCCTCCGGCCGTTCGTACATCTCGGCCAGCAGCGTCGGGTAGCCGAGGATCCCGGCCCGCTGGGCGAGGGCCAGGACGGTCTGGACCGCTTCCTCTCCCTCGCCGCGGCAGGAGAGGCCGTAGATCAGCTGGTCGTTCGAGGCGCCCGGAGTGGAGAACTTGAAGAGGTCGCGGAGGTCCTCGCCTTGCCAGAGGACCCAGCGGCCGCCGGAGAAGCGCTCGTAGAAGAGCAGGGCGATCGAGGTGCCGAGGTTCTGTGACCGCTCGTACCACCAGACCTCGCCGGGCCAGAGATCGACGCAGTCGACCGGCACGATGGCGTCGGGCGGGCCGTTGAGCAGGAGGATCCGAGCGCGCTCGTCCTCGAGCGTGCCCCAGCGGGCCAGGGCCTCCTCGGCCAGGCCCTCCCAGCGCTCCTTGAACTCGTTGCGCGCGGTGGAGGGATAGGGGTCGCGGGTGCGCCAGAACTCCTCGATGAAGGCGTCCCGCTGGTAGTCCTCTTCGAGCTCGAGGAAGGAGCGCAGCTCGTCCTTGGTGAGCAGGTACTCGACCATCTGCAGCCACTGCCGGTACTGCGCCGGCAGGTCCTCGACCTCGACCGACCCCGAGGGTGCCGGGGCCAGCAGCAGCAGGAGCAGGAGATGGACGAGGAGTCGGCGCACGGCGGGCATCGTAGCAACCGGGACGCCCCGCCGGGAGCCGGGGCTTCCCCGGGGCACGGTACAATCAACGCCGCGATGGGCGCCGCGTATTTCGACCACAACGCAACGACTCCTCTCGATCCGAGGGTCCGCGAGGCCATGCTGCCGTGGCTCGGCGAGCTGTGGGGCAACGCCTCGTCGGCCCACGCCTTCGGGCGGCGGGCACGCGAGGCCACGGAGGCGGCCCGCGACGCCATTGCCTCCCTCCTCGGCGGGCGGCCCGAGGAGGTGGTGCTCACCGCCTCCGGCACGGAGGCCAACAACGCCGTGCTCCACGCCCTCGCTTCGGGCGAAGGGCTGGTGCTCTCGGCGTTCGAGCACCCGTCGATCGACCGCATGGCCGCGCGACTGACGGAACGGGGAGTCGAGGTGCGGCGCGTGCGCCCCGACCGGGACGGCGTGGTGTCGGCAGGGGCGATGCTGGAGGCCGTCGACGAGCGTACCCGCCTGGTCTGCCTCATGCTGGCCAACAACGAGGTCGGCACCCTGCAACCGGTGAGCGCGGTCGCGGAGGGCTGCCGCGAGCTCGGCGTTCCCCTGCTCTGTGACGCGGTGCAGGCGATCGGCAAGATCCCGGTCTCGCTCACGGCCCTCGACGTCGACTACCTGAGTCTCGGGGGCCACAAGTTCTACGGACCCCTCGGCGCAGCGGCCCTGTGGATCCGCACCGGCGCCCCGTTCGCTCCCTACCTGGTGGGGGGCAGCCAGGAGCGTCAGCGCCGGGCGAGCACGGTCAACGTCGCCGCCGCCGTCGGCCTCGGACGGGCGGCGGAGCTGGCCGCGACGGAGGGCGAGGAGTGGGCGGCCCACAGCCGGCGGCTGCGGG
>Ga0268386_10003609_pt1 | contig 11306 bp, 8 predicted proteins | sample RVTome_15_FD_200260 | JGI IMG/M metagenome (GOLD analysis project Ga0268386, IMG submission 200260) | Soil microbial communities from uranium-contaminated site in the Upper Colorado River Basin, Wyoming, United States - RVT150D86... ... | reverse complement strand
CCGTCGCCGGATCGAGGCGAACTTCCGCGCGGTCAGGAGTCATCACAACCGCAGCTACCAGAAGATCACCGGCCTGCTGATGGACGGCAAGCTCCAGTGGCTCGCGGACGGTGCAATGAATCCGATTCCGCCGCAGTACCGGGACTGGCAGAAGAACGACTACGAGCATCCGGCACGCACGGCCGGCGAGCGCGAGGCTCGCGCCGCCGCGAATGAGGATGAGCGGCTGCAAAAGGATTCCGCCGCCGCGTGAGCGCCGCGCAGGCCCCCACAACTGCGTGCAGAGGTTTCGTGTGGTGCGTTCGATTGCATGCGCTCACCGTGGGCACCGCGCGGGCGTATGCGACGACCTGTCACCCCGAGGCCGACAAGGCCGAGTACCAACAGAGCCGCGCCCCCCGGCTCAGGTACGGCGACGAGCCGGACCGTGGCGCGGTCGAACAGCTGCACCGACACGTTGATCGGGCTGCCGTCCTCGAGGACGCCAGTGATCGTCGAGCCATCAAAAAGGAGGTTTCTGCCGAAAATGCTGAATGCCGCGTCGTCGTAGCCGACGAAAGGGCCATCGAACATGTACACCGTGCCTCCGGTGACTTCGTCCACGGAACCGCCATACATCTCGGTGCTGCCTCCGGCGATGCGTCCGATCGAGAACTCGCCTCGGCTGCCGGACAGTTCCTGCACCAAGCCGCCCCCGATGCCTACCCGCCCGGAGTCAGCCGAGATCGAGCGGATCTCGCCCCGGAGACAATCATCAGTAACGATGAGTCGACCGTCACGGTGTCGAAGATCCCGCCGCTGAAGTCGACGAAGCCGGCTCCATTCGAATCAACGGTCGAGCACGTTTGCGCGATGGCCATTGCGTGTCAGCGGGTTGACCGCGCGATAGCGCGACGAGAAGACACGGAGCGGTAACGCCGTCCGGCTATCCCCCACCGCAAACCGCTGACCGCTTCTGATAAGAATGGGCCCGCTGGGATTCGAACCCAGGACCAAGGGATTCACTTCTGCCCCATCGTTTCCGATGGGAGTGGACTATCTCTTCACCCGCTCGCGCTATCTGCTTTCACGAGTCGCGAAGCTCAGGGTGCGGGACGCTCGATGCCTGTGATCAAGGGCGCTCGGCGCGAATGGGTCCGCCAGCCCTCAGGTAGTCTCTGCACCTTCCGGCAGTGCACCGCCGGCTTGGCTCAGGGTCGCCATCAGTCGCGCTGGAAGGTTTCCCTGAATTCATCCCGTCCACTTCGAGGCTTTCACCACGAAGGCACCATTTCTCGATGAGTCCCCTGCACTAACCGCTGTGCTACAGGCCCACACGCGACGCATTCTAGCAGGCTTGAGATTTTGCGGGAGCGGTAGCCATGATCAAAGGGCGAGCTCGTCTGCCACAACTGCCATGCCGAGATTCACAATCCCGATGCGTCGATTCCCGGCACGAATTAGCCACCTTGTCGCCCCCTGATGCAGGCTCATCGCAACTGTGCGGCCACCAGCACCGCGAGCACACCGAGCGGCGCGACGACTCGCAGCACGATTCGCAACGCCGCGAGACCGAGACCGTCGCCGAGTCCGAGCTCATCTACGAAGGTGCGGCGACTCATGACCCAACCGGCAAACAGCGCGAAACCGGCACCGCCGAGCGGCAGCAGCAGGTTCGACGTCACATGATCGAAGAAGTCGAAAATACCGCGCCCGAAGATCGAGACTCCGGACCAGACGTTGAAGGACAGAGCTACGGCGATGCCGAGCGTTCCATAGCAGGCGGATACCGTGAGCACGGCCGTCACGCGCTGCAGCCCGAGTCGACCGACGACGATCTCGGTCAGCAACTCGAGCAACGCGATCGTCGACGTCAGCGCGGCCATCGCGACGAGCACGAAGAACGCGGTGCCAACGATCCGCCCCCCGGGCAACGCTGCGAAAGCATTCGGCAGCGACACGAACACGAGCCCTGGACCGGCGGACGGCGCAACGCCAAATGCGAACACGAGCGGAAATATCGCGAGCCCTGCGAGCATCGCCACACTCGTATCGATGGCTGCGATGCCGAGCGCCGTGCGGGCGACCACGCCTCGTTCCGCGAGGAAGGAACCGTAAACGAGCATTCCGCCGACCCCGACGCTCAACGTGAAGAACGCCTGACCCATCGCCTCCAGCACGCTCCCGGCGCCGAGGCGGCTGAAATCAGGCGTGAACAGGAACCGCGCGGCCGCGCCGAGTTCGTCGGTCTCGATCGCCGCGTAGCCGATGAGGCCCAGCAGGATCACGAGCAGCCCCGGCATCATGATGCGTACGGCCCGCTCGATGCCGTCGTGAATCCCGCCGGCGACGATCAGGCCGGTCAGCGCGACGAAGGCGAGATGCAGGCTGACGAGCAATGCCGGATTCGCGGTCAGTGCATCGAACAACGCCTCGGCCCCGCCCGACGTTGCGGCAACGGCCCCGCTCGCCGCATAGGCCACCCAGGCCAGGGACCAACCGGCCACGACACTGTAGAACGACAGGAATAAGAGCGCCGTCAGGCCCGCGAGGGCGCCGAGCACACTCCATGCGCGCGTCTGGCCCGCCTCCGCAGCCAGCGCGCCGAGCGCTGCGGCGGGTTCGTGATGACGACCGGCACGACCGATGACGATCTCTGCGATCAGAATCGGCGCCCCGATCAGGGCGATGCACGCGAGATACACGAGCACGAAGGCCGCCCCGCCGTTCTCGCCTGCGACGTACGGGAAGCGCCACAGATTTCCAAGTCCAACAGCGGAGCCCGCCGCGGCGAGTATGAACGCGAAGCGCGACGACCAGCCTGACTCCGCGCCGCCGCTCGATGGGGCCACCGTCAGGTTTCTTCGCGCGTCTGTTCGACCAGCAGATGTACGACGCCGGCCGGATTCGAGATCCAGTGACCATTGACGCCGTAGAGCGGCTCGAGCTCGTCACGGATCCGTGCACCGTGTGCCTGCAAGTGCTGGGTCGCTGCCGCGAGATCCTCGGTCGCGATCTCGAGCCAGACGTCGGCGTGTGCGTAATTATCGACGCGGTCCAGCCAGAGCGTGATCGGGCCGAATTGCAGCGAATAGCTGACCGGCGTGCCCTGGCCGCTTTCACGGCGCACCGCGAACCCGAGCACATCGCGATAGAACGCCAACGTCGCATCGAACTGCGACTTCGGGATCTTCATCGCGACGTTCACACCAGCGCGGAACGTTGCTTTGGGTTGACTCATCGGACCGGCTTCCGTCGCCAGCGGCAGGATCATGGTCTACCGGCGGAGGCGACGCTGCAAGCGCGGCGCAGAGGATCGCAAGCCGGCCTGACGCGCATGCCGAGGCGTGGCATGCTTGGCGACTTCGCATGGAAGCCCACCGCCGGAGACCCGATATGCGCGTGCCCCGGAACATTGCCATCGCCCTGCTGTCGTTGATGCTGCCGGTGGCAGCTGGCGCGGCGGACGGGACCCCGATCGACCCGGCCATTGCGGCGGCGGTCGAGCACCCGGATCGGCCGGCGGCTGACCGAAAGCGCGATGCGCTGCGCAGGCCCGCCGAGGTCCTCGAGTTCTTCGGTGTGCGCCCGGGCATGAGCATCATCGAATATTTCGCAGCGGGCGGGTTTACCGCAGAAGTCCTCGCGCGGGTCGTCGGCCCGGGCGGCAAGGTCTACATGCAGAACCCCGAATGGATGTATGAGAGCGGCGGAAGCGAAGCGGTCGCGCAGCGGCTCGCGAATGCGCGCCTGCCGAACGTCGTGCGGCTCGATAAGCCGATCGATGCTCTGGACCTGCCCGACGAATCCGTAGACGGCGCGATCATGAATCTCGTGTTCCACGATTTCTTCTGGCTGACCGAGGACGTGTCGCTCGTGCTCGAAGATCTCTACCGCACACTCGAGCCCGGCGGCTTCGTTGGCGTCGTCGATCACGCCGCGCCCGCAGGCACCGGCAGCGAGTATGCGAGGGATCGTCAGGGCGGCCAGCACCGCGTCGACGAAGCGCTCGTGCGCCGCATGTTTCTCGATGCGGGTTTCGTGCTGCAGAAGGAAGGCGACTTCCTGCGCAATCCCGCCGACGATCGTGAAATGCCGTTCTTCGCGCCCGAGCTGCGTGGCAAGCCGACGGACAGGTTCGTGCTGCTCTTTCGCAAGCTGCGGTAGCCGCGGCGCCGCGGCTACCGCAGCTTGCGAGGCTTGGGGCTTGAGGCTGGGGGCTGGGGTCAGAACAAGAACCGCGCGGGTTGCGATAGGCGGCGCGGCCGGCGTGGCCTTTCCTCCAGCCTCCAGTCCCCAGCCTCCAGCCGCGGCGGCGCTAAGGCGCCGCTGCTTCCCACCCGCCGCCGAGGGCCTTGTACACCGCGACGAGCGCGAGAGCTGTATCGGTGTTCGCGGCGGCAAGTGCGTCCTGCGCCTCGAGCTGGCGCCGTTCCGCATCGAGCACGGTCAGGAAGCTGTCGATACCGTTGCGATAACGCAGGCGCGCGAGGTCGGCAGCCTTGTCGCTCGCGAACACCGCGATCTGCAGTCGCGCCTGCCGCTCGAGTGCACGCGAGTAGCGCACGATCGCGCTCTCCGTTTCCTCGAGCGCCGTGAGCACCACCCGCTCGTAGGCGGCCAGCGCTGCATCTGTGCGCGCATCGGCGGCATCCACGCGCGCCTTGACACGGCCGAGATCGAATGCGGCCCAGCTGATCGAGGGGCCGAACGAGTAGCGCTCGCTGGTCGAATCGCCGAGCGCCGAGCTCGAGGTCGCTAGATAGCCGAACGAGCCGGTCAGCGTCACGCGCGGAAAGAAATCCGCGATTGCGACGCCTTCGAGCGCCGTCGCTGCGGCGAGCTCGCGCTCGGCCACACGGATGTCGGGGCGGCGACGGAGCAGGTCTTCGGGCTGTCCCACGGCTGCGATCTCGGGCAACGCCGGCAGCTCCTTGCGCACGACGAGCTCCTGATACAGCGCCGGCGGCGGACGACCGACCAGTATGCTGAGTCGATGGATCGCTTGTGCGATGTCGGCCTCGAGCGGCGGGATCGTTGCGCGGGTCGCCTCGAGCTGCGCCTGCGCGCGTGCGATGTCGAGATCGGTGCCACGTCCGCCTTCGAGCAGCGCCTGCGTGAGCCGGTAGGTCTGTTCCTGATTCTCCGCGTTGCTCTGCGCGACCGCGAGGCGATACTGCCGGCCGCGCAACTCTAGATAGGTGCGCGCCACCTCGGCTGAGACGCTGACGAGCGCGTCGCGCAACGTCGCTTCCTGCGCTTCGTACTCGGCACCACGCGCCTCGACCGTGCGTCGCACGCGGCCAAAGAAATCCAGTTCCCAGAATGCATCGAGGCCGACGTCGTAGTAGTCGTCCGAGAAGGGCACGGTTGCGACAGGAAATGCCGCGGCACTCGATTTCTGCCGCGTCGCGCTGCCCTGCGCCGTCACGATCGGTGCGAAGTCGAAGCGCGCCTCGCGCAACAGTGCCCGCGATGCGCGCAGATTCGCGACGGCGATCGCGAGATCCTTGTTATCGACGAACGCGAGCTCGATCAACTCAGTCAGTTGCGGGTCGTCGAACTGTGCCCACCACTCGACGAGCGTCGGCTCGGGCGCGACACCCGATTCGTAGCCGTGCAGGAACTGCGTCGACGTCTCCGCCGGCGGTCGCTCATAGTCCGGCCCCACGGCGCATGCGGCCAGCACCAGGGCGGCTCCGAGCGCACCGCATGAACGCAGCCTGCGCTTCACGTCGACGCCTCTCCCGGCGAAGTGCTGGCCGCCGACACCGTTGCGGTGCGAGCGCTGCGGCCGACGAAACCGCGGATCACGACATAGAACGCCGGAGTCAGGAACAGCCCTACGGCCGTCACGCCCAGCATGCCGCCGAACACGGTCGTGCCGAGGACGTTGCGCATCTCCGAGCCCGGTCCACCTGCGAGCACGAGCGGCAACACGCCGAGAATGAAGGCGAACGAAGTCATCAGAATCGGCCGCAGGCGCAACTCCGCGGCTTCGATCGCCGCATCGAAGCGATCGAGGCCCGTCTCCTCGCGCTGCTTCGCGAACTCGACGATCAGGATCGAGTTCTTGCAGGCAAGTCCGATCAGCACGACGAAACCGATCTGGGCGAGGATGTCGTTCTGGAATCCACCGACGAGCAGCGATAGAAAGGCGAAGAACAGGCACAGCGGCACGATCAGCACGATCGCGAGCGGCAGTGACCAGCTCTCGTACTGCGCCGTGAGCACGAGGAACACGAAGACGACGCTGAGCGGGAAGATCAGCAGGCCTAGAGCCGAACCGGTGCGCTCCTGGTACGCGAGCTCGGTCCACTCGTAGGCGATGCCCGGCGGCAACACGTCCGCCGCGAGCCGTTCCATTGCGAGCAGCGTCTCGCCGGAGCTGCGCCCGGTCGGCGTATCGCCCTGCAGTTCGGCTGCCGGGTAGAGGTTGTGGCGCACGACCCGGTCCGGACCCGTCGTGCGCTCGACATCGACGAAGTTGCCGAGCGGAACCATGCCGCCGTGGGCGTTGCGCACCCGCAGCCGCTCGATGTCGACCGGCTCGAGACGAAACGGTGCATCGGCCTGCGCCGTGACACGGTAGGTACGGCCGAACAGGTTCAGATCGTTGACGTACGACGAGCCGAGGTATACGGACAATGCTGCGAAGACGCTCTCGACGGACACTCCCAGCATTTCCGCCTTGGTCCGGTCGATGTCGAGAAAGTACTGAGGCGTGCCGGTGCCGAAAGTCGTGAACACCCGGACCGCTTCGCCCGACTGATTCGCAGCGCCGGCGAGCTCCCAGGTGGCCGCTTCGAGTGCCTTGAGACCCTGGCCGCTGCGGTCCTGCACCATCATTTTGAAGCCGCCGCCGGTCCCGACGCCGCGCACCGCCGGCGGCTGGATCACGAAGATCTGCGCTTCGCCGATCCGACTCAAGGCGCCCATCAGCTGGCCGAGCACCGCGCTCGAGGGCAGCACATCGCCGCGCTCCTCGAACGGCGTCAGACCGATGAACATGAGGCCACCGTTCGACGCGTTTGCGAACGTCGCTCCTGAGAAACCTGCGAACGCAATCACGTTCCGCACGCCTTTGGTCGCCTCCGCGATCCGCGTCGCCTCGCGAATCACGGCGTCGGTGCGCTCGAGCGAAGCGCCCTTTGGCAGATCGATCGCCACGACCAGATACCCCTGGTCCTGCTGCGGAATGAAGCCACCGGGCACGACCCTGATCAATACGACGGTGGCCGCGATCAGCAACGCAAATACGCCAAGCGCGATGCCTGGGTGACGCACGACCTGGCAGACCGAGCGCGCATAGCCACGCTGCACTGCGCCGAAGCCGCGATTGAATCCACGGAAAATCGGCCCGAGCGCACGATCGAACCAGTCGCGCTGGCCGCCGTGCTCACTGCCCGATTTCAGCAGGATCGCGCCGAGCGCCGGGCTCAAGGTCAGCGAATTGAACGCGGAGATCGCAGTCGCCACTGCAATCGTCAGCGCGAACTGCCGGAAGAACTGACCGGAAATGCCGCCGAGGAAAGCCGTCGGGATGAAGACCGCGCCGAGCACGAGCGCGATCGACAGGAGCGCACCGCCGACTTCGCTCATCGTGACGCGGGCCGCCTCGCGCGAGTCGAGCCCGCGTTCGAGATTGCGCTCGATGTTCTCGACGACGACGATCGCATCGTCGACGACGATGCCGATTGCGAGCACGAGACCGAACAGCGTCAGATTGTTCAGCGAAAAGCCGAAGGCAGCCATCACGGCAAACGTGCCGATCAGCGATACCGGGATCGCGATGATCGGAATCAGCGCAGCGCGCCAGCGCTGCAGGAACAGCAGGATCACGATCACGACGAGCACGACGGCTTCGAAAATCGTCTCGTAGACGGCTTCGACCGACTGCTCGATGAACTCGGTGGGGTTGTAGACGATCCGGTAGGCGAGCCCGGGCGGAAACAGCTCGGCGAGATCCGCCATCGTGCGCTTGACCTCCTCGGCCGTGCTGAGCGCATTGCTGCCGGGTCGCTGGAACATCGCGAGCGCAACGGCCGGTTTGCCGTTCAGATAACTGTTCGATGAATACTCACGCGCGCCGAGCTCGATCCGGGCGACGTCGCCGAGGCGTGTGAGCCGCTCGTTCTCGCCGCTCTTGATGATGACCGCACCGAATTCTTCCGCGGTCAACAGCCGACCCTGCGTGTTGACGGTCAGCTGAAAGGCGTTCGGCAGCGGCATCGGCGGCTGACCGAGCTGGCCGCCGGCGACCTGGACGTTCTGCCCGCGCAGCGCTGTGACCACGTCGGTGGCCGTGAGATTCAGCGACGCGAGCCGGTCCGGATCGAGCCAGACCCGCATGCTGTATTCGCGCGCGCCGAATACCGTGATGCTGCCGATGCCATCGATGCGCGCCAGCACGTCGCGAACTTGCAGCAACGCGTAGTTCGAAATGTACAGCTGATCGAGCGAGTCGTCCGGCGACTCGAGATGCACGACCATCATCAGGTCGGGTGAGCTCTTCTGCGTCACGACGCCAAGACGGCGCACTTCCTCCGGCAGTCGTGGCTCCGCGATCGCGACGCGGTTCTGCACGAGCACCTGGGCGTTGTCGAGGTCGGCGCCGAGTGCAAACGTGATCGTCAGCGACATCGAGCCGTCGGCCGTCGATGAGGAGGTCATGTACAACATGTCCTCGACGCCATTCACCTCCTGCTCGATCGGCGTCGCGACCGTGTCGGCGATGACCTCCGGCGTCGCACCGGGATAGGTCGCGCGTACGACGATCGTCGGCGGCGCGATCTCCGGGTACTGCGCGACCGGCAATGCGAGATAGGAGATGGTGCCGATCAGCACGATCACGATCGAGACGACCGCCGCAAAGCGCGGCCGGTCGATCGCATAATGACCAAGGTTCATCGGGCGGCCTTGGCCACGACTGGTTCTGGCGTTTCTATCGCACCTTCGACCGGGCGCACTTCGAGGCCGGGTCGAATGCGCTGCAGGCCGCTGATCACGACGCGATCGTCGGCTTCGAGACCGCTCTTCACGATCCGCAGTCTCCCGATGGCCCTGCCGGGCACGATATCTCGCCGCTCGAGCTGATTGCCCTGACCGAGCACGTAGACGTACCGCGTCGCCTGATCCGCACCAATGGCGGCGTCGGGCACCATCAGCGCATCGTAGGGACCCTCACCGAGCAGTTGCACCTGCGCGAACAGTCCCGGCGTCAGCAGTCCGTCGGGATTCGGAAAAATCGCGCGGCCCTGCATCGTCCCCGTCGACTCGTCGACCCGGTTGTCGACGAAGTCCATCTTGCCTTCGCGCGGAAAGCCCTGCTCGCCAGCCACCTGCATCCGCACCGGATTGGCGACGTCGCGCGAGCTCGGCCGCGATCCCAGTCCCGCAAGGCGCTGATACGCGAGATAAGCCTTCTCGTCGGCGGTGAAATAGACGTGGATCGGATCGAGCGAAACGATCGTCGTGAGCAGCGTGGAATTCGCCGACCCGCCGCTCACGAGATTGCCTTCGGTCACGAGCTTCCGACCGATGCGCCCTGCGATGGGTGCGCTCACGCTCGTGAACTCGAGATCGAGCCGTGTCGCTGCCACGGCGGCCTGCGCTGCCTGCAGACTGGCTTCGGCTTCGCGCTTCTGTTGCGTCCGCGAGTCGAGTTCCTCTTCGGAGACCGCACGCGAGCGGAACAGCCGCTCGGCCCGTTCGAGATCATTCGTCGCGAGTTCGAGTTGCACTCGGGCGCGCGTCACCTGCGCCTGGGCTTCGTCGAGCGCGGCTTGATACGGACGCGGGTCGATCACGAAGAGCAGGTCACCGTCCTCGACGATGGCGCCGTCTTCGAAATGCACGGACTTCAGATAGCCGCTGACGCGGGCCCGGACCTCGACGGAATCCACCGCAGCGAGACGACCGGTGTACTCGTCCCAGTCAGTGATCGACTGCGCCAGCGGATGCGCGACGGTGACCTCGGGAGGGTCCATGCTGGGAGGAGCTCCGCGGCCGCAAGCGACGAGCGCCGCCACCGCAGCCACCGCAGCCCACGTACGCCTCCCTGGCGTGACGATATCGTTCTGCACAGCCTTGGCTCCCTGACGGTTCGGGCAGACCGTTCCACCTTCAGGCACGGCATTGCGTGAGCCGCGCTTCGGAGCGGTGCACTCAGGTGGAGGTTATCAACGGGGTTCGGGCCGCCACTTTACCGGGATTTCGTGAGCGAATCTCCTGGTTCTCGAGTCAGCCGGGAACAGGAACGGTTTTCGCCACCCGCACCAACGCGGTGCATCGGATCCGGTCGCGCTGCCTTTGGGTCCATCGAGTGCTGCACCGCTGCGTCGAGCAGCGGGCCGCACGGCCCGACCAGCCGCAGATCGGCTTCGTGATCCGCACGCGTGCAGCCCAGATTGACGATCGCAACGGGAACGCCCTGCGCTCTCGCCGCGCGCACGAAACGGTAACCGGAGTACACCATCAGTGAGGTTCCGGCAACGAGCAGGCCCTCCGCGCCTGCGACCGCTGCCATCGCGCGTGCCACTCTCGGTCGCGGCACCGGCTCGCCGAAGAACACGACTGCCGGCTTCAGTGTCCCGCCACATGCCTCGCAGTCCGGCACCTCGAAGTGCGAGAAGTCGGCGTGCTCGAGCACCGCGTCACCGTCCGGTGCGATCTGCCCGGCCTGGTCCATCCAACCGGGATTGCTGCGCTCGAGCGCGGCCTGCAATGCCGCACGTGGGCTGCGCTCACGGCAATCCAGGCACTCGACCGCATCGACCCGGCCGTGCAGGTCGATCACGTTGCGACTGCCGGCGCGCTGATGCAGGCCATCGACGTTCTGGGTGATCACACAGTCGAGATGCCCCGCGGCTTCAAGGCGCGCGAGCGCCCGATGCCCGGCATTCGGCTCGACGGTCGCGAACATGCGCCATCCGGCGAGCGCGCGGCCCCAGTAGCGCTGACGCGCGCCCGCGCTGCCGCGGAACTCCTGAAAGTTCATGGGCTGCGGGCGTTTCCAGGCGCCGCTTGCGTCGCGGTAATCCGGGATTCCGGACTCCGTGCTGATGCCAGCCCCCGTCAGCGCGATTACCCGTCGTCGAGCGAGGAAATCGGCGAGTCGGGCAACCGTTTCAGGAAGGAGCGGGGACGGGAACACCCACGCAGATTAGCGCAGGCACGGGCTGCTCGGCACGTGGGCTGTCGCTCATGCCGCGTCGCGGCGCTCTGACGGCTTGTTGACCCAGGCATCCATGGCCTTTCCAACGTGAAATCGAATTTCAACGCCTGCTAACCCGTGTCGGTCAATGCGCGGCGCAGGATCTTGCCGA
>Ga0268386_10003607_pt1 | contig 11308 bp, 7 predicted proteins | sample RVTome_15_FD_200260 | JGI IMG/M metagenome (GOLD analysis project Ga0268386, IMG submission 200260) | Soil microbial communities from uranium-contaminated site in the Upper Colorado River Basin, Wyoming, United States - RVT150D86... ... | reverse complement strand
TTTCAACTCATTGAAATCGCTTATAAAATCATCTTGACAGAGATTCGCGTTTCGAGCCATCGTTAGCGCGGCCAATGTTGGCTCTCCATATCGGCGCCCACCGGCGGGCGTCTCCGGCGATGCCGCCAGACCCATTCCTTCGGGAAACCGAAGGGGTCGGTTTGGCGGCATTTCTCGTTTCTGGGCACGCTTAACCTAAGGAAACCTCCCATGTCCTACGTCGCTCCAACCGACCTCGTCAGGAAGATGATCGATGCCGGCGAGTCCAAGATCGTCATGTCCACCCGCGACACCGTCATTCGCGCCTACATGGCGGGCGCCATTCTGGCGCTCGCCGCCGCTTTCGCGGTAACGATCTCCGTCCAGACCGGCCAGCCGCTCGCCGGTGCCGTCCTCTTCCCGGTCGGCTTTTGTCTGCTCTATCTCCTCGGCTTCGATCTGTTGACCGGCGTCTTTACACTGGCGCCGCTCGCCCTGCTCGACAAGCGCGCCGGTGCCACGCTGAACGGTGTCCTGCGCAACTGGGGCCTCGTCTTCCTCGGCAATTTCGCCGGCGCCCTCACTGTGGCGTTGATGATGTCGATCACCTTCACCTACGGCTTCTCCGTCGAGCCCAATATCGTCGGCCAGAAGATCGGCACCATCGGCGAGGGCCGGACCGTCGGCTACGCCGCCTACGGCGCCGCCGGCATGCTGACGCTCTTCATCCGCGGCGTGCTGTGCAACTGGATGGTCTCGACCGCCGTCGTCGGCGCGATGATGTCCAACAGCGTGTCAGGCAAGGTGATCGTCATGTGGATGCCGATCATGCTGTTCTTCTACATGGGCTTCGAGCACTCGGTCGTGAACATGTTCCTGTTCCCCTCCGGTCTGATGCTCGGCGGCAACTTCTCGATCATGGACTACTTCATCTGGAACGAGATCCCGACCGTGGTCGGCAACCTCGTCGGCGGCCTCGCTTTCGTCGGCCTCACCCTCTACGCCACCCACGGTCCTTCCCGGACGAAAGCCGCGCGCGAAGACTTCGACGCGGTCGGCGTCCCCGCCGAATAGGCCAAGAACGCGCCAAGCGGACGGGCCGTCGATCTCCGACGTGCTCGTCCGTCGGCCAAACCCGGTTCTCCAACCTCAAACGGCGGAGCGGTCACGATGAACGGCAAACGGAAACTGGTTGTCATCGGCAACGGCATGGCGCCCGGGCGCATGCTTGAAGCGCTCTTCGACAAGATGCCGGACGCCTACGACGTCACCATCTTCAATGCGGAACCGCGGGTCAACTACGACCGCATCATGCTGTCGCCCGTGCTCTCCGGCGAAAAGGCCTTCGAGGAGATCGTCATCCACGGCGACGGCTGGTACATCGACCACGGCGTCACCCTGTACAAGGGCCACAAGGTGGTCGCCATCGATCGCGCCGCCCACACGGTGACATCCGAGCCCGGCGAAACCGTCGGCTACGACGTGCTGGTCGTCGCCACCGGCTCCAATCCCTTCATCATTCCGGTGCCGGGCAACGATCTGCCGGGAGTCCTTACCTACCGCGACTTCGACGACGTCAACGCCATGCTGTTCGCCGCCCAGTCGCGGGCAAAAGCCGTGGTCATCGGCGGCGGGTTGCTCGGCCTTGAGGCCGCAGCCGGCCTCAAGGAACGTGGCATGGACGTGACCGTGCTCCACATCATGCCGACGCTGATGGAGCGCCAGCTCGATCCGGCCGCCGGCTATCTACTCCAGCGGGCGATGCAAAAGCGCGGCATCGAAGTCGTCACCGGCGCCAACACGAAGCGGATCGTCGGCGACCGCAAGGTCGAGGGCGTCGAGCTCGAGGACGGCACCGTGGTTCCGGCCGGCCTCGTCGTCATGGCCGCCGGCATCCGTCCCAACGCCGCTCTCGCCAAAGAGGCCGGGCTCGAGGTCAGCCGCGGCATCGTCGTCGATGCCGCAATGCACACCAGCGACCCGGGTGTCCTCGCCCTCGGCGAATGCGCCGAAGTCGACGGCCGCGTCTACGGTCTGGTGGCGCCGCTCTACCAGATGGCCGAGGTCGCCGCCGCGCAGCTTTGCGGCGACCGCTCGGCGGAATTCCTTCATGCCGATACGCCGACAAAGCTCAAGGTCACCGGTATCGACCTCTATTCGCTCGGCGACTTCGCCGAGGGCGACGACCGCGAGGAGATCGTGCTCCGCGACGCTACCGCCGGAGTCTACAAGCGCGTCGTGCTCAAGGAGAACCGCATCATCGGCACGGTGCTCTATGGAGACACCGCGGACGGCGGCTGGTTCAACGACCTGATGAAAAAGCGGACCGATATCGCGGCGATGCGCGACACGCTGATCTTCGGCCAGGCCTACCAGGGGGGCGGCGTCCTCGATCCTACCGCGGCGGTAGCGGCTCTGCCCGACGACGCCGAGATCTGCGGGTGCAACGGCGTCCGCAAGGGCAAGATCACCAGCGCGATCAAGGCCAAGGGCCTGACCGCGCTGGACGAGATCCGCGCCTACACCAAGGCGTCAAGCTCCTGCGGCAGCTGCACCGGGCTGGTCGAGCAGCTCATGGCCCTCACCCTCGGCGAAAGGTACAACCCCGCCGCCGTGACCCCGATGTGCGGCTGCACCGGTCTCGGCCACGACGAGGTGCGCCGTTTCATCAAGGCGAAACGGCTGAAGACTATTCCCGCGGTTATGCAGGAGCTCGAGTGGAGGACTTCCTGCGGCTGCGCCAAGTGCCGTCCGGCGCTGAACTACTATCTTGTATGCGACTGGCCGGACGAATACGCCGACGACTATCAGTCGCGCTTCATCAACGAGCGCGTCCACGCCAACATCCAGAAGGACGGTACCTATTCGGTGGTACCGCGGATGTGGGGCGGGCAGACCAGCGCGGCAGAACTGCGCGCCATCGCCGACGTCGTCGACAAGTTCGACATACCCACCGTCAAGGTGACCGGCGGCCAGCGCATCGACATGCTCGGCATCCGCAAGGAGGACCTGCCCGCGATCTGGGCCGATCTCGGCAAGGCCGGGTTCGTCTCCGGGCACGCGTATGCCAAGGGTATCCGCACGGTGAAAACCTGCGTCGGCAGTGATTGGTGCCGCTTCGGCACCCAGGATTCCACGGCGCTCGGCGTCCGCATCGAGAAGTTCATGTGGGGTTCGTGGACCCCGGCCAAAGTCAAGATGGCGGTCTCCGGCTGTCCGCGGAACTGCGCCGAGGCGACCTGCAAGGACGTCGGCGTCGTCTGTATCGATTCGGGTTTCGAAATCCACTTCGCCGGCGCCGCCGGGCTCGACATAAAAGGAACCGAGGCGCTCGGTCTGGTGAAGACGCAGGACGAGGCGCTGGAGCACGTGGTCGCGCTCGTCCAGATGTATCGCGAGCAGGGCCACTACCTCGAACGCATCTACAAGTGGGCAAAACGCATCGGCTACGACGAGGTGCGCCGCCAGATCATGGACGACCCGGAAAGGCGCAAGGCCTATTTCGACCGTTTCGTCTTTTCCCAGAAGTTCGCCCAGGTCGACCCGTGGTCGGAGCGCGTGTCCGGCAAGCACAAGCACGAGTTCAGGCCGATGGCGACCTTTCCCCTGGAGGCTGCGGAATGAACGCTCTCACTGAACACTGGGTCGCGATCGGCTCGCTCTCCGACATCCCGCGACGCGGCGCCCGCTGCGTCAGGCGCGGCGGCATGACCATCGCGGTTTTTCGCACCGCCGACGACCACGTCTTCGCCCTGGAGGACCGCTGCCCCCACCGCCGGGGACCGCTTAGCCAGGGGATCGTTCACGACGGCTGCGTGACCTGCCCGCTACACAACTGGGTGATCTCGCTCGAGAGCGGCGAGGCCCAAGGCGCCGACGAGGGCGCCGTGGCCACCTTCCCGGTCAGGTTCGACGGCGACACCATCCTGCTCTCACTCGGAATGCGGTAGGCGCGAGGAACAGCCAAATGACTATCGTTCCCCTGGATCGGGACCGCCGCTCCGCAGCGCCCGCGCGCATGGCGCCGCTCGCCGTCCTGCCGGTGTTCTTCAAGCTCGACGGCAGGAAGGCCGTCGTCGCCGGCGGTTCGGAAGCTGCCGCGTGGAAGGCGGAACTGCTGGCGGCAACCGGCGCCGAAGTCCATATCTACTCTGAAGAGCTGGATCCGGCCTTCACGGCGTTGATCGCCACCGGTTCGGCCGCCGGGAGCTACGTCCATCATGCCTGCGGCTGGGACGCGAACTCCTTCGCCTACGCCGGGATCGCGGTCGCCGACACCGAAACCGACGAAGAGGCCACGTCGTTCTTCGAAGCGGCGCGCGCCGCGGGCGTGCCGGTCAACGTGATCGACAAGCCGGCTTGGTGCGAATTCCAGTTCGGCTCCATCATCAACCGATCGCCAGCCATCGTCGCCGTATCGACGGACGGCGCCGCCCCGATTCTCGGCCAGGCGATCCGGCGGCGTATCGAGACGCTATTGCCGCCGGCATTGGCCGACTGGGCGGCGCTCGCTCAACAGATGCGGACTGCCGTTACCCGGCTGCTCGCCGCGGGTCCGCAGCGCCGCGCCTTCTGGGAACGGTTCGTTGACCATGCTTTCGCCGCGGCACCGTCCACCGTCGTGGTGGATACGCTGATCGGCGAGGCCAAGGCGGTCGCCGCGAACGTCAACGTCGCGCAAGGCCGGGTGACCTTGGTCGGGGCCGGACCGGGCGATGCCGAACTGCTGACCCTCAAGGCAGTGCGCGCCCTGCAGGCGGCCGATGTCATCCTGTTCGACGACCTCGTCTCCGACGACGTGCTGGAGCTGGCGCGCCGCGAGGCCAAGCGCATGCTGGTGGGGAAACGCGGCGGCCGTGAGAGCTGTCGTCAAGAAGACATCAATGCCATGATGGTGTCGCTCGCCAAAGTTGGAAAGCACGTCGTCCGGCTGAAGGGCGGCGACCCGATGGTTTTCGGCCGCGCCGGCGAGGAGATCGCGCGACTGCAGGCGGAAGGCATTCCGGTTTCTGTCGTACCCGGCATCACCTCGGCGCTCGCCATGGCCTCCGCGCTTGGCGTGTCGCTGACCCATCGCGACTGCGCCCGGTCGGTACGGCTCGTCACCGGCCACAGCCGCGACGGCGTATTGCCGAAGGACCTCGACTGGCGCGCGATCGCCGATCCGGCGACCACGACAATCTTCTACATGGGCGGGCGGACCGCAGCCGGCATCGCCGCCACGCTGACCGCGGAGGGCCTGTCGCCGGCGACTCCGGTGGTGGTCGCCAGTGCCGTCTCGCGGCCGGCAGAGAAGCGCTGGATGGGACGGCTGGACGGCCTCTACGAGGCTATGATCGAGATCGGTACCGACCAGCCGGTGCTGATCGGCGTCGGGCGCGTATTCGCTGCTGTGGCGGGGAACACCGCCGACCGACGGCCCCAAGCCGGCGATAGCGCTGAACGCATACCCGCGGGCCGGCAGCATCCGGTCCAGTCTCCGGGCTGATGGTTCTTCCGATCGGCTTACGGACTGCGCCCCGCGCACTTCCACGGTCTCTGACGGCGATTTTGCGGTCGCCGGCGCAATTCGTGCCTTGCGGGGCGGGCGGCCGCTTCCCATCATAATATGGGCCAAGGTCCGAGCCGCTCGGCCGAAAATGGAACGAATGCAATGAATTACGTGCGTACCGCCATGCTTCTCGCCGCCCTGACGGCGATTTTCATGGGCGTCGGCTACCTGATCGGCGGCTCCGGCGGGGTGGTGATCGCCTTCCTGTTCGCCGCCGGCATGAACCTGTTCAGCTATTGGAACGCCGACAAGATGGTGCTGTCGATGCACCATGCCCGCGAGGTCGACGCCCAGGCGGCCCCGCAGCTTTATGGGATCGTTCGCGAATTGGCCGAGCGGGCGGACCTGCCGATGCCGCGGGTCTACGTCATGGACAATCCCCAGCCGAACGCCTTCGCCACCGGCCGCAACCCGCAAAATGCTGCCGTCGCCGCCACAACCGGACTGCTGGCGACGCTGACGCGCGAGGAGGTCGCCGGCGTCATTGCTCACGAGCTCGCCCACATCAAGCACCGCGACACCCTGACCATGACCATCACCGCGACCATCGCCGGCGCCATCTCGATGCTCGCCAGCTTCGCCTTCTGGTTCGGCGGCAACCGCGACAACAACAATCCCCTCGGCCTGATCGGCGTGCTGATCGCCGCGATCGTGGCGCCGTTCGCCGCCATGCTGGTCCAGATGGCGGTGAGCCGCACCCGCGAATACGCCGCCGACCGCGGCGGCGCCGAGATTTGCGGCCGCCCGGACTGGCTCGCCTCGGCGCTGGCCAAGATCGCCGGAACGGCCCCTCGCGTCGAGAATGTCGACGCCGAGCGCAACCCGGCGACGGCGCATCTGTTCATCGTCAACCCGCTGTCGGGAGCGCGCATGGACAACCTGTTCTCGACCCATCCGGCGACCGAGAACCGGATTGCCGCGCTACGCGCGATGGCGAGCGGATTTGCCGCTCCCCCTTCGTCAGGGTCGGTGCCGCGCACCGGCTCCGCCGGGCCGTGGAACGCGGGCTCGCGCGGTCCCTGGGGGTGAGTGGACCGACGCTATCGCCTGCCCGCGGGATTTCCCGGCCGGACGAATCGCGGCCCGGCGTTGCCGCTCGCGTCGTTGCCACCGCACTCTATGGTGCGGTTCTCGACAAACGCCAGCCGCTCGACCAACTGCTCGATCCGTCGACCGGCGATGCGGCCTTCCGCGCCTTGCCCTCCCGCGACCGCCGCCTGGTCCACGCGATCGTCGCCACCGCACTCCGCCGCCAGGGCGAGATCGGCGACGCGCTCGGCCACTTGATCGAACGCCCCTTGCCACGGCGGGTCGGCGACTTGCGGCACATTCTCGAGATCGCCACCGCCCAGCTTCTGTTCATGGAAGTGGCCGACCACGGTGTCGTCTCGGTTGCGCTCGAACAGGTGGGCGCCGACGGTAACGCCCGCCACTTCAAGGGCCTCGCCAACGCCGTGCTTCGCCGTCTGGCGCGCGAAAAAGAAACGGTCCGCGCCGGGTTCGACGCAGCGCGTCTCGATACGCCGGACTGGCTTTGGCACCGCTGGGCGAAGACCTACGGCGAGACCAGCGCCCGTAAGATCGCTGAAATGCATTTGGTCGAGCCGAGTCTCGATCTGAGCGTCAAGAGCAACCCCGAAGGCTGGGCCGCGCGCCTCGGCGGCATCGTGCTTCCGACCGGCTCCGTGCGTCTCGTTCCCAGCGGTCCGATCGAGGAGCTCGCCGGCTATGCCGACGGTGAATGGTGGGTGCAGGATGCGGCCGCAGCGCTGCCGGCCCGGCTCCTCTTGCCGGTCGACGGTATGCGCGTTGCCGACCTATGCGCAGCGCCGGGCGGCAAGACCGCCGCACTTGCCCACGCCGGCGCCCGCGTCACCGCAATCGACAGATCTGCCGCCCGGCTCGACCGCCTCCGCGCCAATCTGGCCCGGCTCGATCTCGAAGCGGAAACGGTTGCCGGCGATGTCTTCGACTGGACCCCGGGTGCAATTTACGACCGGGTCCTTCTCGACGCCCCCTGCACGGCCACCGGCACGATCCGCCGCCATCCCGATATCGCCCGGGTCAAGCGGCCGGAGGACATAACTGCCCTCGCCGCCCTGCAGGCGCGGATGCTCGACCGTGCCGTCGATCTCTTGAGGCCGGGCGGGGTCCTGGTGTACTGCACCTGTTCGCTCGAACCCGAGGAGGGCGAGGCGCTGTTCGAAGAGGCCATTTGCCGCCACGATTTAACGCCTCTGCCGGTGCTCGCGGGCGAAATCGGCGGGCTCGACGATGCGGTCACGCCGGCCGGAACGGTGCGCACGCTGCCGTGTCATCTTCCGCAGCCGGAACCGCGCCTGGCCGGACTCGACGGTTTTTTCATCGGTCGCTGCCGCAAGGGCTGAGACTGTTCAGTTGACCGCCTTCGCCCGCTAATGTGATAGCTCAGCATGGCCGATGATTCGGCCGGGCGGCGACGGACAAGGAGTGACGTTTCGATGGCGGTCGGATCGGTATCCGGTCAGGGCCGGCAAATGCGGTTTGCCGTCAGTGCTGCGATCAGGGCGGCCACCTACCGCTACCACTCCAGCGTTCTCTACCGCTGGCGTTACGCCGGGCGTACGCCCGACCGACTGCTGATCGCCCCGATCGACCTCAGGACAGCCGACCCGACGGCAGCGCACGATATCTATGAAGGCCGCTTCGTCTTTTCCGGCACCGGCGTCGACGTCACCGGCTTTTCGGTATTCGAGGCGGAGCCGCCGACTGAAGATTGGGCGCGTACGCTGCACGGATTCAGCTGGCTGCGGCATCTTCGTGCCACCGATACGGCGATCTCGCGCTCCAACGCCCGCGCGCTGGTCGACGAATGGATTCGCCACACCAGCCGCTACGAGCCGATCGCCTGGGAGCCGGACGTCGTCGCTCGGCGGCTGATTTCGTGGCTGTCGCAGACGCCGATGATCCTCGACGGCTGCGACTATCCCTTCTACCGGCGCTTTATGCGCTCGCTCAACCGTCAGGTCCGCCACCTCAGGCGAACCGCTTTTGACGGCATGCCCGGGCTGCCACGGCTGCAGATCATGATTGCGCTGGCGTCGGCGGCACTGGCGATGTCCGACCAGCCGCGCTTTCTACGGATTTCGTCCCGGCTGCTCGATCTCGAGTTGGTCCGGCAGATTCTCCCCGATGGCGGCCACGCCAGCCGCAATCCGGGCGCGGTCCTGGAATTGCTTATGGACCTCCTGCCGCTGCGCCAGGCCTTCGCCGCGCGCGGCGGCCAGCCGTCGCGCATCCTCCTCTCAGCGATTGACCGGATGATGCCGATGCTCCGCTTCTTCAGGATGGGCGACGGCAGCTTCGCGCGCTTCAACGGCCTCGGCGATACCCAGGCCGACCAGCTGGCGACGGTGCTCGCCTATGATGATGTCCGCGGCGCGCCGCTCGCCAACGCTCCGCATAGCGGCTACCAGCGCATCGACTCGGGCGGCACGGTCGTTGTCATGGATACCGGCAGACCACCGCCGATGAACTATTCGATCAATGCCCATGCCGGATGCCTGTCCTTCGAGATGAGCGTCGGCCGCCAGCGGCTGATCATCAACTGCGGCTCGCCCAGCGCCGACGCGGTGCCGATGCGGCGCATGGCGCGCACCACCGCGGCCCACTCGACCGTCACTCTCAACGATACCTCGTCCTGTCGCTTCCTTGTGCGCTCGTGGATCGGCGACTGGCTGGGCGAAGCCGTCATCTCGGGCCCAACCCGAGTCGATGTCGATCGGCGCAACGAAGGCGACGCCACCGTGATCGCCTCCAGACACAACGGCTACGCCAGCCGATATGGCATCGTCCACGAGCGGCGCCTCAGCCTGTCCAACGCCGGCGATCGACTGGAGGGGACCGACTCGTTCTTCATGCCGTCGGGCCAGCCGGTGCGGCGTGGCGGCAAAGATGTCTTCGCGATCCGCTTTCACCTTCATCCCTCAGTCCGCGTCTACAGCAGCGAGGGCGGCAGGAGCGTATCGATGGAGCTTCCCGACGGCGAACGCTGGGAGTTCGAGACTGATTCACTGGAGCCGGTGATCGAGGAGAGTATCCTGTTCGCCGAGACACGCGGCAGCCGCAGCACCGATCAGATCGTTATCCACGGACGCGTCCAGCAGAACCAAACCGTCTCCTGGCAACTGCACCGGACCGCACTCGGCGGTCGTCGGCAGCGGGCGGTGGCGGTTACAGCCGAGGCATGATCCGGCTGTCAGGCGACGGCCGGTCGCATTTAGCCTGCTTGGCGAATCGTGCTAATCGCGCGACTTTCCGGTGCAAAGACTTCGAAGGTCAATGACAACCCGCGTGGGAACATACTCGCCACCAGACATAGTTCCCATCAGCCGGGCGCTGATTTCGGTCTCCGACAAGACCGGTCTTATCGACTTTGCGCGTTCGCTTGCCGAACAAAGTGTCGAGATTCTGTCGACCGGTGGTACCCGGGCGGCGCTTTCGGCGGCCGGGATCCCCGCTACCGACGTCTCTGCGGTCACCGGTTTCCCCGAGATGATGGACGGGCGCGTGAAGACGCTGCACCCGAAAATCCACGGCGGTCTTCTGGCGCTGCGCAACGATCCGGAGCACGCTGCCGCGATGTCGGCACACGGCATCGCCGGTATCGATCTTCTCGTCGTCAACCTCTATCCCTTCGAGGATACGGCGGGCAGCGGCGCCGACGCCGCAACTGTCATTGAGAATATCGATATCGGCGGGCCGGCGATGATCCGTGCCGCGGCCAAGAACCATGCCCATGTTGCGGTGATCGTCGAGCCGACCGACTACGGCGAACTGCTGTCGGTGCTCGTCGCCAACAACGGCGCGACGCCGCTGGAACTGAGGCGCCGTCTTGCCGCCAAGGCTTTTGCCCGTACCGTTGCCTATGACGCGGCGATTGCCGGCTGGTTCGCCGCCGAAACCGGCGACAGCTTTCCCTCCCGGGTCAGTCTTGCCGGCAGCCGCACCCAGTTGCTGCGCTATGGTGAGAACCCGCATCAGCAGGCTGCGCTGTATCTTGCTGGCGACCCCCGGCCCGGCGTTGCCACCGCCCGTCAGCTCCAGGGCAAGGAGCTGTCCTACAACAACATCAACGATACCGATGCCGCCTTCGAGCTGGTCGCCGAGTTCGATCCTCAGCGCACCGCCGCGGTCGCCATCGTCAAGCATGCCAATCCTTGCGGGGTGGCCGAAGGAGCAAGCCTGGTCGATGCCTACCGCAAGGCGTTGCGCTCGGATCCGGTTTCCGCCTTCGGCGGAATCGTCGCCCTCAACCGCCCGCTCGACGCCGAGGCGGCAACCGAGATCGTCAAGATTTTCACCGAGGTCATCATCGCACCGCAGGCCGCCGACGACGCTCGGGCAATCGTCGCCGCCAAGAGAAACCTGCGGCTCCTCGTCACCGACGCGCTCCCCGATCCCACCCTGTCCGGCCTCGCCTTCCGCTCGGTCGCCGGTGGCTTCCTCATCCAGAGTCGCGATTCCGGCATGGTCGACGATATCGATCTCAAGGTGGTGACCAAGCGGGCCCCGACCGGCGACGAACTCGCCGACCTGCTCTTTGCCTCGCGGGTGGCCAAGCACGTCAAATCGAACGCGATCGTCTACGCCAAGGACCGCGCCACCGTGGGTATCGGCGCCGGCCAGATGAGTCGTCTCGATTCGGCCCTGATCGCCGCCCGCAAGGCGGGAGAGGCGGCCAAGGCCGCGGGCCTGCCCGAGTCGTTCGCGAAAGGCTCGGTCGTCGCCTCGGACGCC
>Ga0268386_10003606_pt1 | contig 11308 bp, 10 predicted proteins | sample RVTome_15_FD_200260 | JGI IMG/M metagenome (GOLD analysis project Ga0268386, IMG submission 200260) | Soil microbial communities from uranium-contaminated site in the Upper Colorado River Basin, Wyoming, United States - RVT150D86... ... | reverse complement strand
GTGCGCGTCAAGGCGCGGGTCTCGTCTTTGAGCAGGCTGAGGCTCTGCCAGTTGGCACCGTTCCAGTATTCCCAACGGATGCGCGCCGGGCCATAGGAGGGAGTGTCCGGCAAGCCGCACTGGAGGGACACCGATGCAGCGCTCGTCGGCAAGACCCACATCGTCAGATTCACTTCAACCTGCGGGAATTCGACCAGCGAAGAACTGGCGTCATACGCGAAGCCCAGCAGCAGCGCACTCTCATCATTGGCCAACGGCCCAAACGGTTGAAATCCCTGCGATGCTTCCCGGTTATCGCTCGTGACGTCCGTAAAGGCGTAGCCATCGAAGGCTTGCACGGACGCGAGGCTCGCGGTCAACGCGGTCAGCGCGCGCTCCGTCTCAAAGACCAGCGGTGGGCCGCCATCCGGCGCTTCGGCAGTCACTTGCGTGCGCGCCGGCACGATCACAAAAGGCTCCGCATGATCGGGCTTGACCGGAAAGGTGATCTCCGCCTGCGCCGGCTCGGCCGGGTGCAACTCGATGCCGAGCAATTGCAGAAATTTTATGTAATTCAGCTCGGGCACCTGGCTCATGCGATAGGTCAATATCTCGGCCAGCCAGGCAAACACCTGGATCATGGTGATGCCGGGATCGCTGTCGTTGACATCGGTCCAGACCGGCGTCCATTCCGGCGTGTAGCGGGCGATACGCGTGCGGACCTCTGCCAGCAGGCTGTCATAGCGACGGTCGTCGATCTGCGGGATGGCGTTGTTCAGCGGCATGACTTAGGCGCCCTCACCAATGTAGAACGGATAGACTAGATTGCCGAGCGCATTATTGGCGCGAATCCGGTAGTTGATCCTGATCAAGAGCAGGTTTGGCTCCTCCGGCGCCGTCTCGGCGTCGACGTCGAGTACGTCGATGCGCGGCTCATAGGCGACGAGCGCTTCGCGCACCGTCTGCACCACCACCGTAAGCGTCGTCGTGTTGTTCGGCGCGAACACCAACTCGTGGATGCCGCAGCCGAACTCCGGCAGCATGACACGCTCGCCTTTGGCGGTGCTCAGGATGAGGTAGATCGACTCCTCGAGGCGCTGCTCGTAGCGCGCCTGGGCGATCGTGCCGCCGGGAGTGACTTGCAGCGGGAACTTCCAACCGACTCCGAGGTAATCACGTTGATTGCTTGCCATCACTCTTCTCTAGCTCACCGTCAGCACAATCTCAGCGCCGTTGGGGAGATTGGAGAGACCTCGCTGGCTGATGCCAGTCATGAAAAAATGGTGCTTCCCAATACCGAGACCACTCATGTACGCGACATTCATGGTGATCGTCACGGTCAGTGCGGGAGTGCTCCAGCCACCGCCAGCGGGTGCAACCACCAGATTCGGAGGCACGCCGTCGGTAATGTCCGAATGGGACGGCGGCACCTCACTGATCAAGGTCAGGAGCCATTGCAAGGGGAAAGCGCTGAACAGAGTGAAGCTCGCCGTCACAATGGCCGGCTGGTGGGTGACCGAATTAAAAGCTAATACTGGCGGCGCTCCCGTCACGGTGGGCTTCACGGCGTCCGCCAACGCGGGTGATAACAGCGGTGCCGGCTGACCAACGGGAACGGGAGCCGGTGTGCTATTGTCAATCGTGGTATGTGTCTCCGTCATGGTCAGTGGCAATCCGGTGAAAGTTTGATTGAAGTCGGTGGCCAGGATGACCTTTTGGCCGTCAATCCGGCTCGCATTCAGCCCCATCGAACGCAGTTGATACCCCAGGCATGGCAAGATCAGGAACGGACAAGCCAGCGTGCCGGTGTCGTTTTCGAGCAACACGATCCCTCCATTGACCGACCATTTCGGGTTGGTTGGAGTGCTCGTGCCTATGCCTCCGTGCGGGCAGAGAATCACAGCATGGGTGGTGAGTACCTGCGGCATATGCGCTCCTGTCATGAAATCTGGATCTGCCCGGCGCGCAGCGCTAGAATGCGCCCGCCGCCGTGCAACTCAATGAACTCATCTCTGTCGTCCATAACGAGACTCAACATACCCTTGGTCTGCACGGTGATCGTCTGGCCCGCCGGCGTATCGTCCAACACAATCTGATGCCCGCTACTCGATTTGATGATGACTTTTTTCGCGCCGTCGCTATCCTCGAAGCGCAGCTCATGTCCGCCCGGCGTCTTGATCACGCGGTTCCTGTTGTTCGTCTCCGGCGGCGTATCGACGCCGTTCCAGAGATAGCCGATGATGAATGGGTGATCAAAATCACCGTGCTCGAAGGCGACCAGCACTTCATCGCCGAGTTCCGGCATGTAAAACACGCCCCGCTTTTTACCGGCCATCGGCGCCGCTACCGGCGCCCAGGCACTGCGGTGCACCTCGGACAACCAGGGGAACTGCACCTGGATCCGCCCCTGGCGCTCCGGGTCATTGAGATCCTGGACGAGGCCGATGACGACGCCGCTTATCTCTTTCATGCGTTGCCCTCGTTGCCCTTTTTGCCTTTATCCTCACGCCGGGCATTGAATTTGGTCGTGTACCCGCCGTCACCGATGGTGTGCGTGGTGTTGGTGACGAAGTAGGTGCTGCTGAAACGCGCGCCGAGTCCTTCGATCTGCACGCGCTGTCCGGCGCGCAGGTCGGGCAGCCCGATACAGGTCGCGCTCGCTGTGACCATCTCCTTGTGGCGATTATGGAGGATCGCCACGGCCCGCTCCCGCGCCTGCGCCGGCGTATAGACCGGTTCATTGACGACGCGCTCGTCGCGCGGGTCGCCCTTTTGCAACATCTCGTGCAGGTCGCGATTGATATTCAACTTCGGGTCGTCGAACGTCGCGGTTGCATGGATCGGCTGCTTCGTGGCGCGATTCCAGCCGTTGACGGTGACGGATTTGTTCTGATTGGCGGTAGTCAGCGTTGGCTTGAAATCGATCAAGGAGATGCCCCACTTCAACGCGAAGGTCACATCGCGCAAGCCGGGCATGTCGGTCTGGGACGGACCGAAGTAGAGGCGGCGCTTGGTCTCCACCCCTTGCCCGTGCGGGTCGCCTTCCAGCACGAAGACCACGTAGCCGTACTTCCGCGCCTGCGAGAGAAGAAAATCGATGTCGTATTCATTCTTTTGGGCGAGGTAGGGGATTTCATCCTCCTTCACGTTGTCATCGATCACGATCGGCAATGGGAACCGCTTCTTGGGTGGGGGGCCGGGATCTATCAAGGTCGCGATGTTCTTCGCGATCTGGCTGATCTTTTTATTCTCCCAGGTGGTGGTGTACGGCTTGGGCCGCAATTGATGTAACACGTTGAGGCCACGCACGGCAAGCGTTGGCGCGCCGCTGCTCGGGAAGGTCGGCTCTATCGTCGTGAACGTACCTTGCATCATCAGCCGCAGATGCCCCGCGTAGCCGAGCCACACGTCGACCAATTTGTTAGACGGATCGAAGAGCCGGTGGAGCGGATTGTTCTCAAGCGAGTCAGCGGTCTCTGCGCCAACGTATTTGAAATCTCTGGTGACGGGATCCCAATTATTGACCGTTATCTGGAAGCTATCGATCTCCTTGAGGCCGTCTTGGTAGGTCACCTGGATGACATCGCGCAGCACGTTGCGCGGCAGATTGGCCCCTTGGATCTTGATTTCGAATTGCGGCACGTAGAAGTGCCCTTGTTCGAGCGATTCCTGGCGTAAGGTGACTATTGGCATCGTCTCGTCTCCTAGCGGATGGGCGGCACCGTGAGAAAGGTCCCCGCCGTCAAGCGGCGCGGGTCTTCAATGTTGTTTGCCTCGGCAATCAGCCGCCAGTCGCCAGGCCGCCGGTATATATCTCCGGCGATCCCGGAGAGCGTCTCCCCGCGCTGGATGACGTGGCTGTGCGTGCGATCGGGTGAAGTCTTGTTCAACTGGGCGAGCTGATCATCGAGCGTCTTGTATTCGCGCAGCGCCACCGTCAGCGTTGCCCGCAACGGCACGCCGGTGGGGCTGAAGAGCGTGAATTTCTGCTTGACGCTTTCGACAATGCACGTGAATCCGTCCCGCCGCTGATTGCCGCTCGCATCGCTGATTGAACTGCCGGGGGGGAACGGGCCATTCCAGATGAAAGTGCAGATCGGCGGCGCGTGACGGGTCGGCTCGATCTTCACCAGTTGGTAGATACGATCCGTCAGCTTGGTGACGCTGGTCGCGTCCGTCCCCATGCCCTGATCGGTAGTGTCGAAGAAGAGTTCGAGCGTCAGTTTCTCAGCCTGGCCACGCACGAACTGCTGCAAGGGCGCATCGAGACCCGGAATCGCAATCTCGGCGAACTGCGCGCTCTTATCGTAGGACAACTCGGTCGGGTTATACTGCACCTCGATGTATTCAGGGAGCCGCTTATCCCATTTGACCAAGAGGGTGGCTTTGACAATCTGTTCCATCGGCGCTTAGTCCTGTTCTTCCCGCTCGTGGCTGACGCTGCCGGTGACACGCGTCTCCGCGCACACTCGCCTGGTGTGCGCCTGCTGATCGTTGACCGCCTGCAAGACGACGCGCACGATCTTCTCCATCGTCTGCGGAGCCAAAAGGGAGTCGCCGTCCACGGCCCGCACCGTGCTCATCAGGTCGTTGATCTGCACTTCCATCGTTAGCCTCCGGCGGGTATCTGATAGATGCCCTCATGGGTGATCTCAATGGATTCAATCGCCACATTGTTTTGCGTGGCGTTCAGTGCCGGCCCCGCATATTTCACTGGCAGACCGCGGCGGAAGTACCAGACGTTGTTCGGCACTTGCAGGTCGGTCAGCAGCATGATGATGCCATCGCGACGCCTGCCGTTGCCTGTCGCGAACCCATACTGCCAGTCCCAGAGTGCCGTGCTCGCGCCGATGCCCTTCTTGAGCGTGATGTTCGACCAGGTCAGGCGCGTTGGGAACTTGAGCACCTCGCTATTACGCCCGCCTTCTTTGTACTCCTCCACTTGTAGCGACATTTCTAGCCCGGTGCATTCACTAAAGCCGCCGAGCGCCACGTCGAGGATGGCCGAGAGCGCCAGCGACCCGACCAGGGCGCTGCTGGTATCAATCAGGCTGATGACGAAATTGTGGCTGAGCACCGGATCGTCACGCAGCGCGGTTTTACTGATCAGAGCCATCAGAATGCCTCCATGCGAGAGAGGTTAGCTCGGTGATCTCGAAGGCGTTGTGCGCGCGCCCGACCCGCAGGATGACGAACTCAAAGGGCTGCGACGGGGCCACGCCCACCTCCGCCAGCAACCGGCCTTGCTCGCGGTCGCTGGCCGGATTGTTCTCCTCGTCGCATCTGACAAAGAACGCCTCGCTCGCCGCCGCGCCCATCAGCGCACCTTGCTGCCACAACGCGAGCAGAAAACTCGTCAACACCAGATGCAGCTTGGCGCGCGTGACAATATCGTTCGGCTCGAAGACGGCCCACTGCGTCGACACATCAATGGCTTTCTCGATCATCATCAACAGACGGCGGACGTTGACGAAGCGCCAATCTGGATCGCTGCTGACGGTGCGCGCTCCGAAGATGCGGATGCCGCGGCCCGACAGCGGACGAATGGCGTTGATGCCCACCGGATTGAGCACGCCATGTACGTCGTCGTTGATCACGACGGTCACGTCTTGCGTCCACACCAGCGGCGTGTTGGCCGGAGCTTTGTGCACGCCGATCTGCACATCAGTCTGCGCATATTGCCCGGCCACGTGCCCGCTGGGCGGGATGTCGCGCGTGAGGCTGGCACCTGAGCGCAGCGGGTCTACCACGCGCAGCCAGGGGTAATACAAGGCTGCATACGTCGAATCGAAGCGGCTACGCCAGGCCCGCACGGCGCCGATTCCCAGCTTGTCGTCGCGCGCCGCGGCAAAGGGTGGATCTAGCAGCGCGATCCGGTCCCGCAATGTTTCGCACTGCTGCGCCATAACCGCTTGCACCTGGTAGATCTCGCCTTCCGAAAAGACCGGCGGCAGATCCCCGACTGCTCGTGCCCTGGGGACCGCTGGCGGGGGCGGGCCGGGCGGTAGGCAGGGATCGGGAATACAGGGCGGCAGCGGTGCCTGTAGTGGGATTGCTCTCGGCTGAATATGGATATCCGGTACAGCGACCATCGCCACTTCGCGCACGTCCTCCAAAACTCGCAGTCCGCGCTGTTTCTGTGCCTTCACGGTATCGCTGTCCAATGGGTCTACGTCTTCGCCGATGAAGTCATAGACCCGCAGCAACGCCAATCCATCGGCCCCGCCCGTGAGTGGGATCGTCAGGTCCGGCTTAACCGTCAGTGGCCCTATCCAATCCGCTAGCGGCTTAGTCAGGTCGCGGCTCTCCTCGATGACGATCGGTTCCGGCGCGGCAGGAAGAGTCGGCGCTGGCCTGGCGTCCTGCAGAATTTCCAGTTTTGCGAGCACACGTGGGCCGTACCGCGCATGGTCTGGGATGAGTGAAAGCCCTTCATAGACACGTATGAGACGACCCAGCTCCCGCACCACCAGCGTGTACTCCACACTTTCGATCAGAATGGATCGGCTCGGATCGAAGCCGGTGAGGGGCGTGTCGTCGTAATATCGCCGCACCTTCTTCGCGTCTATCCAGTAGTGTCGCCTTGCCTCCGGCTTCTCATGCACCCAGATCAGACGTTTTGCGCCAGCCCGGTTCTTCTCTCCAGCATCCACGTCTGAGATGACCTTCCACATCGGAAGCCGACCATCCTGGGAGAGCCGTACATGGGTTCCTCGTGTGAATCCAGTGATGGAGGCGACAGCTGAATATTCCGGCATGCTGTTGTTGGGAGCGGCCAGCGTCTGCGCACGGTGTGTCTCTTTGACCGTGATGTCGAGGTCGTTGCCCCACACGCCAGGACTGAAAGCCGCAATACGCCAGATGTCGTGTGGAGGCGGCGGCCCCTGTAGCATCGCCTCTGCGGCTGCGGCTACGTCTGACGCCACGCGCACGACCTGGCACCGCCTGCCACCATTTTCAAAGAAGGCGCGGACGGCATAGGCGAGATAGCCCGCTCCGGTGAAATCTCCGAAGTAGGCCTGAAACTGCCGCCACGACTGCACCGGGATAGCCGTGTGCAGCGGACCACGCGCCGCGATGCCCACAAAGCCGGCCACATCGGTGCGGATTGCCGCGATAGCTGGCGCACTGGCATCCACACGTTCGTAATAGACCCCAGGTGTTTGGTAGACAGGCACGACGCACCCTCCTCAACCAGGTTCCTACGTCTCGATGGTCAGGCCTTCGTGGACGAGGTCCACCGACTCGATCGCCACCTCGTTGCCGCTCGCCTTAAAGCTCGGTCCTTCGATTTTGTTGACCCAGGCGTTCTCGGCATGCCAGCGCAGGACGGGCTGGCGCTCCTCGTTCAGCAGGATGATGGTCACGTTCCGCCGGTCCTGCACCCCATTGACGATGTTGGCGTACCAAGCCCACAACGATTCGTCCTGCGTGTAGCCGCGCTTGAGCATGATGGGGGTGTATTTCCGTAGCCCGACGAGCTTGCGGACGTTGGGCTGTTTGTCGGTGCCCTCGCGGTAATCCACTGCATCGCCGTCGGCGGTCAGACCGCTGCATTCGCTGAACGCACCGAGCGGGATGCCGTCAATTTGCAGCTCGAAGTTAAATGACCGGTATGGATCCCGGCGCTCTCCCGTTGCCATATCCTAGGTCTCCTTTTCAGTCTTCTGCATGGGCAGTCCACAGCCCGATGCGGATAATGACAAATTCTGCCGGCTTGACCGGAGCCACCCCAACCACGACGATCAACCTGCCGCTATCGATGTCGGTCTGTGTCATCGTGGTACGGTCGCACTTGACGAAGTAGGCTTCTTCCACCTTCGTTCCTTCGAGTGCGCCATTGCGCCAGACCAGAGTGAGGAAGTTCGAGATCGAACGGCGGACGCGCGCCCAGAGCGCTTCCGCGTTCGGCTCGAAGACGACCCATTGCAATCCCCGATCAATCGAGTCCTCGATGAAGATCAGCAGCCGCCGGACGTTGACATACTTCCAATCCGAGTCGCTGGTGATGACGCGCCCGCCGAAGACACGAATGCCGCGGTTGTTGTCACGAAAATCGCGAATGACGTTGATGTTGACCGGGTAGGGATTGAGGATGTCCTGCTGTTCTTTGTTAAGCGGGCGCTGCAAACCGATAATCCCACGCACCACCTCGTTAGCCGGCGCTTTGTGGACGCCACGCTCGATGTCGGTGCGTGCGTAGATGCCGACGACATGGCCGCTGGGCGGAATCGGATAATCGGCCACGCGTGCCGGATTGAGTGGGAACGGTTCCGGAATCAGCAGCCAGGGATGGTATAGCGCGGCGTACTTGGTGTCGAACTGCTGGCGCTGGTTTTGTACATCGGCGAGCGTGTCCAGCGGGGGTCGCGGGCCGTCGAGGACGGCAAAGCGGTAGCGCATCAACTCGCAGTGATTGATCAGTTCACTCTGGAGCGCCGGGCTGGTGCGGCCCGGAGAGGCGACGATGCTGATCTCGTCGAGGTTGCGCAGGCTGTGCAGGCCGGTACGCTTCTCCGGCTCCGGATCGTCACGGCCGATGTAGGTCGTGTCGAAGACCTGTGACATCATATCGTCGCCGCCGCCGAGCGGCCAGAGGACGAGACGCTTGCGTTCGTCCGGCAGCGTATCATGGACGGCTTCGGGGCCAGGGCGCTGGGCTTCGGTAGCGGTGAGCGCGAGATTGTCCGTGACGCGGATATAGAGCGACTCGCCTTCGGAGCGCCGGTCAGAGCGGCGTAGCGGCTTGCCCGTGTCGTCGTCGGTTACGCCAATGATCTGATGCTGCCACGTCGCGCCGATGATCCGCTCGAAGTAGCGGCTGTGGCGATGGTCGAGCGTGAGGTATTGAAAACTCTCGCGGTCAATCGGCGTCTCGTTGCGCGTGGGAGTGGCCGGATCGGGCTGGCGCAGCAGGAGCACGTTGAATTTGTACTCGTGCGAGTGCACCGGGTCTTTGACGACGGCGGCTGCCGGCAGCGGAGTACTGCTCTCCAACGTAATCAGGTAATCGTCCTGCCGGTCAATCGACCTGACCTTGAGCGGCGTCTCGGTACTCGTCGCATCGGTCAGGCGCAACTCGGTGCCCGGCTCGATGCCATTGCTTGCGGTCAAACGGATGTGGGTCGCGTCCACGATCTGCCGAATCATCGTCGTGAGCAGCGGCGGGTCCTGCACTTCGACGCCGACGCGGAGCCGATTGCCCCATTGGCCAGCATCGAGCGCTTCCACGGTGATCATCGGCTCGCGGGCGATGACCGGAGCACCGCTCGCGTGAGGGCGGTTGAGCGGTTTGGTGAGCGTGATCGGGCCGGCGGTCAGCGTGGCCGGGTCGGCGGTCGGCGTGTGGAAGAGCGTCGCGCCCTGCGCGGTGGTGACGCGAATTGCGTCATTATTGACAAAATTGGCAAAGCCGTTGCTGCCGCTGATGACGATCTGCGCTGCGCCGGATGTGGCGGTCAACGCAACGACCGTCGCCTGCTGCGGCGTGGCCACGCTCTGCTCTTGCACGATACCGACTGCTTGCGGATGGTCCAGACGTAGCGGCGTGCTCAAAATAATCTTGCCGGCGTTCGGCGCTGGCAGCGGGTTCGGCAGATCGGCAACGACGATGAACTCTGCTGCCGTGCCGACGCCGATACGGATCACGTCGCCTTTGGCGAGTGTCGTGCGATTGGAGACGGAGATCACATTGCTTCCGGCAGCGGCGTCCGCTGTGAGATCAATGGCTACACCCGTATCGCTGAGCATCACCCGCTCGACCCGCGTACCCGCCGCGTACTCGCCATACGTTGGCACGTTCAACGCCAGTTCGCCCAATTGGCCGATGCGGCGAATCTCGATCCGGTCGGGCACAGCGTCGGTGATCTGTAGAAGCTCGCCCGCGGTTGTGAAACCAGTGCGATCCTGCAACAAGATGACCGTATCGCCTGCGCCGGCGTCGCCGCCAATCGACGCGAGGGCGCCGGAGGCAGCGGGAGGTCCGAACGTCACCAGTTGCACGGGGTCACTGGTCAGATGCGGCAGCGCGAGCTTCGTCTTCAGCGTGACGACGTTGGTCGCGCCATTGACTCTGGCGACAAAGACGTATTCGTCGTTGTTGTCGGCTGTCGCGCCGAGTTGCAGTACGTCACCGCCGGCAGGCGCACCGCCGGCGGCCAGCCTGATCTCGGTGTCGCCAGCTTTGGCGTCAGCGTCCAGTGTGAAGGGAGCGCCAGCGGTAGGAGCAGGGAGCAGGTCGACGGGCGTCGTCGCTGGATGCAAGAGCGTGAGTGGCAGCCGTAAAGCAACGTCATTCGCAGTCGCTGGCAGGGTGTCGATCTCACGGTATTCGGCTCCTGAGCCGTCGCCGATCCGGATCGAGTTGGTTGCGGCAAAGCCCGCCACGCTAGCCAAATATATCCCGGTGCTACCTACTATGGCGCCGCGCAGTAGTTGCGTTTGGGCCGTCGGCGTGACCCCCTCGCCGTAGAGCAGGGTTTTGGCGTGCTCGGCCTTCGTCACGTCGAGGATGCGCGTGATGTAGACCCGCTTGCCGCTGTTCGTGAAGAAGCCTTCAACCGCGTGCGGCAGAAAGCAGTGTCGTTCATCGCCGTTGGAATAATCCTGCGGATTGAGCCGCTCACCGAACCAGCGCGCGTATTCCCCGTAGCTCGTTACCAGAATCGGCACGTTGACCGGGCCGCGTTCAGTCACGCCTACCATCCCGGCGGTGCTAGTGCTGACGCCTTCGATGGGCTTATTGCCGGTATCTACCTCCTCGACATAAACTCCTGGTGCGAGATATTCAGGCATCTTCGTCCTCCAGCGTGTGTCTCAATGAATTGGCTGATGCATCAGACAGTGAGCGTGAGATCAAGGCGATTCTCCCGCAGGTTGTAATCAGGACGAAATTCCGTTTGGGTGCTGAAGGTCTGTGCACCCACGGTCTTTTCCGCCTGAATCCTCAGTTGCGCGACGCGGCTCAGTGGCGGCAGCCGGTAGTAGCCGTCGGCATCACTGGTGGCGGAAAAGTTCTTCAGACTGTGGGACTCGTCAGGACTCGTCCCACCCGTGATCTGCACTTCATGCACCGTGGCGAGCCCGGCGACGTCATCCAGAAAGACACAGGTGTCACCTGCCAGCGCGTCAACCGTGAACTGTTGCATCGCACCAGGAGGTTGGGGGCTGACTTTTTGGACGACAGCGTTCCGGCGGTGCGCCCACGCCACGGGGTAGTCCAGCGTAATACGGGCCGGTTGATCCGCCGTGCTCGCGCCTGTTATCGTGCTGATCGCGAGGAACTCCGTGAGGTCAGGTTGGCCGGCATCAATCAACAGAATGTCTCCCG
>Ga0268386_10003605_pt1 | contig 11309 bp, 6 predicted proteins | sample RVTome_15_FD_200260 | JGI IMG/M metagenome (GOLD analysis project Ga0268386, IMG submission 200260) | Soil microbial communities from uranium-contaminated site in the Upper Colorado River Basin, Wyoming, United States - RVT150D86... ... | reverse complement strand
GGCTTTCAGACCAAGACCCTTCCTGATACAAGTCTCTAGGCGCATCCGTCCCGACCCTCCTCTCGTAGGCTTTGAACACCCACGAAGGATAGCCGTGAGGCGGATGCGCCTCAGTCATTTGCGCCCAGTCACACTTTCCGGACAGGAACCGGTTTTTCATTGCGGATTGAACGTCCCCGTGGCGGCGCCCCCCGCCGGCCTCCGATAGAATGGCCGGCATCTTGAGTCGAAGGGCTTCTTCGAAGCGCCGCTCGGCGGAATCCCGGGCGGTCTCCCGCCGCGTCTTCCTGACGACGGTGGCGGCGGCGCCCGTCGCCGCGCTGGCCTCGGCGGAGCGCCAGGGGGCGAAGGGCCCCGCCGTGTCGGCACCGTCGACCACCGACGTCCGCATAGAAGAGGTCCGGCACGGCTACGAGGACCACGTCTACCGGGCCCCCTACAAGTTCGGCGGGCGCGTCGTCGACCGCGTCACGATCCTCAACGTGCGCTGCCGCGTGGCGACGCGCGGAGGCCGGGCGGCCTGGGGCTTCGGCTCGATGACGCTGGGCAACATGTGGGCGTTCCCGTCGCGCACGATGCCCTACGACCGCACGCTCGACGCGATGAAGGCTCTGGCCGGACGCGTCGCCGCGATCACGGCGGCGTGCCGCGAGGTCGGCCACCCGCTCGACCTGGCCCACGTCCTGGAGCCGGAGTGGCTGAAGGCCGCGGCCGACGTCTCGTCGCGGCTCGCCCTCGACGAGCCGGTCCCGAAGCTCGCCACGCTGGTCGTGGCGAGCCCGTTCGACGCCGCGCTCCACGACGCGTTCGGGAAGCTCCACGGCCGGAACGCGTTCGCGACCTACGGTCCCGACCTGCTCCCGCACGACCTCGGCCGCTACCTGGGCCCGGACTTCCGCGGCGAGCGGCTGGAGCGGCACCTCCTCTCGGAGCCCGAGCCGCGCATCCCGCTGTTCCACAGCGTCGGCGGGCTCGACCCGCTCGAATCGAAGGACGTCGAGAAGCCGGTCGGGGACGGGCTTCCCGAGACGCTGCCCGAGTGGATCCAGCGCGACGGGCTGGTCCGGATCAAGATCAAGCTCAGCGGGGAGGACCTCGACTGGGACGTCGAGCGGACGCTCCGGATCGACCGCATCGCCGCCGAGGTCCAGTCCCGCCGCGGCGTGAAGGAATGGGCCTACTGCCTCGACTTCAACGAGCGCTGCCCGAACGTCGGCTACGTCCTCGACTGCCTGCGCCGCGTCCGCGAGGGGACATCCGCGGGCTTCGAGCGGATCCTCTACGTCGAGCAGCCGACCGCCCGCGACCTGAAGGCGAGCCGCGGTAACGCGATGCACGCGGCGGCGCGCCTGCGCCCGGTGGTGATCGACGAGTCGCTCACCGACCTGGAGAGCCTGGTGCTCGCGCGCGAGCTGGGCTACAACGGCGTCGCCCTGAAGGCGTGCAAGGGGCAGAGCCAGGCCGTGCTCATGGCCGCGGCGGCGCGGAAGCACGGGATGTTCCTGTGCGTCCAGGACCTCACCTGCCCGGGCGCGTCGCTCGTGCACTCGGTCGGCATCTCGGCGCACGTGCCGACCGTGGCCGGCATCGAGGCCAACGCCCGGCAGTACGTGCCGGCCGCCAACGAGCGGTGGAAGGAGCGGTTCCCCGGGATCTTCGTGGTGAAGGACGGCCACCTGCGGACCGGGGACATGGGCGGGCCGGGGCTGGGGATCCCCGACGAGCTTTGCCTGCTGGGCTCCGAGGCGTAAGGCACCTCGCCTAGCACCCGACGCACTGTCCCGCGAAGCGTCCCCGACCCACGGGCCAGCCGGACCTCCTGCGATCTCGACCTGGCGGCCACCAGCGGATCAGGCGCAAGCGAGCCCGGCCTCGCCCTCGTCGCCGGCGATATAACAGTTGAATCAGGTTAGGATTCAGTTGTAGCCTATCGGTCCTGGGGGCTGGCGGGAGGGGGAGCATGGGACGGCTCTGGCAGGAAGGAACCGATGCGCTGCGCTCGCTGCGGCGCGCGCCCGGACACGCGGCCACCTGCGTGTCGCTGCTCGCGGTGGGGATCGCCTCGGGCGCCGCGGTCCTGTCGGTCCACGACGCCCTCCTCCGGCGCCCGCTGCCGGTCGTGGACGGCGAACGGCTGATCGTCCCGTACGGCTCGCGAGGGGACGACAAGCGGCTCCTGGCCTCGGCCGTGGAGGCCGAGGCCTGGCGCCGGGCAGACTCCTTCCAGGGCTTCGCGGTGGCCCGGCCGCAGGCGGTGACGCTCGACCTCGACGGCCGGCCCGAGCGCCTGAGGGCCGCGCGGGTCGAGGCCGGTTACCTCCCGCTCCTCGGCGTACGGCCGCTCCTTGGCCGCGTTTTCGACGCGTCCGAGATCCGGTCTGGCGCCAGGGTGGCGGTGATCAGCTTCGGGCTCTGGCACCGGCGCTTCGGGGGCGACCCGGCCGTCCTGGACCGGGCGCTGCGGATCGAGGCGGACGAGTGGGAGGTGGTGGGCGTGATGCCCCGCGGCTTCGACCTGCCGCTCGGGTCGGAGCTCTGGCAGCCCCTCGATCTCGACGCCGTTCCGGCGGAGAGGCGGGGGAACCGCATCTACGATCCCGTGGCGCGCCTGGCGCGCGGCCGCAGCCTCGACGACGCGCGATCCGAGCTGGCGCTGATCGCCCGGCGCCTCGAGGAGGAGCGTCCCGATACCAACGCGGGCTGGGGGGTGCGCGCCATCACGCTGCGGCGCCACCTGCTGGACGACCCTCAGGGGGCGCTCGATCGAGCGATCGACCTGACGTCCTGGGGCGCCTCGTTCCTGCTCCTGATCGCGTGCGCGAACGTCGCGCAGCTCCAGATCCTGCGGGCCGCGGGGCGCCAGGCCGAGCTGGGCACGCGCCTGGCCCTGGGCGGCTCCCTGGCCTCCGTGTCGCGCCTGCTGCTCTTCGAGGCGCTGGTGTTGTCGGCGCTCTCGGGAGGGCTGGCCCTCCCGCTGACCTGGGCTCTGGCGGAGGCGCTGATGCGGCTCAGCCCGGTGACCCCCACGGCCTTCTCGGGCCACATCCTCGCCGTCGCTCATGGACCGCAGGTCGTTGCGTCCGTCGTCCTGGCCGCACTGGCGACCGCCCTGGCGAGCGCCGTCTACCCCGCGCTGCTCGCCGCGCGCACCGACGCCGCGCGGCTGCTCTCGGGCGCGGCGCGCAGCTCGCCCGACCGCGGCAGGCGCGCGTTCCTGGAGGGGGCGGTGCTGGCGCAGGTCGCGGTGACCGTCACCCTGCTGTGCGCGACCGCCACGCTCGGCGAGAGCTACGCGGCGCTGCGGCGCCTGGACCTGGGCTTCCGCACCGACGGCCTCTCCTACTACGAGCTGTCCCTGGCGCCGAGCGAGTACGCGGACCGCGACCGGCGCGCGGCGTTCGCCGAGGCGCTGGCAGGCGCGGTGGCCGAGAGCGAGGGCTCGACCCTCGCCTCGTTCACCACGAACGTGCCGCTGTCCGTGCCGACCGTGAACTGGGTGGCCGGGCACGGCTGCGAGGGCCGCGAGATGGCTCCAGGCGAGGAGCTGATGACCGCCGACCGCCTCGTGGCCCCCGGCTACCTCGAGACCCTCGGCCTGCGGCTCCTCGCGGGGCGCACGATCACGGACCGGGACACGGAGGCCACCGAGCCGGTGGCGGTGGTCAACCAGACGCTGGCTGACGAGTGCTGGCCCGGAGAGGACGTCCTCGGCAAGAGGGTGCTCCGCGCCCGTCGCGACGGCTGGCTCGCGATGAGGGTGGTGGGCGTCGTCGCCGATGCGCAGGAGCAGCGGGTCAGCTTCGGCGCGCCGCACGCGGCCTGGTACCTTCCCTATCGCCAGCACGACTACCTGCGCGACCTCTACCTCGTCGTGCGTGGCGACGTGTCCCCGGCCCTGGTCCGGGAGCAGGTCCGTCGCCTCGACGCCCACCAGCCCCTGGCGGGACCACGATCGCTGACCGAGCACGTCGAGGAGGTGACGGGGTCGGACAGGGTGGCCGCGCTGGTGATGGCCTACTTCGCCGCCCTGGCCCTGCTCCTGGTGGCGATCGGCATCCACGGGAGCATGCAGCGCTTCGTCAGCCAGCAGCACCGCGCCATCGGCATCCGGATGGCGCTCGGGGCCGGACCCCGGCGCGTGGTGGCGGGCGTCGTCGGGCGCGGCCTCGCCCTCGCGGTGCTGGGCGCGGCGCTCGGGGCCTGGGGAGCCGTGGCTCTTCAGCGGCCCGTCGCCGCCTTCGTCCACGAGGTGTTCCTCGACGCTCCCTCGCGCCTCTCCGTCACGGTCCTGGTCGTCCTCGCCACGGCGGCTGCCGCCTGTGCCGCTCCCGCTCACCGCGCCGGCCGCATCGATCCGGCGCGGCTGCTCCGGGAGTGATCCGGCCGCCCACGCCGGGTCTCGCGACAGCCCAGGGTCTCTCCCGCGCCGAGGCCAGGCGCGTTATCCTCTCTAGGCCGCACCGCGGGGGCGCGAGGTGGTCGAGCCATGCACCGACGAGTCCTGCATCGACACTGGCCGGTACCGGCGCTCCTTGTCGCCGGGTGCCTCGCCGCCTGCTCCGGCGGCTCCGGAGGGGGGAGCGGCAGCTCCGGGTTCCTGAGCCTGGGGACGGCGCCGCCCGGAGGGGCGTTCTTCGTCGTGGGCGGCGCGCTCGCCGAGGTCCTGGGCGCGCACTCGGGCGACCTGGGGTGGACCGTCACCGCCGAGGCGACCAAGGGATCGCAGGAGAACATCCGGCGCCTCGACAAGGGCGAGCTGGACTTCGCGCTCTCGAACTCGGCGATCACCTACTTCGCCGTGCGCGGCACCGAGGGGTGGGAGAAGCCCTATCCGGTCCGTTCGGTCATGACGCTCGCTCCCAACGTGGCGCTGTTCGTGGCGCCGAAAGGCGAGGGCATCACGCGCATCGCCGACCTCAAAGGCAAGCGCGTGGTGGTGGGGCCGGCAGGCGCCGGGTTCGAGTATTTCCTGAAGCCGATCCTGGCCGCCCACGGAGTCTCGTTCGACGACTTCACCCCGCTCCACAACACGCAGAGCGCCGCCGTGGACATGCTCGCGGACGGCGCGGCCGCCGCCGCGTTCCTGGGCGGCGCGATCCCCACCGCCTCGATCACGCAGGCGGCGACGTCGCAGGAGCTGGTGTTCGTCCCGTTCGACGAGGAGCCACGGAAGAAGCTCGTCGACGAATACGTCTTCTTCCGTCCCGCCACCATCCCGGCCGGCACGTACCGCGGACAGGACGCCGACTTCGTGGCCATGGACGTGGGGTCGATGCACCTGATCGCGTCCGAGAACGAGGACCCGGAGCGGGTGTACCGGGTGGCGAAGATCCTGTACGAGCACCGGGACGAGGTGACGAGCAAGCACGCGGCCGGCCGCTCCATCCAGCCTTCCAACGTGGTGCGCGACACGGGCACCGAGTTCCACCCCGGAGCGGTGCGGCTGTACCGGGAGCTGGGCATCTGGCGGGAGTAGCCCGCGCCACGGCGGGCGCCCTCGGCGTCGCGCTCTGCCTCTTCACGCTCGCCGAGGTCAACCGGCCGCACCTGGGCCCCCAGGCCCAGCTCGCCCTTTTCGCCCTGCTGGGCTTCACCCTCTGCTTCCTGGAGCGGCCGCTCCGCCGCGGGCCGCTCGTCCTGGCCCGGGCCGCGGACGCTCTGCTGGCGGCCACCGCCGCCGCCTGCTGCCTGTACGTCGTGGTCCAGACGGAGCCGGCGTTCTCGCGGCTCTGGATCGGCGGGCAGTCGCTCGGCAACCGTGCCGGCCAGGAGGTCGGCCTCGACGTGGCCGTGGGCCTCGTCGGCCTGCTCGTCGTGCTGGAGGCCACGCGCCGTACGATCGGATGGACGCTGCCGCTGATGTCGCTGGCCTTCCTCGCCTACGCCTGGCTCGGAAGCGGCCTGCCGTCCTGGCTGCTGCCGCACCGCGGCTACAGCCTGGAGCGCATCTCCGCCCAGGCGTTCCTGCACAGCCAGGGCGTCTTCGGGGTGGCGCTCGCGGTGATGTTCACGTACGTCTTCCTCTTCGTGATCTTCGGCGTGATCCTGGAGGCCACGGGAGCGACCGGCTACCTGATCGGCCTCGCCCAGCGTCTGTTCGGGCGAAGCCCGGGCGGGCCGGCCAAGGTGGCGGTTGTCTCGAGCGGGCTGATGGGCTCGCTGTCCGGGAGCGCGGTTGCCAACACCGTCACAACCGGGACGTTCACGATCCCGATGATGCGGAGCGCCGGGCTCAGCCGCGAGACGGCGTGCGGCATCGAGGCCGCGGCCAGCTCCGGCGGGGCGCTGATGCCGCCGGTGATGGGCGCCGGCGCGTACATGATGCTGGAGATCGTGGACCCGCCGGTCACGTACCTGCAGATCATGAAGGCCGCCCTCGTGCCGGGCCTGCTGTACTACCTGTCCATCTTCATGATCGTCCACTTCCACACTCGGCGGATCGGGACCGTCCAGGATGGCCGCGGAGCCGAGACCCTCGGGCCGGTCCGCCTCCTCGACCTTCGGGGCGTGATCTTCTTCTCCGCCCTGGCGTCGCTGATGTTGTTCCTCCTCGCCGGCTACACCGCTTTCCGCGCCGTGAGCCTCTCGCTCGTGGTGGTACTGGGCCTGAGCGCTCTCTCCTCGCGCACGCGCGTGGGCCCGCGCTCGCTCGTGCGGGCGCTCCAGAAGGCCGCCCGCGACGGCGTCCCGCTGGTGGCGGCCGCCGCCTGCGTCGGGATCATCGTGGCGGTGGTGACGCTGACCGGGCTCGGGACGCGGCTGCCGGGCCTCGTCGTTCCGCTCGCCGACGACAACCTCCTGCTCGCGTTGGCGGTCATCATGGCCGCCTCGATCGTCCTCGGCATGGGCCTTCCGTCAGCGGTCTGCTACCTGCTGGTGGCGACCCTGATGGGCCCGGCGCTCTCGCAGCTCGGCGTGGTGCCGCTGGCCGCCCACCTGTTCATCTTCTATTTCGGGATGATGTCGATGGTCACCCCGCCGGTGGCGCTGGCGGCCTACGCCGCCGCCACCATCGCCCAGGCCCCCGTCCTGGGCGCCAGCTTTGCCGCGTTCCGCTTCGGCCTGGTGGGCTTCACCCTGCCGTACATGTTCGTCTACCGGCCGGAGCTGCTCTTGATGGGACCCCATGCCAACGCGGCCAGCGTGGCCGCGGCCGTGGTCGCCGCGGTGGCCGGGATCGTCGCGTTCGCCGCCGGGATCGCCGGGTATCTGTTCACGACCACGTCCGTTCTCGAACGCGTGGTCCTGTTCGCGGCCTCCGCCCTGCTCCTCGTCCCAGCCGGGACGTTCGAGCTGGCGGGCGCGCGCACCGCCAGCTCCGACATCCTCGGCGCCCTCGTCCTGGCGGGAGTGGCCGCCGCGAACCGCCGCCGGCGGCCGGCGGAGGCCGTCAGGCTGCCCCTGGAGCCTGGCTCTCGAGATGGCGCCGCGGGGGCAGGCCGAACAGGCGCTTGAGCTCCGTGCCGACCGACGGTCGTCTCGATCCCGATGGCCGACCGCACGGTCGTCTCGATACCCCCCGACCCAGCCCATGCCCAACCTGCATTTCCGGCCAAGCCGCACCGAGGTGATAGCGTGGGGGTCGGGGGATCTCGATGCCACCCGCGACCGCTGCTCTGTTCCTCGCTACGTTGCTGGCTCAACACCCCGTTCCCACCCTCTCGCCAGGGTCCGTCCTCCCGCCGATCCAGGCAGAAAGCCTCTCCGGCAGGCCGATCACCCTGCCCGAGCAGGCCAGAGGAAGAGCCAGACGCCTGGGAGGCCAGGCTCGGTGTCCGCACGCCTGACGACCCGCACCTCGTACTCCTGGATCGTGAAAGCACGGTACGCTGGCTCTACGCGGGAGCCGGTGATGACGAGGGTCGTCGGCTGCTGGTGGACCGGATCGGCAGTCTCGCGCCGTGAGGAGTACCGCGAGTCCGGCTGCCGATCAAGAAGGGGTTTGGCCGATGGAGGCAACTCGATGACACCGGCATCCGGCGAGATCGCGACCCGTCCGCTGGGCGGCACCGGCGTCGACGTCACGATCCTGGGCCTCGGCGGCTACCACCTCGGCCTGGTCGACAGCCGCCGCGAGGCGGTGAGGATCGTGCAGGAGGCGGTGGCCGGCGGTATCACCTTCATGGACAACGCGTGGGAGTACCACGACGGCGCGAGCGAGGAGATCATGGGCCGGGCGCTGGCGGGCGGCCGCCGCGACAAGGTCTTCCTGATGACGAAGGTCTGCTCGCACGGCCGGGGCAAGGCGGTCGCCCTGCGCCAGCTCCACCAGTCCCTCCGACGGCTCAAGACGGACCACCTGGACCTCTGGCAGATCCACGAGGTCGTGTACGCCAACGACCCGGACCTCCACTTCGCGAAGGGCGGCGCCGCGGAAGCGCTCGACGAGGCCCGGCGGCAGGGGAAGGTGCGGTTCGTCGGTTTCACGGGCCACAAAGACCCGGAGATCCACCTGAAGATGCTGTCGCACCGATTCCCCTTCGACGCCTGCCAGCTCCCGCTCAACTGCTTCGATGCCCGCTTCCGCAGCTTCGAGGAGCGCGTGCTGCCGGAGCTGCTGCGCCAGGGCATCGCGCCCCTCGGGATGAAGCCGCTCGGCGGCGAAGGCGCGGCGGTCAGGAAGAAGGTGGTCTCCGCCGAGGAGGCCCTGCGCTACGCCATGAGCCTGCCCGTGGCCACGACCATCACCGGCGTCGACTCGATGCGCGTCCTCCGCCAGGACCTCGAGATCGCCCGCGCCTTCGAGCCCATGACCGCCGAGGAGATGGACACCCTGCGCCGCCGCTGCGAGGACACCGCCGCAGACGGCCGCTTCGAGCTGTACAAGACGACCGCCCAGTTCGAAGGCCCCGAGGGCCGCCGCCAGCACGGCTTCCCGCCGCCGTAGGTCGAGGCCTGAGCGCCTGCATGGAGATCGCGCTCCTGAAGCAGGTCGAAAGAGTCATCGATCTCGAGGATCTCGTCGGCCGTCGTGACCGGGTGGCTGATCGCTCTCGCGAAGCAGGGCCACGCGGGAACGCGACCCGGTGAGGTGCTGCCGCCGATGGTGAGCCGGGGGTGAAGCGCTTCTTCGCCGTCACCCGGATCTCGGGCGCGACGGTCTACGTCCATTGGTCCGTGGTAGTGATTACGGCCTTGATGATGCTGAGCGCCGTGGAGAACGCGGCGGTGACGCTGTTCGCCGTCGCCGCGTACCTGGGTGTTCTCCTGCTCCATGAATGGGGCCATCTCGTCGCCGCGCGGAGGAGCGGCTGCGCGGTGTGGTCGATCGAGCTGTATCCGCTGCACGGCTTCACCAGGTGCTCGCCGCCGAGCACGCACTACGCCGCCTGCGTGATCGCATGGGGTGGCGTCCTGGCCCAGTTGGCGGTGGCCGTCCCCCTGATCCTCTGGGCGTCGGTGCTCGGGCTGACGCCGATCGGACTGGTCAATGCGCTCATCGTCATGTTCGGCTTCAGCGCCGTCATCGCCGTGGTGAACCTCCTGCCGGGGTCCCGCCTCGACGGCGCGACCGCATGGCAGATCCTGCCGTACCTGCTGCGCCGCGTCCGCCGGCCGCCCCGGTCCGCCTCGCGGACCCCGTTCACCCGCACCGGGTCCTAGCGCGGGAGCGTGAATGCGAAACGGACTCGGCCCGAGGGCAGGTGGCTGCACTAGCCGCCGGAGGGGATCGCACCGCCATGGCAAAGGGCGGTGCTCGACGGGTCGATGAAGGGGGGCGTGAGCGATGAGGACCCTCGCGGTCGTCATCGGTACGCTGATGGCCCCCGTCCAGCGATCGACCACGGAACGGGGTCGCCGGCTCGTAGGTCCGGTCGTCGGCAGGACTCGAGTTATCCGAAACAAGTCGCCTGAATAGCCGCAACCGCGTTCGGGAATGCCCGAATACGGTGGCGATCTGTGTCATAGGACGCCGTGTGGTTCATAAAACGTCTTGACATGCTCAGGAGAAGCCCCTAGGATGCGCCCCCAATTGGCGTCCCCGTACCGGTAGCTTTCGGACCGGCCGTCACTCTCTCCAACGGCCGTGAAGCCCGCGAGGTCATGGACCAGGATCCTGCGACGGCCCCAGTGCCGCCCGCGGCGGTGTGCCACCGCCGGAGCGCAACCGTGCCACTGGCGTGCCTCGTCGTCCTGGCCTCGGCCGTGGCAGGGGCGTCCGACCTCGACACGTCCGACCCCCTCGCAGCCGGCCGGCAACTGAAGTTGAAGGGCGGTGCCACCGCTCTCGCCGAGACCGGCTCCGGGATCACCCGCGACGTGGGCTCGATCGCGGTCATCGAGCACGACGGCTCCAACTACGACAAGCTGGACGAAAACGGCGATCTGAACGTGCTGCCGCGCGCCAGCGTGGCGAAGCGCTTCTACGAGACCCACGGGGACTTCTACGACGCGCTCGTGGTCTTCACCAACTTCGAGTTCGAGACCGGCTCCGCCGTGGCCTTCCACCACACGATCCGCAACGACGTGCGGGGCATCAACCGCGCCGTCGTCGACAACGGGCTGGCCCACGGCAGCCCGGGCCGCCTCCGGGGCTGGGTCGACATGGCCGCCCTGGAGCGATACCGGGGCACGGTGTCGATCGGCGGAAAGCTCCTGACCCTCACGCCCGGCGATCCCGGCTTCGAGGCGACGTTGAACGTCGTCGCCCACGAGGTGGCGCACCAATGGCTCACCTCCGTCCGCTACCGGGACGGCGCCGGAGCCGACTCGACGGCGCTCCTCGGGCGGGACGGCTCCCATTGGAGCTACCTGCTGGACTCGGACGCGTCCGTGATGGAGGGGGCGGATTGGACGGCCGCCGGGCCGGGCTCGTACCGGGCGGCGCGCGTCTTCGAGTCCTACTCGCCGCTCGATCGGTACCTCATGGGGCTGCTGGATCCGGGCAAGGTGACGCCGTTCACGCTGTTCCGCAACCCGGCAGCCGATCCGGCGCGGATACCGGTCGAAGGCGAGCTGCTCACGGCCGAACCGGAGACGGTGACCATCGACCAGGTGATCGGCGCCGAAGGGCCTCGGGTTCCGGACCACCTCGCCTCGCCGAAGGACTTCCGCATCGGCTTCATCCTGCTGACGGGTCCGGCCGTCGAGCCCAGCGCCGCGGACCTGGAAGCGGTCGAGCGCGTCCGCCGGACGTTCGGCACGCACTTCTTCGCGCTCACTCATGGCGTCGCGTATGCGGACACGACGCTCGCCGAGGCGCCGCCCGCTCCGCGGGCGGCGGAGCCCGACCTCGACAAGGCCCTGGGCTGGCTCCTGGGCCGGCAGACGATCGCCGGAAGCTGGGAGGACTCGACGGCCACCGCGAT
>Ga0268386_10003604_pt1 | contig 11309 bp, 6 predicted proteins | sample RVTome_15_FD_200260 | JGI IMG/M metagenome (GOLD analysis project Ga0268386, IMG submission 200260) | Soil microbial communities from uranium-contaminated site in the Upper Colorado River Basin, Wyoming, United States - RVT150D86... ... | reverse complement strand
TTCGGGCAAGGTCGGCGCTGTCACCCTTGCGGAAGACCAGGCCGGTCACTCCGTCGCGGACGATCTCGGTCAATGCGGCAACGCTCGACACCACGACGGGCTTCTGCATAGCCATGGACTCGAACGGTTTGATTGGGGAGATCAGCTCGCAGACCGGCAGTGGTAACCGTGGGAACGGGACGATATCGAACAGCGAGAGGTACCGACCGATCTCGTCGTGCGAGACACGCCCGGTGAACGTCACCACGTCGTCGAGTCGGAGCCGATCGGCGTAGGCGCGGAGCACCCGTTCGTAGTGCCCATCGCCGACGATGACGGCGTGGAAATCGCTCCGGCTCGCTTTCAGGTCGGCTACGGCGTCGAGCAGGAGGTCCAGGCCTTCATAGTCGACCAGGCCGCCGGCATAGCCGATGACCAGCTTTCCTGCCACGCGAAGCCCGACCTCCAACTCACGATCGCGCTCGCGCGGAGAGAACTGCTCGACGTGCACCCCGTTGGGTAGCACCATCATCTTCTGCTCCGGGACGCCACGGCCGGCCATCTCCCGGCGGAGCGCCTCGGTGATGACGAACACGGCGTCTGCGCGGTGGCAGATCGCCAGCTCGAGCATGGTCAGAAAGGCATGGCGATCAGACGACACGAACGACGGATCGCGAGACACCTTCATGAGGTCTTCGAGACCTCGCATCTCGTAGAGGAACGGTAGTCCGAGCCTGGTCGCAGCGGCACCCCCGGCGAGACCGTTGACATGGAAACTGGAGGCGTGGATGAGCTCGGCCCTACGGGCGACCGCATGGTGAACGACCCGGTCGGTGAACCGACCGACGTACGACGACAACGGGTACTGCGGGTACTGGCGGGCGTCGTCCTCGAGCAGGCGGTGGTAGGAGATTCCGTCGACGACGTCCCTCGGAGGTACCACGCGGGTCGTGGAGAGTCCCCAGCGGTCGTAGGGGAAGCCCAACCGGGTCACCGCGGCGACGTCCCAACCACGTGCGGCCAGGCCCGTCAACACACCGTGCGACCTGGTCGCGTAGCCGCCCGACCGGATCGGCAACGACTGCGCGAGGATCGAAAGCGTCGCCCGCGGCCGTGGTTGGTACGGCGTTTCGCCGGGTGTGCCGAAAGACCAGCCGTTGGATACAACCGCAAGTTGATCGGCAGCGTCGTCGAAGGCTTCTCGCGCCAGGCGGTCGCGCGGTTGCTCGACAAGGGCGCGGCCGGCGAGTGCGAGGGCCGCCGTGGTGCGCCCAGCCGACAGCGCGCGTGACGCGGCGCGGCGAAGGTCGACCGCCCGGGACTCCGCTACTGAGCCGTCCGTGTGCGCCGGGAGGGCGGAGCCCTCCTCGCCCAGACCCCAGTCCCGGACGTAGTCCGCCAACTCGTCCCACGCGTTACGGCGGGTAAGAGCACGAACGACAATCCTCAAGGCGTTCGGGCGCTGGCGCTCGACGTCCCGCACGGCCAGCTGGCAGGCGTCGGGATCCTCGGCATGCAGGTCGACGAGCTTGGATTCGGCTTCCGCCTCACGCAGCCGCTCCGGGTCGAACTCCACCCCCCATGACTCCAGGGCAGTCTCGTACTGAGCGACCTCGGACGCCGACCCCCACGGCAGGATCTCCAGGGCTGCGTCGAGTTCGACGCCGTCACGCGGCCGCGTCGTCAGCACTCTGCCGAGGACCTTTCTCGCCTCGTCCTCCTCGCCGGAAACACCGGCAAGCCGCCAGTGCATGACCAGCATCGCCACGCTGGCCCGGTCACGGGCCGTCGCCTGACGCGACGCGTTGAGCGCTCCCACTCGGTCACCTTGTTGCTTGCGGATTCGGGCGAGCATGTGCCACGAACGTCCGGTCGAGTCGGAACCGAGCATCGGCTCGATCACGCGGATTGCTGCCTCGAGTTCACCCATGCGGAGCAACCGGTCGGCTTCGAACACCCGGGCGCGCTCCACGCCATGGCGGACGGCAGATGGACCCAGGCCGGGCGGGAGGTGGACGGAGATCCGGCCGAGCCGCTGCCGGGCGACCGACATGAGGCGGTTGGAACCAGGCATAGACGGACGCATTTCCTTATCTGAGACGGCGAGGCTCAGCGCCACATGCTATCCCGGGCAGGATTGGCGCGAGCGCGAGCGGTCACACGTCGACGTGGATTCGCGGATCGCCGTAGAACATCAAGCGGCCGGACGCGGTCATAAACGTCGCGTCCGAGACGGTCCACGTATGCGCGTTCCGGTCGGTGCTGCGGACGCTGACGAAGTTGAACCGGTCGCTCGAATAGATCCGTACTCCCTCGGCCATCGCCCGGTCGAGGATGTCGGAGTCGACGGCGCGAGGAAGGTCGGCGAAACGAAGCCGGCGGGCGAGATCGCCGTCGAGCAGCATCGAGCCGCCCTGCACCCGACGTTCGTAGGTGTGCTCCGCGTCGGCGTAGCGGAGAACGACGGCGCCGCTGGTGCGCAACCATACGTAATGTGCCCACTTGCCGACGATTCCCGCATCCGTGAAGTCGAACGCGCGCACCAGATCCTTCAGGTAGTGCCGCCCATAGAAGTTGTCGTCATCCATCTTGGCGATGTAGCCACCACCGGCCGCATCGACGCCCAGGTTCAGACACGCCCCCAGCGTCCGGCCGGCCTCGGCCTCGATGATCCGAATGGTCTCGACGCCGTGATGACGTGCCCGAGCCACGATCTCAGAATGATCGAGGGAAAGCCCATGGAGGACGAGCAGGAGTTCGACATCGACGTCGACCTGCCGGCCCACGTTCTCCAGGATGTTGTCGATCTCGTGCGCTCTGTTAGTCGGGACGACGGCGGAGATGGTACGGCCCCTCGGCTGTTCGTGCTGTTGTATCGAAGCGAGCATCGAATCGACCCGGTGTGAGTATGTGTGTGCGTCGAGGACCGCCCGGTGCATCAGAAGCCCTTCGCGGTCACGAAGCTCCGATTGCGCGATGCGCGCGACGATCTCACTGCGCAACGATCTCGAGTCGGACGCGGCAGCGACGAGTGCGGACAGGTCCTCCGGCAAGCTGCTGTGCAATGCCGTCAGCGTGACCGTCGGCGTCTGCGCCGATGCGGCCTCGACGACCGCCCAGGTCGATGCGTTCGTGGCTCGGCCGCCGTGCACGAGGACGTTGTAACGGGCGGGAATCGACGCTGCCGTAATACGGGTTACGGACCCCGCATTCCGCGCCATCAGCGGCTCGGGAAGCGCGGGGCCCGGATGAACGCCCTGCACCTGCCAGACGTCGAGAGACTCCATGGCCATCGGCTTCACTGCGGAGGCCACCACGGTTTGCAGGGACTCGTCGACATCCGCGCCGGCGGCTTCGACGATCAGCACCGCAGCGGCTAAACGAGGTTCCCCCGACCCGACCGTCGCCGGATTGTGAAGTCGAGGTTGAGCGGCCGGCATGAGGAGGTCGACCCGCACGTCGGGAAACCGGTCGCGCCAGGCCGAGACGAGCGCCGGGTCCGCCACGTAGAGAGCGCTCGCCGCCTCGATGACGGGATTACCCGCATCCGGGAACACCGTTCCGGCGGTTACCCAGATCAGGACGGGAACGGAACTGTCACGACTCCATGTTGCGAGCTCGGCCAGGCCTGCTCCGTCGAGTCCGCCCCAGTTGGGGACGGTCCCGTCGACCACCTCGAGCAGCACGAGGTCCGGGCGACGTTCCGCCACCGTTGCCTTCCACGAGACAGGATCGAGCTCGTCCTGGCGCCACTCCCACGCGAGACCGAGCCGAAGCCGCTCGCTCAAAGCGACAGCCGCCCGTACACCGCTCCGAGCGGGTACCGGAGCGGCACGACGGCCGCTGACCGCGGCGGCTCGGAGGCGCTGCAGCCGCGCCGGAGCCGTTGGCGTTGCCGGTTGACGAGCACGGCCGCGTCCCAGTCTCTTGAGCCGAGTGACCAGCCTGCTCACCGGCCATCCCCCATGACCTGCGCGAGATCGGCGCCCAGCCTCGGCGCAAGCGTCTCGACGTGTTCGTCAGCAAGAGCGGTCGACCGGCTACCGGAGGTCACGACGCAGTCCAGCCAATCGTCGGCGAGTACGGCGGCACCGAGGCCGTCCGCTTGCTGACCTCCGGCGGAGTGGAGGACGGCGGCACCTCGGTCAGCAAGACCAAGCCGACGGCGACCGCGCGCAGCCCTTCCACGTTGCCGCGGAAGCCCCTATCCGACCGACGATCAGCAGTGCGCTCAGGTGGCGCGGTCACGCGATCGACGGTGCCTGCCAGTGCCACGCGGCTCCTCGACGATGGACGGGGGATTGGACGCCGCGGGCGAGTTTACGTGGATTAGCTGGCCACGATCGATCCGCAGACGGCAGCGTGCCGGTTCAGACCTCCGCGTGGGCGTAGGGCTCTCCGTAGAACAGCAGCCTCGACTGGCGGGCAAGGAGCTCCTTCTCCGAGATCGTCCACGTGTGGCTGTTCGGGTCGGCGCGACGGATCGAGACGAAGTTGAAGCGGTCGGTGGAGTACACCCTTCCGCCCCCGGCCCTGATCTTGTCCAGGAACGTCGTGTCGACTCGCCGGGGCAGATCCTCGAATCTCATCGACGCGGCCGTCGCACGGCGAACCAGCAGCGTGCCGCCTTGCACCAGATCGGTGTACCGATGCTCGGCGTAGGGGAACCGGAGCAGCGTCGCGCCCGAACCCTCGAGGTGGACCAGGTGAGCCCACTTGCCAACGACCTCGGCGTCGGTGTAGTCGAACGCCCGCACGAGGTCGCGCAGGTAGTGCCGACCGTAGAAGTTGTCGTCGTCCATCTTCGCCACGAGCTCGCCTGCCGCCGCGTCGACGCCGAGGTTCATGCAGGCGCCGAGCGTGAGCGAGCCATCCGCCGTAAGGACGACCACGTCGTCAACGCCCTGGTCCTTGGCCCGGGCCCTCAGCTCGGCCGGATCGACCGAGAACCCGTGCTGAACGAGGACCAGCTGAAGCGGCTGATGTGACTGCCGGCCCACGAAGCCGAGGACGTGATCGACCTGGCCGGGCCGGTTCGTGGGCACGACCGCGCTGACCGGACGCTGCCGGTCAGAGGTCGGGAGCCCGACGGACCGCAGGACGGTGTCGACGCGGTGCGCGAAGAGATGGTTGTCGAAGACCCGCCGGTGCGCACGAAGCGTAATCCGGTCCCGGTACTCATCGTGCTGGACGAGCGCGGTCAACGCCTCGCGGGTCTCCTCGGGTGAAGTGACGACGGTGAGGTCGTTCTCGAAGAACGGTTCGATCGAGTCGGCCGGCGCCGTGACGACCGCGGTCTGCGCCGCCGAGAGCTCGAACAGGCGGCGCGCGCACATCGTGCGCGACGTTGTCACGGAGTTCACGTTGAGGAAGACCTTGTACGAGGTATACGCGGCCAGCATCTGCTCGTACGGGAGCGAGCCGACGATGTGACCCCGGTAGGCGGGCGGGAACCGGTAGCGGTCATCATCGTTCTGGTGCCTGGAGTACACGTGCAGGCCGAAGTCGAGCGCCGGCTCCAGGATGTACTCCATCTGGGCGCGTCGCTCAGGATGCTTGTCCGCGAAGTAGCTGCCGGCGAACGCCACGTCATAGACACGCCCGGCGCCGCGCTGTACCGGATTGTGGATACGTGGTTGCGCCGCGAAGGGCAGCAGCCCCACACGGTCGTGGCCGAGGTCCCGCTGGTACGCGGGGATCCGGTCGGCGTCCACGGTGAAGACGCGGTCGAACAACCGAGCCGTGGGGAGGAACCGCTCGTAGTTGGGCGGGTCCTCCTTGTTCCAGTACACGGTCGGAATCGCGCGATCCTGACACCAGGCCACCAGCTCGGTGAGCTCGGGGCTCGGGCCGCCAGACCTGGTCATATGGAAGTTCCATGCCCCGCTGTTGCCTCGCCATGCCGATTCCACGAATAGGAGGTCCGGCGGCTCCGCGTCGAGCTCGCTCCGCCAGCCCTGCGGGGTCACCGGAACCGACGTCCACTCGAAACGTAACGCGAGCTCGGAGAACGGGTCGAGGATCACCGCGACGCGCAGGTCGGGTCGGCCCACCGGGCCGGTGGGCAGGTCGAATGCCGGAAGCGGGTACCGGGTGGTGCTGCCGATGGTGCTGTACGACGCGAAGGAGCGGTCGAGCAGCGCCCGGCCGAGATCGCGGCGCAGCGTGCGCCGGCGCGACGGATCCCTCACGGCTGCCCGGATCAGCCGGGCGACCATGCCCAGCCGAGTGCGCCGCTGCTGGGCGAGCTGGGCCTCAGCGGCGGCCACGCGGCTGCGGAGGACGAGCAGCTCGCTGTCGATGTCGGCGTGGGCCGGGTCCACTCCGCCGGTTGGGTCTGGCACGTCAGCCGCGGGAGGGGCAGTCACGCGCCCAACCCGTCGGCGACCACGGCCGCGATCCGTTCGCCGGCGTGGCCGTCCCACAGTGGCGGGACGGGCCAGGTCGTCGCCCGGCCTCGATCCAGAACGCCGGACATCACGTCAGGCAGCGTCTCGCGGGTGACCAACCGGTTCGTTCCGTGGGTGATCGTCACGGGACGCTCGGTGTTGGCCCGGAGCGTCAGACATGGAACCCCGAGGATCGTCGTCTCCTCCTGCACCCCGCCGGAGTCGGTGACCACCGCGTCGGCGCCCCGCACCAGCCCCATGAACTCGACGTATCCGAGAGGGGCGACGACCCGCAGCCGGGGATGGTCGAACAACCCGGCCTCCTGCAGACGCTCGCGGCCGCGAGGATGGAGCGGCAGCAGCACCTCGACCTGGTCGGCGACGCCGTGCATCGCCTTGGTGAGCGCCTGTGCGTCAGCCGCGACGTCGACGTTGGCCGGACGGTGCATTGTCGCGACCACGTAGCGACCGGTCAGTCCATACGCAGCCCGTGCGGCGGCGGCGTCGATGCGGTCGAGGTTGGCCAGCAGAGTGTCGATCATCGGGTTGCCGACCAGGTGGATTTTCTCAGGGCGCACGCCTTCGTTGCCAAGGTGGGCCACGGCGTCGGCGCTGGTGGCGAACAACAGGTCGGACAGGCGATCGGTGACGAGCCGGTTGATCTCCTCCGGCATGGTCATGTCGAAACTACGCAGCCCGGCCTCGACGTGAGCGAGCGGGATCAGCAGCTTCGAGGCCACCAGGGCGGCAGCCACCGTGGAGTTGACGTCGCCGTACACCATCACTAGAGCCGGCTCGCGGTCGACGACCAAGTCCTCGAGCCCGGTCATGATGGCCGCCGTCTGCCGTGCATGTGAACCCGAACCCACGCCCAAATCGACATCCGGTTCGGGCAGTCCGAGCTGGCGGAAGAACACCTCGGACATCCGTTCGTCGTAGTGCTGGCCGGTGTGGACCAGTTCCTGCCGCACACCCAGCGCGGCAAGAGCACGAATCACCGGTGCGGCCTTGGGGAAGTTCGGGCGCGCGCCGGTGATGTGCAGGACGAGATCGGACATGGAGCCTTCCGTGGGATCGAGAGACCGCGCTCTCAGGGTTCCTGACCGCCCAGTAGCATGCCAGACGCCCGTTACCCGTCAGCGTACGTAGGCGGCGCGGCGGAGGACTACTGAGGCGCGTGCCCGTGGTTTCAGCTGGGCCACGACCTCGAGCACGGTGGTCGCGCCGGGGTTGCTCGCGTCGACCGGCTTGAAGCCGGCCGTGCGGGAACCCGGACGCAGCACGTACGTCGTGTCCTTCGGCCGGATGCGCCGCCGCCAGGTCGGCGCGAAGTCCCACCGCACCGTGCGACGGCCATCGCCGTCACGGCCCTCGACGAACAGCCGGGTGACTCCTCGAGGCTCGGGAACCGCAAGCTCGATCCGTAGGACCCGCATCCCGTGAACCGGGAGCGCGAGGCCCGCGTACCGCCTCGACCGCGGTAGGCCGCCCTCAGCTCTGGCGTCCAGCCGCACTCCGCCGGTGCTGTGGTTGCTGATGCCGTGTTCGGAGAGTCCTCTGACCCATGCGCTGGGCGCCAGGGTGGTGGGCTTGAGCGACACCCGATGGAACGCTGGGTCGCCGTCTGGAGGCAGCACGGGACCGAGGTCACCGTCTGGCCTGACCGTGGATGCTGCGCGTTCACGCCGGGCCAACGACGCCACCCTTGCCGGAGGCGTCGACGACCGGCTGACCAGCAGCAACTGCCATGTGTTGGCTACCGGCTCGACCCAGTGGACGGTCAACCCGGCGTTCTCGCACAGCCGGCGTACGCGGTGCGTGTCGAACAGTGACACGTGCCCCCAGCACGCCTCCACGCGCCCCAACATCGGCACTGAGAACAGCAACTGTGCGTCTGGAGAAATGGCGCCCGCGATGGTCTGAAGGGCCCGGTCCGGGTTGGGTAGATGTTCGAGCACCTCGAGCAGCAGCACGATCGTCGGATCGTGCTGACTCACCCATTCAGGGGTCAGGTCGTAGAGATCCTTGACACCCAGGAACCAGCGGCTGGTGTCGATGCCGTTGACCTCGGCCATTTCGCGGACCGAATCGAACTTCGAGTCCGTAAGGTCGACCCCTGCGTACGTCCGCGGCCGGACCGCCAAAGCCAGAGTGCCGGGCATCCATCCGTGTCCCATGCCGATGTCGAGGATGCGGTCGTCGCTGGAAAGGTACTGGCACACGCGCCACACGCGCGTCTGGTTTGCGCGGTTGCGGTAGACGCGAAGGTTGCGCTGGGGGAGTTTGGGCCAGGGCGTGAGCTTGGGTAGGTGAGCGAGGGCGTCGCGGTACTGGGCGCGGAACTCGTCGGCTACCACGTGGCGCGCCTCGCGCTCCGGCATCCGCTCGAGCAGTTCGATGGTGCGCCACTGGGACGAGACGATTTCCTGGTGCAGCGTTCCCTCGAGATCCATTCCCGTCCCTCTCGTAACGCCCGGCCATATCGCCTGGCCACCAGAACCTAGCCCCTGAGCGGTGGAGTCACGAGCTACATCCGCCTACGTGCCAGACTTCTGATCCGCCGACATGTCCAACGGCAAGGAGGGCTGTGTCCTCGCCATCCCGGGTCCGCGCACTCCTGAACTCCGTGCGAAACGCCCCAGCCGCCGCATCGGTGGGCTGGCGACATGTCGGACGTGACCGGTTCCACGCCTGCCTGGTTGCGCTCCGCGCTCTGCCCGCAGGCGCCCGGCGCCGCATGGCCGACCTGGCCAGTGGTCGCGAGCCATCGCCGTTGGTCGCACTGGCTTTTGCAGCGGACGGCCGCCACAAGGATGCGCGGCGCGTCGTCAACCTGGCGGCACGGGGTTCTGATCCTCGCCGGTTGCGCAAGCTGATCGCGACCGCTGCCGCCCTCGACGAGCCCAACGACGCGGATCAGCTGCTCGACCGGCTGGGCGACGACGATCCGGCGCGACCCAGGCTCGCGGCGCTGGTCGCAGCCCGGGCCGGTGACCTGCAGCGGGCCGAGCACGAGGCCTGGCGGGCCGGTTGGCGTGCCTCTCACCTGCGGCGTCGGCTCGAGGGCGAACTGGCGGCCCTCCGGAGACAGCCGACTACCCAGCGGCCACCAGGGACGTCCCCCTTCCCAGCCCGACCAGGATGCATCCTGCATCTGGTCACGAACGCGCTGCCCGAGGTGACTGCCGGTTACACCGTGCGGACTCAAGGCATCGCCGCCGCCCAACGCCGCGATGGACTTGACTCCCACGTCGCAACACGCCTGGGATTTCCCGTGACAGTCGGGCACCTCGGGGCCGAACGGCTCGTCCATGTGGACGCTGTGCCGTATCACCGAATTCTTCCGTTCCGCTGGCTGCCCGCGACTGCGGACCAGAGCCTCGCGCTCGACGTCGATCTCACCGCTCAGCTGGTCGGGCGCATTCGTCCCGCCGTACTGCACGCGCACAGCAAGCACCTCAATGCGCAGGTCGCTCTTGCCCTGAGAGAGCGGTTCGCCCTGCCGGTCGTGTACGAGGTCCGCGGCTTCCTGGAGGAGACGTGGCGAAGCCGGGGCCACGACGCCGGCACCGACACCTACCGCCTCGCCCGACAAGCCGAAACGTGGTCCATGGCGGCCGCCGACGCCGTTGTGACGCTGGCCGAGACCATGAAGGCAGAGATCGTCGCTCGCGGCATCGAGCCCGACCGGGTTGTCGTGGTGCCGAATGCAGTCGACAGCACGTTTCTCGCCGAGCCGCCCGACCCGGACCCGGTGCGCCGTCGCCTCGGTTTCGGCCCCGACGAGGTCGTCGTCGGACTCGTCACGACCGTCAACGACTACGAAGGCCTAGACACTCTCGTCGACGCCATAGCGGAGCTACGCGGCCGGGGAGCGCGGACCCGGCTTCTCGTGGTCGGTGCTGGCCCGGCGCTGGCCGGTATGCGCCGACGATCCGCGGACGTTGGCCTGGACGAGGCTGCGGTCTTCGCTGGCCCGGTGCCCTTCTCGGAGATCCGCGCCTACTACGCGGCCATCGACATCTTCTGCGTCCCTCGGTGGGACACGCCCGTGACAAGGCTCGTCACCCCGCTCAAGCCGCTGGAGGCGATGGCAACCAGCCGACCGGTCGTCGCCAGCGATCTGCCTCCGCTCCTCGAGATCGTCAATCCCGGGCAAACCGGTGCGATCGCACCGCCCGCCGACCCGGTGGCGCTCGCCGATGTCCTCGAACCGCTCCTGTACGATTCGACGGATCGCATGCGGATGGGCGACGCTGCCCGCCAATGGGTCGCGGAGCATCGGACCTGGGCGGCAGCTACGCGCCTATACCGCGATCTCTACGAGAAGCTCGGCGCCTGATGCGCCCGGAGCCGTCCCCGACTGAGGAGCAGGTCAGTGGCCGTCGATGTCGTCATCATCGGGCTCGGATACGTCGGTCTCCCGCTAGCCCAGGAGGCCACCAGGGCGGGCATGTCGGTGCTCGGGTACGACGTCAACGCTGCCGTGGTCGACGCGCTGACCGAGGGCCGTTCCCATGTCGACGACCTCAGCGACGCCGATGTCTCCAAGATGCGGGACGCGGGATTCAGGGCAACCACCGACGAAGCCGAAATTGGCGCCGCCGACGTCGCCGTGATCTGCGTGCCCACACCCTTGTCCCAGGACGGCGGGCCCGACCTGAGTGCCGTGACCGCTGCAGTCAGCACCGTTGCGCGCCAGTTACACCAAGGCATGCTCGTGGTTCTTGAGTCGACCACCTATCCCGGCACGACCGACGAGGTGGTCCGGCCGGAGCTCGAAGCGTCGGGACTGGTTGCGGGCCGCGACTTCCACCTTGCGTACTCGCCCGAGCGCATCGACCCCGGCAACGAGCAGTTCGGCGCCCGGAACACCCCGAAGGTCGTCGGCGGCCACACGTCCGACTGCACTGAACGGGCAGCGGCGTTCTACGGCCGGTT
>Ga0268386_10003603_pt1 | contig 11310 bp, 7 predicted proteins | sample RVTome_15_FD_200260 | JGI IMG/M metagenome (GOLD analysis project Ga0268386, IMG submission 200260) | Soil microbial communities from uranium-contaminated site in the Upper Colorado River Basin, Wyoming, United States - RVT150D86... ... | reverse complement strand
AAAGCTCGGGGTGCTTCCTCTGGAAGCGCGACAGGCGGCCGGGGGCGTCCAGCAGATGCAGCGTGATGGTGTGCGCCATCACCTCGCTCATCAGCTTCATCACCTCGTGCTCGAAGCGCAGCATGAGGTCGTTGTGACGCTCCAGGAAATCGACCCACTGCGGCATCGGCAGCTCGGCGGTGCGCACCTTGGTCACGGCGACGATGGAGTAGGGGATGGGCGTGCGCAGGCGCCAGGCGGCGTAGGAGGTGTCCATCTCGGTTTCGGCGGCGAAGCGCAGGATCATCTCGCGGCCTTCGGGGTTCGAGACCACGCGCTTGAGCATCCCTTCGAGGATGAAGATCTGCTCCATCTCCTCGTCGCCCTGGCGCACCACCGGGTCGCCCTTGCGGTAATCGGCGACCGCGAGCAGCGGCTCGAGCTCGCTCCACTGCGCCGCGCTCAGGCGCTGCAGCAGCTGGTTCTGGCGCAGCTGCAGGCGGATGCTGTTGCGCTGCGGGTGGCTCGGGAAGGCGGTCATCGGAGCCGGGATTTTAGACCCTTGACCTGAGTCAAGGCCCCGTGCGGGGGGCGGTTCTTACCATACCGTTCCCCTCGAGGAGGCCATCATGGGCACCGTCGAACCGCAAGTCGCCGCCGATGCACAAGCCGCCGTGACCGACGGCTTTCAGCTGGTCATCGATGCGCTCAAGTTGAACGGCATCGACACGATCTACGGCCTGCCCGGGATTCCGATCACCGACCTCACGCGCCGGGCACAGGCCGAGGGCCTGCGCGTGCTTTCGTTCCGCCACGAGCAGAGCGCCGGCTACGCCGCGTCGATCGCCGGGTACCTCACGCGGAAGCCGGGCATCTGCCTCACGGTGTCCGCGCCCGGCTTTCTGAACGGGCTCAACGCGCTCGCCCATGCCACCACCAACTGCTTCCCGATGATCCTCGTCAGCGGCTCGAGCGAGCGCGAGATCGTCGACCTGCAGCAGGGCGACTACGAGGAGATGGACCAGCTCGCCATTGCGAAGCCGCTCGCCAAGGCCGCGTTCCGCGTGCTGCACGCCGAGGACATCGGCGTCGGCATTGCGCGCGCGATCCGCGCCGCGGTCTCCGGCCGCCCGGGCGGCGTCTACCTGGACCTGCCGGCGAAGCTCTTCGCCCAGGGCATCGACGCCGCGGCCGGGAGGGGCTCGCTGATCAAGGTCGTGGACCCTGCGCCGCGCCAGATCCCGGCCCCGGACGCGGTCAAGCGCGCGCTCGACCTGCTCAAGGGGGCGAAGAAGCCGCTCATCATCCTGGGCAAGGGCGCCGCCTACGCGCAGGCCGACGCCGACATCCGGGCGCTCGTCGAGAAGACGGGCATTCCGTACCTGCCGATGTCCATGGCGAAGGGCCTGCTGCCCGACACGCACGAGCAGTCCGCGTCCGCCGCACGCTCCTACGTGCTGCCCGAGGCAGACGTCGTGATGCTCGTGGGCGCCCGGCTGAATTGGCTGCTCTCGCACGGCAAGGGCAAGACCTGGGGCGCCAAGTCCCACAAGGACTGGGGCGGGCAGAAGTTCATCCAGGTCGACATCTCGCCCACCGAGGCCGACAGCAACGTGCGCGTCGAAGCGCCGGTGGTGGGCGATATCGGCTCGTGCGTGTCCGCGCTGCTCGCGGGCATCGGCGCGAGCTGGCCGCAGCCGCCGGCGGAGTGGCTGAACGCCATCGCCGAGCGCAAGGCGAAGAACATCGCCAAGATGGCCGAGACGCTGGCGAAGAATCCGTCGCCGATGAATTTCCACAGCGCGCTCGCCGTGGTGCGCGACATCGTCAAGGCGAACCCGGACGCGATGTTCGTCAACGAGGGCGCCAACGCGCTCGACTTCACGCGCAGCATCGTCGACATGTACCAGCCGCGCAAGCGCATCGACGTCGGCACCTGGGGCATCATGGGCGTCGGCATGGGCTACTGCGTCGCCGCTGCGGTGGTGACCAAGCAGCAGGTGATCGCGATCGAAGGCGACAGCGCCTTCGGCTTCTCCGGCATGGAAGTCGAGACCATCTGCCGCTACAACCTGCCCGTGTGCGTGGTGATCCTCAACAACAACGGCGTCTACAAGGGCACCGACGTCAACCCGAGGGGCGGCGACGTCGCGCCCACCGTGTTCGTCAAGGACGCGCGTTACGAGAAGCTGATGGAGGCCTTCGGCGGCGTGGGCGTGTACGCGACCACGCCGGCCGAGTTGCGCAAGGGCATGGAAGAGGCGATCCGCTCGCGCAGGCCCACGCTCATCAACGCCGTGATCGACGAGACCGCCGGCACCGAAAGCGGCCGCATCACGAGCCTGAACCCGAGCGCGAAGAAGAAGTAGGCATCCGGAGACACGTATGGAAGCACTCAAGGGAGTCCGCATCCTCGACATGTCGCACGTGCAGGCGGGACCGACCGCCTCGCAGCTCATGGCCTGGATGGGCGCCGACGTCATCAAGTTCGAGAACCCGGCGGGCGATGCGACGCGCGGACAGCTGCGCGACGTGCCGAACGCCGACAGCCTGTACTTCACGATGCTCAACTGCAACAAGCGCTCGATTACGGTCAACATGAAGAGCGCCGAGGGCAAGCAGGTGTTCGTCGACCTGCTGAAGAAGTCCGACATCATCATGGAGAACTTCGGTCCAGGCGTGCTCGACCGCCTCGGCTTCACCTGGGAGAAGATCCACGAGCTCAACCCGAGGATCGTGATGGGCTCGATCAAGGGCTTCGGCTCGAGCGGGCCGTACGCCGACTTCAAGGCCTACGAGAACGTGGCGCAGGCGATGGGCGGCGCGATGAGCACGACCGGGGTGCCCGACGGGCCGCCGTTCGTCACCGGCGCGCAGATCGGCGACTCCGGCACCGGCCTGCACCTGGTGATCGGGCTGCTCGCCGCGCTGCGCCAGCGTGAGCGCACCGGCGAGGGCCAGTACGTCGAGGTGGCGATGATGGACGGGATCATGAACCTGTGCCGCGTCAAGTTCCGCGACCACCAGCGCCTGACGCGGGGCCCTTTGTCCGAATTTTCCGTAAAGACTTTTCAAGGGATGGGCGATGTCCCCCGCGGCGGCAACGATTCGGGCGGCGGCCAGCTCGGCAACGCCATCCACTGCAAGCCGCACGGGCCGAACGACTGGCTGTACGTGGTCGTTCAGGAGGCGGTGTGGGAGGCTCTGGCGAATCGCATCGGCGGCGAGGCCCTGGTGAAAGACCCCAGGTTCGCGAAAATCGCCGACCGCAGAAAGAACCAGAACGAGATGTGGAAGATCATCACCGAGTTCGCCAAGGACCACACCAAGCGCGAGTTCATGGCGATCCTGAATCCGCTGGATGTTCCCTGCGGCCCCGTCATGGGCACCGAGGACCTCACCCACGACGAGCACGTGCGCGGCCGCGACATGTGGGTGGAGCTCGACCACCCGCAGCGCGGCAAGTGGTGGAACGTCGGCATGCCGATCAAGCTCTCGGCCTCGCCCGCGGTGATCAAGCGCTCGCCGACGCTCGGCGAGCACACCGACGAGGTGCTGCGGGAGGTGCTGGGCTACGACGAGGCGCGGATCAATTCCCTGAAGAGCGCCGGCGCCTTCGCCGCGCCGCCGAAGAAAGCCGCCTGATGAGAATCGCCATCGTCGGGCAGCAGGATTTCGGCAAGGCCGTGCTCGAGGCGTTCCTCGCGCGCGGCGACCAGGTGGCGGCGGTGTTCTGCGCGCCGGAGAAAGAGGGCGCGCGGCCCGATGCGCTGCGCGCCGCGGCGCAGGAGAAGGGCCTCAAGCTGCACCAGTTCAAGTCGCTGCGCGCGCCCGAAGCCGTCACGGCGATGCGGGAGGCCGGCGCGGACATCGGCGTCATGGCCTTCGTGCTGCAGTTCGTGCCGCAGGAATTCGTAAACACACCCAAGCGCGGCACGCTCCAGTACCACCCGTCGCTGCTGCCGAAGTACCGCGGGCCGTCGTCGATCAACTGGCCGATCAGCCGCGGCGACAGGGAGACGGGACTCAGCATCTTCCGCCCGACCGACGGCCTCGACGAAGGCGCCGTGATCCTGCAGAAGCGCACGCCGGTCGGGGAGAACGACACGCTGGGCAACGTCTACTTCGAGCGCCTGTTCCCGATGGGCGTGCAGGCGATGCTGGAGGCGGCGGACCTGGTGGCCGCCGGCAAGCACCGGGAGACGGCGCAGGACGAGTCGCAGGCCTCCTACGAGGGCTGGTTCCGCGAGGCCGAGGCGAAAATCCATTGGGCGAACCACGTGGATGCGATCCACAACCTGATCCGGGCGAGCGACCCGGCGCCGGGCGCCTGGACGACGCTCGCCGGCGCCAAGCTGCAGCTGTTCGACAGCCGCAAGGAGATCGTGCGCACGTTCGGCGCCGTCAAGGGCAAGATCGGCGAAGTGCTCGGCGTGGAAGACGGGCGGCTGGTGATCGCCGCCCAGGGCGGGCGCATCCACGCCGGCAAGGCCAAGCTGGGCGACGGCAAGAAGATCGCCGCCGCGGAGCTCGTGTCCGGCGGTGCCATCAAGGCAGGGCAGATCCTCGCTTCCTGACCCGTAAACATTTGACGCAGCTTAGTTTCGACTGCAAGAATGCGGTCCAGACGGCTGTTTCAAGGGGAGTTGTCGGAGGCTAGGCCGCCTCGACTCGACAACCGACAATCGGGGAGAGGCCTGGCATGAGATCCGCATTCTGGAAGAGCGACTGGTTCCTCGGCCTCGTCGTCGTGGTCCTCATGCTGTTCGCCGGCGGCGGCGACCTGATGCAGAGCCTGGAGCGCAAGGCCTACGACATCGGCGTGCAGAGCTCGTCGCGCTCGCCCTCCGACCGCATCGCGGTGATCGCCATCGACGACACGTCGATCGCCAACATCGGGCGCTGGCCGTGGTCGCGCGAGGTGCACGCGCGCATGACCGACCTGCTGGCGGGCGCCAAGGCCAAGGTCGTCGCCAACACGCTGTTCCTGTTCGAGCCGCAGATCGATCCCGGCTACCAGTACATCACGCAGCTGCTGGAGCTCGCCGCGCGCGCCGACCCAGCGGCGCCGCGCTCGCCGACGCAGACCGAGATGGTGGCGCTGCTGCAGGAGGCCGAGGCCGCGCTCAATACCGACCGGCGCCTCGCGGAAAGCTACGCGCGCGCGGGCAACGTGCTGCTGCCCATGCTCTTCACCATCGACATCCCGCGCGGCAAGCCCGACCGCGCGTTGCCCGATTTCGTGGCGAAGAACGCCATCCCCGCCAAGGAGGACGAGTTCGGCGCGCTGCCGGCCTCCGAAGTGTATTTCCCGCTCGAGAACCTCGGGCGCGCGGCCGCCGCGCTCGGCCACCTCAACGCCAATCCCGACGTCGACGGCGGCATCCGCACCGAGCCGCTGGTGCTGCGCTACTTCGAGCAGCATTTCCCGTCGCTGTCGCTGATGATCGCGGCGCAAAGCCTCAACCTCGCGCCGTCCGACATCAGGATCCGCGCCCACGAGGGCGTGACGCTGGGGCGCCTCAGCATCGGCACCGATCCGGCGCTGCAGATGTACACCTACTTCTACAAGAACGTGGACGGGCGGCCCGCCTTCCAGGTGGATTCCTTCTACGACGTGATCACCGGCAAGATCCCGGCCGCCAAGTACGCCGACAAGATCGTGCTGATCGGCGCCACCGCGGCGGGCGTGGGCAGCACCTCGGTGACGCCGGTGTCGCCGGCCATGGCGCCGGTGCTGACGCTGGCGCATTCGGTGTCTTCGATCCTGCAGGAGCATTTCTTCGTCGCGCCGGCCTGGGCGTACCTGGCGCAGTGGGGCGTGTTCCTCGCCGTCGCGCTGTACCTGATCGTGATGCTGCCGCGCCTCAAGGCGGCGCCGGCGGCGCTGGTCACGGCCGTGATCCTCGCCGTGCTGATCGGCGTGCATTTCGTCCTCATGACGACGCAGAACACCTGGATGCAGCTCATGGTGCCTGCGACGCTGCTGCTCGTGGGCCACGTCGCGCTCGCGACCAAGCGCTTCATCGTCACCGAGGCCGCTAAGCTGAAGTCGGACGAGTCCTCGGCCGAATCGAACCGCATGCTCGGCATCGCCTACCAGGCGCAGGGGCAGCTCGACCTGGCGTGGGACAAGTTCCGCCAGGTGCCGATGTCGGCGGCGGTGATGGACAACCTGTACAACCTGGCGCTCGACTTCGAGAGGAAGCGCCAGTTCAACAAGGCGGAAGCCGTGTTCCGCCACATGCACGAGTACAACCCGAAGTTCAAGGACCTCGCGCAGCGGCTGTCGCGCGCCAAGCAGCTCTCCGAGACCGTGATCCTCGGCGCCGGCTCGAGCCATCCCGGCGGTTCGCTCAACCTCGCCGCCGGCGAGAAGCCGAAGTTCGGCCGGTTCGAAGTGCAAAAGGAGCTGGGCAAGGGCGCCATGGGCGTGGTGTACCTGGGCAAGGACCCGAAGATCGGCCGCGAAGTCGCGATCAAGACGATGGCGCTGGCGCAGGAGTTCGAAGCGGACGAGCTCGCCGAGGTGAAGGAACGGTTCTTTCGCGAGGCGGAGACCGCCGGGCGGCTTTCGCACCCGAACATCGTCACCATCTACGACACCGGCGAGGAGCACGATTTCTGCTACATCGCCATGGAGCTGCTGAAGGGCGGCGACCTGGCGCCGTTCGTGAAGTCGGGCAACCTCCTGCCGGCGGACAAGGCGATCTCGGTGGTGGCGCGGGCGGCCGATGCGCTCGGCTACGCGCACAAACAGGGCGTCGTGCACCGCGACGTGAAGCCCGCCAACATGATGTATCACGCCGATACCGACACGCTGAAGCTGACCGATTTCGGCATCGCGCGCCTCACCGCTTCCTCGAAGACCAAGACCGGGATGGTGCTGGGCACGCCGTCCTACATGTCCCCCGAGCAGCTCGCCGGCAAGAAGATCGAGGGCCGCTCCGACCTGTTCTCGCTGGCCGTGAGCCTGTACCAGCTGCTCTGCGGCAGGCTGCCGTTCGAGGGCGAGTCGATGGCGCAGCTCATGTTCAAGATCGCGAGCGAGCCGCCCACCGGCATCCTGACGGTCAATCCCCGCGTGCCGCCGAGCCTGGTGGCGTTCCTCGACAAGGCGCTCGCCAAGAACCCCGACGAGCGCTTCCAGAGCGGCGAGGCGTTCGCCGCGGCGCTGCGCGCGGCGGCGGCGGCCCCGGCCGGCAGGCCGCCGACAAGCGTGGACATCGAGCTCTGAGCATGGATCTGAGCCAGGTCCTCGAGATCGCGTCGTGCACCGATCCGGGCATGGTGCGCTCGCATAACGAGGACTCGATCGCCTCCGACCCGGCGAGCGGCCTCGTCGTGCTCGCCGACGGCATGGGCGGCTACAACGCCGGCGAAGTGGCGAGCGGCATGGCGACGACGGTGATCACGACGGAGATCCGGCAGCTGCTCGCCAGGGTGAAGCCCTACGACATCGACCCGGAATCGAACAAGGTCATCGCCGGGCAGCTGGTGCGCGAGCAGGTGCTGAAGGCAAACGCATCGATCTACCACGCGGCGCAAAGCCAGCCGCAGTACGCGGGCATGGGCACCACGCTCGTCGTGTGCCTGTTCTACGACAACAAGGCGCTGGTGGCGCATCTCGGCGACTCGCGCCTGTACCGCATGCGCGGCGGCACCCTCAAGCAGGTCACGCGCGACCACTCGCTGCTGCAGGAGCAGATCGACTCGGGCCTGGTCACCGCGGAGCAAGCCAAGCACGCGCAGCACAAGAACCTGGTCACGAAGGCGCTCGGCATCGACCCGACGGTGGAGCCCGAGATCCGCGAGTACGAGACGCGTCCCGGCGATATCTACCTGCTGTGCTCGGACGGGCTCTGCGACATGGTGGCGGACGAGGACATCGGCATGACGCTGGAGGCGCTCGGCGCGAACCTGAAACTCGCCGCGCAGCAGCTGGTGCAGATGGCCAATGACAACGGCGGCAAAGACAACGTTTCGGTTATACTCGTGCGCGTCCAGCGGGAGTACCCCGCCGCCCGCGGCGTGGTGGGGAAGTTTCTAGGATGGCTAAAATAGGCTCCAGGGGTCGGCTATGGCGAAACTGATACTCAGCATGGACGGGCTGGTGCTCAAGGAGATCCCCTTGAGCAAGGAGCGCACCACCATCGGCCGCAAGCCGCACAACGACATCCAGATCGACAACCTCGCGGTGAGCGGCGAGCACGCGGTCATCGTCACCATCCTGAACGACTGCTTTCTCGAGGACCTGGGCAGCACCAACGGCACGCTGGTCAACGGCAATCCCGTCAAGAAGCACTTCCTGCAGAACAACGACGTCGTCGAGCTGGGCAAGTACCGGCTCAAGTTCGTCGGCGAGGCGCCGATGCCCGCGGCCGCGGCGGAAAAGGCGGATTTCGAGAAGACCATGGTGCTGCGCCCGTCGGCGATGAGGGCCGCCGCGGAGCAGGCGAGGGCCATGGGTGCCGGCGGCGCCGAAGCCGCGCGCGCGGCGGCGGCACAGCAGGTCGCGGCGGGCGCCGCTTCCGCAGGCACTGTGGAGAGGGAGGCCAAGCCTGCGCTGGCGCCGATTTCGGCGACGGCGACGACACCTACCCCGATTCCGGCGCTCACACCGGCCCCGGCCCCGGCCCCGGCCCCGGCCCCGGCGGTCCCTCCCGCGGCGAAGAGCCCGCATCCGCTCGGCGCGATCCAGATCCTCTCGGGCGGCAATGCCGGCAAGGAGCTCGAGCTTGCCAAGCCGCTCACCACGCTCGGCAAGCCGGGCATCCAGGTCGCCGTGCTAACGCGGCGCCCGCAGGGCTACTTCATCACGCACGTCGAGGGCGCGAACCCGCCGGCGGTGAACGGCCAGGCGATCGGCACCGCGCCGCACGCGCTCAAGGATCACGACGTGGTCGAGCTGGCGGGCGTCAAGATGGAGTTCTTCCTGAAGGGATGAGCCGCGGCGCGGCACCGCGCCCCGCACGCGGCTCCGCCGGCCCGACGGAGCGCGCATGAAACAGCACATCGTCCGCATCGTCCTCGGGCTCGTCATCACGCTGTTCTTCATCGGCCATGCGGCGCGCTATTACGAGGTGCCGATCATCACGCAGCTCGACAACATCATCTACGACGCGCGCCTGCAGGTGACCATGCCGCGCGGCGTAGACGAGCGCATCGTCATCCTCGACATCGACGAGAAGAGCCTGCAGGAGGTGGCGCGCTGGCCCTGGCCGCGCGACATCATGGCGGGCCTGATCGAGAAGCTGTTCGGCAAGTACCAGATCGCGATCGTCGCTTTCGACGTCGTATTCGCCGAGGCCGACTACTCGTCCGGCATCCGCGTGCTGGACCAGTTGGCGCAGGGTCCGCTGAAGGACTTGCCGGATTTCCTGCAGTCGTACCGCGAGCTGCGCCCGCGTCTGGACAACGACGGCCAGTTCGCCGAGGCGATCAAGGGCAAGCCGGTGGTGCTGGGCTACTACCTGAACAGCGACAAGGACGCCAAGCGCATCGCCGCGATCCCGGAGCCGGTGCTGCCGAAAGGCACGTTCCAGGGACGCAACATCCCTTTCACCACCTGGGTCGGCTACGGCGGCAACCTGGCGCAGTTCACGCGGAACGCCGCCAGCGCCGGGCACTTCAACCCGATCACCGATGCCGATGGCGTGGTGCGCCGGGTGCCGATGATCGCGGAGCTGGACGGGGCGTACTACGAAGCGCTGTCGCTCGCGGTCGTACGCACGATCCTCGGCTTCCCGAAGGTCGAGCCCGGCTACGCGCCCGATCGCTTCCTGCAGCGCGGCTATACCGGCCTCGAGTGGCTGCAGGTCGGGCCGCTCGCGATCCCGGTGGACGAGACCGCGAGCGCCCTGATCCCGTACCGCGGGCGCAAGTTCAGCTTTGCGTACGTCTCGCTCGCCGACGTGCTCGCCGAGCGCGTGCCGCTCGAGCGCCTGAAAGGCAAGATCGCGCTGGTGGGCACGACCGCGCCGGGCCTGCTCGACCTGCGCTCCACTCCGGTGGACAACGTCTATCCCGGGGTCGAGGTGCACGCCAACCTGATCGCGGGCATGCTCGACAGGAAGATCAAGCTGAAGCCGCCCTACATGCTGGGCGCGGAGGTGGTGCTGCTGCTCGTCGGCGGCATCGCGCTGTCGCTGCTCATTCCCATGCTGGCGCCGCTTTATGCGACGCTCGCCACGCTGCTCGGCCTGGGCCTCATCACGGGCCTGAACGTGGCGATCTGGACCGAGGCCGACATGGTGCTGCCGCTCGCGGCCTCGCTGCTGATGACCGCCTCGCTGTATACCGTGAACATGGCTTACGGCTACTTCGTGGAGGCGCGCTCCAAGCGCCAGTTCACGGAGCTGTTCGGCCAGTACGTGCCGCCCGAGCTGGTCGATCGCATGGCGCGCGACCCGCAGAAGTACAACATGGAGCCGCGCGCGGCGGAGCTCACGATCCTGTTCTCGGACGTGCGCGGCTTCACCGGCATCTCGGAAGCGCTGAAGCCCGAGGAGCTGCGCGAGTACATCAACGAGTACCTCACGGACATGAGCGGCATCATCCGCGGCCGGCACCGCGGCACGCTCGACAAGTACATCGGCGACGCCATCATGGCGTTCTGGGGCGCGCCGGTCGACGACGCGCAGCACGCGAGGAACGGCGTGCTCGCGGCGCTCGACATGCAGAAGGAGTGCCGCATCCTGAACGAGAAGTTCGCGGCGCGCGGCTGGCCGACGCTCAAGATCGGCGTCGGCGTGAACAGCGGCAACGTGCGCGTGGGCGACATGGGCTCGCAGGTGCGGCGCGCCTATACCGTGATGGGCGATGCCGTGAACGTGGCCTCGCGGCTGGAGGGGCGCACCAAGGGCTACGGCGTCGACATTCTCGTCGGGGAGGCGACGCGCAGCCAGGTCAAGGATGTCGTGTTCCGCGAAGTCGACCGTATCAAGGTCAAGGGCAAGGACGAGGCGGTCACGATCTACCAGCCGCTCGGGCCCGAGGGCGAGGTCGAGCGCAAGGCGCTGGACGAATTGAAGCTCTGGAACCAGGCCCTGCGCGCCTACCGGGCGCAGCAATGGGATCAGGTCGAAGTGGGCCTGCTCAACCTGCAACGGATGAATCCCGGGTGCGGCCTGTACCACGTGTATGCGGAAAAAGTGGCGCAGAAGCGCCGTGACTCCCCGCCGCCCGACTGGGACGGTGTCTCGGTGTTCGACGAGAAGTAGGGCGCTCCGATGAGGCTCAAGGTCCTCGGCTGCTCCGGCGGCATCGGCGGGCGCCACATGCGCACCACGTCGTTCCTGGTCGACGGCGACGTGCTGCTCGACGCCGGCA
>Ga0268386_10003602_pt1 | contig 11313 bp, 9 predicted proteins | sample RVTome_15_FD_200260 | JGI IMG/M metagenome (GOLD analysis project Ga0268386, IMG submission 200260) | Soil microbial communities from uranium-contaminated site in the Upper Colorado River Basin, Wyoming, United States - RVT150D86... ... | reverse complement strand
CGCCAAGGTGCCCGCGCGCGCCAGATGAAACCGAAGTCTTCGACCTCGGAATTTCCACCTCCCGGTCCCAGCGCAGCCGGCAGATCTCCTGCTCGCGACAACCTGTGTTGATTCCAAAGAGCACGGGGTCGGCCAGGTGGCGGGGCATATCCTTGAGAAGCCGGTTCTGCTCGTCCCACGACAAGGGATACGATCTGGCCTGCTTGCCCTTCCATGCCGCGCGCGGATGTCGTGAGCCGGCGGCGGACTCATCCCGTCATCCGCCAAAGGCAATCTTGAAGGCGCTTGCGTGACGAGTCGGCAGCCGGCGCGGAAGATCGATGACGAGCGTCGCATCCGTCTGCTGAAACTTCAGCGGCTGGGCGACGCCCAGCAGATGCACGCTTTGCACAGCGCGCCTCTCTCGGCCGGCGCCGCGCCCGAGCGAACTGATGACCACGCGTCGACGCGGCTCGCCTAGCGTGATGGCGTAAAGCGTCTCGGCTTTGGTGGTGAAACGAATGTCCCCGGCGGTGTATTCGGCCCTTTCCTTGAAGGCGCCACCCGCCGTCTCAGTCGGGCCTTCGCCATAAACGGTCCATGGACGGGTCCCATGGATCGCTTCGGCGTTGATGTTCATCCAGTGCGCCAGCTCGGACAGTAAGGTCTGCGATTCCGCCGGCAGGCTTCCGTCGGGATAGAGCGCGACATTCAGGAGCAGGTTGCCGTTCTTGCTGACGATATCGGCAAGCATGTGAATGACATCGGGCGCGGTCTTGTACTTATCGCCCTCGGCGTAGTACCAGTCACCGTTCGAGGTGTCGGTTTGCCAAGGCAGCGGATTGATCCCGCTCATGACGCCGCGCTCGACATCCTGCACGCAAGCCTCGGCATAGAATTCCCCGGAGCCGAGCGCTTTGCAGTTGTAAACCGCCTCGAGGTGACCGTGCTTGGCAATGCTGCTGTTGTAGTAGTGTGCGACGAGCGAGCGCCCAACTTCTCCGAATGGAATGCCGCCATCGGAATAGAGCAAGTCCGGTTCGTAGGCGTCGACCAAGTCGCGGACGCGGTCGAACCAAATCTGATAATACTCAGAATTGGTCGTGTACCAGGTATCCGCATTCCCCTTGTACGGCTCGTCGTGTTTCGGGTGATAGAGATCAGCGTATTGCGGATCGGCGCCGTCATAGTCGACGCCGAACTTGGGCCAGAACTGGTCGTATTGGTGGCTCGGGTAGAACCAATTGTGACTGGCGCCGAGATGCTCCGAGACACCGAAGCGCAGTCCGCGCCGCCGCGCAGCGTCGCGCCACGCGCCGACGATATCCCGCTTGGGACCCATTGCGAGCGCATTCCAGCGATGATGGCGCGAGTTCCATAAGTCGAAGTTGTCGTGATGTACGCCCATGCTGACGAAGTACTTCGCGCCCGCCGCGACATAGAGGTCCATCAAAGCCTCCGGATCGAACTTCTCCGCCTTCCACAGCGGAATGATGTCCTTGTAACCGAACTCCGAAGGGTGTCCGTAATGCTTTAGATGATGGGCGTAATGCGGGTGACCCGGGACGTACATCCAGCGCGCATACCAATCGCCCGAGCGCGGGACGGCTTGCGGTCCCCAGTGCGCCCAGATGCCGAACTTCGCGTCGCGGAACCACGCCGGCGCCTGGTAGGTCTTCAGCGAGTCCGCAGTCGGCTGAAACGGACCGCTGGCGACGGGAAGCGGGACAGGCGCCGGCGCCTGGTTGCTCTGGTCGGTACGACCTGGATTTCCCCGCGGGGCGGCGCCCGCACCGAGCGCGGCCCAGAGCGGTGTTCCCAACAAGAATCGCCTGCTTACCATGACCATGTTTCTCTCCTCACGATTTGCTCGTCCTCACGCGGTATAGGCCTGCATCCACTTCTACTTGGGCCAGCAACGGAGCTTGACGCGCAGCGGGTGCAGTCGTCGCGGCTCATGCGATGTTGTCGACGCTATCCGACGATATGTCCGCGCTGACTGCTGCGTTGACGCCAAGAGACCAAGACGATGGTGTGTGAGCGACAGAGAAAAGTCAGGCCGTGGGCCCGGCATGATCGGAGTGCATCCACGTACCGTATGGCCTGGATTGACTGTGCTATTGGGCGGCGCCGCTTCCTTGCACAACAGCCACCTATTTCGGAAAATGCAGCGCAACAATAGTACAGCAGTCGAGCATCAACCGTCTGATTTGGTGGCAGATTACGGTGTATCTGCTGTCCGGCTTCGAACCAGATGGTCGGGAGTTCGAGTCTCTCCGGGCGCGCATTCCAATGAAAGGGGTTATCGAGCAACGCTCGCTGTCCCTCTTTCACCTTCCGACCCTTTTCCGAGAGGCAGGCCGATACTTCTTGTCGATCTTGCCGATGACGAGATAGTGTGGGGTGATCTTCGAGCCGATGCTATGCGGTGATGCCGAGCACTCGGCAACCGCCAAACTGCAGGAAATGACGGTCGAAGCTGAAAGCGGTGTCGATGTTCCGTGAATCGATCACTGCAAGGGAAATTGAGTCGCACAGGCTCCAGTCTTTGTCATTGTATCTTTCGAGGATTTCCCGGGCACGCTGCTCCTCTTGTGGAGATACCCGGACCACTGGTAATCCACCACTGAGTAACCATTCAAGTGCCAATGCTCTTCCCAGCTTGCGCAGCAGTAGCGCGTGGGCTTCCACTTCTATGTAGTTAGTAACGAAGCTCGGCCGTTCCTCGTCTGCGATCTCTCTGGCGGCCCGAACGGCCGCGTCATGGTCCGCATCATCTGCATCGAGGAGTGCCAGAACTGCGCTCGAGTCCCACAGCACCGCACGTTTCATTGATCAAGGAGGGCATGTTTGTCGCGCGCACCCGGTTCATTGCCACCGCCGCGGCCTGCGCCAACCAGGCGAAAAATCGGGTGATCCCTGGTCAGCGGAGCAATCTGGTTCGCCGTCCTCCTGACCGTCTTCTCAAGTGCCCGGCGAGGCACCAGGCGACGACCGCTTCGCCGAATGCTGGGCAGCGTACCGCGGCGAATCATCCTCCACACGGTTGACTCCGACACGCCGAGCACCTTCCCGGCCTCGGATACGTCAACAAACTGCTTCTCCGCACGCATATGCGCACACTATCACCAGCCTGTCACCCAGTCAATCGTGTCACACCAGCAGCGCCTTAAGCTCAGCGGCGAAGCGAATTGGCTGAGCGCGGTCGCTGGCGAGTGTCGACAAGCTTCGCGCGGCACGGCTACGTAAGATCGCGAACAGCCCGCAGTGTGCCGACAATTCCGGTCCGGGTGTAATCGGGTGTAAAATTGTCGCCAGAGGATGTTCTACTTCTTCCACCGGAGGTGGACCATGCCAGCAGTGCAGGTGTACACCAATGACTTCCGCGGCGGCAACCTCGTCCCCTCGCTCGACGCCAACAGCTGGGGATCCATGAAACTGGGGAACTCCGGCCCGGCCGCCAACCCGACGAGCACCGGCCAACCGCAGGGCTTGGCCCTGTCCGTCACGGGAGGTGGAAGTAGTCCGGCCGCGATTGGCGCATATGTGGTGCTGGGCGACGGCGTTCTGAGTCTAGAATCGCGGTTGCTCATGACGGTCGAGTTCGACCAGCCCAACGCGGTGCCGCCTCCCCCTCCCGGCACGGGGCGGCCCGAGCCCTGGGCCATTGCGCTGAACGTGAAGTTCCGGGACGAGAACTTCGTGCCAAACGAGCCCATGGTTCCCGTGACGTGTCAGTTCACGTCGCTGCAGGGGGTGGACGTCCTGCGGTTGAACACACCGGGCAATCAGGAGGGAGATCAGGCAGCCGCGCTCATCAGCCCGATAGACTATTCCCAGCTGTCGCCTGGCCGGTTTGTGCTCGAGCATCACTTCTGCGGCGTCAAGGCGGCCGGCAGGTACTCGATTGGTTACGGATCGCTGTCGATCGGGCCACCGATCAGCAAGACTGATCAGCGAGTCTACTCCAACCTGGGGCTGTCTGGCGGACAGCAGTCCTGGATCGGCGCGCTCGGCGTGACCCTGGTGACGCTCGACGGGGTTGGCCAGATCATGGTCCGCCTGCGCGGCTTCTCCATCTCGACGTGGTCGTAGCCGGTGAGCGGCCCCATGGTGTCCACGCCCAAGTCTGGTCCCGCGTCGGACAGAAGGTGTTCACGCTGCAAACACTACCTGCGCAATGTCGCGATCCGGCGCGCCCATGCCGTGCCTCCATGCACTGACTCGACAGCGTGAGCGTGGACCTCAACCACGGCGATCCGGCGGGCCTAATGTGTCAATGAAGGCCGCTGATTTGTGACCGTCATCGGTGACTGCGTTCCGGCCGACAACGCCCAGCTCGGCATTCCCGAGTGGAAGGGCCGCTTACCGAGCGGGCAGATAGATCGCTGCCGACAATTTGCCGACATTCGTCATGCATCGTCGTGCTTCGTAGGGCGTTTAATGCAACGGATGCCGTCTTTCTGGCTTTGTAGATCAACTAGTTACAGTTACCGCTGGAGCTTCGAACCAGGTGGTCGGGAGTTCGAATCTCTCCGGGCGCGCACCTAATTCGAAATTGGATCAGCCATTTCCGCGCTAGCGGTGACTACCAATGCGGGACTTTTGCGGGACTCCGATCCGATAACCTTGTTGCTGGTCTTGATTGATTTGCTCAACTTGGCCGCCGAACGGTAGCTCGCAATCCTCCCGTTTTGTGTCCCACCAAAAGGCCTGTCGAACTTCTAAGACACCGGACGATTACGCATGCCGCTACTACGGATCAGGGGACGCGACGGTTCGCTGGACAAGCTTCGAAGAAAGGCCAGCGTCGCCGTCAGTCGCAACCGGTGTAGCCGGCTGGTATCTCGTAGGTCCCGGCCGGTGCCGCTTTCTCTTCGACCGACACCAGTTCGGACCACATCCGCATCGAGCCCATGCTGAATTCCTGACGCACCGGGTAGCCCCCGAGATCGAACAGTGTCAGCAGCCACGCCGTGTCCGGCGTGACCACCCTTTCCGTGTAGGCACGCTGGGCGCTCATGTCAACGGCAACGTCGTCACTGACCCAGACGGCAACTTCGATCGGGTCGTCCGCGGCGACTTTCAACTCATAGCCTTTCGCCTGCCATGATCCGATTTGGCGGCTTTCGCCGGTCTCGCGCACCTCCACCTGGGCGGCCGGCGCGTGCCCCGAGTCATTCTCCTGCCTGGGAATGGCATAACAGGTTCTGTTCCGGTCATTGACCAGATACATTACACCGCTTTCGAGATCGCCGATCATTTTGCCGTTGTCATCCATGCGCGCCGTCCGATCGGTCCGCGACCACAGAGTGATTGTCCTCGCTTCGCCGTCGGCGGCACCGCGCAAGGCCCCCGGCACGTCGCCATCGTCGCCTGTCATCCGTGAACCCTCCCTGGTGATTATCAGCGTGTCCGCCTGCGCGGCGGGGATAGTTGCACCGATAAGCAGAAGTGCTCCGGTAAGTTCACGTAGTGTCACGATTCATTCTCCCCTAACACCCCAGCCCATGTGGTGCCAGCGCAGCGGAGACCTGTCTAGGCCCGTTATGTCAATAAGCGCATAACGGATCACAATCCGCCATCGCCGGATTTGAATCAATCTGCGCCGTTGTGCCCACGGACAGCCGGAAAGCGCCACCGCGCGCGACCATATGACGAGCCTGACTTGCCTCGGCGCTGTCCTGCCTATACCTTTGAAAAAAAAGAATCTCCTGGCATTTGGGCCAGCATCCATGTCCGACGGCGAGGCCGACGAGAGCAGCAGGATTCCCGAATTACTGGCCGCCGTCGATCGCGGCGAGCCCGGTGCGCTCGATCAACTGGTCGCGGCGGTCTACCCTGAACTGAAGCGCCTCGCCCACTTTCAGCTGGCAAGCGAACGGCCTGGACATACCCTGAACACGACGGCAATCGTACACGAGGCATTCCTTCGGCTCGCCTCTGGAGACGGCAAATGGAGCGATCGCAGCCACTTTCTGCGTGCGGCATCCACCGTCATGCGTCACCTTCTCGTCGATCACGCACGAAAAAAGCGCGCCGAGAAACGCGGTGCCGGTCAAATGCCGCTGACACTCGAAGACGATCGCTATGCGACCGAGGACGACAGTCTGGCGGTACTTGCCCTGGATAACGCTTTGAGAGACATAGCCGAGATCGACCCTCGTCTCGAACAGATCATCGAGTGCCGTTACTTCGCGGGTCTTAGTGTCAACGATACGGCGGAAGCGCTTGGCATGGCGGTTCGCACAGTCGAACGCGACTGGCAACGCGCCAAGGCTTATCTCCTGCAAGCGATGGATGCGAATGCGCGTTGAACACGGCGGACACCAGGGCAGTCGACGAGATATTCAGCGAGGCGCTGGCGCTGTCGGGCGAGGAGCGCGCGCACTTCATTCGACGTCGCTGCGCGGGTGACGAGGAACTCGAGCGACAGGTATTTTTTTTGCTCGACGCTTCAGAGGCGTCGGATGACGCGCTGGCACTGCGCTTCGACACTGCCCGCGAACAACTATGGCGCTCAGTGCTGAGCGACGAAGAGAACGCCGGAGAGGACCTCTCCGGGCAACGCATCAATGCCTGGCGGCTCGTCAAACGCCTTGCTCGCGGCGGACTTGCCACAGTCTATCTCGCCCAGCGCGAAGACGGTGCGTTCGAGCAGACCGTTGCATTCAAGGTCCTGCGCCGCGGCCTCGATACCGACGACCTGGTCGCGCGCTTTCGTGCCGAACGGCAAATGCTGTCAACGCTCGACCACCCTTCCATCGCACGGATTCTCGACGGCGGTGCTATGGAAGACGGGCGTCCCTACCTGGTGCTGGAATACGTCGACGGGCTGCCGATTACGGAATACTGCAGGAACAAGCGCCTCGATACTCGCGGATGCACAGGTTTGCTGATACAGGTGCTCCAGGCGCTGCACCACGCGCACAAGCACCTGATCGTTCATCGCGATATCAAGCCCTCCAATATTCTCGTGTCGGCGGACGGGCACGTGTCCCTGCTCGATTTCGGCATTGCGAAGCTGCTCGACCCCGCAGCGATGCCCGGCGCCTCGACCCTGACGCGAACCGGTGTCTCGCTGCTCACGCCGGGCTACGGCAGCCCGGAACAACACGCGGGCCAGCCCGTTACTACGGCCTCCGACATTTATCAGGTCGGGCAGGTGATGTACGAGCTGCTGACCGGCGAGCGATCGATTGACGGGCTGCGTCAGCCAACGGATGCCAGCACGGTACAGCCGAGCCGCGCATTGCGCGGCAAACCCCTCTATAGCAAGGTGCGCGGCGATCTGGATGCCATTGTCGGCAAAGCAATGCACCCGGAACCCGCGCGTCGTTACGCGTCGGCCGTCGAAATGGTTGCCGACCTGGAGAATTATCTGGAAGGACGACCGGTACTGGCGCGTCCCGACACGTTGCGCTACCGGCTGGTCAAACTGTGCAAGAGGCGACCGTGGTTGCTACCAGTCCTCGCAATCGGCATCCTGGCTGTGGTTGGCTATGTCGTCACGTTGACGCTCTACACACAACAATTGCGCATCGAGCAGCGCCGCGCCGAGGCCGCGCAAACGTTCATGGTTGACCTACTGGGCAGTGCCGATCCGTTTGTGCCGGCAGACCCGGACCGCGGGCGGGATATCACGGTGGTCGAGGCCCTCGCCATCGGCGTGCAGCGGCTCGAAACAGATCTGCACGATGATCCGGAACTACGTGCGTCCCTGTTGACCTCCATCGCAAGCGTATACGGCAGCCTGGATCAATTTCAGGATGCGATTCTTCTTCAGGAAGAAGCTCTGGCACTGCAACGGGAACTTTACGGCGACGAGTCACAGCCCGTCCTTGCAAGCCTTGCCATGCTCGCCAGGAACTATCGCGTGACCGGCGACTATGAACGGGCCATCCGCTACTACGACGAACAGCTTGCTGTTGCGCAAGAACTGTATTCAACAGAGCACCCCTCAGTCGGTGTTGCAGAAGCGGCCGCTGCGGACATGAAAAGCGCGCTTGGTGATCGGGAGGCGAGTGTTGCGTTATACGAGCAGGGCATCCGAAAAATGCAACAGGCACCTGAGGAACACCCCCGTATGCTGATCAACGCGCTGGTGGCGCTGGCCAATCTTCAAAGCAGCGAGTCGCACCAGGATGCCATGGCGAGCTTGTCGGAAGCGCAACAACTGGCAAATGAGATTGACGGTTCTGACAGCCTGTCCATGGCGCTCGTGCATGCGCAGATCGCGACAACATCTTCTCAACACGGCGACTACGAACGCGCGGCACGGGAGTTTCAATCATCGATCGACATTTACGAGTCCAGAATCGGCAGCGATCACAATGCGACTCTCTCGGCGCTCAACAATCTCGGTGTTCATTATATGAGGACAGGCGATCTCGAAAGTGCCGAGCAACTATTGCGTGAATTGCTCGGACGTCGCGAACAGAAATACGGCATGGAAAGTCGCCAGGTCGCCGACGCCTATCAGAATCTGGGCACGATTATCGGTCGACAGGGCCGCTTTGCCGAAGCGATTCCTTTGCATCGCACGGCGATCGAAAGCTACGCAGCGGCGCTTGCCGATGACCACTATATCAAGGCATTTCCACTGCTTTCCATTGCCTACGCCGAGCTGCAGCTCGATAACCATTCGTTGGCAGAGGAGGAGGCGCGACGGGCACTTGCGTTGCTGAAAAGCACGGCCCCGGGCACCTATCCGGTCGGTGTCGCGCACTGCCTGGTCGGACTCTCGCTCGAAGAACAAGGGCAAATGAGCGAAGGTAGTGCCATGGTTAGCGAGTCTCACGAATTGTTGCGTACCGGCAAGGCTCCCGAACCATATCCGACGCTTTGTCGTCTGGAAGACCGTGCAGTAGCGCCGACAGGCCTCTCACCGTAACCTGCGGGCGTGGCGGTCAGGCCGGAATTTCGCGCTTTATAGTCATTAGTCGGACCTGCGCCGACGAGGAATTGAATTTTTACCACGGCCCGTCAAGGCCACCCGAAGGACATCGAAATGCAGAAGTTCACTTGCAGTTTGGCCGGTCTGTGTGTGTTGGCCACGGTACCCGTTGTTGGGATGGCGCAGGACCCCCAATCAATACTGAAAATGGTCCGGGACAAGCAGATCGAGCGCTGGGAAGGTGTCGGGACCTACGTGATGGACCAGTCGGCAATGGGCACTCGCACACAGAGCTTCTTCACTCGTGCCGAAGTCATGGATTCGGACGGCGTTTCTCACACTGTGTTCCGCCTGAACTTCGGCAATATGGACCCGTGCTCAGGCACCGACACATCTCTAATGGACGCATCGCCGGAGCAACTGGATCAGATCGCAGACGCCTACGAAATGACCGGCGAGGGTTTGGCAACAGGCATCGAGGATGGACTGGAAGACGCAGGTTTGCCTCGTGGGCTGCTCAAGGCAACAGGCAGCGATCCCTGGGCTTCATTCGACCCGCGAGCCATGATGGGCGGAGGAGCGGCCATGTATCGTGGTTTGGCAGACGCAAAACGGCAGCGCGCCATCGACGATGCCGCACCGGATGACTCGCAGAAACAAGCTGATGCGTTTGCCAAAAACGCGGTGCTCGCTGGCACCGAAACGATTGACGGACGAAAGGCATTTCATATTCGGGGCGACAATCTGAATCTCGTACAGGAAGCCGACGGAGAGAGCTTTGTTATCCAGACCATGAGCATGTGGATCGACTCCGAGATGTATGTTCCCTTGAAAATGAAAATGGACGGGGTCGCAACATCCGGAAAAGAATCGCGGCCGATGACCATGGAAAGTCTGAAGCAGGATTATCGGACCGTACCGGATTCCAAAATGTACGAGTCCTACCGCCAGGTATTAAAGGTGGCCGGGATAATGACTCCCGAGCAGCAGGCGGAAATGCAGCAGGCGGCGCAGAAGATGGCAGAGTTCGAAGAACAGATGGCACAAATGCCCCCAGCACAACGTGACATGATCATGCGACAGATGGGTCCGCAGATGGACATGATGAAAAGCATGGCATCCGGTGGCGGCGTTGAAATGGTTACCGAGATTCATGAAATTGTCGTGAACCACTGCGATCGGGATGAGCCATTGACCAGAACCGTCGCTATAGGCGGCGTGGAAATGCCATCGGAATTCAGCACCGCAGTAGTCAGCGGAGGTGCAAGTACTTCAACCTACAATCTGGCCACTGAGGACGACGACGTGGAAGTTCGCCCGTACCCTATTGACGAGGATGGCATCGGCTTATTGCGCTATTCCGATCCGTCGGGAAAGGCGTTTCAGTACTACCTCGTCATCAGCAGTCTTACCAGCGACCCGGAACGACCGCGGGAAGTGCTGGTCGGTTCGATGGGTCCATATGCAGGCCCCGATGTAGCTATTTATATTGGCAGCATGAATATGATGAACGTACCGCTAGACCTTCTCGAGCTCGAACTCTATGAAGACAATCCGTATCGGCCGGTCGTTCGTTTCAGACCCGTGGTCGATGCGGAAAAAGCGGAAGGTATGGCCGAGTGCGGAACTGTTGCGGCATCAGGTGCCTGCTCGATAGAAGTTAAACCGTAGCGCCGGTTTCTACACGATCCGTGATTGACCGACACTCACCGGGAGCACAAGCATGCATGACTGGACCTCAAACACAACGATTTGCGTAATACTCTTGCTGATCGCAGGATCATCAACTCCGGCGTATGCCGACGATTTGACGCAAAGAATTCAAAAAGACCTGGTAACGCTGGGATACGAGCCGGGTAACGTCGATGGTGAAATGACCGATGGCACGGTCGCGGCTATCGCCCAGTTTCAGGCGGAGCGAGATATGCCGGTCACCGGCGAAGCCAGTCCGCTGCTCGCCGGCATGATATCCGCGGAAGTGGCAAAGAAAGGAAAGGCCGCAACCGGAGCAGCGACACCGGCACCGGCGCAGGATCCGGCTGCGCTCAGGGCAGCACAGCAGGCCTGCCTGCAGGAGAAAATGCAGCAGGCCGAGGCAGCGAACAAAAAGAAGCGCGGAGTCGGTCGATTGCTGAGTGCGGTGAGCCGCTCTGCGTCGCGGTCAGGCAACTATGACCTGGCTCGAACGACGGGCGATATTTACTCGGCAAGTGCCACGGCAGACGATTTGTCGGCCGCCGCCAAGGACCTTGGCCTGACCGACGACGATATCGCGGCCTGCCAGAATCCATGATAGCCGCGCATCTTGCGCCGCCAGGGTTCAAAGTGATTACGATCCCGCGCCAGAACAAGTGAGATCGTCGCCATGGAAACATCAGAAGAGACGGAACGCCGACGGCTGCGAGATCTCATCAAGGAAGATGCCCGGGAAACCCGTT
>Ga0268386_10003600_pt1 | contig 11320 bp, 8 predicted proteins | sample RVTome_15_FD_200260 | JGI IMG/M metagenome (GOLD analysis project Ga0268386, IMG submission 200260) | Soil microbial communities from uranium-contaminated site in the Upper Colorado River Basin, Wyoming, United States - RVT150D86... ... | reverse complement strand
CTCCTGCGCGACGTTCCGGAAGTCAGGGAAAAGTACAACAACAAGTTTCGCTACATACTCGTCGACGAATACCAGGACACCAACTCCCTCCAGTTTTCACTCATTAGTTTGATTACTCAGAAAAGTCAGAACATCTGCGTCGTCGGCGACGAAGACCAATCCATTTACAAGTGGCGGGGCGCGGACATCAGTAACATCCTTAATTTCGAAAAACATTTTTCAAACACAAAGACCATTCGGTTGGAACAGAACTACCGGTCCACGCAAACCATTCTTGATGTGGCGGGCGCGGTGGTGAAGAACAACCTCGAGCGCAAGGGAAAGACCCTTTGGACTTCAAATCCGCGCGGCGGTCACGTTGGTTACTATCAGGCGTTCGATGCAGAGGCGGAAGCGCGTTGGGTTGCAAGCAAGATTGTGGAGCACCGCCGCGAAGAATTCGATCTGCGCGCTGCGGTGCTCTATCGAACCAACTCGCAGTCGCGTGTGTTTGAAGAGGCAATGCGGCGGGCCGGTCTGCAATACAACATCATCGGTGGCTTTTCGTTTTACGAGCGCATGGAAGTGCGCGACATCATCGCGTATCTGAAGCTGTCGCTGAATCCGAACGACTCGATAGCGCTACAACGCGTAATCAACAGTCCGCCGCGCGGTATCGGCAAACAAACAATCGAAGAGATCGAGCGACGCGCGAAAGAGTCAGAATTGACGTTGTGGGAAACGATCGGAGTCATAATTGAGCAGCCGGAAAACCTTGGATCGCGAGCGATTAGCGCTCTCAAAAACTTCCGCAATATCGTCAACAAGCTTGCCAAGATGGCTGAGATTGCAGAAGACGCTGGTCAAGAGTCTGAGTCACCGGTGTCCGACATAGTCCGCGCAGCCATTATCGAAACGGGGTACGAAAACGCACTCCGCTCCGAGCGCACAGATGAAGCCGAGGGCCGTCTCGAGAACCTACAGGAATTGGTCAACGCCGCCGTCGATTACGATGAGCAAGGAGTCGAAGGACTTCGAGAATTCATCGACCACTCGGCTTTGGTTTCGGATCAGGACGACTACAAACGCGACGCGCCGGTCACACTCATGACTGCGCACTCAGCAAAAGGTCTCGAGTTTCCCCTGGTCTTTATTGTTGGACTGGAAGACGGCTTGTTCCCGCATTCGCGTTCGGCAACAGACCGCGCTGAGCTCGAGGAAGAACGCCGGCTCGCTTACGTTGCAATGACGCGCGCTGAGCGCTACCTGTATGTGACGCACGCAATGAAGCGACGTGTGTATGGCGAGGAACTGGCTTCCGAACCTTCACCCTTTCTGAATGAAATGCCGATCGATCTGCTCGAGGATCTGAGTCTGGGCAAGTCTTGGCTTTCATTTGCGCGCGGATCGTCCGAGATCGATTACGAGCACGGCGAGTATCGAAAAGAGAAGAAGAAGTACACAGGTAAGACTTACGACAGCGTTGATTCGATCGCGGAGTTTTTTAAACAACGCCATCGGCAGTTGGGCCAAACGTCCGGCAGATTGCCGGTGAAACAGCCTTCTGCTCCTTCACCATTATCATCAGGTGAATTCGTCCCGGGCTCTTACGTTAAGCATTCCAAATACGGCCGCGGCCTTGTTCTGCGGCGCGAAGGCGCCGGCGAATCGACAAAACTGACGGTCAGTTTTCCGGGATATGGGCAGAAGAAACTAGTCGAGAAGTACGCTGGCCTGGAGAAAGCATAGGAGCAGGAGCAGAAAACAGGAGCAGGACTGAGACCTTGTGGTTCGCCCTCCTGCTCCTGCCTGCTGTTCCTGCCCCTGTTTTTCTAGCTCAGCTAGCTGTCAGCTCGGCGGCGATCTCGTTGGCGCCGAAGATCTTTTTCAGAACCTCCAACATGCCTCGCGAATCGACCGAGATGGCTCGATTAATGGAACCATCGTACATAAAATCTCCAACAAGCGACTGGATATTGCCGTCGAAGATCAGTCCTACCAGTTCGCCGTTCTGATTGATCGTTGGCGATCCTGAGTTTCCGCCGATAATGTCGTTCGTCGAGACAAAATTGAGCGGTGTATTAAGATTCACCTCGCTCTTCTTTTCCCACCAACGCGGCGGCAGAGTGTATGGAAACTGCTGCTTGAACGATTCCGAGCGGGCGTACAGGCCGCCAAGCGTCGTAAGCGGCGCGACCTTCTTTCCATTCTCCGTGTAGCCCTCAACAGCTCCGTATGAAAGACGAAGCGTGAAGGTCGCATCAGGATAGAGTTTGGTGCCTTCGGTCTCGAACAGAGCGCGGGCAATCTTCGCGTAATTGGTGCGCTCGACACCCGTCACTTCACTTTCGAAACGCTTGCGAGCTTCGCGAGCCTTGGCATCGACTAGCCGTGCAACCACGATCATCGGATCGGTCGAATCATCGATCGCCGCACGACCGCCCTTGGCTAACTCTTTCCGATATTCTGGATCCTTTAGCTTCGTACCTGAGATCAGCTCATTCGCGCGTGCCTCAGGGGTCTTTCCATCGAGCACCTGTTTAGCGAGTGCGTTGTCGGCGCCCAATAGCTCGACCATGAAACCGAGCGAATCCGCCAGGTTCAACTTCTCTAAATCTTCATGGATTGGCGCCGTTGAATATAGTCCCAGCTCGAGTGAAGCGCGACGAGCATCCGTATACTCAGGCAACCGTTCGGCGTTTGGCTTCTCATTCTCCTCGGCAAGGCGCACAAGCGCTCGCGCGTAATTGAACAAGGTGCTGTTAAAGCCGCCCGCCAGGTCAAAAATTCTGCGTTCGCGCACGTAACTCGAGTAAGCCTTGTGGGCCTTAGCGATCGCATCCCAGGCATCGCCGTACATTTTCTGCCGTTCAGGGTTCGCCGCGATTGATTTGCGCAGGGCCTGTTCTTCTTTTGTCTTCCGAGCCATCAATGAATTGTCTTTGAGTCCCGCAAGGCGTCCGCGATAGACCTTCAAAGCATTCTGAATGCTGTTGAGTTCGCTCTGAGCCTGACGCGTTTGCTCCTCGCCCAGTGCCATGTATTTCTTGAGCATGGCTTCACGACGTTCAAGCAAACGGAGGAGGATCGGAATGCTTGTATCGCGCAGTTGCTCCAGGTGGGCAACAGTATTGAGACGAGAGGTTGAGCCGGGATGTCCCGTTACGAAAACAAGACTTCCTTCCTTCGCGCCCGCGGTGGACCACTTAAAGTAGTGTTCAGGTTTTACTGGTTGATCGTTCTCATAAACGCGCACCAACGCCATGTCGATGTTGAAGCGAGGAAAGTTGAAGTTGTCCGGATCACCGCCGAAAAACGCTGCCTGAAACTCAGGAACAAACACCAATCGGACGTCGGTGTATTTCTTGTAGCGATAAAGATTGTACTGACCACCCTGGTAGAGCGTGACAACATCGGAACGCATTCCCGTAGCTTTCAACGACTCGGCTTCAATTGTGGCGATTTCAGCACGCCTGGCTGCGAAAGCCTCAGAGTCAGTGGCGCCGGCCTTAATGGCTCCATTCACGCGCGTCGTGACGTCCTCGATGCCCATAAGCACGTTCAGTTCGAGGCTGGGCGCTTTGATCTCTTCAGCGCGAGTCTTCGCAACAAACCCCTCTTTTGCGTAGTCCTTCTGCGGCGTGCTTACTTCGGCCACGATGTCTTCGACGATGTGGTAGTTAGTGAGAACGAGACCATTTGAAGAGACGAAGGAGCCCGAGCCGCCGTTGTTAAATCTGACGGAGGCAAGCCGTACGTCCTTCAGCCATTCATCAGTAACTTCGAATCCGTACTTCTTCTTGATCTCTGCGCGCGGAACGTTGTTGAACGTCCACATGCCTTCATCGGCAAGCGCAGTAAAGTGAATTGTTTGTAAGCTAAATAGCGCCAGCAGGAGCGCAGACAGTAATCTTCTTAATTTCATCTCAAACCTCAAAGAATATTGGGATCACAGATGACACAGATTACACCGATTTCTGCCAATCTGTGAAATCTGTGGCCGATTCCTCGCGCTCGCTTACAAGCTTTATTAACTATTTGAACTCTTATTGGGTTGGTCGCCGGTCATAGGCCTGGGCTTGCTGGTTACTTCGCTGCCACACTGCCGGCAAAGGTAGCTATCGTCTTTCTGTGCTGCCGGGACGAGCCAAATACAACCGCAGGATTGACATAAGATGGTCGAGCCCAGAAGCCACTCGTTAAACCGTATTTGCTTTTCGACCCTCATTGCAGTTCCCCCATGTTCTCGCTGTCGGGTTTTCTAGAGCGTTTAGTCTTCTAAACAACAAACTACGCGATTGTTTCAATAAAGTGTGACGGCTTGGTGACGATGAGGGGCTCGAGTCAAACGGAACCGAGCGCGGTAGCGCCGGGTGGGTATTCGAAACTCACCCGCCATGAAAGTTTGAATTGACCCGGCGCTACCGCGCTCGGTTCCGTTGACCTGCGAGCCGTGGAGTCGGACAATCCCAGCCATGCGCCTTAATCAGTTTCCAAGAATGTTGATCGCCGAATGGCGCAAACTAAGGCTTCCACTTTCCGACGAAACCATCGTCGTGGCCGTCTCAGGAGGCGCGGATTCGACCGCTCTGCTGCTCGCCATTGAAGAACTTAAAACCCGTAACAAACTTTTCAACGATATTTGCGTCGCCCATCTCGATCACCGTCTCCGTCGATCAAGCTCCAAAGACGCAAAATGGGTTGCTGAATTGGCGACCAGGTTAGGCTTCCGAAGTGTGATCGGTCGCAGCAAGGTTGCGGAAAGTGCACGCGCCGCGAGCGAGAACCTGGAGCAGGCGGCGAGAGATGCGCGCTACGCCTTCCTCGAAAGAACGGCGAAAAAAGTGTCAGCCAACTACGTGCTCACAGCCCACACAATGGACGACCAGGCCGAAACCGTTCTCCTGCGGTTGATGCGTGGCAGCGCCGGGGCGGGTCTCGGCGGAATGGAGGCTCTGCGTCCGCTCGGGAAAAGCAGTTCAATCAAACTCGCGCGACCGCTGTTGTGGGCGCGGCGCAGTGAGACTGAAGACTACTGCCGAATTCGAAAGACGGAGTTTCTGTCTGACGAAATGAACGACGATCAGAAGTTTGCGCGCGTAAAAGTGCGCAAACAGCTCTTGCCTCTCATGCAATCGTTCAACAGCCGTATCGTCGAAGCCCTCTCGCGCACCGCCGCGCAGTTACGTGAAGACGGAGCAGTGCTTTTCAACGATTCCGGCGCACTTTTGCGGCGTGCATCGTTTTCGAATAATGAGGATGAAACTAAAACACCCGCGCTTGACGTAACCGTCCTGTTCGATGCGCCGCCAGCCTTGCGCCGAAGGGCACTGCGGCAATGGCTTTCGGAGGCCCGAGGTAGCACCCGAAGGTTGGAAATGGTTCACCTTTTGGCGGTTGAAAAGCTCCTGGAGGGCAGTGCAGGCGGCCGGGTGGTGGAATTACCTGGCGGAGGGCAGGTAAGGCGCAAGCGAAATCGGCTCGAGTTCGAGTCTGAAAACGATTGAAAAAGCGGCGGTCAAACTTTATAGTCGTTGGAGTGGTGCAGTTTGACATAACCGTTTTGATCTTGGGTCGCGTCAAGTACCACAGGAATTGATCATCGGGGCATTAGCCCGACCGTTAGGGAGGGCTCATTGGTTTAGCAGCGTAAAAGCAGAGCCATCCCTAACGGTCGGGCTAATGCCCCAATGACTCGATGCCCATCGCGGCCAAACCCACACTGCTTGACTCGCCAACTCGTGGAGGGGTTAAGGTTGGGTTTTTGAGCGGCTTTGACCAAGGCGGGGAACCTTAGTTGCTAATGTGCATCAAAGGTACGGTTGTTTTAGTAGAGTTGACCTCGGGGTAAAAACACGTCGAAGCCAATCGGCGACAAATGACGCCCTGATAAGGTATTATCGGGGGTCGGAGGCGTTAATGAATTTGAGTTCTACAGCAAGACAGATCGTATTTTGGCTCCTGATAATCGCGGGAGCACTTTTACTATATAAGCTCGTCAATCCGCGTGGCAATAGTTACCATAGCGTGGATCTGATCAAGCTGGATCAGATGATCGAGGCCGGGACCCTTAAAACACTTACTGTTAAGCAGACTGAAACTGTAGCAATCGATATAAACAATCAGGAATATCGAGTGGCCTTGTCTAACGAACCGGCCAAGAACGATTTGCTCAAATCGGCGCGCGAGATCGTAAACGGCAAACCCCGCGTGGCGAAAGTAGAAGAGGAATCAGGCAGCAGTTATATCTGGCCCATGCTCATCACCTGGGCTCCACTCCTGTTCATTATCGCTATCTGGATCTTCATGCTGCGACAGATGCAGTCTGGGGGTAATAAAGCCCTGTCGTTTGGTAAGTCGCGTGCAAAGCTGCTTAACAACCAGCAGAAGCGCGTAACGTTCAAGGATGTTGCCGGAGTTGAAGAAGCCAAGGAAGAGTTGCAGGAGATCATTGAATTCCTTAAGGAACCGCAAAAGTTTCAAAAGCTCGGCGGACGGATCCCGAAGGGCGTCTTGATGATGGGACCACCGGGAACAGGAAAGACCTTGCTGGCCCGCGCGATCGCCGGTGAAGCAAACGTTCCGTTCTTCTCGATCTCCGGATCAGACTTCGTCGAGATGTTTGTCGGCGTCGGCGCTTCGCGCGTGCGCGACTTGTTTGAACAAGGCAAGAAGAACGCGCCGTGCATCATCTTCATCGATGAGATCGACGCGGTGGGCCGTCACCGTGGCGCCGGCCTTGGTGGTGGACACGACGAACGCGAACAGACGTTGAACCAGTTGCTGGTTGAGATGGACGGGTTTGAATCGAACGACGGTGTGATTTTGATTGCTTCGACGAACCGTCCCGATGTTCTCGATCCGGCGTTGCTGCGGCCCGGGCGATTCGATCGACGTGTCGTGGTGTCGAGACCTGACGTTCGTGGACGCGAAGGCATTTTGAAAGTCCACACTCGGAAGATTCCGCTTGGTGATGACGTTGATATTTCCGTGATTGCGCGAGGCACTCCCGGATTCACCGGCGCGGATCTGGCGAACCTTGTTAACGAAGCCGCTCTCAATGCTGCTCGCTACAACAAGAAGCTCGTCGCCATGGGCGACTTCGAGTTGGCCAAAGACAAGGTGTTGATGGGCGCCGAGCGCAAGAGCATGGTGATCTCGAACGAAGAGAAGCGCGTCACTGCTTACCACGAAGCGGGTCACACCCTCGTTGGTTTGAAAGTGCCTAACGCCGATCCGGTTCATAAAGTCACAATCATTCCGCGCGGCATGGCCCTGGGTGTAACGCAACAGCTTCCTGAAGGTGACCGGCATAATTACAGTCAGGAATATCTGTTGGGCCAGATCGCGATCCTGATGGGTGGACGCATCGCTGAAGAGACTTTCCTCGGCAGCATCACCACCGGCGCATCAAACGATATCGAACGCGCGACCGAACTCGCGCGGGCGATGGTTTGCGAGTACGGCATGTCTGATATGGGTCCGCTGACCTTCGGTAAGAAGGAAGAGCAGATCTTCCTCGGACGCGAGATTGCCCAGCATCGAGATTTCTCTGAAGACACCGCCATCAAGATCGATCAGCAGGTGAAGAAGATCGTTACTGCTCAGTTCGAAAGAGCGAAAGCGATCATCGAAGAGAATCGCGACACGATGATTCGTCTGGCTGAATGCTTGTTGGAGCGCGAGTCGTTGGATGGAGTTGAAATTCGACGGATTGTCGCGGGCTTGCCGCTCGATGAAAATCCGCCGGTAGATTCCGGTAACGACGAAGATCGGCCGCAACTGAAGGAGCCGACAGCGAAGCCGCTCAAGCCGATTCTGCCACCGATAACCGGCGGCAACCCGGCACCCGCTTAAGATCCATCCACAGATTACGCAGATCTGCGTAATCTGTGTAATCTGTGGATGATGACTTCCTGGTACATCAAAGATCGAATCTTGCCCATTGGTGAGCGCACCCTCATCATGGGCATTCTCAATGTCACTCCGGACAGCTTCAGCGACGGCGGACAATTCCTCGACGTCGACAAAGCGTTGGCCCATGCTGAACAGATGATCTCCGAAGGCGCAGACATCATCGACATCGGCGGCGAGTCTACGCGCCCTGGTGGCGAGCCTGTATCTCACTATGAAGAGATCAAACGCGTCGTGCCTGTCATTGAAGGTTTGACCAGGAGGACCGATACGCCAATCTCGGTGGACACCACAAAATCAGAAGTAGCACGCGCCGCGCTCGATGCAGGAGCAGCAATCGTCAACGACATCTCCGCGCTTCGTTTTGACTTCTACGTAGCCGATGCGGCGGCAAGGGCCGGCGCCGGACTGGTGCTAATGCATTCGCGCGGCACACCGGCCACAATGCATCGACTTCCACCAGTCGCTGACATCATGGAGGAAGTTAAACATAGTCTCCGCGCGAGTGTGAACATGGCTGAGCGACGCGGGGTGAAGCGCGAATCGATTGTGATCGATCCGGGAATCGGTTTTGGAAAAAGCCAGGAACAGAACCTTGAGCTACTTGCAAAACTCGATCAACTCATCGCAGCCTTTCCTGACCTGCCGTTACTGATTGGCACCTCTCGAAAATCCTTTCTCGGCCGAATACTCGCTGACGAGAGCGGGACGCCTGCACCTCCCGAAGATCGTCTCCACGGCACGATGGCAACGATCACTGCCGCCATCCTTCGCGGCGCACACATCGTGCGTGTCCATGACGTCAAAGAGGCAGCGCAAACAATCAGGGTTGCCGAACATCTGCGCAACGACACTCTCCCGAACCTACGTGGTGTCGCAGTTTAGATCCTCTGTGCAACCTTTGTGTTCTCTGTGTCTCTAACCACAGAGACACAGAGGACACAGAGGTTGCACAGAGAAGATTTCAAATTGCGACAACACGCACTTGCCTATGTCTGTCTGCTGCGAGAAAATCCTCGGCCAATGACCAAACACCTTCGTATTTCCCTCTTCATCCTGATGCTCGCGTTCGTTTCCGGTTTTGCGGAGTGCTACAAGCCGGTGACGAAGAACCAGCTTCCCTCTCGAATCAAGACCGTAGCCGTGCCGGCGTTTCAAATGGAAAGCCAGGCGTTGCGCTACAAAGTTCAATCTCGTTTCACTGACGCTGTGATTAGAGAACTCGTGCACCGTGGCCGCGGGCTGCGCGTTCAGGGACAACGCGAAGGTGCCGACGCAGTAATCGAAGGTGTCATCAAGAGTTTCAACTTCGCCGGCGTGTTGCTCGACGACAAAGGCCGCGCGCGAATTTTCGAGGTCACGATCGCGGCCGCCGTAACAGTGCGCGATCAAACTGAGAACCGCGTTCTTTACGACAACCAGAACTTTGTCTTTCGTGGGGAGTATGAATTCGCGAGCGACCCTCGCAGCTTCTTCAACGAGGAAGACCCCGCCATTCTCCGAATGTCAAGGAGTTTTGCAGAGAGCATCGTGTCAACGCTCATCAACGCGGTCGAAATCGAAAAGAAATGAAAACGCTTTCGCGAACAGAGCTGGGGCGTTCTTTGCGAGAACGACTGCACCCGCTTTACCTTCTCCTTGGGAGCGAAGTCTACTTACGCCGAGTCGCTGCTCAAGCAATAACTGACGCAGCACTCAGCCGCACCGTCCTTCGTGAATTCAACGAATCCGCTTTCAGTCTTCTGAGCGATCCTGTTCAATCCGCCCTTGCCGCTGCCGAGCAGTTGCCGATGATGTCGGATAAGCGCGTCGTTCGCATCCGCGACTTTGCCAAACTGCGTGAAGCTGATGAGGAGACTCTCATTCGATACCTCAACAATCCTTCGCCTTCGACGGTGATGATCTTCATAGCCGACGAGCTCGACAAACGGAAGAAGGCCACGAAGGTGCTATTGGAGGTTTGTTCTGTAGTCGAGTTCTCACCGCTGAAGGATCCGGAAGCAAAGGCGTGGGCCAAAAGCCGTCTGAAAGAATTGCAGATTACTGCTGACGATCAGGTGTTGAGCGAAATAATCAGACTGGTCGGGACTGACGTGCAAACTCTCTTCAACGAACTCGACAAACTCGCTTCAGCCGCAGCGGCAACAGGACGAATCACGTCAGCGCTTGTCGACGAACTAATCGGCCGGTCACGCGAGCTGTCCAATTTTGAGTTAGGTGACCAGTTGCTTGCGGGAAATCGGAAGCGTGCACTCGAAGCTCTGCATCGACTCCTCGAAGACGGCGCTGAACCGGTGATGTTGATCGGCCTGATAGCGGGCAACTATCACAGACTTGCTCTCGGCAAACACTTGCTTGCTCGAGGCGGTCGAGAAGAAGTCTTCCGCAACATTTCACTGCCGCCCTTCAAACGAGATTCCTATATCTCAACTTTACAGCGCAGCAACGCGGCTAAAATCGCTCGTGGCATTCAACTCACCGCTGCTGCTGATTTGGCGATTAAGACTTCGCAGGCAACGCCTCGACTCCAGCTCGAGATGTTGGTCTGTGAACTGGCTGGCTAACTCATCCTCTCAACTACCCGGTTGCACTTCTCGACAAAAGAAACTTCAGCGCCAAGCTCGTTCAACTTGTCAGCCACCAACTCGATCCAAAACAACGTAATCGTCTCGTTGTATTTCTTCCTGTCCACGCCATGATGGTCCAAAAAGCGAAGTAAACCGGATCGCATGCGATCGAGAGCCGCTCCCTTTCCCAGAGTTTGCACGTACCAGATGGCAACCGTCAGATGATCTCGATGTTTAAACTTGGTCTCGTCTATTTCGCACGCTTCAAAGGCGCGCACAAGGTTCTCAATCTCGGTTTCCGACTGGTAGCGACTGCTCATTGCCGACTCCCTTTCTAATAAAAAACCGAGGCGGATCGAAATGTCGATCCGCCTCGGTAAGTTTCCAGATTTTGAATGGTTCTATTTAGCTGCCTGATTCGCTCTAACTGTCAGCCTCGATTTGTAACGTGCGGCTGCGTTTTTGTGCAGGACGCCCTTCTGAACCGACTTGTCGATCACTGAAATAGCGTCAGGCAGGACCTGCTGAATGTCATCGCTCTTACCTGAGTCGAGAGCCGTGCGCAGCTTCTTGATGTACGTTCTGACTTTGGTTCGATTACCACGATTGATAACGCGGCGTTTCTCACTCTGACGCACGCGCTTCTCTGATGATTTATGATTCGGCATTCAATATCTCCAAAAAACTTCAAAAACCTCAGTTATTCCGCGCTCTCCGCCGTTTCGCGCAAGTGACGGAGTATAGGAATCCAAACAGTGGGTGTCAAGGCACCGGAGGGCTCGTTTGAGGCTCCTTCTTCTGAAGTCGCTACAGACGGGATGTCAGGATTTACAGGATGGCTCCCCTTAAAAGAAAGAATC
>Ga0268386_10003599_pt1 | contig 11320 bp, 5 predicted proteins | sample RVTome_15_FD_200260 | JGI IMG/M metagenome (GOLD analysis project Ga0268386, IMG submission 200260) | Soil microbial communities from uranium-contaminated site in the Upper Colorado River Basin, Wyoming, United States - RVT150D86... ... | reverse complement strand
AATTGCGATCGTGTTGACCTTGCCGTTTCTACAGCCCATCTCCCTGGGGCCGTTATCGACGGTGGGGGGGCTGACGTTTGCGGCCTTGGGATGGCAGCTTTATCGGGGCTATCCGACGCCGATTTTGCCCGACAAAGTGCGGCGTATGGTAATCGACCAAAGGACATGGAAGATCCTGATCAGGGTGTGCTTGACCATCACCACATGGTGTCGGAAATTTTCCCGGCCCCGCTACACTTCGTGGGTCAGCGGGGTGAAAGGGCGGCGCATCGGTGGCCTTACCATGCTCCTCGCCGGCCTCTTGATCGCCATTCCGTTTTTCGGCATCCCGTTGAACAACCTGCTGCCGGCGCTCGCCATCCTGTTCGTTTGCATAGGTGAGATCGAGCAGGATGGCGTCATGGTATTTATTGCCTTCGGCTGGCTCGTGGTGACGGTGATCTATTTCGTGATCATCTTCGCCTCCGCCTTGGCTGTGGGCAGGTGGGCCATCGGATTCTTACACTGACATGTGAGCAGGTACTCTCACAATGAGAAGATGAGGCGCCGATTACGCCGTCGATTATCAAAATGAGAAGTGCGACGTCTCCACCGCATCGTTCAACCGGCTGCATGCTGCGTTTTCTCTTGGGTTCAGCTCTGGCACGAATCTTGATGGAGACAAGATTTACAACACAGAGACGGTACCCGCGATAGTCCTCCTGATGACAACGATAAATTTGGTAGGAAACCACTATGCAGTTAGAGCCGTATCGGCCTACTCTAAGGGGTAGGAGTCTTCTCTTGCGTCTTTCCGTCCCCTTGGTTGTCCTGTTCACGAGCTTGTTCGTATGGGTGGTGTGGCCGCAGCGCACCTGGAGTCAGCCCCGTCAAGGGCCGACTCCAGTAGCCGTCAGCACCGTGGTTGAGCAATCTGTTGCGACATCCATTGAGGTAGTCGGAGAGGTGGAGCCTCACCTGGTGACGACCTTGAGTACAGAGATCGCCGGCCTCACGCTGCGCTTTGACCTGAAAGAAGGCGACGCGGTGCAGGAAGGTCAAACCGTCGTGGTGCAGCTCAAGGCGACCGATTTCGACCTGACCCTCGTCGAAGCACAAGCCGAGTTGTCCAAGGCCAAACAAGTGGCACAGAAGCTCAATCGGGGTCTGCGCCCTGAGGAGATCGACGAAAAACGGGCCGAGGTGCAAGAGCGCAAGACCTGGATGGAAAAATATGCCAAAGATCTTGAGCGTGCGAACACCCTGCGGACCCGAGCGATCGCGAGTGTCTCAGACTACGATCTGGTGGAGAGCACCTACCTCGCCGCCAAGGCGCAGTACGAGCGCGCTCAACAATCTCTACGCGTGGCAGAATTAGGGACCCGCCAGGAGGATATTGCAGCGGCGGAGGCGGAGGTGCAACGCCTCCAAGCCAAGGTGCAACGTCTACACGCCGATGTGCAAAAGACGACAGTGTACGCGCCGGTATCCGGGGTTATCACCCAACGCTATACCGAGGTCGGCCAGTGGATCGAACGCGGCGAGAAGGTCGCGGACCTCATCGATCTACGCGCGATCTTCGTACGCGTGCCGATCCATGAAAAAGACATCGGCCGGGTGCGGGTGGGTGATACCGCGACCGTGTCGCTCGATGCATTTCCCGACCGCACCTTTGACGGACGCGTCAAGCATATTATCCCCCAGGCCGATGCGGCGAGCCGTACCTTTCCCGTCAAAATCGAAGTAGCCAATACCCCTGACCATGCCCTCAAAGCAGGTATGTCGGCTCGCGTGCGGCTGCGCTCTGGCGCCGCACGTCCGACCGTGCTCGTCCCCAAAGATGCCGTGGTCCGTTGGGCGGGAAAGCAGATCGTCTTTGTGGTACAAGATGAGAAAGCACGCATGATTCCCATCAAACCAGGCCGGACCTACAACGGCTCGGTCGAGGTCCTAGAGGGTGGCCTGAAACCCGGTGATATAGTCGTGGTCACAGGTAATGAAACCTTGCGAGACGAGGCAGCTGTGGTGATCAAAGGCGAGGCCTCCCACTGAGGATAAAGTATGAAACTGATTGCTTTCTGCATTCGCTATCCCGTGACCGTGATCGTCGGCATCATCCTCGCGCTCCTCTTTGGCGTGATCTCCCTAACCCGTATCCCGCTGCAGATGACGCCAACCGTCGAACGGCCGGAAATTTCGGTGCAGACGACCTATGAAGGGGCCGCACCGCAGGAGGTCGAAAATGAGATTGTCGACCGCCAAGAGGAAAAGCTGAATGCGGTTCAGAACTTGCGAGAAATTGCCTCGACGTCGCAGGAAGGAAGCGGCAACATCGTGTTGCGTTTTGATTGGGGTGTGGATCAAGACGTGGCACGTTTGGAGGTGTCGGAAAAGCTCGATCTCGTTCGCGAGGTCCCGCCCGATGCGGAGCGTCCCATTATTCGCGCGGTCAATTCCGATGAAGAATCGCCTATTGCCTGGATCATTGTCGATACCAAGCGTGACATCAATGAGGTGCGTTTGGAAGCCGAAGAGGTGATCCAGCCCCGTTTAGAGCGTGTTGAAGGCGTTGGAGCGGTCTGGCTGTTTGGCGGGCAGGAGCGCGAAGTGCACGTCGTGCTGGACTATGCCGCCATGGCCGCACGCGGACTGTCCATCCAGCAGGTCCGCGATGCCTTACAGGGTGAAAATAAGAACACCAAGGGCGGCAACATCGACGAGGGTAAAAAACGCTACCTCGTGCGTACCGTCGGGCAATTCACTGATCTTCGCCAAATCGAAGACGTCATCATCACCATGCAACATGGCAATCCCGTCTATGTGCGCGACATCGCCACGGCGCAGTTCGGCCTCAAGGAGCGTGACCGCTCCATCCGCCAATTCGGCAAACCCACGATTGGCTTCGGCGTGCTGCGGCGAACCGGCGCGAATACGGTCGACGTGATGCAAAAGCTCAAAGCGGAACTCGCCTATCTGAACACGGCCTATGCCGACAAAGATATCCGTTTGCAGCAGGTCTATGATGAAACCGACTATATCTACGACGCGTTGCATCTGGTGACGGACAACCTGTACTGGGCCTCTCTGCTAACCATCTTGGTCCTGCTCTTCTTCCTGCGGAGCATCAGCAGTCTCTTGGTCATCGGTCTATCCATTCCCATCTCGGTGATCTCGACCTTTATCGTGCTCGATGCACTGGGACGCACACTCAACATCGTGATGCTGGCCGGGATGGCCTTTGCCGTCGGCAACGTAGTGGACAACTCGATCGTCGTCCTAGAAAACATCTTTCGGCACCGTGAGATGGGCAAATCCCGTGTGCAGGCGGCGCTCGATGGCGCTCGCGAGGTGTGGGGCGCCATTCTCGCCTCAACGCTGACCAATCTCGCCGTGTTTGTCCCCATTATCTTCGTCACAGACGAGGCGGGTCAACTCTTTCGCGATATCGCTATTGCCACCTCGATCTCCACCACTCTTTCCTTGGTCGTGGCCTTGACCGTTGTACCGATGATGGCGTCGAGGGTCTTACAGGTGCGGACCGAGACGCGGCACAGCCGTTGGCAACGACTGCTGGACCTCGTGCTGCTCTCCTGGCTCGGGCACGCCTTTAGCGCGGGCTTGATGTCGGCCCTCTCCTGGTTGCGTCTTGGTGTCGTGCGGCGGCTCGTAGTGGTGCTCGGCATGACCATCGGATCACTTGCTTTGGCCTGGTATTTTATGCCGCCCGTCGATTATCTGCCCAAGGGCAATCGCAACTTGATTCTATCGATCGTGCGGGTGCCACCGGGATTTAACCTGGAACAGATCGAGCGCCTCCTACAAGAGCTCGAGGACCGCTATATGTCCATGCCGCAGATTCAGCGTTTGTTTACCGTGTCGCGCACCGAAAACCCGCTCTTCGGCGTGATCGTAAAGCCAGAGTACGCAGATATTCAGGGTATGCAGCAGGTCGTTGAGCAGCTGCGCCAAAATGCTTTCGGTATTCCGGGCATGCAGGCGGTGTTCGTCACGCAGTCACCACTATTCAGGCGCCGGGGTCAGCTCGTGGGGGGGACGAATGTCGAGATCGATATCAAGGGTGATGACCTCGAGACCGTGCGCCAGCTTGCTAGCGGCATTGAACAGCAGGCACGGGGGTTGCCCGGTATCAATTTTGTGCGGTCGAGCTTTGAGTGGGGCAACCCGGAGTTGCAGGTCAAAGTGGACCGGAAGAAGGCCGCTGACTTGGGTCTGTCTGTGACGGACGTGGGCTCTATCGTGGAGACGTTTGTCACCGGCACGCAGGCGGGAACCTTCCGTGAACATGGCAAAGAGCGCGACCTGACCCTTATTGGTACGGTGCGCGGAGCCGTGCGCACACAGGAGCTGGATGATGTGGTGCTCTACCCGCCTAACGGGGGGCCTCTGCGTCTCTCTGATCTGGCCGACATTCGCGAAGCCGAAGGACCGACGAAAATCGAACACCTGGACCGTGACCGCACCGTGAAACTCACCGTGAACCTGAAAGACGAGATCGCCTTGCAGACCGCGATTGATTCCCTCAATGCCCAGGTGATTCATAACCTGCGTCGGGATCTCCCCCTCGGCTACAGTATCGACGTCAGTGGCCAAGCCAAGGACCTCGATCGCACCTGGGATGCGCTCAAGTGGTCTTTCCTTTTAGCTGTGTTGATTATCTATTTGCTCATGTGCTCCCTGTACGAGTCGTTTGCTTATCCCTTGGTGATTCTCTTTAGCCTCCCGCCAGCGCTGGTAGGCGGCGTGCTCGGTCTCAGAATCCTGCACGCGGTTGAGCCCACGGTGAAAATGGACGTAATTGCCATGCTGGGCTTCATCATTATGGCGGGAATTGTGGTCAATAGCGCCATTCTTCTGGTCGAACAGGCACTCAACCACATGCGGGAAGGCATGTCGCCTCAAGAGGCGATTCTCGAAAGTGCCCAGAATCGGCTGCGACCCATCTTCATGACGGCCAGCAGTCTCTTTGGCTTTCTGCCGTTGGTGCTGGCCAGTGGAGCGGGATCTGAGCTTTACCGGGGTATGGGAGCAGTGCAACTCGGCGGCATGTTGGTCTCGACCCTATTCACCCTGATTCTGGTGCCGGTCATGCTCTCACTCTGGATCGATGCCCGTATGGCCCTGCTGTCACTCATTGCACGAAGGCCATCGAAAAGGCGCCAAGAGAAGAGGGTGTCCGCGCCGGTGCAAGCAGACGCAAACCATGTCCTCTCCGAGTGACCCAGTGCTGCCGCCCCTGAAGAGCGAGCCGTCATGCAGGATGGCCAAGCACAATGGGCGGGATTTTGACAAGACCTTAGCCGACGCGTCGTGGGTGGTAAGCATGCACCTCGGTTTCAGCGTATGCCAACTTCCTCTGTGAACAGTCCAGTCAAGCCGGCAAGCTGCTCAGGCGTTCCCAGGATGACCAACACGTCATGCGCCTCAAGCCGCGTGTCGGCCCCCGGATTGGACAGGACTCGCGCCGCGCGACGGATGACCAGTAACGTGACGCCATGCACGCGCCGTAACGCCAGATCAGATAGGGTTTGGCCGGCCAAAGGCGAGCTCTCGTCCACCCGATAGGTGCGAATGTCCAAATCGGAAAGGCCGCCATGCAGAGCGGTGAATGGCGAGGGAATTTTCGCCAGACTGCGAAACATTTGGTAGCCATCGGCGCGCACGTCGGCGACAAATTTCTCGATCTCATCCTGCGGTACTAGATAGGTCATCAACACCCGGATGAAGATCTCCACCGAGGTTTCGAACTCTTCCGGGATCACTTCGTTGGCCCCTAAGGTATACAGAGAGGACATCTCCCGCAGATAGCGAATGCGGGCAATGATATGCACGGCCGGACGCAGTCGCCGCGCCAGGGCCACAATCTGACGCGTGGCGGCCGGATCCGAGATAGCGACGACGACCACACGCGCCGCGCTAATGCCGGCATGCGTCAAGACCGCTTCTTGGGCCGCATCGCCATAGTAGATCGGTTCGCCTCGCGCCTGTTCGCTTCTGACCGTGTCGGGATTCATCTCGATGATGGCATACGGGATCCCCGCCGCACGAGCGGCCCGCGCCACATTGCGTCCATTCAGACCAAAACCAATAATCAAAAGATGGTCGTGCAGCCGGGGCCGGTGCGTGGCAGCGTGTTCCTCGGCTATGGGGTACAAGCCGGTTTTGAGCCGTGCGGGCCAGGGCAGCCGCAAGATGAGGGCAGCGAGGCGCGGGGCGATCATGATCATAAATGGCGTGGCCACCATGCTCAGAACCGCAGCCGCGAGAAAGAGTTGATACGCCGTGCCGGCGAGCAAGCCGTGAGACTGGCCGGTTTTTGCCAATACAAAAGCAAATTCGCCCACTTGACCCAAGGCCAGGCCGGCTAAGATCGCCGTACGCAGCGGAAAGCCTAAGAGCACAGTGGTTCCCGCTGCAATGAGGCTTTTCAGCAGGAGCACGCCAGCCGCGACCAAGATGACAGCGCCAGGCTGCCGCAGCAGGAACTCGAGATCCAGTAGCATGCCGACCGAGACAAAGAAAACACTGGTGAAGACGTCGCGGAACGGCAACACATTGCCCAGCGCTTGATGACTGTACTCCGACTCCGAGATGATCAGTCCGGCTAAAAAGGCGCCGAGCGCGAGGGATAAGCCCACATTGGCGGTGAGCCACGCAATAGCGAAACACATCACCACCACGCTCAGGAGAAACAGCTCCCGACTGCGTGTGCGGGCGACGTGGTACAACACCTGTGGGACCAGCCAGTGTGCACTCACCAGGGCGGCGGCGATGATCCCCAGGCCCTTCGCCATCGGCAAGAGGAGTGACGGCGTGTTTTCCCCAGCCTTCCCAGCCAGAAGAGGGGTGAGCAGCATCATCGGCACCACAATGAGATCTTGGAAAATCAAGATTGCCAGGGCTGTATGACCGTGGGGACTGTCGATCTCCGCCCGCTCTTGTAGCAGTTTGAGTACAATGGCGGTGCTGCTGAGAGCGAGCAGACATCCGATGAAGGTCGCTTCACCCATCGGATATCCAAGCTGCCGGGTCAAGACAGCCGCCAGAGCTAGTGTGAGCCCCACCTGGAGCGAGCCGCCGAGCAGGACCACCCTTTTGAGGTGTCGTAGGCTTTCCAAGGAAAACTCAATGCCAATCGTAAACAGCAATAAGACCACGCCAATTTCGGCGAGGAGTTCGATATCGTGTACGCCCTGGATGAGCCCGAGACCGTGGGGCCCGGCGAGCACACCTGTGCAGAGAAAGCCGACAATCGTGGGCACATGCAGCCGATGGCAGAGAAAGAGCACCGCCATCGACAGCGCAAAGATCACGACAATATCATTCAGTAGAGGGATTTCCATGTTGGGCCTTTTTCGCGACTTCGGTCGAGACATGCAGTCTTGATAGGTGACCTGTAAGGCTCCTCTCCCCAAACGGGAGAGCATCGATACTCATCCCCAATTAGGCCGCCGCACGGGTCGGATGTCTGCCTTCGACAGGCGTAGCCGTGTTTTGAAAGCCAATCCTGAGTAGTATGGCCATCGCCGGCAGGAGGAGCATGCCGGCGATGGCAAAGGTGCTGGCATATCCGACCCAGTAGGCCAGGCAACCACCCAACATGGCGCCTAGAATTTGCCCTATACCTTGTACCGCGTTATAGAGTCCCATAGCTTCGCCTTCGCGCCCAGGGATCGCGAGTCGCCCCACTAATGCAGGGCCTGCAACTGCAAGGACACTCCAAGACAAGCCTATGATAATATTGATGCTGACCAAAAGCCCAAGTATGAGGCCACTATCCGAGAACCAGCTCAAGCCGCTTAGGCTAAGCATCGCCACGCAACGGGCAGCTAACGCCCAGGTCTGGATGCAATGCGCCCCAAAGCGCGCGGTCCATTGTCCGGCTAACATATAAAAGGGCGCAGGGGCGATGGCGCGGACCAAGATCAATGTAAAAATGAGCGTACTGCCCATCCCGTGGGTCTCCTGTAAGTATAGCGGGAAGGGCGTCAGCGCCATAATAAAACTGACAAACATGATCAGAGTGGCGGCCAGGTACCACCACAAGGGAGACGATGACGCGATGAGACGCAGTCGCAATACGTGAGCCGGGCGCAAGACAAAGAGAAGACGTCGTGGCAAATACAACACCCGCTCCACAATAGACAGAGTCGGCAAACGGTGGGTGACGGTAATAAACTCCCGCCGGCGCACACGACGCCTGGGTTGCGGAATGGTATAGGCTGCCCACCACGCTGTCCCCACCATCATGGCCGCAAGTCCCCACAGCGTTAGTCGCATACTTTGCTCCGGGGCAAACCACCGCTGCAAAACGGGGAGAGCTCCAATCCCGACGATCAGTCCGGCAATCCATCCCCATCCGCCAATTCGATTGAACTGTCCGAAAGAACGCTCCCACTGCGTCTTCGAGAGTGTCTCCATAATCAAAATGGAAGAAATGGGCGCCGGCGCAATCGAAAAAAATCCAAACGCTACGCACAGCAGGGCGATCCATACGAGCTGCGTCACCCAGCCAATACCCATTAAGCAAACCCCACTCAAGAAACAGCCCATCACGATGAAGGCACGGCGGGTGTGGTAGTGATCGCTGACATATCCCCAAAAGATGGAACCGCTTACCGCCCCGAGTGAAACCAGTGCACTGAGCACGCCAACCGTACTGACCGGCATGTGCAGGACGTTGAATAAGAAGAGCGGAAAGATAAGAGCAAAAATACCCTCACACCCTTTGTACGGCATGAGGGCATAGAACCAACGTGTTTTGACCCGAGTGAAACGTCGAGTTGTAGTCATAGTCATCCTCATGGTGATTCAACGCGTGTGGGAGCGCCTCCTGCTAGAGCGGGTGTTACCTCCGCACGCCTGCGTCGACCGCAAGGGCTGAGTACGACCTCTCTGTGTTCTGGAAGACTTGAGTCACCCACTCAATCGGTGAGTCGGGTGCCCCGCAGACAGCATCGATATCCAGTTGTAATCTGGGCAAAATCTATGCCAAGTCTACCTGGGAAAGGCTGGGCAAAAGCAGGGCCACATGCCGTCAGGCGGCGATATCCAAGCACGTGCAATCGGGACGTCTAACCGTTATGATGGGCGACGGAAGCAGGGCCCCATCAGAAGCGCCTGGGCATAGGTGGGAACGCTTCTTCAAATGAGACGTCTATCGCTTTCGTTGCGGATGATGGCCGATCAAAATGATAGGAGTTTGTCCCCTGAATAGCGCGGCATTCTCATTTTGAGAAAAGGTCAGGCGGCTTTGAGGCGGACCTGTGAACTTCATGCTATCGACTAGGGCAGCGCATCTTTACTGGCTACGACCGCAATATTCTCCTCGGGATGTTCCGTCAATCTAGGGTGCTTGACGTGTGAATTAAAGCGGTTGAGCAAATAGATTTCAGGGAGGATTTCCGCTATCAGCACGCCCCCATTGAAGACGCGGACAATAGAACTCTCTGAGACCACAACAGCCAACGCATCGGTCTGTTGCGTCATGGACGCCGCTGCAATGTGACGGCTTCCCAGGCCCAGGAGCAATTCCAGACCCTGTGCATTGGCGTTAAAATAGCGCGCAGCGGAAAGAACAGAGCCCTCGGCTGAGACGAGGAAGCCGCCATCAAGCTGCGCCAGTTCTTTCACCGTTTCGCGGAGATTGGGATCGGAGAGTTTCTTGGCTGCTTTGGGATGTCCGGAGAGCGGATCGAGAATCAGACACCGGCTGCGCTTGACGACTTCGTCCTCGTCCCCCAGTACAAAAAGCGTCCCGATCTTGCGGCCCTCACGGCCCTCTCGAGCAATCTCGATGGCGAGTTCGAGAACTTCTATCATGATACGCCGTGGAATCGACTGTTGATGATACTGAATGTCCTGGAAATACTCCTCGCTAATGTCTGGATTGTAGACTGTGTGTGGTGGCGCCATCATCATTCCTTCCGTTATCTATTCCAGTGCATCCCGATGTTGCTGGAGCTCCGGTGAGTATCTCGACGCGCCATCACGACTCAGTTGATCGAGAAGTCCGCCAGCGAGGCCGTCGCAGGTGACCGGCGGAGCTTCGCCAGGGCAATCCCTTCCACCTGTCGAACCCGCTCGCGACTGACCCCAAGACGATCACCGATCTCTTGTAGAGTATACTCATGGTCAGTGCCAATTCCAAAACGCAAGCGTAGAACCAGGGCCTCGCGGTCCGTCAAGCGCGCCAGACATGCCGAAACGCGTTGCTGACACTGCGCCATGGCGACGACGTCCTCCGGCTTCGAGACCTGAGGATCTGTCAATACCTCTATTAACTCGCGGTCCTCATGCTCCGTGAGGGGGTGCTGGAGCGGCAGAATCGACCCACCCGCACATTGGAGCGCTTCCACTTCTTCTGGCGCCCACCCGCTGGCGACACTCAGCTCCTGTACCGTTGGCGGACGGTCGTGGACGGCTTCTAGCTGTTTTTCCACCGTGCGCAGTTTGTGCTGGCGCTCCACAACGTGATTCGGCAAGCGAACGGTGCGTGGCTGCTCGATGATCGCCCGAGAGACCGCCTGGCGCACCCACCAGTAAGCATACGTAATAAACCTCCAGCCGCGGTGTGCATCGAACTTTTCAAGAGCATGCATCAGCCCTAGATTGCCTTCTTGAATGAGGTCCGGAAAGGGTACACCCTGGCCGCGATACCGTTTGGCCACATAAATAACCAGACGGAGGTTGGCGCGCAGCATGACCTCGTGACGCTGCGTCAATCGGCGCTGCGCTTGGGTCAAGCGGTGAGTCGCCAGATGTAAAGCGCGGTCGTCTGGATGTCCCTGTAGGGCGGTCTCTAATGCGAGCTGGATGGTGTCGTAGACGTTGCCGTGCAAGGATAGCGCTTCCCATGTCGTGATCCATTGCCGCCCAAGCGTGACCGCTTGCTGCCGCAGAGCGCGACGCTTCTGCACGGAGCGTGGCGGGTTCAGCCGCTGCATATGCACCTGGCTAAGCTGAGCGCTCAACTGCTGCAGACGGGCTACACTCGTGCAAAGACACGCGCGTTGTTCTGCCTGTTGCTGACCGGTTACACCCACCTTATGAAAGATCCGATTCAGAGGCATTTCGCCGCGCTGGACCTGCTGCCATATGCACTGCAAGGTCGAAAGAGCCCCGGGTGTGGCGATCAGAACCCGTTGCACCCGTCTGCGGGCGCACTCGATATGACGCCAGAGTCCCGCTTCCTCAGGGCGGCTGAGGAGCGAAAAGTGGCGGATGTCGTCAAAATATCGCCCCACGAGACTGTCGTCTGTCTCCTCGAACGGCTTGGCCTTGGCATCCGTATCCAGGCCAAGTCCCTCCACGTCTACAGTCT
>Ga0268386_10003598_pt1 | contig 11322 bp, 12 predicted proteins | sample RVTome_15_FD_200260 | JGI IMG/M metagenome (GOLD analysis project Ga0268386, IMG submission 200260) | Soil microbial communities from uranium-contaminated site in the Upper Colorado River Basin, Wyoming, United States - RVT150D86... ... | reverse complement strand
TCCTCACTGCCGGCATCCCCCAGGGCCGCCCCGATTCGGTCCGTCACCTCGCCCTCGATCTGCTCATGGACGGCGCGAAAGAGGTCGCGCTTGTCCTCGAAGTGGTGGTACAGGGCCCCGCGCGTCATCCGGGCGCGGCGGACGATCTCCTCCGTGCCAACATCGGCGTATCCGCGCTTCGCGAACAGCTCCCGCGCCGCGCGAACGAGCTTCGCCCGAGTGGCGTCCGAGCGCTCGGCCTGCCGGCTCACGCCGCCCGCCTCAGTCCGGATCGTCGCACATACATACTGTGTGTATGTTACGCTTTTGCTCCCCGATGCACATACAGCCTGCATGTAACAAGAGGAGACGGACATGAGCGAGAGCAAGACCTTCTGGCGTGACCCGGCGCTTGGCGAGCCGCGCGAGCTCGACCTCCCCGGGGGGAGGCTGCGGGCCTTCGAGGCCGGCTCCGGCCCCCCGATCGTGTTCGTGCACGGCCTGCTCGTGAACGCAAACCTGTGGCGCAAGGTCGTTCCGACGCTCGCCCCCGACTTCCGCTGCGTGGCGCTCGATATGCCGCTCGGCTCCCACGAGCTGGCGCTCCCCGAGGGCGCCCCGGCGGGGGCGCCCGCCGCCGCAGCGATGGTCGCCGACGCTCTCGACGCGCTCGACCTCGAGCAGGCGACCCTGGTCGGGAACGACTCCGGGGGCGCGATCTCCCAGATCGTGGTCACGACCCGATCGGAGCGGGTGGGCCGTCTCGTGTTGACGGCGTGCGACTACCGCGACAACTTCCCCCCGAAACTGTTCTCCTACTTCAAGCCGGCGGCCGCGGTGCCGGGACTGATGTGGGCGCTGCTGCAGCCGATGCGCCTCGGGCTCCCTCGCCGCTCGCCGATCGCCTTCGGATGGCTGACCAAGCGCCGGATCGATCGCGCGGCCGAGGACACCTATGTGTACCCGGCGATCACCAACGCCGCTATCCGCCGCGACGCGCGGGCCTTCATTCGCGCCTCGGACACCTCGCAGACGAACGCCGCCGCGGACCGGCTCGGCGGCTTCGACCGCCCGGCGCTGATCGCCTGGTCGGCGGACGACCGCGTGTTTCCCCAGGCCGACGGCCGGCGTCTGGCGGCCGACCTCCCGAACGCGCGCTTCGAGCTCGTCGAGGACGCGCGCACGTTCTCGATGGAGGACAACCCGGACCGCCTCTCGGAGTTGATCGCGGGCTTCGTGCGCGAGCCGGCCACGGCAGCCTAGTAGCCGCGCTGGTCAATTCGAAAGTCATCATGGTGGTGCGGGCGAATGGCGGCTGGGTAGGGGAGCTTGCATTGCCGCGAACGCGTCATTCGATCCCCACTTGAGAACGAGATCCGTGTTGACGGTCATATGCACCGCTAACGCGGATCCCGTCGGCCAATGAGCGACGCGATCCGTGTTTGCGGCGTTCGCCCCCTCCCCCTACCCAGCCCAGCCACGATCACGTGCCCGCGAGGCCGATGGCGGCCAGGCTCGGCCGCCTAGCTCAACCGCTCGACGATCATCGCCTCGCCTTGGCCGCCGGCGACGCACATCGTCTCGAGCCCGACCTGGTTATCGTCGGACTCCATCGCGTTCAGAAGCGTGGTCATGATCCGCGCCCCCGTCATCCCGAACGGATGACCGAGCGCAATCGCCCCGCCGTGCGTATTCAGCTTCTCCAGCGGGATGTCGCACTCGTCCATGATCGGGATCACCTGCGCCGCGAACGCCTCGTTCAGCTCCACGACGTCGACGTCCCCGATCTTCATTCCCGCTCGATCCAGCACCTTCTTTATCGCGCCGATCGGCGCGACGCCCATGTACTCGGGCTCGTTGCCGAACGTGGCCGCGGTGACGATCCGGGCGCGAGGCTGGAGTCCGAGCTCCCTCGCACGCTCGTCGGACATGATCAACGTCGCGGCGGCGCCGTCGTTGAGCGGGCAGGAGTTGCCGGCGGTGACCTTGCCGTCCTCCCTGAACGCCGGCTCGAGCTGCGACAGCTTCTCCAGCGTCGAGCTCGGCCGGGGGCCGTCGTCCTTCGCGCTCTCGCCGCCGTCCGGCAGCTTCACGGGGACGATCTCGCGGTCGAAGAAGCCCGACTCCTGTGAGGCGACCGCCAGCTCCTGTGAGCGCTGCGCGTACTTGTCCATGTCGGCGCGGCTGACCTCATAGCGCTCGGCGACGTTCTCCGCCGTGAGGCCCATCGAGATGTAGGCGTGGGGCTGGCCGTCGTCACCCTGGAGCTTCTCGTTCTGATCCGCCTCCCCCGCGGCCTCCTGGCGCTCGTTGTAGCGACTCACCCATTCGACTCCCGCGGCGACGTAAGCGTCGCCCTGCCCGGCGACGACCGAGTTCGCGGCCTGGCGAATCGCCTCGAGGCTGGAGGCGCAGTAGCGCGAGATCGTCACGCCGTTGACTCTCTCGGGGAGCTTCTCGGAGAGCAGCACGATGATCCGCCCGATGTTGAAAGCCTGCAGGCCCTGCGGGAGCCCGCAGCCGCAGAACAGGTCCTCGATCTCCTCCGGCTTGACGTCGGGGTTCCGCTCCAGGAGCTGGTCGACGACGTGGGCGCCCGTGTCGTCGGGACGGAGCGCCGCGAGCGAGCCCTTGAACGCGCGCCCGACCGGGCTGCGAACGGCGTCGACGATCACTGCTTCGGGCATTTCGTTCCTCCTCGGGTCGATTCGAAGACCGGGGGCCGAATGGTACGGACGGTCAATACCCTCTGCTGCGGTGGATGCCGACACGTCCTCCGATTCCGCGACCTCGCTGGCGCCCGAGCGCGTCGCCGAGATGCTCGAAGCCGGAGAGGCGCAGGTGATCGACGTGCGCGCGGACTTCGAGTGGGAGGCCGGTCACGTCTCGGGCGCCCGGCACATCCAAATCGACGCGGTCTCCGGGCAGGCGGACACGATCGACAGGCGCAAGCCGGTCGTCTTCCAGTGCCGCGGCGGATCGCGCTCCGAGATGGTCGCCTCCGCGTTTCGCGAGTCCGGCTGGGACGCCTACAACATGGAGGGGGGACTCCGCGCGTGGGCCGCGCGCGGGCTGCCGCTCGAGCCCGACCGCGGCCGCATCGAGGAGGGCCGGGGCCTGCCGGGGCGCTAGCCCCAAGGCACTGGTACATTGCCCCGCCGATGGAGGGCCGGCCACCTCCCCAACCCCCGCCGCAGCCGCCACCGGGGGGAACCCAACCTCCCGCCAAGCCGCCCGGAGGGGGACAGCCCCCGCGGCCGGGGGCGCCGCCCGGAGCGAGGGACGTCGATCCGCACGAGCGCATCGACGGGCTGCGGAGCTGGCTCGCGCACGTGGAGCGCAAGCTCGGCGTCCGCACCTACACCGGCGCTGCGCTTGCGGTGCTCGCGCTGGCGGCCGGAGGCGCCGGCGTCTTCCTCGCGCTGCGGGTGGAGGAGGACGCGGCCACCGAGGCCGACATCGAGAACCTGCGCGAGGAGCTGACCGGCGTCGAGCAAACCGCCGCCCAGGCCGCGCAGCAGGACGTGCAGACGATCAACGAGACGGTCGCCGACCTCGAGGACCGGATCAGCAGGCTCCAGTCCGAGCAGCGATCCCAGACGGACGAGCTGTCGGTCGCTGAGGACGACATCCAGGACCTTCGGGACCAGATCTCCGAGCTCGAAACCGGCAGCACAGGCGACGCGGCCGGCCCGTAGCGGAAGCCGATCCGCTCCACCCCCGCGGTCGCTCCGCCCTCAGGCACGGCGACAACCGCTTAGGTAGCCCTAATTCACGCCTGGTTACGCACGGAATTTGGGGCTTCCACGCACGAGGCTGCCCAAGGCCGTCTGACGGGTGCGCTACGGTCGCGTTCAGGCGTGGTCGTGAGGGGAGACAATATGCCCACCACGCACGCTTTCGGCGAGGACGCGACAATCGCCGGCCCGCAACGGATCGGCGCCTGAAAGGAGATGTCGCAGATGCCAGAGGGTTACTGCGTCAAAGAGCGCAAGAAGGTGGAGATCAAGGACCCCCAGCAGGTGACCATGAAGAACGGTCGCCCCGCGATCCAGGGCACGTGCCCTGACTGCGGGACCAAGATCTTCAAGATCGGCAAGCTCTAAGCACCCGCGCACAGCTCTCGCGCCTACCCGCGCCCCCGCGGGGACGGGTTGGACGCGCTCGCGAAGCTCGCCCAGGAGGCGAGCCGCGGGCGTTGAGGAGTCCTCCTACGCCGGCGCGGGCGCCGGCTCAACAGTCGACTCCGGCTGCACGGACACCCGCGCCGTCTCGGGCGGCTGCAGAGCGAAGTAGGCGATCAGCTGCCAGCGGGGGGTCTCGGCGGCGCCGCGGCGCAGCAGCACCTTGCCCAGATACGCCCCGGGAACGACCTCGACCAGCTCGTCGAGGATGTCCCGGATCAGCAGTCGAGGGTTCTCGTCGGAGTCGTAGTCGATCTTGAGCGTCTCGCGATCGGGGTCGACCTTGCCCGGCGCCTCATAGGTCCGGAAGCGGAAGGCCCCGAGCAAGCCGTCGCGAGCCTCCCACGGCCGGTAGCCCGGCCACAGGACCCGCGCCACCGAGCGCGCGCCGGGACGCAGGAGGTTGTCGCCCCGCTCGGCGTCCGCATCGAAGCGTTTGCCGACCCACGGCATCCACGCCGAGGTGAGCGCGCTCAGCGCCCGGTCGGCGGGCCGCCACAGTGCCGGGGCGACGAGGATCCCGTCATGGGGACCGGCGAGAGGCGTCCTCGGGACGGTGCCGAGGCGAAAGACCAGGTTCAGCGTTTCCAGCGCCTCGTGCGGCCTGCTGCGCGCTCGCATTCCGGCGAGCCGAATCTGGCTCCAAGTCGCGCGGCGCGCAAGGTCCGCCTCGGACTTCCTCAGCCCCTGGAGCGCGCGGACGAAGTCCTCGACCTCATCGGGACGCGGCTGGAGAGGGTCGGGCTGCAGGGCCGGAAGGTCGGTCTTGCGGGTCGGCATCGGGCACCTCCAATTGACGCGGGCCGGAGCACGGAACCTACCTGATGGGCTCGGGTGAGCAGATAAGGTGCCGCGTCGTGCCGGCACCGATCCACAGCGCTCGTCGAAGCCGGGCGGCGATGTTCGGCGTGGTGGCGCTCTGCACCGCGGCGATCGCCGGCTGCGGGGGCGACGACGACGAGAGCCCGGTCGTCGCGACAACCGGGCCGACGGGCCCCACGGGCCCCACCGGCGCGACGGGCGCCGCCGGCCAGGCGCAGGAGATCGGGGTGAGCGAGACGGACTTCGAGCTCGACCCCGCGGACCCGACCGTGGAGGCGGGGGAGATCGCTATCACGGCCACGAACGACAGCGACGGCACCGTCCACAGCCTCGCGGTCGAGGGCCCCAGCGGAGAGCAGGAGCTCCCGAAGGATCTCCAGCCCGGCGACTCCGGCGAGCTCACCGTGGAGCTCGGCGAGCCCGGGGAGTACAGGTGGTACTGCCCGATCGCCAACCACGAGCAACTCGGCATGGTGGGCGACATCACGGTCGAGGGCTAGGCACCCCGAGGGCACCGAGGGGGAGCGCGCAACCGGTGAGCTGAAGCTCCCACCTCCGACGAGGCCTACTCGGCGTCGCTAACCGCACACTCGTTTCCGTCGCGCCCGCGCGCGTGACGTTTTGCCCGTATATGGGGGTCAAGTGCACGCGCGCGCCGCACGCCGCGCCGCGTGTGCGGTTATCGACACTTTGCGCCGCGGTCTGGCCGAAGAGGCGCCGCTGAGCGCTGCGACCGCTCTCCCTACTTGCTTCCGTTCGTGAACCGAAAACGCGCCCGTCAGCGCGCGTCTCGAAAGCGGGTGATCCCGCCGAGGACGCCCACGTACGCCGCGTCGTCCGGGCCGATCGTCACGGGCGCGAAGTTGTTGTTGAAGCCGAGCCCGGCGCCGGCGAGCCGCTTGTACACGGTCTCCCCGGTGCGGTAGTCGATCGCGGTGAGATACCACGCGCCGCCGGACGGGGGCTTGGTGTAGGTGAACACGAGCCCGCTCCTGGCGGCGAGCTTGGGCACGACCGACGGGGCGATCTCGTCGCTGTGCCAGGCGGTGCGGCAACCGCGGCCGTCGCGATCGATCGTCACCCGCTCCAGGCCCGGCCTGGTGGTCGCGTCGCCGGCGGTAGAGGTCGGGCCCGTGTAACCGAAGTTGTTCTCGACCACGATCGAGCGCCGCGTCCCGATCAGCGACTGGTCGGTCGCGCTCGCCCCCTGCTCGAAGACGGGGCGGCGGCACACCAGCCTGCGTCCCGCGACCCGGCGTCCACGGTTGAACACCACGACGTTCATCGGGTCCGCGTTGTCGGTGATCGAGACGTACTTTCGCCCCATCAGCGTCGGGGTCGTCCCCGAGCCGGCCTGGGTCTGGCCGGGCTTGCGGACGCCGATGTTCTCGTACCCCTTGCGCCACGTGGTTCGCGGCGCGCCCCGCCTCGCGTCGAGCCGGTACATCGCCGCGTCGGTGACGATGTAGACGCCGCCGTCCTCGTCGACCGCGAAGGAGTTCCCGATGCGCTCCCCGAGCTCGCGCGAGATGATCTCCCCGCTCCCGGGGTCGACCCAGCCGACCCTCCCCTCGCGCGAGGCGAACCAGATCCGCCCCTCCCAGTCGGGGAGGACCGAGATGATCGCGTCGCCCTGGGGGACCACGCCGCTGAGGTCATGGTCACGCTCCACCGAGAAGCCCGTGCCCCGTCCCTGACGCACGACGAGCACGTGACGGGTCGTGGTCGGGGTCACGGCGCGGTCGCGGTTGTCGAGATAGAAGTACCCGCCGCCGCTGAAGTCGGTGAAGATGTCGCCGCCGCCGGTGAGGTCGCGAGGAGGGAGGCCGCGCGCCGCGAGCACCTCGAACGTCCCCGGGTCGAGCAGCGCGAGCACGGGCCTGTCGATGCCCACGCAGATCGTCTCGATCCGGTCCGCGCTGTCGAATGTGACCGATCCGCACTCGCGGGCGAACAGGGCCGAGTTGGTCGTGGTTCCGCGCCCGAGCGGCCCCTCCAGCTTTCGGTACACGTCGGTCATATACGGGTCGTTGTGGAGGTTGTTGCGTCCGTTCCGGGCCATGAACGGGTGGCGGGGAACGCGCGGGGCGCGGACCGGCTGGGGCTCGGCAGCGTGACCGATGAACGCTTCGGCGCCGGACGGCAGCGGATCGCCGGTTATCGGCATGACAGGGAGGCCGGGAACCTGTGCCTGCGCGGCGGGCGCGAGCGCGAGAGCCCCCGCGGCGACGAGGATCACGTACAGCTGCCGAGTCCGCATCGCGGCTCGCAGCGTAGCCGTGTTGCGCGCCGCACACGCCGATCGGTGGAAGAATGGCCCGGTGGAGGGCACGCAGAAACCGCTGGAGCTGATCCTCGCCCGCAATCTGCTGACCAGCCTCTCGACGCCGGCGTTCCTCGTCGACCACACCGGGATGCTGCTGTTCTACAACGAGGCCGCCGGTGCCCTGCTGGGGATCCCGTTCGAAGAGGCGGGGCAGATGGGGGTCGAGGAGTGGGGGACCCGGTTCGGTCCCTTCACGAGCAACGGGGAGCCGATCCCGCTCGAGGAGCTCCCGCTGACGATCGCATTGCGCGAGGGAAGGCCGGCGCATTCGGCGTTCCGTATCCGCTCGGCCTCCGGGGACGAGCACGACATCGAGGTCAGCGCGCTGCCGATCGCCGCCGAGGAGACCTCGGGCGCGATGGCGATCTTCTGGCCGGTCGACGCGGGCAGGGAGAACGGGGAGGCGACGCGGTGAAGGTGAAGGTGTGGGGCGCGCGCGGCTCGGTCCCCGCCCCGGGCCCCGAGATGAACCGCTACGGCGGAAACACCTCGTGCGTCCAGGTGACGCTGGCCGACGGGGAGACGCTGATCCTCGACGCGGGCACGGGGATCCGCTCGCTCGGCTTCGCGCTCGCCGCGGGAATGCCGAACATCAACATCCTCCTCACCCATCTGCACCTTGACCACATCCAGGGGCTGATGTTCTTCCCTCCCTGCTTCAAGACCGACTCGCGGATCACGATCTGGGGCCCGGCCTCGCCCGAGGCATCGCTGGAGCACAGGGTGGCGCGCTATATCTCCGCTCCGCTCTCCCCGGTGGAGGTCAGGGAGCTTCCCTGCGACGTCTCCTTCCGCGACACGCCGGTGAGCGAGTGGGAGCTGGGCTCGGCGCGGATCCGGGCGGAGTCGGTCACCCACCGCGGCCCGACGCTCGGGTACAGGATCACCGAGGGCGAGCGATCGCTGTGCTACATCCCCGACCACGAGCCGGGCCTCGGCGCACCGCTCGACACGGTCGAGCGGGATTGGATCTCCGGCTTCGACCTCGCTCGCGGGGCCGAGCTCCTCATCCACGACTGCCAGTACACCGACGAGGAGTACCCGGAGCATGTCGGCTGGGGTCACTCCCCGCTGAACGACGCGCTCACCTTCGCCCAGCGTACGGAGGCCGAGCGGCTGCTCCTCTTCCACCACGATCCGCTGCACTCGGACAACTTCCTCGACAGCCTCCTCGGCACGGCGATCAAGCGCTGGGAGGCGATCGGCCGCAGCGCGGATCAGATCGAGCTCGCCGCGGAGCGCCGCGAGATCGAGGTGGGCGCGGCGCGCGAGCTCGCAACGGGCTGAGCGGCAGAACTAGTTCGAGGGGCGCGCGGCCGCGAGCGCCTCGCGGCGCGCCTGCTCGGCCGCCGCCCTGACCTGCTCGTCGGCCTCCCGCTTGGCCTTCTCGGCAAGCGCCGTCCGGCGCTGCTCGGCGCCGCGGCGCGTCGTCTCCGCCGCCTCTTTCGCCTCGCTGTCGACCTCGCGCCGCAGTCGCGTCTCCAGCGCGGATATCCGCTGCTCGGCCTCCGCCCGGGCGCGATCCTCCGCCTGCTGGCGCAGGCGCGCCTGCTCCTCACGCAGGCGCATCTCGAGCGTCGCGCGCGAGCGCGCCATCGCCTCCGCCCGAGCACGCTCCGCCTCCGCCTCGATCTCCTGCTCGAGATCCTCGATCTGCTTCTGGCGGCGAACCTCCGCCTCCTCCCGCGCGCGCTTCTCCGCCTCCCGCGCCACCCTCTCGACGAGGGCGTCGAGCCGGGTCTTGGTCCGAGCGAGGTCCTCCTCGACCCTGGCGCGGCTCTCGATCTCGGTGCGGCCCCGCTCCTCGGCCTCGCGAAGCTCGTTCTGGACCTCCTCGCGGGCCTGCTCCTGGGCGTCGCGCGTCGCCTCCGCCGCGAGTGCCCGGGCGCGCTGCTGGGTCTGCGCCCGCAGCTTCTCCGCGAGCGTGTCCAGCTTCTCCTGCGCCTGCGCGCGGAGCTGGTCGCGCGCCGCGGTGAGGCGCTCCTGCGCCTCGGCGTTGGCCTCCGCGGTCGCCTTGCGCGCGGCGGCCTCCCTGAGGCCGACCGCCTCGCGCTCGACCTCTCGACGCAGCTCCGCTAGCTCACGCGCCCCCTGGGCCCGAGTGTGCTCCACCTCGCGGAGGGCGTCCTCGCGCTCCCGCTCCACCTCGCGCAGGCGCTCGTCGGCCTTCTCGGCACGGCGCTCCGCACCGCCACGCGCCTGCTCGGCCGCGGCGATCCTCGCCTCCGCCTCGGAGGAACGGCGCTCGGCACGGGCCTTCTCCTCGTCCGCCTCGGCGACCGCACGGCGCGTCTTGGCGAGCTCCGCGCCGAGCTTTTTCACGTCGGCGGTCAGCTCCGCGAGGCTCTCGCGGCGCGCGTCCTCGGCGGCGGCGCCAACCTCCTCGGCGGCCCGCCTGGCCTCCGCGGTCTCGGCGTGCGGGTCGCCGGGCTCGGGCGTGTCCCGCGCCGGATCCTCCACCGCGCGAAGCCGGCGCTCGGCGCGAGCTGCGCCGGACTCCTCACCTCGTCGATCGGGCATGTCAGCCATCAGACCTCCCCGCGCCCCAGGGACGCTTGCCCGCTCACGTTACCGAAGCCGCTGGACGTGCGCTACAAACGCAGCGCCACGAGACCGGCCGCCAGCGCCACGACCGCGAAGGACAGGGCGCGCAGAGCGCCGTCGAGCGGGGCCGCGAGCCGCGCCTCCGTGAGCTCGACCACCTCTCCGCCGGCGAGGCGTTGCTCGCCGCGCACCGATACGGTGCGCCTCCGGAGCTCGCGCACGGGCGTGCTGAGGCGGCGCTGCGCGACGCTGAGCCCGAAGCACGCGGCCGTCACCAACGCCCCGGCGGGCTCCACCTCGAGCGCGTTGACCCAGTACCCGGTCGCGGCCGGGAACGCGCCCCACGCGACGGCGAACCAGAGGTCGGTGTGAAAGCGCCCGCCGAACAGCTCCAGGTTATAGGCGACCACGATGAACGCGCCGGCGACGACGAACGGCGCCAGGCTGAGCGAGACGATCGCGAGCCCCGAAATCCCGATCCCCACCGCGCCCGCGAGGCCCCCCGCGGCGAGCGCGATCAGCGTCCGATCGGAGAGCGCGCTCCCTAGCGGGCGCCCGTTGAGCTCGTCGAGCGCATGCGCAGAGACCCCGACCGCGAGGAAGAACGCCGCCAGCGCCGCGACCAGGCGATCGACGTGCAGCTCGGGGGCGACCGCCGCCCCGATCGCGACGTAGCTCAGATGCCACGCCGTGTAGGGCGGGTGCAGGATGGTGACGAGGTCGCGCCAGCCGCCCGGGCGCAGGGCATAGAAGGCCGGACGGCGCTGCTCATTCATCCTTGACCCCGGACATCACGACGCCGCCGCCGAGGCTCATGCGCCGGATCGTCACCGATCCGATCCCCGCCGCGCGCCACAGCTCGGCCTGGCGCTGCGGCGGCAGCCGCCGATCGAGCTCGGAGATGCTGGGTCCGAGGAATCGGCCGACCTCGTACCAGCTTCTTGATGCGATTCGCCCCAGCGCGGGCAGCCCAAGACGCGTCCACGCAACCCACAGCGCGCGCGTCGGAGCGAACCCTGGAACCCCGAACTCGAGCGAGGCGATCCCGCCCGACGGCCTCACCACCCGCGCCAGCTCGGCCAGGGTCGCAGCCGGATCGTCCACGTAGCGCAGCAGGTAGGTGAAGGTGAGCGCGTCGAACTCGCCGTCGCCGAACGGGAGTCGCTCCGCCTCGCCACGGACCAGCTCCACCCGCGCCGCCAGGGCGGGGCGGCGAGCGAGCTTCTCGCGTGCCCCTGCGAGCATCTCCTCGCTCTGATCGAGGCCCACCACACGGCAGCCGTAGCGGCGCACCAGCTCAGCCGCGACCATCCCGGTGCCGGTGGCGACGTCGAGCACCCGATCCCCCGGCGAGGCCTCCACGGTCGCGACCATCGCCCGCCGCCAGCGCGGATCCTGGCCGAAGCTGAGCAGCCCCGAGAGGAGGTCGTAGCGCGGCGGCAGACCGACGAAGAGCTCCCGGGCGTG
>Ga0268386_10003597_pt1 | contig 11324 bp, 7 predicted proteins | sample RVTome_15_FD_200260 | JGI IMG/M metagenome (GOLD analysis project Ga0268386, IMG submission 200260) | Soil microbial communities from uranium-contaminated site in the Upper Colorado River Basin, Wyoming, United States - RVT150D86... ... | reverse complement strand
GGTCGCACAGGCGCAGGCCGAGACCGACCCTGTGAAGAAACAGCAGTTGCAGGAAGAGGCGGAAGAGTTGATGGAGGTCACGCGGACCCGCAACGTAACCAGCTACGGCGCCATCAACTTCCGCTCCGACGGCGAGAAGGTCGTCATGGCCTATATGCTTGAAAGGGATTCCGCCTCGCGCCGCTGGGACATCTACCAACTGGAGTCGAGCAACAACGGGCCGCTTCATTACAAGCCGAAGGATTGACGGGTTGAGCTCGCAAGTACGGCGGGACGACCCTCACGATTTTGCATCGCCTCCAGGTTCGCTTATGATGTGCCTCACAGGGATAGCTTGCTTTTGCGGATCATCGATCCGAGCAGTCCAGGAGGACAGAACCATGCAACCATACCTCACTGCGCGTTCGCAATTCGGGCGCGCCTTCTCTTCAATCCTTGCTTGTGTCCTTTTCCTTGGTCAGATTGCCGCTGCCAGCGCGGCGGATACCGACCGGGAGTCTCGGCGCGAACAAACGCGATTGAAACAACAGGAAACCAGCCACTGGCTGTTTTCCGAATTCCAGTTTGAAGCGCTCGAGAAACCACTGACCGCACGCCTCACTCGCGCGGAGATAAGCGAAATCGACAGCGCTTCCCGAGCGGTCTCACCCTTGAAAGTCGGTTTGAGCAAAGCTGTAAGTGCCTCGGTGAAGTTCGCCGAATTCGCCAGCTTGCGCGGCGGCGCCAAATGGCTTGGGAACCGGGCCGGTGCGGCGACCGCCACCGAGGACGGCGGCTTCGTTTATTCCATGACGCTCCACGCACCCGGCGCCGCGGCCATGAGGGTTCACTTCAAGAACTTCGACCTGCCTGGTAATGCCGATCTCTATCTCTTCACGGCGGACGGTCAGGCCGCCGGCCCCTACCGGCGCAACGGCCCATTAAAATCCGGCGAGTTCTGGTCCGATGCGCTGTTCAGCGACTTCGTGATGCTGCAGGTGAGGTATTTCGGCCCGCCTTCCCGTGGCGATCTGAGCCGATCCGGCTTCCAAGTGGCTGAAATCGGCCATGTCCGTCCTGGATTCCTGGATGGCCTGTGTAACTACAACGAGTCTTGCGTCGAGAATGCCGAGTGCCACGTCAGCGGTGGCGTGATGGAACAGGTGTCCGATGCCGTCGCCTCCATTCTGTTCCAGTCGGGCAACTTTTTGTACATTTGCAGCGGCGGGCTGATCGCCGACACGGACAACGGCAACAACCGGCCGCTGTTCCTGACCGCCAATCACTGCGTTTCGAGGAACCAGGAGGCAAATTCGTTACAAACCTTCTTCCAGTACAAAGCGCCTTCCTGCAGCGACCCCGGGCACTGCAACATCGACAATCTGACCCCCAGCACCAACGGTGCCAGCATCCTTTCGAAAGGCAGAACGTCGGATTACACGCTGCTGGAGCTGGCCCAGGCGGCGCCGGCCGGAAGTCATTTCCTCGAGTGGAACGAAAGCCCCGTCGCCAACGCCAACGGAACCGACCTGTTCCGCATCAGCCATCCGTCGGGCGCGCCGCAGGCGTATTCGGAACACAGCGTCGACACGTCATCGCCGGTATGCGGCGGGCTGCCCAGAGGCAATTTCATTTACAGCCAGGATACTCTCGGCGCCACCGAGGGCGGCAGCAGCGGCTCACCGGTGGTCGACTCGGCGGGCAGGATCGTCGGCCAACTCTACGGCGCCTGCGGGTTTACGCTCGAGGTATGCGATCCCGAGGAGAACTGGACTGTCGATGGCGCCTTTGCATCGTACTTCTCGAATGTCGAGGATATCCTGGATCCGGCAGGTGGTGGCGGCTGTACGCCCGCGCCTGAAATCTGTGACGATAATGTCGACAACGACTGTGACGGCGACGTTGATGACAACGACAGCGATTGCCAGGGCGGGAACGGCCTGCCGTCAGGCGCGTCCTGTACCGACGACTCGCAATGCGTTTCGGGCAAGTGTCGCGGCAGGCCCGGCGCGCAGACCTGCAGGTAAGTCACACGGTTCGAGATACCGAGGGTCGGGACAAGCGCCGGGAATCGCCCCGGCGCTTGTTTCCGACTGTCCAGTAAACGACCCGCGCTTCTGATTCCCTCATCTGGGACATCTCTGACGGAAGATGCGCCATTTGCCTCACCGAGAAAGATGCCCATCGACTCGCTATCCAGGTGGGGGGATTTCTAACAAACCCTCACGTACACTTGGAGTACAACTGACTGCCAGTCCTTTCCTGGGAGTAGTCCAGTGGCCCAAAACCAACCCCCCAAACTCGGCCAATTTCGCCTGGTCGCCCGCACCGATGTCCCCGACTTTCGGGATTTCATGTACGAGCCGGCCCTGATCAATCTCAAGCCGAAGCTCGAAGTTCCTGACAACCTCAACATCCGCCACCAGGGCAGCAGCAACGCCTGCACCGGCTTCGCGCTTGCCGCGGTGATTGACCGCCTGATGCTGGAGGCCGGATTCGATGCTCCCGTCAACGTCAGCGCGCTGATGCTGTATGACATGGCACGAAAGTACGACGAATTCCTGGATGAGGATGACCTTGGCTCAAGTTGCCGCGGCGCCATCAAGGGTTGGTACAACATGGGCGTGTGCCGCGAAGAACTCTACCCCTTCGATCCGAAGCTCGGCAAAGGCTACACCCTCGAGGCGGCCAAGGACGCGCGCAACAACACCATCGGCGCGTACTATCGCCTGGGCCGGCGCATTTCCGACTACCACGCAGCCCTCACCGAAGTCGGCGCGATCTACTGCTCGGCAACCGTCCACAAGGGCTGGAACAAGCCCGATCCGCAAACCGGCGTCCTCCAATTGAAGAACGAAGTCGACGGCGCCCATGCCTTCGCCATCGTCGGCTACGATGACAAGGGCTTCTGGATTCAGAATTCCTGGGGGGATAGCTGGGGGAAGAACGGCACGGCCCTTTGGACCTATGAGGACTGGCTCACCAACATCCAGGACGCGTGGGTGTTCCGCATGGGGCTGCCAACGCCGCAGATCTGGCACCTGCCGCAACGGAGCGGGCGAAACGTCACTGCGATCGAAAAAGCCCCCACGCCAACACGCTCGGAGATCGCCGGGCATTTCGTGCACATCGATGATGGTCACTTCCATGACGGCGGGCGCTACTGGAGCAATCTCGACGACGTCAAGATGACGGCCGATCTGGTCGCCAATTCGAACGATTACGATCACCTGCTCTTCTACGCCCACGGCGGTCTCAACAGCCCCGAAGCATCGGCCAGGCGCATCGCGGCCATGAAGGAGACCTTCAAGTGCAACCGGATCTACCCCTATCACCTGATGTACGACACGGGCTTGCTGGAAGAGCTCAAGGACGTCATCTTCGGGCGGCGCGAGGAGGCCGCCCAACGCGCCGCCGGGCTCCGCGACATCATGGACAAGATCCTGGAAAAATCATTGCGCGTACCGGGCCGCGCCATGTGGCGCGAAATGAAGGCCGGCGCCCAGCTGCCGTTCATCGGGACCAACGCGGGCTCGCAGGCGCTTCAGGCATTTATCGACGCGTTCCGGGCATCCGAAAAGCCGAAAAGCATTCACCTGGCCGGCCACAGCACCGGCATGATCCTGCTCACCTTCCTGCTGCGGCGCCTGTCGGAGATGGCGCCTGACCTCAGAGTGCACACGGTCAGCCTGCTGGCGCCGGCCGGCACGGTCGATCTTTTCACCGAGCTCGTGCAGCCGTTCCTGAAGGCGCCGCAGCCCCAGTTCCGGATCTCGGAGATGACCATCTACAACCTGACAGACGAACTGGAAAGGGACGACACCGTCGCCGCGGCGTACGGCAAGTCACTGCTGTACCTGGTTTCCCGGAGCTTCGAGGAATCGCTGCCCGAGCGGATCCTTGGCATACAGAAGTACAGCGAGGTGGTGGAGCGCCGAAACCTGCCGCGCCTGACGGTGCACTACTCCGAAGGCGATGTGCCGGGCGCGCGGGTGACGGCGAGCGAAAGCCATGGCGGCTTCGACAATGATCCGTTGACGATGAATCATGTGTTGCGGCGGGTTGTGGGCGGTAGTCCGGCAGCCGAGTTTACTCGCGAATCCTTAACCTACTGACGCTTTTTAAGACATAGCCTTGATGAACATCTTTTCCCGATTCGCCCGGGCAGGCCTGTGGCTGGCCGCGCTGTGCACCGCCCTACCCGCCGATGCCCAGGACTGGTCCCCGAAGATCGACTGGTCCGTCGACCACTGGCGATTCCAGACCTCGCTCTACACCAAGCACTTCGATTCCGAGCCCGACCATGACAATACCCAGCAGCTCATCGATTTCATGGTCTTCAACCCCGACGGCTGGCACGCCGGGCTGGCCTTTCTCGACAACTCATTCGGCCAGCCCTCGCAGTACCTTTACGTGGGCAAGGCCTGGGAACTGGGCCGGCCGGGCGCCTTCTACTGGCGCCTGACCGGCGGCCTGCTTCACGGCTACAAGGACGAGTACAAGGACAAGATCCCGTTCAACGATTTGGGCGTGGCGCCGGCCCTGGTGCCGACCCTGGGTTTTCGGCACCGGCGCTTCTTCGCCGAATACCATCAAGCCGGACTGGCGGCGGGGATGATCACGGTGGGCTTCACTTTTGGCCACGGAAGTTCCCGCAAGGACGACTGAGCATCGTCCGTCCGGGGATGCCCGTTCGTTAGGCTAACAATCGTCATGGGAGAATAGAATAAAGGGGTCAGAGCCCTTTTTGATCCTGCTAGAGTAGTGCCATGACCCAATCAAACTCCCCGGCGCGACGTTTTCAGATGGTCGACGTCTTCGCCGAGCAGCTCCTGTATGGGAATCCCCTGCCGGTCGTGGTGGACAGCGACGGCCTGAGCGGCGAGGACATGCTGCGCATCACGCGCTGGATGAACCAGTCGGAAACGACCTTTCTTCTCCCGCCCTCAGACCCCAAGGCCGACTACCGTGTGCGGATTTTCGCGTTGGAGCGCGAGCTGCCCTTCGCTGGGCACCCGACCCTGGGTACCTGTTACGTGTGGTTGCAGCACGGCGGACAAGCCAAGAACCCGGATTTGGTCGTGCAGGAATGCGGCGCCGGGCTGGTTCCCATCCGCCGCCAGGGCAAGCAGCTGGCCTTCGCCGCACCGCCGCTCCAGCGCTCGGGGCCGGTGGAGGATGCCAAGATCGAGGAAGTCGCCAACGTCCTGCGCATTTCCCGTCGCGAGATGGTCGACATCGAATGGGTCGATAACGGGCCGGGCTGGATCGGGGTGCTGCTCGGCTCAGCCAAAGCGGTGCTGGAACTGGACCCCGCCGGGAGCCACGAGGCCACCATCGACATCGGCGTGGTGGGGCCGTATCCGCAAGGCCACGAATTCGCCTTCGAGCTGCGCGCCTTCTACACCGACCAGAACAACAGCATGAGGGAAGACCCGGTCACGGGAAGCCTGAATGCCTCGGTCGCACAATGGCTGATCGCGAGCGGCCGCGCGCAGCCGCCCTACATGGCGCACCAGGGGACCTGCCTGGGCCGATCGGGTCGCATTCACGTTGCTCAGGAGGGCGGTGAAATCTGGATCGGCGGGCGCGTGATCAGCCTGATAGACGGGACTTGCGTCTTCTGAGGGTTTGTCGAATTCGCAGCGCCAGAGACATCAAAGCCTGCTACCCGGCATGCAACGACTGATGAGCATGGGATGGACCGTGCCATCGAGTGTAATTGTCAGTTGAGCTCTGCCCATGAGACCGTCTCGTGGTCCTGCTGCTCCAAGTCTGTGTACACTTGCTCCATTGCAATGCCTACGCCGGAACTTCGACGGCGATATCCAAACGAGAGACCTTGGCGAGCTTCTTGTCCCGGGTGACCGGCGTCGCCTCCAGGTGCCCGTCAAATCCGCCGCATCATACTAACTCATGGCACAATCCGGCAACGAAACTGAATCGGAGGGGCCGTGTTCTCGTTCTTGAAGGAACTGCGTGACCGAAAGGTCGGCAAGGTTGCCGTTGTCTATTTGGTCGGCGGCTGGCTGCTGATTCAGGTTGCAGACGTGATGTTTCCAGCCCTTGGCCTGCCGGCCTGGACTGTAACGCTCGTTGCGGCGCTGTTGATCATCGGATTTCCGATCGCGCTGATCCTGGCCTGGGCCTACGAATCGACACCGGATGGAATCCGCTTGGACCAGCGGTCGGCCGCAAGTTCAGATCGAGAGGATTTGGACTCTGCGGCGCAAGCCCTCGAGAAACCGCCAGAGAAGTCCATCGCTGTGCTGCCCTTCGTCGATTTGAGTCCTTCGCGCGACAACGAGTACTTTTCAGACGGGTTGACGGAAGAACTACTCAACGTACTGACAGCAGCAAGCGATCTCAGTGTTTCTTCCCGTACTTCCTGCTTCACCTTCAAAGGCAAGGATGTCGACATCCGGACGGTGGCCAAGAAACTGAATGTGTCATACGTATTGGAAGGCAGCGTACGAAAAGCGGGCAACCAAATACGCATTACTGCGCAGTTGATCGAAGCGGCCGGAGATACGCATTTATGGTCCGATACCTACGATCGCGAACTTGAAAATATTTTTGAAATTCAGGACGACATCGCGCAGGAAATCGCCAGGACGCTTCGCGTCAAGATGGACCCCCAGGCGGCTGCGGAGCTCAAGGCGGCAAGTGCAAAAGCGTACGACCTGTACCTGCGCGGCAGGGACTTTTACCACAAGTTCGCCTCGAAGCCGTTGCGATTCGCCATCGAGATGTTTCGCAGGGCAACCGAGCTGGACCCGGAATTCGCGCGCGCCTGGTGTGGTATTGCCGACTGTCATTCGATTCTGGTGCTCTACTACCAAGGCGGGCAAGAAGATCTTGAGAACTCCGAGACTGCCAGCCATAAGGCAATCGAACTCGCGCCGACCCTGGCTGCCGCGCACGTCTCACGTGGCTTGCACCACGTGGCATCGAAGCGCTACGGGGATGCCCGGCAGGCTTTTAAGCGGGCGATCAACATTGACGCGAAAGATTTCGAGTCACACTACCATCTGGGTCGTGCCTATTTCCATGAGAACAATCTTGAAGAAGCGCTGAAATGCTTTGAAAAGGCAGCTATTTTGTCACCGGATGATTTCAATGGGCCCCTGGTCGCGGCACCGATCTACAGGAAGCTGGGGCAAATAGACAAGGCCAGGGCCGCGGAGGTCCGTGGTCTGGAAAACGCAGAACGATATTTGGAAGCGCATCCCGACAGTGCCCGTGCGTATTTTCTGGGAGCATGGCCCTTGTATGATTCGGGTGAAAAAGCCAAGGCTTACGAATGGGCGGAGCGGGCCCTGGCCATTGATCCGGATGATGGCTCAACGCTGTACAACCTCGCGTGTTTTTACGCGAATACCGGGGAGCTTGACAAGGCGCTGGATTGCCTAGAACGGGGCGGAATTCATGCACTGGAGTGGATGGCCGTGGACCCGGACCTGGACTCGATCCGGGAAGAACCTCGTTTCAAGAAAGTTGTCGAGCGGCTGAAGGAAGTTAAGGGGTCAGGTTAAAGGGACAGCGCGGCCCAGTATCGAAGTCGGCGTCGTTGGTGTTGATCACGACAAACGGCTGGGCAAACGTGAGCTGCGGGACGACCAGCCCGGCAATAAGCAGAAAAAGTACAGGGTACAGGCGACAGCATGTTCTGTTGCGGGCGATCGTACGCGAGCTAACGTGAGGAGGCCTCCCGTTCGGCGGTCACTTGTTGTTGCGTTTGGGGTAGTTGGCAGTCCCCGGCCGCAGGCGTATTTTTCTAAGTATAGTCGGAAGGACATAAAATGATTGGGTGAACCCCTTATCAAAGGCCCGCCAACATGCAGATACCAAGCTGGGCGCTTACCGCCTGTGGGCGACACTGGGCTGGGCCATGCTGAAAACGCCCGCCGGCCGCTTATTGGCCCGGGTCGACCGCAAGTTCAGCAATCGCGGCGATCCTGGCGGCGCGTAGCCGCTGCCAGGTCCGGGGCTCTGTCCCCGATACGTCCGAAGCGGCTTTTCGTTGAGTCCCCTATGGATCGGGTCGGGAATCTATCTCGGAAGTAGCCGTCGCGCGTTGTTCGAGCAGCGTGCCGAAGTCCTGTGCGGCGTCGATCCGTTCAATCCTTGCCCGTTGTGCGTCGATATCGACCTTTACCCGCGCCATCAATTTCTGGAATCGGGGGTTGTCGTGCAGCCATGCCCAGCGCAGATCGTTGATGACCCAATAGTATTCGCGCCAGCCGCTGTCGATCGCGGTTTCGAGCGCATCGAGCGCCGCATCGGCTCTGCCTGCAACCGCATGGTTCTGGAAAAGCAAACCCAGGGCTTCCGGGGAACGATAACCATGCTCCTCTTCCCGTCGCTCGAGCGCCTGAGCCACGAGTTCGATGATTTCTTCCGCGCGTTCGTCGCTGCCGCTTTGCTTGTGTGCGTACGCCAGAAACTGCATCAGGTCGACAGCCAAGTAATTAGGCTCGGGCGCATCCCAGTCGAGGCTGGCTTCCAGCAGTCTGATGCCCTTTTCGGTTTCGCCTGTAAGCACCCCAATGGCACCCATGACGCCGCCGATCCAGGCGGGCAACCGCTCCGGGTCGAAGCCCAGTGCGTCGACCAGTGCCGCCACCTCATGATCCATTTCCTTGTAATCGCCTTGCAGCTTGTAGATCAGGCCACGGCGCAGCACTGTAGCCGGCTCCGTGGGCGCGATCGCCTCGGCCCGGTCCTGCCAGCGGTCCGCCTGCGCCCACATGCCCAGACGCCCGTAGCCGACCGCAAGAAACGAGAATTCGACCCAGGCGTCCGAATCGGGTGCCGGGTGCGCGAGGATCGCCTGCTTCATGTTTTCGATCGCATCGGCATGACGGCCTTGGTTCGCATAGACCCAATGCAACTGCATGTAGACGATTCCGGGTGGCTGTGGGAGGTCGAGCAGGCGCCGCAATTGCTTTTCGGCGGTTGCGAAATCGCCGGTGTCGGTATAGGCTCTTGCGGCGTTCGAGACCAAAAGCGGATCCAGAGGGTCGTGAGCCAGCGCTAGTTCGCGCTCGGCCTTTGCTTCCTCGATCTGGCCCTGGAGAATGAGGGCGTTTGCGAGCCAGGCTCCGCGTACGACGGGAAGCAGCGGATCCAGCGCGAGTGCCTTGCGCAGCGCTTTCTCCGATCCCGGATAATCGGGCGGTTCTTTCATTAGCAGCAGCAGGCCCTTCGCCGCGAGACCGATCGCGAGTTCCGGGTTCAATGACAGCGCCCGGTCGATCAGAATTTCCGCTTCTTCGAGTCGATCGACGTGACGCGCCGCGTCGCGTTGGTCCAGAATCAACGCGATCGCCTGACCGGCATAGGGTTCCGGATAGTCCGGGTCGATCGCCAGGGCATTTTTGAAGTGCTCGATGGCCTTGGCGTGGAACCCAACTGTGCGGGCGCGCAGATATTCGCGACCGAGCAAATACTGCTGATACGCATCGATGTCGGCCTCGAAATTTTTGGGGTCGACATGACTTGCCGCGATCGTCTCGGCCAAACTTCCGACGACAGCGGCCGCGATCTCGGTCTGGATCGCGAAAATACCCGACATTTTGCGGTCGTAGCTCTTGCTCCAAAGCTGCAAGCCGGTGTCGTCAACAAGTTGCGCGGAGATCCGCAGGTCATCGCCGTCCCTGCGCACGCTGCCCTGCAGCAAATAGCGCACGCCCAGTACATCGCTCAGGCGCTGCACGTCGAGGTCAGCCCCTTTGAACGCGAACGACGACTGGCGCGCGAGCACGTGCATGTCCCGATAGTCCGACAGACGATGCAGAATCTCTTCCGATATGCCGTCGCAGAAGAACTCATTGGACGGATCTTCGCTGACGTTCGTGAACGGCAGGACCGCGATCGAATTCGGTGGTTTCTCGACCCGCCCGCTCGTGGGCGTGGCGACTTCCTGCTTCATCTCCAGGATATCCACGGCAGCCGCGTACAGGATCAAAATCATGGCGAGCACCAGCACGCCCAGGGTCATATAGTCCAGGTGCCGCAGTGGCCCCGCCGCCGCTTGATCTGTGCCGGCGGGCAGCGTGCGACTGATGCCCTGCATCGTTACGTCGTACATCCAGCCAAAGACCAGCACAAAGGGAAAGCCGAGGATGGCCGCCAACAACAGCGACTGCAAAGCGGTATCCGGTATGCCCCAGGCCGGGAAAAAGACATCGGCGACCTGCATCATCAGCCAGGCGCACAAGACGTAAAGCACGGCGATTTTGAACACACCGCGACGCTGTGCTTCATGAATTAATGCGACGATGGCATTCGGCTGGTCCATGCCACTCCTGTATGCCGCTTGGTTGGCCTGGCTAGTTTAACAAAACGTGCATTGCGCTTAGTTTATGGGCACCAACGAAATCTGCTACGTGCCCTGGGTTAGAGAAAGGCGCAAAATGGAGAGGCGGGAATCGACAAAAAGTGCTTAACTAGATTATCCGTGGAATTGGAGTAGTACCCTCCCGAAAAAGAGAGTGATCGAGAACAAGTGCGTACCTCAGCGCGTCTTCGGCATTACACCCTGGGTCGCCTGCTTGCGACCTCACCCCGTCGATTGTAGATTCAACTTCTCGCACTCACCGACAGATGGAGAAAAATGTCCGGGGACCATCGAGGCGCTGCGCTCACCACTCGTCGCCGTTTGCTGGACAGCTTCAACTCGCTGGTGCTGCGCGGCGCGGAAGGCAAGATCACGGTCAGCGACATCGTGCGTGAAGCCGGCGTCGGGCGCTCAACGTTTTACGATCACTATTCAAGTGCCCGCGATATTCACCAGCAAGCACTGGCGGGACCGATGACGTTGTTGGCCGAATCCATACTCGGCCTGCAAACCGAAGAGCGCCTGTCGTTCCTGCTGACGCATTTTTGGGAGAATCGCGAGCGGGCCCGCCACACCTTGTCCGGCGAGGAAGGCGAGAAGGTAGAGCAGTTGTTGGTTGCGATTCTGGAGTCGTGCCTTTATTCCTCAGCGATTCGATCTCTGCAGTCTTCAGCCGATACGTCGGCAGGCGCAGTCGTTTCGACGTCATAACACTGACATCGGCCGCTATTTTCGATCAGCATGCAGAAAATTCTCTCTTCCGCTTCCTGCTCCTCCTCGGGCATAAGCACTTCGCCGTCCTCGCCCGCCCCCTGCTCAACCTCTTCGAGATTTGATCGGGGTGGCTCGGTCTGGACCAGGTTCGGCTCGGCCCGAGCCTGCGGTGCTTCAGCTTCCAACTCCGAGGGTTCAAATTCAGTTGCGGGCTGCTCAGCGGGCACCCGAGGTTTCACAGTTTCCCCAGGGCTCCGCCCGGTCTCCCTGCCGGTATTACTTGTGACGA
>Ga0268386_10003595_pt1 | contig 11328 bp, 10 predicted proteins | sample RVTome_15_FD_200260 | JGI IMG/M metagenome (GOLD analysis project Ga0268386, IMG submission 200260) | Soil microbial communities from uranium-contaminated site in the Upper Colorado River Basin, Wyoming, United States - RVT150D86... ... | reverse complement strand
TATTAAGAATAACCCCGGAATAATGAAGGAAAACGTTTTAATTGCCATACTGCAATTACTGTGGGCCTACACACCCTCTTGGACTCAGGGAACCTATACAAATCAGCCGGTCATTGAAGGCCGTGGTAGGGACAATGGTCGAATGTTCGGAGGAGCTGATCCTGACGAGCAGGATTTGATTTCATTCTCAGCAATGGCCACCTCGCAAAGCTGGACCATAACGCCTTCCCTGGAAGAAATCCAGTCTGTCATGAGCTCCATAGGAGCAGAAAGAACCATTCTGTCAATAGATTTTCGCCAACCCTATGTGCTGGATGAAGAATCGGGTTTGCTGAATGCAGGCGTGATACTGGCCACATTCGGGGTAAGTGATGGCGCAGTGATGGACGTTATTACCGGAAAATTTAATCCATCCGGAAAATTGCCTTTTGCTTTAGCAAAATCCATAGAGGCCATTATAAAGCAGGAACCAGATGCTCCGGGCTACTCGGAAGAGGATACCCTGTTTCCATTTGGCATTGGGCTGACTTATTGAATAACATGATGCAAAACCAACCGGACATTTTTGAGCGGATGAAGGCCGGAGGGCTGATCCCTCAAAACGACCCCCAATATCCGAAAGTTATGGAAGTTGTTACCCGAACTATCAAACTATCCGCTTCTCTCAATAATTCCACCGATGTGCATCAGATCAGGGATAGACTGAGTGAGATCATCGGAAGTCAAATTGACCTCAGCACCACCATTTTCGCGCCTTTCTACACCAATTTTGGCCGGCATATCCAACTGGGCAGAAACGTGTTTATCAATCACGCTTGTTCTTTTGTAGACATGGGTGGGATTACCGTAGAAGATGATGTTTTTATTGGTCCCAAGGTCAACCTGCTGACTGAAAATCATCCGGTGGACCCCTCAAACAGGAAGGTATTGGACCTGAAACCCATACTGGTCAAAAGGAATGTTTGGATCGGAGGCGCTGCTACCATTCTACCGGGGGTGACCATCGGGGAAAATTCCATAGTAGCAGCCGGGGCGGTGGTAACCAAAGATGTTCCACCCAATACCATTGTGGGTGGAGTACCTGCCAAATTCATTAAGAGCATCGATTAAAAAATAATCACATTGAAATGAAAGCAGTTAAACATTCGATGATACTGAGAACGGCATTGTGGAGTGGATGGAGCCGGTAGCTGATGAAGCGTATAACAGTACTAATTAATTTTGCCTTATGGAAATTATAAAAAATGGAACACAGTCATCGGTGAAAGGACCGGAGGATTGGTTCACTGGTGAGGTTAGAATTGACCCCCTGTTTTCCAGAAAAGATTCGACCCGGGCCAGGGGAGCCCTGGTGACTTTTGAACCCGGAGCCAGAACTGCCTGGCATACCCATCCCGCAGGCCAGACCCTGGTAGTGGTATCGGGTTTGGGCTGGGTACAGAGTGAGGGTGGCGCTGTTGAAGAGATCCGTCCCGGGGATGTGGTTTGGTTTGCCCCCAATGAAAAACACTGGCACGGGGCCGCTCCCCATAAGGCCATGAGCCATATCGCCATCCAGGAAGAGGTCAACGGCGAAGTAGTGACCTGGTTGGAAAAAGTTAGTGAAAGCGAATATTTAAAATAAAGAAAATCTGGTGATTGAGCCTGGTTCTCGCAGAAATGCGCAGAGACTATCGCAAAGGACGCAGAGGCTCTTGTAAAGTCCACCGGGGGTTTTTAGAAACGAACCTCATGGACAGATAACTTAAGCATCAGCGAAAATCAGCGAAATCCGCGGGAAAAATCAGGCTCAGGTTCCCGCAGATATTGCGTCAAATCTTTAGGTCTAATTTCTGTCCCTCACCAAAGAATGGCTGATGATAGACCCGTTCGCCGGTAGCCTGGTACAAGGCATTGGCCAGCGCCCCAAAAACCGGAGGAAAGGTTGGTTCACCCATTCCTGTGGGATCTATTTCATTTTGCACGAAATAAGTATCTATTTCTTTGGGCGCCTCGCTCATGCGGATCATGCGATAAGTATGAAAATTATTCTTGTCCGGAACCCCGTCTTTGAAGGTCATGGCGCCGTACAGGGCATTGCCAATACCATCCACCACAGCACCTTCCGCCAGGTTGGCGGCGGCATCAGGATTCACCACGATACCGCAGTCAACTGCATTGGTCACTTTCCATATCACAGGTTTGTCACCTTCAAGCTCAAGATCCAGCACCTGTGCCACATAGGAATTGTGACAGAAGTAAGCGGCCACCCCCCGGTGAAGGTTGGATTGATCCTGGCTCCAACCGGACTTTTCTCGAACCAACTCCAGTACGCCTGCATAGCGGGCTGCATCGTAATCATTTTCTTCACCGACAGGATTAGTCCTGGCTCTTTCCAGTAGTTCCAGCCGGAAAGCGATGGGGTCTTTGCCGGCTGCCTCGGCTACCTCATCCAGGAAGGACTGTTCAGCGCCGGCGATAAAGTTGGATCTGGGCGCCCGGAATGACCCTATGGTAATATTGGAGTTAATGGACCATTCCTCAGCCAGGTAGTTGTCCACTGCGCCTGCGGGAAAACGGTTGGCATACAACGGGCTCTCAGGAATACCTCCTGCCTTTACGTGGAAAGCAGTCAGGTTATGGTCTGCATCTAAAGCAGCCCGGTAGGTGGCATGGTACATTGGCCGGTAAATGCCGGAGGTCATGTCGTCTTCACGGGTATAAATAAGTTTGACCGGGGCATTCATTCTTTGAGAAATAAGCGCAGCTTCCACCAGCCAGTGGGCGTAGGACCTCCTGCCGTATCCGCCCCCCAGGCGGGTCATCCGGATGTCGATATTTTCCAGGGGTATGCCAAGTCGAGCGGACAATGTCTGTTCTGTCAGCTCCGCTTTCTGCAGCGGCCCAGTTAGTTCTGCCTTTTCGGAAGTCACATGGGCAAAGAAGTTCATGGGCTCCATGCAGTTGTGGGCCAGGAAAGGAGCCGTGTAAATTCTATCAATTACTTTAGCGGCATTCCTGAAGGCCGCTTCCGGGTTGCCATCCTTGCGTACTACTTCCCCTTCTTTTGAAGCTATTTCAGCGATTAAAGCCTGGTGGTCGGTGGTGCTTTCCAATCCGGCAGGAATAGTAAGGGTTCGCTTTGAACCTCCATAAAAGGTCCTTTCCTCAGTATAGGCTGTAAAAGGCTCCCATTGTACGTCTATGGCCCTCTTGGCCTTCATGACTTCCCAGGTGGTATTACCTACTATGGCCACCACTTCCAGAAAAGTACAGGTATCGAAATGTTGCCTTTCGTAATCATCGTTTAACACCTTTACGGTAAAAACATCGCGAATTCCTGGCATCGACCTGATTGCTGAATCATCCACTGATTTCAATTTCATGCCAAAAGCAGGAGGGTGCACAATCATGGCAATGAGCATACCTTCCTTTTGGGAATCAATACCAAACAGCGGTTTGCCGGTTACGATTTTCGCTCCATCCACGTTTTTTCGGGACGTTCCGATGATCCTGAAATTTTTAACATCTTTCAATACTACTTCTTCCGGCACCGGGATTTGGGCAGCGGCTGCAGCCATTTGGCCATAACCTGCAGACTTACCGCTAGGTTGGTGCTTCAAAACGCCAGCTTCCGTAGTAATCTCATCAGCAGGTACTCCCCATGATTGTGCAGCGGCCTCCCGCAACAGATGCCGGGCAGAGGCGCCTGCCATACGCAGACTCTGCCAGCCCTGTCGAATGGCCTGGCTGCCCCCAATAAACTGACGGTTGAAATGCTCTGTATTTAACGGCGCCTGCTCCACCATTACGTTTTCCCAGTCAACATCGAGTTCTTCGGCCACAATCATTGGCATGGAAGTCTTCACATTCTGTCCGCCTTCAGGATTGGGCGACATGATGGTCACTACTCCATTGTCCCCAATTTTCAGGTAACCGTTAAATTCAAACCATTCCCTGGGCATGCTAAGCCCTGGTTCCGGTTTGGGTTGACAGGATGCCAACCAGTTGAAACTGATCATCAGGCCGCCTCCGGCAAGTGCTGAAGCTTTCAGGAATGATCGTCGGTCGGTTGAAGTTTTTAGCAGTGTCATTGGTCCGGGGTTTAGCAGGTTGTCAGCGATATTGAATGTTTAATAAAGATAACATTTCCCTAACAAAACTTTTTGCGAAAAACAAGTAATGCTCAAAATGGATCAGTAAAAAGCTAACCATCTGAAAGTTGCGATCAAAGCTCGAGAGCCACTATCCCGGGTTAGTCTTCCTTTAAGAATTTACCGATGGTAGTGATAAATAGTACTTGATTTTCCGGATTCAAATACGGCAAATGATCACCATTGGGGATAATCCATAAAGAGGATTTGGGTATATTTTTATACATCTCCCAGGCATTTGATACCGGAGCGATGTCATCATTGTCACCATGGATAATTAATGACTTTGCTTTTATTGAAGAAAGAATATCCGGTGTAAAAGCAGGATCGCCATAAAGTTCCCGGAAATGGTAAAATTGTTTATCTAAAATCGTTGCTTTTTCTTCTCCATGGGCTGATATTGAATTCTCATCAGGACCTTTTCCACAACATTCCGAGATTATTCTACGTGTTTGCCATGAGTAGTAAACTTGACCACCTATAATTACTAGTTTTTTGATTAGGTCAGGTCTCAATCTGGCCATATAAAGTGTAATAAAGCCCCCGGAACTTGCTCCAACAACATTTATAGAATCTAATTGTAAATAGTCTATCAGACCTATGACATATTCAGCTGCTTCTTTGTGCAAATAAACTTTCGTAGTGTCCATATAATCGGACTTACCATGTCCAGGTAAATCAACCGCGATCACCCTGTTTTCTTTAGCCAGTTCGGGGATTAGTGGATCCCAGCTTGAGGATGTACTTCCGAAAAAGTGTAAAAGGATTAAGGGCATTCCTTCTCCTGACTCTTCATAATACAATTTAACACCATTTATCTCCGCAAATTTGCCACTTGCTGATTCTGGCTGCTGTGCCTGGATCCCTGATATGGCGAAAAGGAACAGGGAAATCATGATGACTTTTGTTTTCATGTTATTTGTTGACTGAATCTGTCTTATATGCGTAAGTTCGGTACTTACGATGTGAGGTCTTGGGCCGGTACTCTTGCATGCTAAATATTGGAAAACGTTCTGGCAGGAGGCTTTAAGATTTTGTTTATTTACCCCAAACTAAACCTCGTTATTTGACACCACAAATGAAAGACTTTAAAAACTATATCAACGGTAAATGGGTTAGTTCTACCCACAGCATCGATGTCATCAATCCTGTTGATGAAAGCATTTCGGCTAAAATCTATGAGACTTCGCCGGAACAGGTGCAGGAAGCACTGGAAAGTGCACAGAAAGCACAAAAATCCTGGTCAAGATTAACCGGAGTGGATAGAGGCAATATCATGCGCAAATGGGCTACCTTGATCGATAAAAATAAAACCAGCCTGGCCAGGTTACTCACCGAAGAAGTCGGCAAACCGATCAATGAATCTTTGGGAGAAATTGACTTTGGTAACAATTGGCTAAAGTATTATGCAGAATTTGACCGAAGAATCGAAGGTGAGTGGATGTCGCCGGATAATCCTGCCGAAGTGATGTGGAATATCCCACAGCCAATTGGGGTGGCGGTAGGCATTATAGCCTGGAATTTTCCCTTTGCCATGGCCTTAAGAAAAATCGCACCCGCTATGATAACTGGAAATGCCATAGTGTTTAAACCCCACGAAGATACCTCCATGACCGCTTTGGCTTTAATGGAATTAGGTGAAAAAGCAGGTGTTCCCCCTGGCATTGTCAATGTGGTGTGCGGGTATGGAAATACGGTTGGTGCACAATTGGTTAAAAGCGAAATTCCCCAGTTGATTACTTTTACCGGCGGCAGCGAAACCGGTAAAAAGATCGCCAGAATGGCCGCGGATAACCTTACCGCCATCTCCATGGAATTGGGAGGAAAAGCGCCTATGGTCATTTTAAACGATGCCGATTTGGAAATGGCGGTAGAAAATGCCTATTCAGCCAGAATGATTAATTGTGGACAGGCCTGTATTTGCAATGAAAGAACCTATGTGCAAAGTGGTATTGCAGATAAGTTCATTAAAAAATTCGTAAAAAAAATGCAAAAGACCAAAGTGGGCGACCCCTTCAAAAAGCAAACGCAACTAGGTCCAAAAGTAAATAAAGCCGAACTGGAAAAAGTTTATAAATATGTAAATAAAGCCAGGAAACAAGGGGCGGAAATCGCTTTGGGAGGCGACCTTTTGAAAGGTGGGATGTTTAACAAAGGTTACTGGTATCAACCCACGGTCATATTGAATCCAAAGCAGGATATGGAAATAATGCGGAAAGAAATTTTCGGACCCGTGATCCCTATTATGCAGTTCGACAGCTTCGAAGAAGGTATCCAATTAGCCAATGATACCAAATTCGGCCTGGCTGGGTATATCATGACCAACGACATGAATAAAATTATGCGGGCAGTTAGGGATATGGAGGTAGGGGAATTATATGTCAATCGAAGTCTGGCAGAATCTATTCACGGATATCATGCAGGTTGGAAAAATTCAGGTATTGGAGGAGATGACGGCAAACATGGCTTAGAGCATTATATGCGCCGAAAGACGGTGTATTTAAAGTATCAGGGGTAGGAGTCCGGGACGGAATTCGCTATATTGGAGACAAAATATAACACATAACCATGAGAACCGTTATTCAAATCACCTTCGTTTTTTCCTTACTGATTTTTACCACCTCTTGTTCTTGCGAGAGATATAATGAGGCAAAAAATGCTGTCAACGCAGTCAAGAACTTAGCCAAAAACGCAGAAAATATACAAGAAACGGTGGAGGAGGCCAATAAACGAATGGAGGATAGAAAGATACGAGGGGATACTGTAGCAATTCATTATGAGCAGTTAGCTGAATATTTGCCCAACTCCTTTAATGGTTATGAAAAAGATGGCGATATGGATGGAGGTACTACCAAAACTCCTGGATTTGGTTCCTACTCAAATGTTGGCCAAAAGTATCTCAATAAGAATGGGGATAAATTAGAAATAAACATTGTGGATTATAATACAGCGTATGCCATGTATTCGACCGTTATGGCTGCTTACGTTTCAGGTTTTGAAATTGATAACACCAATCAGCAAATAAAAGGTTTTCAGTTCTCAGATGACGTAAAAGGCTGGACCATACTGCAAAAAAAAGATCACATAGCTGAGGCCTATGCTGGTGTCAGCGATCGATTCCATATTACTGTAAAAGCTTACAATCAAGAAAGTATCGATTTCGTATTGGATGTCACTACCAAAGAAATACCTGTGGACAAGCTTGCCAGGCTATAAATACTATTTTCGAAGTTATTCAGGCAGATAATCCCCCAGCAAATTCCAATCCATGCCGTTGCCCCAACCCTGTCCGTGATCACTGGTGATTTTTACTTTATGGCCTTCACCGATCCTGTGAGCACCGTAACTCAACAACGAAAGTATGGTTCCCGGACGCAGATGCTCGGAGGCCCAGGTCAGCGGCGAATCTCCGTGAGCGTCTTTGGCTTCCCTGTCCGCTCCATTCTGGAGTAGGTATTTTATGGTCAGTTCATCAGCATAGGCCGAGGCCCGGTGTAATGGTGTCTCGCCTTTGGTGCGGACATCACGCATAAATGCCCCGGTTTCAATCCCGGGGTTGGTCCTGGCATTTACATCAGCCCCTTTCTCCACCAGCAGCCTGACCACGTAGAAATAATAGGGCCGGCCGGCTTTGCTCAGGGCATTGTGAAGGGGGGTTTCACCGGTCTTATCTACCCTGGCGTTTACCTCCGCCCCCTGGCTGATTAAAAAATCACACACTTTCCAATGTCCGAAAAAAGCGGCATTGCCCAATTCTTCATTGATATCCATACTGTCCAGGGTTCCCCCGGCTTCCAGCACCGCCCGTAAAGCGGTGGTATCATTGTAGTATACCAGCCACTGTAGGGCCCTGACCGGTCCCCGCCGGATTATCTCTTCGAAATCGGGCTTTTTAATGAGCTGGAAAATGTAATCGGTTCTTCCCCTGCTGATCAGTGACAGGATGTCTTCAGTCTTCATCTTACTATTCAAACACCAGGTGCTCTGAAAAGAATGGCAACGCTTTGGTGATAATCCGCTCCGCAATGCGGTTCAGGTGGTCCCCTTCGTAACTTTCATACTCATGGGGAATACCATAGGAATCCAAAAGCTCATGTAGCTTCCTGGTAGCGCCGCTTATCCCGGAATCCTGCAGCCCTGCATCCATACCAATAGCCTTCAGTTTTTTCAGGTTGTATATGTACTGGTCGATGGTGTACAATGTCCGGTTGGCCGAGAATTTGGCAGCAATTTCCGGGAGTACCTTGCCCTCTGTAAACGGCAGATCCAGGTAAAATGGCGGGTTATTTGAATTCGGGGCCCAGGCAGCGGCAGAGGCAAGTGTGGCAATCACAAAAAAACTGGCATCCTCCAGTTGATCGACGGATTTGACGGCTTCCACCGTCTGCATAAATTCAGGATCGGCACCAACCATTGCCAATTCCATACAACATGGACTAAGCAGGTAAATGGCTGACCAGACCTGCGGAAATTTCATCCCCAATCTGATGGTGCCGTATCCACCCATGGAATGACCTGCCAGTCCCCGGCTGGAAACCTCCGGAATGGTGCGATAGTGGGCATCAATATAATTGACAAGTTCTTTGGCCACAAAAGTTTCCCAGTCACCAATGGTGGCAGAACTGGAGTACATGCTTCCTTTGAAGCGGTTGTAGGCATTGGGCATCACCACCATCATTTCTTTGGTGTTACCGGTTGAAAGCGCCTCCTCTATAACATGGTAAAGGTCAATCCAGTGGTTTTCCCAGCCAAACCACTGACTGTCAGTGTCAGTAAAACCGTGCAACATGTAAAGTACCGGGTATCGCCGGTCGGGTTCAGATCCATAGGATGGAGGCAGGTAAACTGTTACATCCCGTTCAGCGGGATCATTAATGAGATTTCCTTCGATTGCCTGACTGTAAATTTTAATACGTTCTTTAGTGCCTTTTTGAGGTTGTGCCAGGGACATGTAGACTGTCAGCAGGCTCAGTAGCAATGCTGGTACTGATATTGAGTTTATATTCATCCCTTTTAAACTTCCATTGGTCATTTACCTGCCTGCCGGGTAGGCTGATTTGATCCTGTCAGGCTTTCATAGGCAAACACCATGAAGTCCTTACCCTTTATAAAGCCCTGTCCCCAAGCCTGATCGTATTTTGTAGCGATTTCCGAAGACTGGATGTCTGCCAGTGACTTGCCGTCATCGATCCCAGTTTGAACCGCATCCGCTATTTCCTTCAGGGTGTCACGGAATTTAATCATATCACCGCGGGTGGACAGTTCCCCGTGACCGGGTATCACCCTGGTATCATCATTGATCATGGCAATGACCTGGTCCAGGTTGGCCACCATGCCGGCCACAGAACCACCGGAAGAAACATCAACGAATGGATACCCGTAGCGCACAAAAGTATCGCCCATATGAATCACATTGGCATTTTTAAAATAAATCACCGCATCACCATCGGTATGAGCGGGAGGGGAATGGTGAACCAGTATCTCTTCATCATTGAAGTAGTAAGTGATCTCGTCGGAAAAAGTAACGATAGGCCAGGCCACTTCCGGACGGGCAGGTACCTCCCTTTGCTGGAATTCCATGAACTGGTCGGTGCTTATCCTGGTCCTGGCATTGTTATGTGCAATGATAATACTGCCATCGGCCCCGAAAACTTCATTTCCTCCCATATGGTCCCCATGCCAGTGGGTGTTGATAACGTATTTCACCGGTTTATCCGAGATCTCAGCGATGGCCGCCTTTATTTTGGGAGCCAGGGGAGCAAACTGGTTATCCACGATCAGCACCCCGTCATCCCCGGTGATTACCCCGATATTACCACCGCTGCCTATCAGCATGTAGACATTGTCAGCTACATTTATGGTCTCAATCTGCACAGAATCAAAATCCTGAGTAAAGGAGACATATGGTATAATGATCAGCAGAAAATTTAAAATGAGTGTTCTCATGATGACTCAAGATTTAAATGATAAATTCAAATCGTTTTCGATAAAGCTTCAAGGAAGCTATTAACTGCATATTTTCCAATTTTTACCCGTTAAATAGTCAACCTGACGTTGGAAGAGTTCGTTTCACAGCTATAATATTTTACTAATTTTACAGGGAATCAAAACCCTCCTGACTATGCCTGCTTCGGATCATCAATTGGCTGCGGTGCTGTTCTCCGATATTGAGGGCTACACCTCCATGATACAGGAGGATGAACAAAGCGCCATTGAAACGGTAAATCGTTATCAAAAGGAGCTTGAAAAGACAGTGCTATCATTTAATGGAGAAGTGAAGCAGCAGTATGGTGATGGCAGTTTGACGATCTTTCCCAGTGCGGCCGATGCGGTGGCCTGCGCATATTCCCTTCAGAAAAATCTGCAGGGATCAATTCCATTGAGAATTGGAATACATTATGGCAATGTGGTGTCTCACAGCCAGAAAATCTTTGGGGATACCGTCAATATAGCTTCCCGTATAGAATCACTGGGACAGCCGGGCACTGTGCTCTTCTCAGGGGATGTGTTCCGGGAAATCAAACCGGAAACCAGGTTTAAAGCGGTCTCCATGGGGAACTACCGGTTCAAAAACGTCAACCGTGAAATTGAGGTGTTTGCCCTGGCAAATGAGGGACTTAAACTACCTAAAGCAGGTTCTTTAAAAGGAAAACTGGAGCCGAAGAAGTCTGCGAAATGGCCATTTATCATCGCTGGTTTGTTAGGCGTTTTTTTGGTTCTGTTGTTGGTCCTGAACGGAATACGTGGCCCTGTACCCGAGGATGGAATCCTGCGCGGTAGTCTCAATCCATCGATCGCTATACTCCCTTTTGACAATTTATCCGCGGATTCTGCGCAGGAATATTTTGCCGAAGGGCTGGCACAGGAGGTTCTGACCTTGTTGACCAAGGATACTCAGCTAAGAGTCACTTCCCGGTCGTCCTCATTCTCCTTTAAGGACCAACAATTAGGCATTCCGGAGATAGCCGAGAAACTCGGTGTGCAATATGTATTGGACGGCAGTGTTCAACAGGCCGGCAATTCGGTACGTATCAATGTTCAGCTGATCGATGCACAAAATGACGATCAGCTTTGGGCCCAGTCCTGGGGACGGAGCCTGGGTGACATATTTGCGGTACAGCAGGAAATTGCCGATTCGGTCAAAGCAGCCTTGAAGGTTCAGATCCTAACCAATCGAAACCGGAATTTACCACCA